>Ga0070728_10002359_pt1 | contig 23739 bp, 14 predicted proteins | sample tdDd471_FD_66723 | JGI IMG/M metagenome (GOLD analysis project Ga0070728, IMG submission 66723) | Marine sediment microbial communities from the Atlantic coast under amendment with organic carbon and nitrate - tdDd47.1 | ecosystem: Environmental > Aquatic > Marine > Coastal > Sediment | place...
AGGCGGAGGATATGCAGAAATGTGCGTGACGCATGAAGACATGGTCTTTCGCTTACCAGAGAAGCTCTCTTTCGAGGAAGGTGCGGCGATTCCTGAGGTATTTCTGACGGCTTTTCAAGCCTTGCACTGGTTGGCCAAGATAGAAACGGGTGAGCAAGTCTTGATCCATGCCGGAGCGAGTGGCGTAGGGACAGCGGCCATCCAGTTGGTTCAGCTGCATCAAGCGGATTGCATGGTTACGGCTTCAGCCGCTAAGCACGCTACTTGTCTTGCCTTGGGCGCAAGCCATGCCATCGATTATAAGAAGGATAATTTTGCAGAGGTAGTCCAGGAGATCACGGCAGGAAAAGGCGTAAATGTAATTTTAGATTTTATTGCCGCCCCTTATTTTCAAATGAACTTAGATACCTTGGGTGTGGAAGGTCGCCTAGTCATGCTTTCGCTCATTGGTGGAATAAAACCCAAGGAAGTGAACCTTGCTCCCATTTTGCGCAAGCGGCTTCAAATCATCGGCACGACCCTTCGCGCTCGAAGTCTGGACTATAAGATAGCGCTGACTAAAGATCTTGCAACGAAATGCCTCCCCCACTTCGAATCAGGGCAACTTAAACCCATTATTGATAGCATTGTACCCTGGACGGAAGTAGCTGCGGCACACCAACGAATGGAAGATAATTTAAACACAGGAAAGATTGTCTTAAAAGTAGGTTAGTCTATCTTAATCAAGGACTTATTGAATACTCGATCACCAGCAAAAATACGGAGTCGATAAAAGCCTACCGCTAAGGCTTCAATGTTGAAAGTCTGTTCCGCTACGGTTCTGGTGCTAATTTTTCGGCCAGCCGTATCATATAGTACGACCTGGGCCCCTTCTATGGTCCGCCCTTTGATGAATACATTTCCTTTGGTGGGATTCGGAAACAACAAGATATCACTAGATTGCCCCGGCTGGCTATTCTGGCCTTGACGCTTACAGGCAGCCAATATTTGCGCTGTAGTAAGGCAGCCGCTGCGATTTCCGCTGATGGAATGAATCGGGTCTGTCTCTGCCAAGTAATCACAAATGCTTTTCACACTACATTCGGTTAAGTTGGGATTGGAGATCAAAGCCAGACTATTGAAGCTTTCATGATCGATGCTATCTAGTCCTGACAAGCTACTCAACAGCTTATTGTTAAACACTTGTAATAGTCCTCCAACTTGCTTGAGCTCTCGGAGGCCGATCAGGTTATTTAGGATCGGTTGATTGACGATTTGTAGAAAACCGCCTACAGATTCTAATCCTTCCAATCCTTGTAGCGTAGGCAAACGTTGGTTCTCATCAATTATAAAATCACCTCCTACAGATTGAAGGGCAGCCAGCGCGCTTAGGCTTTGTAACAAGGGATTGTTATATAGCTGAAAGGTATGGCTAACGCCTTGCAGCTGATCCAATCCATCTAGGCTCGTCAGCCTTGAATTCGAGGAAATATTAACTTGGCCTTCAATATGTCGAAGGGAATCTAAGCCCCTGAGATGGTTCAAGGACTTGTTGTTTTCAATATTTAGGTCTTGAAAAAGATAACTTACTTCACCTAAACCTGTCAGGGAAGACAAGGCCGCATTATTAGATATGCGAAAACTAGATACTATGGAATCGAGTGCTTCTAAGCCTTGTAAGTTCTCTAAAAGTGGGTTATTACTAATGGTCAATCTCCCCCCAACGGTAGTCAGCTTATTTAGTCCTTCTAAACTGCTTAAGGCGATATTTTGATTAATCACTAGGCCTTCGCCAATCGAAATAATAGCGGACAAGCCCGCTAAATTCTCGATCGCCCCTGGGCTTGATTCTTCGATGGTGACTGTCCCTGCAATACTATTGCAATCGGGAAAGTTGGCAGAGAAATCATCAATGGCTTCTTGCGTACTGAACGTCATTCCTCCTGATAAGCAACTTTGCCCCGACAATCCTAAAGGAAAGTTGGCCACCACAAGGCAGCAAATCAGCAAGATACGCTCCTTCAGGTGGCAGCCTATCATTGTCCTGCCGCTAAGCCAGATAATCGAACCTTTATCCTCCCTTTACCTTCGGCAAATAGGTAAGCAGGATAACGAATTTCAATGCGTTTAAGTCCCTCAATTCTCCGATCGAGTTCAAAAGGAGGTGAGTCCAAGGCGATGACGGAGATGGACATATCTGGATGTGATAAGTTTTCTAACTTCAGGCGTTGGCCGTCCTTCGCTAGGATAGCTCCTCCCTGGGTCATCGTTACATCGGCGGTCGTCATCAACTGCCAAGTAACCAACTGTGTGGCTTCAATTGTTTCTATTTGGTCTTCAATCACTAGGGAGCTAGGACTGTCCTTGGTAAATTGCCGAGAAGCGCTTTTGAGCTGGCCTTTAAAAGTGGGGGTCATGTCGAGCATAGCCGTTGGTTTTTCGCTTGGCTGAAAATCAGTTATGCTGGCCAAGCCATCTACAACATGTAAGGCATTATTGACCGTTAAAGTACTATGCCCATAGTTGTTCTTATTTAGTAGCTTCCACCTTTCGCAATCCTGACACCTCCCCCACAAATTAAAGCCGGTTTTTTCTAATTGATGATAACTTTGATTACCAGGATCCACCACCCAACGTACCCCATTCAAGGCAAAGATGAAGGAGCCTCCATCCATATTACCGTGGTTGACGGTGCCTCTCCCTCCTTTTCCTCCAAAGTAATATTGATGAGGATCGTTGGGGCCTCCTGTGAAGAAAACGATTGGATTGGCGCCATCTCCTTTCCAGGCACTAGGTACTTTTCCAGGCGTCGATGCTTCATATTGAGAAAGCCATACGAGGCCGGCCCCAGCAATACGTGATAGTTTGCCCATATCTGCGGCAGGGCGCATAAATCGTTCTTTTTCAAAAAATAAGGGATTACCTGATTTGGCCGCAAACCAAGCCAAAATGATATCTCCATTCTCATTTCTCTTATCTCCACAATCTGCAAAATTGTAATACAAGCCGGAAGGGCCGGTGCTTAATACCCTAAAGAGCGCGCTTTCTTTAAAAGCTGGATAATCACCTAGGCCAAAATCAGTACCAAAGGCACTTTCAAACATGGCAGCGGTCACCACGGAAAAACCGGTGCCATATCCCCAGTAGGTAGATCCCTCTGGATAAACCCCATCGGGGCCATATTCTATCAAAGCGTGAGGCATGCCATCCAAGGCACGACTAATGGTTTGCGCAGCTAGCTCGGGCTCCTCATCGGCTACCACAATGGCTGCTGCAATCATTCCCCCATGGCAAACCTGATTCCAATTGTTGCTCCCATTGATCCAACCCGTGTTGCCCTTCTTATTATAACTTGGTTTTATTCCTTTTTCGATGAGTACTTTTTTAGCTAGATTAACTGTTGTTGAAGGCAAGTCTTTTCCTGCCCAATCCACAGCTATAGCTACAGCTAAAGCCATTTCTGCCACATCCAAATAATGAGATGGATTCCAGTCAGAAAAAGCACAAACCGCCAATAATTCCTGGTTGATCCGATCTAGGATAGCCTTATCTCTATCTATCCGATAAACGATGCCTAGCATATTCATTCTATACAGCATTTCTCGCGAAACGGATAGGAGTCGGCGCCCCGTTTTTATTCTCTCCAATAGCGGCTTCTGCTGAATCTCCGTGGCATTCAACTTAATGGCTGCATACATATTCTGGAGAACAGGATCTCGCTTCAGTTTTTTACGCAGGTCTTTTTCGATACGTGCATTCAGCACTAATCTAGGGCTTCGTTTAGTCAAATTCTCTTGAAGATAGTCCACAGACATGGGGTTCTCCAAAGAAGGGATTTTGTGTGCTGCCTGAGCGATTAGGTGGACAGGAGTCACATGTAGGATCAAAATCCAAAGGGAAAGAAAGGCCAAATATCTATAAATGACTTTCATCTTCAAGTGTTTTGTTGAAAGGTGGTCTGTAAAAAAAGATGCCGTCTGTTGTCTAAAAAATAGTAGCAGTAGACATGGCAGAGGAAGAAATTCCTATGTGTAGCGTAGAGAGAAGTCGAGAGATAGGCCCGGTATTTATAGCTAAGGAATGAAATGAGTTCCAAAAAAATGATCGGCTACAAATACCGGGTCCATTAGGTCATTAGAACAAAGTTCTCCGACAATTTTAGTGTTCTTGAGCGGTGTAGGTGAAATTTGGGCGCCCCAAAGGTCGGCCAGTTTTCTATCTAAAACGCTAAACACAAAAATTGCCAGAGAAGGTAGAATATTACTTACAGGCTACTACCAGCCTGGGTTCTGTTTCAAGTTCGGATTTTGTGACAAAGCACTAATTGGCATTGGCCACAGGTAATGCTTGGACTCATCAAAAACTGGAACTTCGTAATCGGTACCTTTGTAGATTTCGAGGTATTCGACACCATCGACCATGCCTGATTGAACAGTTACTGTTCCATCTGGGTCTATAGCATTTCTATTAGCCTCATCCCAGCGCATACCATAATCTTTCACTTCAAGTTTTTTGCCCTGTTTCCATCTTCTTAAGTCATCGTAACGGAAACCTTCCATGAACAATTCAACTCTTCGTTCACGTCGAATCTCAGCTAAGACAGCAGAAATACCATCATCAGCATAACGAGGATCCATTTCTGGATTCGCGTCTAGGTGAGGCATACCTACACGATCACGCAAGAGATTTATACTGATATCCAAGTCTTCTTGAGAGATCGTTCCTCCGCCCAATTCAGCTTTAGCTTCCGCGTAGTTTAATAAGGCTTCCCCAAATCTCATGCTAATAGCAGGAGTAATAGAAGAGTTATAAGAAGCGTGTGCAGCTCCCACTTCATATACTTTAATAATGTGATACCCTGTATATACCTTTAATCCACCTGGCATTCCTTGAACACGTGGATAACTGTAAGCGTCAAAATCGTGATTGCCATAGCGGTAAATAGCCTGGTCAGCAGGGTGAAGCACGGTTTGTCTCAGCCTGGGGTCACGGTTTTCAAAGATATCGGTATACACCGCATCGCCTTTGTACAAATCGGAAAGTGTAATTGGTTTTCCATCTGTACACAAATAATCCTCTACCAAACTTTTCGTAGCACCGCCATTATACCCTCTGTGATAGCTTTGTACATGATTGGTAAAAATACCTCTCTCATATCTTCTCCAGTAGATAACTTCCGGATTCCCGGAAAGATCTATCATTCTGTGACTGGCATTGTAATCAGATGAGGGATCCCCTGTCTGATAAAGAGAGTAAGGCCCATTCTGCATCAACTCAAGCGCTGCATTGGCAGCTTCTGTAAGCCATTGATCAGCACCTGACAATCCATGATATTTACGCCAAGTACCCTCAAACAAGGCTACTCTTGATTTTACCAGTAAAGCGCCCCAGCGGTTTACTCTTCCCGGTGCATTGCCATCTCCCCAGTCAGCGGGTAAATTGGCCACTGCAAAATTCAAATCTTCTAATGCATTGTTCATGATCAAATCTCGGTCATCTCGTGAGCCATTCAAAATTTCTTCATCATCCGTACCCAGCTCTCTATCTACCCATTGAGCAGAACCAAATTTGGAAATTTTATCTGCATAGAACCAGCCACGCATTAGCCGAGCTTCTCCTACATATTTATTCCGAACTTCATCTGATACTTGAGCCTTGCCATAATTATCCATTCCGACATTAATGGCCCTGAGGAAATTAAATCCTGTATAACCGTATGGAGCTGGCCCATTGGGAGGAAAATGCTTACCTGCTCTTACTTGCTGATAGCGATCATGTCGTGAATGTCGAGGAGCCGTATCATCCGCGAAGCCAGCCAGATTCCAAATGCCATATCTATGGCTATCAAAACCATCATCATGCGCCATAAAAATTGGCACATTTGCGTCATTCCGAGCTAAATCATACAAACTATTGTTGTATACCTTTAGGTCATTTTCTGAATTCCAAAAGGAGGAATTACTAATCTCATCCAACGGGACTTTTTCTAAAAAGTCGTCATTACAGCCGAATGATAGTATCGCTACGAAAGCGATAAAAAGCGTTTTTATTATATAATTTTTCATTGTCTTTGCATTTTAAAATAAGCGATAAATAAAGTGTACAAGTATGCAAAATGTTTTTTATCAGTAAGGTATCAAAATTTATCCCGATAATCATCGGAAAGCTTGCTACATAAGCTTTTGAATACCCTGGCTGATGAATAAAGATAATACATACTTGTCTTTTTATTAGTGCTTAATTTCTTAGATTGAAACTCTAACACCAAAAGCATAAGAACGCTGCTTGTAATACTCCTGTGTCAAAGTAGGTCTTACTTCAGGATCAAGCGGTTTGCGCATGCTTGTTGCTTCAAACAAATTCGATCCAGAGAAGTAAAGAGATACATCAGATACACCAATCTTGCTAAGTTTATCCATTGGTAATGAATAAGAAAGCGTAAGGTTTTTCAATCTGATGTAAGCGCCATTCTGTACGTAACGACTTTGCGGTTGTACATTTTGCTTCGTATTTGTCGAAATATGGGGAGCAGGAAAATAAGCATCCCGATTGTCTTCGCTCCAGGTATCAGTAAGATAATAATTCTCAACATGGCCAGCATTAAATGGATAGAAAGCTACCCAGTTGCCATTAGGAGGCCAGTATTGATATTTCATCACCCCTTGAAAAAAGAGATTCAGTGAAAAGTTCTTGTAGGAAACATCTGTATTGATTCCAAAGTTATATCTCGGAGCTTCATTTGCGATGATAGCCAAGTCACCATGATCATCCAAGGTGTTATCTCCTACTGAGATAATACCATCTCCATTTAAGTCAGTATATCGGATGTCACCAGGTCTCCAGTTGGCACCAATATTTCCTTGGTCAGCAGCAGCATCTACTTCCGCTTCTGTTTGGAAAATGCCTTGCGTCACATATCCCCAACGATCACCAATGTACTGCCCAACGTAGTATTCACTCAATGAACCTGTTGGATTGTCATATTTAGTGATTTGCGATCTAGAATCTGCTAGTGCCAGCGTCACGCCATAAGTCCAATCTTTATTAATTCTATTTCTCCAGGAGGCAGAAAGCTCCCAACCTGTCGTTTTCAAATCAGCCGCATTGGCATCAGGTCCAGGGGTTCCTAAAATAGAAGGATAGGATACACCAGTTAACATGTCTTTTGTCTCTCTTGAATAGATATCAAAGGCAACGTCCAATCTATTATTAAGTATAGAAAAATCCAAGCCTAGGTTTTGAGAAGTAACACTTTCCCAAGTCAGGGTAGGACTCACCAAACCCGCTGCGGATACGTAAGGTGAACGTGCACCTGCCGTGAACATGTAAGGTGAAGTAGCAGATCCCAAGGTAGGTATGGCAGGATAATAATTGTTGCCAAGCAACTGATTACCCAAAGTACCATAAGAGGCACGAATTTTCAGGTTGTCCAACCAGCCAGAAGTTCCGTCCATGAAATTTTCCTGAGATATTCTCCAGGCAGCAGAGAAGGAAGGGAAAAACCCAAATCGATCATCCGTAGGGAACCTGGAAGTACCGTCATACCGGCCGTTGAATTCCAATAGGTAGCGCTCCTTATAGATGTAATTTACACGGTAGAATGCTCCACGCAAGGAAACATCAGACTTTCCACCGTAAGTTTCCTGGTTTCCAGTAGTTGCATTCAAATCAGTAACCTGAGGCGTAATTAGACCAAATGCTCTCGATCTGATAAACTGATTTTTTCCCCATTCCTGGTTGAAGCCTATCATGGCTTTTAAGAAGTGGTCATCACTTAAGTCAAAGGTGTAATCCGCATACGTATTCAATACGTAATATTGGTTATTATTCGCTTGGTTGTTAATATAGTCAGTAGCACTAAAGCCATTTCCAATCACTAATGCATTCAAATCCTGGTTTTCTATCACATCCACCTTGCTACGTACCTGCTGAAGATCTCTGTACGTATAGTTGGCTGAAAATTCAGCTCTGATATTTAGTCCATTAATCGGGTTAAGCGTAGCACCCTGCGTAAGGATAATATCATTTCTGGTCCAAGTGTCTCGCCCTCCTTGCTCTAGGTAAGGTAGGAAGTTGACACTTTGAAAATGCATGCCAATGTACTGTTCGAAATCAGCACGGTCACCAGGCGTCAAATAATAGTCGAGATCAGGGAAAGTAATTGGATTAAGTGGGTTAACCCGAGCTGTCGTATTGATGTTAACATCCCAATTGTAAAAGTGAGGCTTATCACTTTGCTCTGTGGTCACCAATGCTCTGGAATCCAATTTCAACCATTCCGTGATTTTCACGTCACCTTTTATCAAAGCGTTATATCGCTTGAAGTTTTCGTTTTTCTCCTTGTTCTTCAGGTACCCATCTTTGTCTAGCATACCAATAGAAACATAGTAGGAAGACTTCTCAGTTGCTCCTGAAATACTTAGATCGTATTTCGTTTGTGGCGAAAACTCTGTAATGATCTGATCTTGGTAATTATTAAACCCATAGAAACGAAGAGAGCCATTAAATACACCCCAAGCATTTTCTTCTGTTGGGTTTTCACTGTATCGGCGAGTACCATCCAGATAATCTTGGTCAAAACCAGTACCATTGGTACGATAAGTAGCTAAGTCTCTTGCTTGTACATAAGCATAAGGATCCGTTACTGGATCAATAAACATGATGGGCTTGGAGGCGGCAAATTCAGCCCCAAAAGTAAGCCTCATTTTTCCTTCTCGACCTCTTTTCGTCTCTACCAAAATAACACCAAATGCCGCCCTAGCACCGTAAACGGCCGCAGCGGAAGCATCTTTCAATACACTGATATTTGCGATGTCATTTGGGTTCAACTTATTGAGATCCATCGGAACACCATCCACGAGCACCAAAGGACTACCGCCATTGATGGACTCATATCCTCTAATATTGAAATCAATACTGGCAGCAGGGTCTCCATTTCTGATATTCACATTTAAGTTGGCAATGACTCCTTGCAGTCCTTCACCTACATTTGGAATGGGGCGAGATTCCAGTCTTTCACCATCCATAGCAGCCACAGCACCAGTCAAGTTCACTTTCTTTTGCGTACCATAGCCCACCACAACGACTTCATCAAGAGACGCAATGTCGGTTTCTAGCGAAATATCAATGGTACTGAGACCTGAGATGGCGACCTCTTGTGCCTTAAAACCAGTATAAGAAAATACCAATATGGCATTTTCATCTTCTAAATCAAGGGAAAATTTACCATCTAAATCGGTCACCGTTCCAGTACCCGTTCCTTTCACGATGATAGATACACCAATTAAGGGCGTTCCATCTTCTGCTGATGTAACAACACCTGTAATAGGTCTTTTTTCTTCCATATCTACAATCAGTTCGGTTACTTTAGTGAACTGATTTCTAGGAGTAGTTGATTGTCTTTCCAATCGAACCTCTCCCTTTCTTTCAAGTTTTTGTATTTGTTGGATTTTTCGTTCTAATTTTTTGGCATTTTTACTGCCTTTTTTGTCATTTCTGTAGATAACGAAATACTTGTCGCCTATGGCTTTGTGTTGGAAACCGGTGAGTCCTAATAAACGATTTAATGTGGAATTGAGATTTTCATTTTTTGCAAAATGGAAATCCACCTCAATGTCGCGCAGTAGTTTCGTCTCGTAGGAAAAAACGACTTGATAATGCTCGCTAATCTCTTCTAGCGCAGCAATAAACTGTTTCGTCTGTTTTGGTGTAGAAGTTGAATTAGCTAAGACAGGTTGTAATCCACTCGAAAAGAGGATCATAACCACCCATAGCAAAACCCGTGGCTTGTAGAATTTGGCAAAATTCATAATCTTAGTGATTTATTTAGTTAACTTATTATACAGCTAGAAATACTTTCTCCACAAAGCACTTCTAGCATTTCTTTATTTTCGGGAAAATGAGTTTACTCAATGATTAACTGGTTTTCGCTTTTTTGAGCCTTCAAATTTGTTACTTGTTCGAAGACTGAAATCATTGTTTCATAATTATTAATCGGTATGGCCATGGTAAAGCTTCGTGTACTGTTTGCCTCATTAAGAATCTCATACTTCAAACCATAGATTTCATTTATCTTTTTAAGTATCTGTTCCAAAGGCCGATCCTCTAATAAAACGAAGCCATCCCGCCAGGAACTAGGTTCCTCTTGCAAGGTGTTATATTTTATTGTTTTCTTGGTTTTTTGGGAGTAGCTGATCAATTCACCAGGAAACATCAGAATGGGTTCGGGCGCTTCTTCCAGCTTAAGCTTAACTTTTCCTTTCTCTAAAAAGACCTTTGTTTCTTGGTGGTGGGTATTGACATTAAAACTGGTTCCTAAAACCTCTACCACTAAATCATCGGTATGAACGCAAAACTTCTGACCTGTCTCCTCCTTTCTGGTGACGTGGAAAAAAGCTTCTCCTGTTAGCCATACTTTACGTTTTTCTTCGTCATCCCATTTATTCTGAAAGGAAATCGATGAATTCGCATTGAGTTCAACTGTTGAGCCATCTGGCAAACTAAAGGTTTTTTGTTCTGCAAAGGTGGTCGTGATTACCCTCAACGGACTATCAGCTGAAAGTTGAAACAACCACAAGCCAACACCTAGTGCCAAAACAAGCGCTGCTGCAATAGCGCCTATGCCCATCCTCATCTCTCGTCTTTTGAGAGGAACCGATCGAAAAAACCAATTTCTTTTGGGCTTTTCACTCGCTTTCACTTTCTGTAAAGTGGCATCGAAGATGCGCTGAGAAACCTCTGTTTTTTGATGCGGATAGTCTTCCAAGGTTTCCCAGAGTTTTTCCATTATTACAGTATAGTCTCTATCCGGATCGGCTGCTACCAAATCTAATAATTGCAAAATTTCCCTTTGGCTGCATTTGCTTTCAAAAAGCTTAGTAATCAGTTGTTCATCCGAATAATTAGGCATAAATCTCCGTGGTGGTTACACCTATATACCCGAACAAATTATTAGAAAGTATTACTCTCGCAGCATTTTTTTTAAAAAAAAGCGCTATATTCAATGTAAAATTTCCTGTAAGAGGGCCAACTTTACACAAGCATGCAAGAAGAAAACATTTATCTCAACCGGCTACGGGAAGGTGATATCGAGGCTTTTCGTTGCTTATTTGATGAATATCATCATAAGGTTTTTAACTTTGCTTTTCGCTTTGTGAGAAACCGACAAGTAGCAGAGGAACTGACCTCCGATGCATTTATGAAGCTTTGGAATAAACGAAGTCAACTAAAGTTAGAGGGGTCTGTCTGTCAGCTGCTTTTTGTCATGACAAAAGGTTTAGCCATTGACTATTTAAGGAAGATGGCTAGAACGGCAGAATCTCGCGCATTGTATCTCAAGCACTGTGAAGGGCAAATGACCGTTGAGCCAGTAAACGATATTTTTGAAAAGAATATCGTGGCCATTGAGGAAGCTATTAAAAAGTTACCACCAAAGCGTAAGCGGGTATTTGAATTGAGATACCAAGATGAATTATCCTACCAACAAATTGCTCAGCAATTAGATGTTTCTCCTAATACGGTCAAAGTACACCTCAATAAAGCAACTAAATACCTTAGACAAGAGCTGCAAATCCATTATCAGTGGGCACTATTCTTGATAGTATCAGTTTTCATGAATTAATCACTACTTCTTTTCCACTATAAATCGCGTAATAGGTGCCCCATTTGATTTTGCTTGGTTCGCAAGTAATTGATATTATCATCAGTGGGTGCAATGACCAGCGGAATTCTTTCCACTAGTTCTATCGGTGAGTGCTCAAAAATTTCAATCTTATCGGGGTTGTTCGTCAATAGTTTTATTTTCTTGACTTCGAGTGACTCTAGCATGTCAATCGCCACCTGGTAGGAACGATCATCCGTAACTAGTCCTAGCTGATGGTTGGCCTCAATTGTATCCATCCCTAAATCTTGATAATTATAGGCTTTCAATTTGTTGATAATGCCGATGCCCCTCCCCTCTTGTCGCAGGTACAAAATTACGCCCCCTTCCTGACTGGTCAGTTCCATTGATTTAGCCAATTGCTCGCCACAGTCGCAGCGTTTAGAACCAAATAGATCGCCAGTGATACATTCTGAATGAATACGGGTAAGCACAATATTTGCAGGCGTAAAATCTTCATGTACTAAGGCCAAATGAGGCATCCAGTCTTCTTCTTCCTTGGCAAAGGCTAACATATTAAAGACTCCCCATGGAGTCGGGATGCTGGCCTGAGCTTGTTTTTTGAATTCCATTCCTTCTTAATTACTCAACAATCTTACCCGCTAATTGATGGCTTGCTCCGACATATCAATTGTCAGCGCACCTTTATGGTAAGTAAGCACTTCTACCTTATTAAAGGCACAAATATGATTTAAGTTGCGAAAATACGACAAGCGGGCCATTTTTCTTTATCCTACTCCCCCCTTTTATAAAATTGCAAGACAATTCTCTACAATTAGTCCTTCCTGGCTTTCTACTACTTTAAGGAGGATTTTTAGCTAAGTACAGGAAGAAAAAATACAGAAACGTATCTTTACCGCTCATTAATAAGGCATTGAAGACATGGCAAAAAGAAAAAAAGGAAATTCGAAAAAGAATAGGCCACCCAGTCCGGTTCAAACTCCTCGCCAGAAAAGAATGGGATACCTATTACTTCTGCTTTTGTTTCCGATAGCAGGAGGAATCATTTATTCTACTATTCCAAAAAAACCAAAAGTGGGCCCACAATTTATCAAAGAAGGAGAGTTACAGTTTTTGGCAGCGGAAAAGGATAGTGTCATCCAAGTGATTGATATCGAAATCGCGGATACCCCTGATACTCGCACCCAGGGACTGATGTGGCGGCGAACGATGGAGGAAAAGCAAGGTATGTTATTCATCATGGAAGAAAACGAGCCCCAAAGTTTTTGGATGCTCAACACCTATCTTTCACTAGATATTATCTATGTAAACGAAGACCAGGAAATTGTTTCTATCCAAGCCAACACTACCCCCCAATCTACGCAATCCGTGCCTTCTGGTGCGCCTGCCAAATATGTGGTAGAAGTCAATGCCGGGTTTTGCGAACGCTTTGGGTTGCAGGTCGGTGACCGAATACGGTGGTAGACTAGCAGAAGTTGTAACAAAAAAGGCTTACCACTGTGACAGTAGTAAGCCTTTTTTCCGTTTGACTATCTAACTATTAGTAACCTGATTTAGAATTTGATCCGCCGCTAGGAGGATCCATTTCTACATCACTTGCCGTTGCTACCCGGAATTCTACCCGTCGGTTCATATAACTAGCATTAGAAGGTACCAATGCATTTTCCTTTCCGCCATACTGTAGCACAAATCGCCCTCTTCCAATCGTGTGCGTCGTAGATAAGTGATCAACGACTGCTTTTGCCCGTTGATAGGATAAAAGGTTATTATAGGTTTCTGGTCCCGTCTGATCGGTAAATCCTGTTACTACTAATTTCAAATTTGGATTCCCTTTCATCATACGACCGATACTGGCCAAGGTACCATAATCAGAATATTTAATACTAGACTGATCCGAGCCAAAGTGGATCATGGGCAAGAACCATTCAGCAACTGAAGTCGCTGATTCTGTCAATTGATAACGAGCCAAAGCTTCGTCAATCATTTCTTGTACGCGTTGTTCCGTCACACCATTTGCACCATTAACACCGCCAGGTCCAGGGCGTCCGCCCCCAGGAAGTGGATTGACTACGATACCCTCTGCATCTACTTCTTCACCGGCTCTTGGTGGGTAATAAGGCTCACGGTCTCTATAATCTGGCACACCATCTTTATCACTATCTAATGTTCTACCTTTGGTATCTACACTAGCATTTGGTGGCGTATTAGGCTCTTGGTCGACAATATCCAATACACCATCTCTATCAGAATCTTTGAGTGCTTCGTCGGTTTTGGCCTTTACATCAGCAATATCATCCATCACATTATTCAATGGATTAGTCCAGTATAAAGGCTCCGACTTATTCGAGGAATTACCGAGGTTGATATTGATCTTGATGTTACTGTAATTCACAATATCACGGAATGGAGATCTTACGCCTCCTTCGTCCTCAGAACCATCCAGTAAATCAGCTCTTCGACCAAATAGCAGCATGGCCTGGTGTTCCAAACCGATGTTAATCTTCTTGCTTAATCGTAAGGCCAAACCTGCTCCCAAACCTGCATGAGGTGTAAATTGGCGAGGTATGATATTCCCTTTTCGGGAAGGGGTTGTCTCATTAAAATAATCAGACTTAAAAGAATTGGCACCCGCACCCCCCATTATATAATAATTGGTGTTGCGAACGGCCTTATCAAAACGAAAACTACTTAAGCTCAATACTCCCCAGCCTGTTGCAGAAAACCAGTCTGTCGTGTATTGACGGCTAGCATTTTCTCCTTTAGCCTGTCCCATTAGGAAGTCGGCACGTAGCGAAAAGATATAATCGGTGGCTTTGCGAACATGGACACCGTAAGCGTATCCAAATTTGGAAGGAACATCCCCCGCAATGAAAAAGTAACCGCCGTTGGCCCCTACTTCCCACATATTGCTGGGTTTGGGTTCTTTTGCCTTTTTGTCATCAGCCTTTTGGGCTAACATACTAGTCGTAAAAGTAAAGCTTAGTAAGGCTACTAAGAGTGTAATTGACTTCGTCATAGGGAATAGAATTTTAAATCAGTTCATGGAATACTTAGCGGATAAAATTATATATAAAGAGGCTTGACGCCTAAATCGCCAAACCTCACTTATCCCTTACAGATATTGATTTGTTCAATTTAAGTTTTCTCATATCATGAGGTAGTCTCAACCTTGGTTGCTATATTCCTTCAAACAAGGATCCTCTAAATAAAGCACCGCATGATCCTGCAAAGTTAAGTGATATTCTTGGTTGTTCCAATAGATTTTGAGACAAAGGCCATGTTCTGCAGCATTCTGAGCATCAATAGCTCTAATACGGTGACTAATCTTATCAAATTATCTTATATCTGAATTTTACTTTTTTTTGAAGTCTTAGGTTTCACTTTTTCAATCTTTTCTTGATTTTCCAGGGCTTGAAGGATGTAAAGGATGGAGAAATAAATCTTACCTTTGCAAAAAAGACTCCTACATGTTCGAAAATTGGCTACAACCCTTAGATGTATCAGCCTTAGAATTGCCCGAATTATCACCTTATCAATTGGGCCAGAAAATCAAAATATTTTCAGGAAATAAGAGAGAATTAGGCCGGTCCAATATCGCACTGATCGGCGCTAACTCAGCAGGTTCTAATGCCGTACGAAAAAGCCTATATCAACTCGCCCATCCATTTGATGGCTTAAAAATCATAGACCTAGGAAATACGAGAAAGTCCACTCCGTCCTTCATCACCGCTCTCTTAAAGGAGCTGCGAGAGCATCAGATATTTCCCGTCCTGATGGGTGATCATCCACGCCTCAATGTAGCCCAATTTAATGCCCTCAAAACCACCCGAAGCGCCATCAGCATTACCACTATCGATGAGCGAATCCCCTATGATCAGGAGGAAAACACAACAGATCTTCATTACCTCAATCCGCTTTTTTCAAAAAAACGCCCCCAACTATTCCACTTCAGCGTCATTGGTTGCCAGAGTCATTTTATTAGCCCCCAAGCACTGTTCTTTATGGATGAAAATCAATATGAATACCTGGGGGTAGGAAATGCTAAGGCTGATCTTTCAGAATTAGAGCCCGTGATTAGAGATGCAGACTTAATGGGTTTTAACCTTTCTGCACTCAAACAAAGTGAGGCTCCAGGTCAGCTATCGCCAAGCCCAAGTGGTTTTACGATAGAGGAAGCTTGTCAGGTTTGTCGCTATGCAGGAATGAGTGATAAAATGGCCGCCTTTGGTATCTACGGCTATTGGCCAGCGCATGACCAGCAGCAACAGACAGCCCAAGGTGTAGCGCAAATGTTGTGGTATTTCATCGATGGATTCTTTCATCGGAAAAATGATTATCCGCTGTCCAATGAAGGGCTAGTAGAGTACATTGTGAATGTCAAGAACCTAGCCTATGAGCTCGTTTTTTGGAAGAGTAAAAAGAGTGGTCGGTGGTGGATACAAGTTCCGGTAAAAACACCTAAACGATTGCAGCGACATCGTTTAATTCCCTGTTCTTACAATGATTACCGTAAGGCTTGTCAGGATGAGCTTCCCGATCGATTATTCAACGCATTCAGACGCTTTGCTTGATCTAGGCTTGATTAAATAAGCGCTCCAAACCTATACCTCTTGACCCTTTTACCAGAATGAGTTGATGCTTATAGTCCTGTTGTAGGAACCAAGTTCGCAAGGAACTTACCTCCATAAAATGTTGGATGCCTAATTGCTGGGCGGCCTGCTCAAACTCCTGCCCTACCAAAACCAGTTGAGGCGTGATTTGCTGGGCCACCTCAGCGATGCGTAGATGCTCTATGGGGCTGGTGATGCCCAATTCCAGCATATCTCCCAAAATGGCTACTTTGCTTTGCTCTTTTTGCTCCTGCAAATTCAACAGCGCATGCTCCATACTAGTTGGGTTAGCATTATAGGCATCCAGTATGATCGTATTACCTTCCCATTCCATCAACTGCGAACGGTTATTCTTAGGTAAATAGGATTCAATAGCCGTTTTGATTCGTTCTGAAGGCACTTTAAAATAAACGCCTAAAGCAACGGCCGCCATGATATTATGGAAATTATATGCCCCCATGAGTTGAGACTGGACAATAGTCTCTCTTCCCATATAATCTTTAAAAGCCAGCGCTAAGAAGGTACGATCATCTAGGAGTTGAATACTGAAAAGGCCTGGCTGTTGACGTTTTTCATAAAACAACTTCGTTTTTACCTCAGCTGCCATTTCTGTCAAATGGGGTTCATCTTTGTTGATAAAAGCTAGTCCATTATGCTGAGCTAAGTAAGCATACAGCTCTCCCTTGCCGATCTTCACCCCTTCAAACCCACCAAAGCCTTCCAAATGAGCCTTTCCAACATTAGTAATTAAGCCATGGGTAGGCCGAGTGATACGACAAAGGTCTGCTATTTCTCCCTGGTGATTGGCTCCCATTTCGATTACAGCTACCTCTGTCTCCATGGGCATCGCCAATAAGGTTAGGGGCACGCCAATATGATTGTTGAAATTCCCCTGGGTATAATGTACGGGATAATGGCTTTCCAACACCAAGGATATCAGTTCCTTGGTCGTAGTTTTACCATTACTTCCGGTAATGGCGATCAATGGAATATCAAACTGCTGCCGATGATAAGTAGCTAAATCTTGTAAGCAAGATAGAACATCATTGACCTGAATCAATTGTGCATGATAATCTAAGCTCGGATCATCTACTATGGCATAACTAGCTCCCCTCTCCAAAGCCTTTATTGCAAAGCGATTACCATTGAAGTTCTCGCCGGTAAGTGCAAAAAAGAGATTTCCCTCCTCAATACGGCGGGTATCAGTGCTCAATCCAGTGGATTGGCGAAAAAGGATATATAATTCAGCTATCGACATATAGGCATGAAAATAAAAAAGTCCCTGGAAGGAGTTGACTCCGCCAGGGACTTTTTTATATACTTTCAGTAATTTTTATTTGAAACGTCTTTCTTTCTTTTTCCGCTTCTGCTTAAACTGGTTACCAGATGGCATTTCATTACCAGATGGTGCACCCACCCGAATCATCGCACAACGGAAACCAATCGTCCGATCAGCTTTATCCTCCTCTTTGTAACGACGTGTTCCGGGAGACAACCAATAAGCTCTGTCTGCCCAAGATCCACCTTTGAATACCCGAGCTTTATCACTCACCAAAGTGTGACGACCGAAGTCATAATAAGCATTAGATTCTTGGTCACCATCAAGGTAGTTGTAAACCTGGCCTCGCTTGTAGTTCTCACGAGTGGCTACCTCATCATCTTCTACGTAGCGATAGCGAATACGGCCTAAACTATCTTTTTCAATGGGTCGTCCATCTTCATCCAATACTTTTTGGCTAAACTTACCACCACGATAAGGGTTCAAGTCATGATTTTCAACATCTCGAAGCGTTATACTTGTCAATGGTCGATACAAATCCTGTACCCATTCATTCACATTACCCGCCATATTATAGAGTCCAAAATCATTGGGCAGATAGGATCTTACAGGTGCAGTAGGACAAGCATTATCATTCAGCTTTCCGGCAACCCCCATATAATCACCACCGCTTTTCTTGAAGTTGGCTAAGATCTGGCCTTGGTGTTTATCTCTTTTTTGATAACGTACTGTATTTCCATTCCAGGGATAAATACGTCTATCACTAATGAGTTCATCTTTTTCAGATACGCGGTTACCTTGCAGGGCTAAGGCAGCGTATTCCCATTCCGCTTCCGTTGGAAGGCGATATTCTGGCAGTAGGATACCATCTTCAAAACGCACCCCTCTTTCACCTCCATTGCGTAAATCCTTTAGGTTTTTACGCACATTTCCTTCGTATTGACCTACTAAATAGGCTTCAGTATTGAAGTTGTCTTCGTCTTTTTGATCCGGGTTCGGATTTAAGATACCCTTTTCAATCAGCATCATTTCATTTACCCGATCCGTACGCCAGCGACTGAAGTCATTGGCTTGCAACCAGTTGACACCCACTACTGGATAGTCATCATAAGCAGGGTGACGGAAGTATGTCTCTACCAATGGCTCGTTGAAGGACAATTCTTCTCGCCATACCAGCGTATCTGGCAAAGCATTCAAGTATACTTCGGGATAAGATTCACCGAATACACGTTGTACCCAGTAAAGGTATTCCCGATAGTGGTGATTCGATACTTCTGTTTCATCCATATAAAAGGAAGAAACAGTAACCCGACGAGGAACATTGTTCCATTCGTAAGTTACATCCTGGCCAGTTTGCCCCATAGCAAAAGTACCCCCCTCGATCAAAACGAGGTTGGGACCTGTAACTTGGCCATCATAATCGAGTTTTTCAAAACCGCCCCACTTCTGGTCATTATATTTCCAGCCTGTGATGTCAGATCGCTCTTTGCGGCTACAGGAGCTGAATAGGAGTACAGCCCCCAAGAGGATGGTAGTTAGCTTCAACAGATTTTTCATTACCCTTTACAAATTTGTTTTTGAGAAAAGACGAACAAATATACTGAAATTGTAATTCAATGTTAGTTTTTGTCTAATTGGCTCAAAAAAATTTCACAATTAACACATCAATGGAACATCTTAAAACAGTTATTATACCTAGACCGTTTGCGTTTGCGTTGTAAAGCCTTGCTGTCATCGAAATTGATAGTTAAACTAATTTCATGTGACCCTCCGGTTCCTCCCCTAGCACTGGACAAACCAGAAAGTGTCATATCAAAACTATAGCCAAATCGAAAAACACCTTGCTTCAAACCGACCAACGCGATGGCCGCATCTCCATTCGCAAAACCATGTCGGTACCATCCGCCCCAAAAGAAACTTCCCATGCCTATGTAGGCTCCACCGGTAACCTGACCAAAGTCTCCTTGCTTGATGAATAGGAGATTCGGAGATATAAACGATGGGCTCCAACGTTTATTGCCTCCTTTGATCGGAAATTCGGCACCACCTTGAATTGTTAGTCGCACCGGCAATCCCGCACTAAGGTTTTGATTAATTTCTAAAAAGCTCTGATCGGGTGAATTCAGGTGCTTGGCCGAGATGCCAAAATAAACCGGACCACCATATAAAAGGGCACCTACCGCTACATCTGCTACTACCTTATTCAGGTTGTCGGGACGTATTTCAGCACTCTCATATCGGTTACCCCCTGGGTCGGTAAGGCCGTTGATGGGATCAAGCTGGTCTACAAAAATAAGTCGATCCCAATCCAAGGTGGTCTGGATCATGCCCAGCTCTAAGCCAAATTTGATGGCTACATCTTCGCGCATTTTTACCTGATAGCCATAGATGGCACTGGCCCTCGTCGATTGATAAATACCCTGCCCGGCATCATCCCCCATCACCGTAAAGCCAAAACCACTATTCAAACCTTCGACCGATTGTTCGTACGAAATAGCATAGGTAGAATAAGCAGCGCCGCCTGCCCAATTGAGCCATTGGCTCCGATAATTGGCCGTTACTCGTGGGGCTAAGGTAGTACCTGCAAAAGCGGGATTTAATTGCAATGGTGCCGCATAAAACTGGCTAAACACCGGGTCCTGTGCCTCACAAACCTGGGTCCAAGCAAAAATCAAAATAAATAGGGATATTTGTCTTATCATTGACGCCGCAAATTAAAAGGTGTTACTGGGATATCGTTTACTTTTGCATCAATCGTGTCATCAGCATTTGTTCAAATGTAAAGTATTGTAGGGAAAGTTGGTTCATTAAAATTGTTAATTGCCGGACTTTTGTCCAGCTTTAGTGTTAAAAGTGCCTCCCTCCTTATATCAAAAACGTAGTCTTTACCGTTGAAATTATGTGCCTTCAATAGACAGCTTTATCAATTGCTATAGATAATGAGAGAAATAAAAATTACGCTCTTCAGTTTACTACTCTTATTCCTTTCGAGTCCGCTTGTCGGGCAAACAAGCCTTCGCCAGGACTTTGATTGGTCGGAGGAGCCCAGGACTTTTGAAATTGGCGAGCTAAAATGGGAAAGATGGTCTTTTCCAGAAGCTACCTTTAATGAACGTACACCTGGCCTTCCTTATTTTCATCACCGTTTTCCGTTAAATCGTCCTGGTCAAGTAAAGGTAAGGGTTACTAATGTGACTTATGAAGCTTTTGATAAAGGGACTTCGCTAGACGACGACCAAATTGGAGAAAGATTAAACTTTGAGGTGAAAGTAGAACGGGATCGCAATCGCTACCACGGGAAATTATCCTTTGTGCCCATTGTCAAAAGAGGACAAAGATACGAGCGGGTGACTTCCATCGAATTGGAACTCACACAGACGCCCAGTACCAACTTCAGTTTTCGAGGACCTCAACCCACCTCCTCAGTACTAAACAATGGGCAAGTTTTCAAAATGGCCATCGCCGAGGAAGGTGTACACAAGTTGAGCTATGCTTTTTTGAAGGATGAATTGAAAGTAAATGTTGATCAAATAAATCCTAAAAGCATTCAGATATTTGGTAATGGGGGGGGACTCGTTCCGCTCTATGTAGAAGCAGATCGCCCTGCAGACCTGGTGGAAAATCGGATCATTGTATCCGGAGAAGCTGATGGCCAATTCAATGACGGAGATTATGTCTTATTCTATGCCGAAGGTGCCAATGCTTGGTCCCTGGACACGACAGATTTGACGTTCAAACAGCAACAGCATATTTATGATGCCAATAATTACTATTATTTAGTAGTTGGAGCTAGCAATGGATTGAGAGTGGAAGATCGTTCCAGCATCAGTGATGCGAACTTTCCCGTCACGACTTTTCATGATTTTGCCCGTTTTGAAGAAGAGGAGGTCAATCTTTTTAAGGTTTGGGAAAAAACCACAGGATCCAATCGAGATTGGTTTGGCGATTATTTCAAAAATGCCCGAGAGAAAGATTATCCCAATCTATTTAACTTCCCGAATATTGTCCCCAACTCTACAGCGGATATCAAAGCACGCATGGCAGTACGAAGCCCCGTTAATGCTTCCTATACCCTGGCAGTCAATCAAAGTACCACTAATATAGATGGGGAGCCCATTGCTAGTGACATTATCCGAGGCACCACCGTCACCATCGGTGAGAGTTTCTACTTTTACAATTATGTCAATTTTGGGAACCTCAATCAAAAAGTTAGCCTCAACAGCGATCAACTGGATTTCAAACTTGATTTCCCACAACCTGCGGGAGCCAGCGAAAGTGAGGGCTGGCTAGATTATATACAAGTCAATGCTGAGCGCGAACTCATCATGACCGATCAGCAAATGCGCTTTCAAAATACTTCAACGATCGGGCAAACGAGCAGTATGTTCCAAATGAGACAAGCCAATAGCAATTTATTGGTTTGGGATATCACTAACCCGTTACGCCCCATCAATCAGAAATATGATCTATCAGGCACCAATCTTAGTTTTGGTGCCAATACGCTCGAGCTAGCCTCTTTTGTCGCCTTCGATCCGGGACAGTCCCTCTTGAGTCCCACTGCTGTTGGCCCTATCGACAATCAGAACCTGCACCGCATTGGAACTACCGATGTGGATATGCTAATAATATACCATCCCGAATTTGAAGAGTCTGCCCAAAGACTGGCTAAACACCGCCGAGAATTTAGTCAACTGAATGTCGAAGCCGTCAGTGTCGATCAAGTTTACAATGAATTTTCATCGGGTAAAAGAGATCCTGCAGCTATTCGTGATTTTGCGCGGATGGTCTACGATAGAACCCCTTCTTTCAAATACTTGCTATTGTTTGGAGATGGTTCGTTTGATTCTAAAGATATTTATAAGCTAGGCGCTAATTTCCTGCCAGTATATGAGACTACTTCTTTCAAACCCTTGGACGCCTTCCCTTCCGATGATTTCTTTGGCGTGCTGAATGGTACGAATCCTAACAACCCTTTAGACGGTGATTTGAATCTTTCCATTGGACGAATGCCGGTCAAAAGTCAGCAGGAAGCGGATAATGCCGTGGATAAAATTGTGAACTACGACAAAGATCCTCAAACCTTTACCGATTGGCGAAATCGCCTTGTATTTGTAGCGGATGATGAAGATGGCGGTAAACATACTCGCGACACCGACGGTATTGCAAAGATGGTAAGTGCCAACCATCCTTCATTCAATCTAGACAAATTGTACCTCGACGCTTTCCCACAAGAAAGCACACCAGCTGGTCCCCGGATTCCCGATGTCAATGCTTCCATTGATCGATCCATATTTAAAGGCATACTAGCCATTACCTATTTAGGGCACGGAGGGCCAAAAGGTTTGGCCCAGGAGCGTATTTTGAATATCATCGATATTAAAAAGTGGGCCAATAAGGAACGGCTTCCGCTTTTTATCACCGCTACTTGTACCTTTACTAGTTATGATGATTCCGATTTTGTATCAGCAGGGGAAGAGGCTTTCCTCAATCCATCAGGTGGTATGGTAGCCCTTTTAAGCACGACCAGAGCCGTTTTCGCCTCAGAAAATGAAAAATTAACCCGCCTTGTCCTGGATAATTTGCTTCGAAAAGCAGATGGTCCGCAAAGAATTGGTGATATCATGAGGCGATCCAAAAATGAATATGTCGGAAATGCTGCCAACCAACAAAAATTCACACTCATTGGCGATCCAGCTACGATCATTGCCAAACCACAATATGATGTAAAAACCACCCAGGTTAATGGTAGAGCTGTAACAGATGCCGCATTGGATACGCTGAGAGCTTTTGATAAAGTGACTTTGGCGGGCCAAGTGGTGGATCAAAGTGGAAACCTACTGTCTAATTTCAATGGTATTGTATATCCCACTGTTTTTGACAAGGAGGTCAATTTTAAGACCTTGGGACAAGACAGTGGTAGCCCCATCATCAATTTCGACATCCAGAAAAACACCCTATTTAAAGGGAAAGCAACGGTTAAAAATGGCCTGTTCGAATTTACATTTGTGGTGCCCAAGGATATCAACTTTCAATTTGGAGCCGGTAAAATATCCTATTATGCAGCCGATCAAGGTCAAATGATTGATGCGGGGGCCCACTATCAGCAAGTAATTATTGGCGGAGCTAGTGACAATTTGTTGGCCGATCAAGATGGGCCAGAAGTGGATGTTTTTATGAACACCACCGATTTTGTCTTTGGTGGGCTCACGGATGAAAACCCTACCTTATTGGTTACCCTGGAAGATGAAAAT
>Ga0070728_10002361_pt1 | contig 23736 bp, 10 predicted proteins | sample tdDd471_FD_66723 | JGI IMG/M metagenome (GOLD analysis project Ga0070728, IMG submission 66723) | Marine sediment microbial communities from the Atlantic coast under amendment with organic carbon and nitrate - tdDd47.1 | ecosystem: Environmental > Aquatic > Marine > Coastal > Sediment | place...
TTGATGCTGTAGAAGTAAACTCCCGTGGCGACGGACTGACCGGCTTCGTCGCGCCCGGTCCAGACCACCTCGTGCAGACCCGCACCGCGGGTCTCGTCCAGCAGCGTGGCGACCTTGCGACCGTCCACACCGTAGACAACCAGCTTCACCGACTGCGCTTCGGGCAGCGAGAAGCTGATCTTCGTCATCGGGTTGAAGGGATTGGGGTAGGCCGCATTCAAGCTGAACACCCGCGGAGTCAGCGTACCCGAAGTCTCGTCCAGCGTGAACTCGAGGACGCTATTGTCCGCGCCGCGAGCCTTGATGGACAGATCCTCGATAGCGATCTCCGAGCCAGCCTCGACGATGAACAGGTCACCGGCGCCGCTGAAGCCGTTGTCCACACCCATCACGGCAACGCTGACATCCAGGGTCTCGCCCACGTTCCGGAGGAACGTCAGCTCTTCCTGGGCGTCCAGCAACTCGCCGGCGCTCACGGCGCTGACCGCCACGTCAGCCCGGACATTCAGGCCCTTCACGCCGTTGCCGTCAACCAGACGCAAGGCCATGCGACCGTCGTCGTAGCGGACCCAGGCCAGTTCCACGCTCTTGGAGATGACCACGCCATCCTTGGCCGGAGTGACCACGCCGAAGTTCATGGAGAAGACCATCAGATCCTCGAAGTTGATCACGCTGTCGGTCAAGGGTATCCCCACGCGGCTCCAGTCGTCGGTGGGACCGACGTCCAGGACGTTGCTGGGATCGTCGTGTGGAACCGGCAGGCCGAAATAGGTACCCAGCTGCGTCATGTCGAACGCGTCGACTTCACCATTGGGAGTCATATCCCCAGGGTTGTCGCCCCATACGTCGCCCAGCCAGTAGTTGGTCGCCCGGTCGTTGGCCGCGGCCGGCGGAGCGGTGTGTCCCACCAGATCCACCTGGAACACCTCGTAGTAGTAGACGCCGCGACCGCTGATCATGGCGTTGTCCACGAAGGCGTTCGTGCCCACGGGCACCGTGCCGGCCAGTTCCCACTCGGTGCTGGCTACGGCATCGGCCCGGTCCACCGGACGGGTCGGGATCACGTCGAAGTCGTTATCGTCGTACTCGGGATAGGCCGAGGTGCCCACCGTGGTGTCGTACCACAGGCCCCGATAGACCTCGAACACGCCGGTATCCGATCCGTCGTGACTCCACGCCACTTCGACCTTCTCGTGGCCGGGGTCGGCCGTCAAGTCGGTCACCGGCAACGGAGCGGTGCAGTCGATGGTGATGACCGAACCGCCGGAGATTGTGGCCGGGATCGGTGCGTTGTTCTCGTCTCGCAGGATAATGCTGTCGATGGCCACCACGGCGTCGCCATCACTGAGGGTGTTGAAGTCGACCGTGAACAGGCCGTGGGTGCCCGGGGTGTTGATGGGCACGGGCGCACCGCCGATGGTCGCCCCGTTGACGTTCCAGATGTTCACGCCCCCGTTGTAGAACAGGAACGACTCGCTGGCGCCCGGTCCACCGAAGGGATCGAGGCTGGCGATGCCGCCGGTCAACGGATCGACGAACTCCAGCTCGGCAGTGGCGCTGACCACCGCGTTGAAGCCGAAGATCGGCGGTGTGTTGGCGTCGGTCACGAGCTGGAAGGTCAACGTGAACGGAGTCGCGCAGTCGACCGGGCCGATGACGGCCGGGTCGATGCCCGCTGCGGCCGGTCCGAGCCAGGGCTCGAACAGGATGTTGTCGCTGACCTCGTTGCCCAATCCGCCCGGATTCAGGGTCGGATGCAACGGACCGGTGGGATCGCCCCACCAGTTGCCGCGGGCATCATAGGGTACCGCGGAGTTGGACCAGGCCCCGAAGGTCAGGTTGTCCACCAGGTTATTGCCACTGGCCGAACCGGTGACGACAGAGCCGTCCTCGTAGATGTTCAGGCCGTTATCGAAGTTCTGGATCGTACAGCCGTGCACGTTGAATTCCACCGGACCACTCGCCCAGGCAGTCGGGCCCCAGCTGTCCACCAGATCGTTGCCGGTGAAGACACTGTTGAGGATGTTCACCACGATCGGCGCCTTGTTGTCCCCCTTGCCGCCGCCGTCAAAGGGTTGTGGCTCGGCCCGCAACCGGGCCTTGGCCCCGCTGCTGTAGGCATACAGAGGATCGCTCACAGGATCGGTCACGGTGCAGCCGTCCATGGTCGTGGAGGCGTCGATGAAGTAAAAGCTCGTCTTCGACGAAGCCGCCGTGCAGCCGTTCAGGTCGAAGATACCCGGTCCGTACAGCAGGTAGGCCGTGGCGGTCCAGGCCGGATCCGTGTAGTCGAAATCGGACATCAGACAGTCGGTTCCCACACCAGCGGCACCGCCGCCGACCTGGATCCCGTTCTGGGCCGGCAGGCCGACACCCAGGGGTCCACTGCCGATACAGGTCAAACGGGTCGCATCCAGCACCAGGCCTTCACCCCAGAAAACGGCTCCGGTCTTCTGAATATCTGAAACCGTCACGTCCGTGAAGGTCAGGTGACGTTCAATGGTGTCGTCAATGAAGCAATAGACGCCATTGCCGTGCTGCGAGCCGTTCAAGGGCTCGTTGCGAATCCTCAAGATGTCCAGGTTCGTGGCAGAACCGCTGGCGTTGTAGTAGCTCAAACCCTGGAACCGGTAGTTCGTGACGCCACGGCCCATGCCGTCGATCGTCAGGTCGGCCAGAGCGATTCCGGACACCTGGTCCACGAAGATCACCGGATAGTTATCCAGGGAGGTCGTGAAGAAGAGCGGCATGTTGTCGGGAGCTTCCACGTACGTCGCACCGATGCCCGCACCGGTGATGGACAGGTAGTCCTTGTTGACGTGCAACTGCTCCTCGTAGTGACCGGCAGCCACGATGATGGCATCGCCGGCCGCAGCGGCGTCGATGGCCGCCTGGATCGTCCCGGTCGTGTTCACGTACCAGGTCATGGGCGTGGTGCCGGGGGCGGCGCCCAGCCAGGGGGAGATCAACGGTGTGCCCGCGCCAGCGGCCTGGGCCACCTGATCGGTCGGATCAATGTCGCCCCACCAGTTCAGTCCCGCGGCACAATCGGGCACGCTCTGCATGATCAATCCGCCGTACTCGGTGCCGTCACCGCCGGCATAGATGCCGACGTTGCCCATGATGGTACAACCCTCGACAACCACGTTCGTCGGCGTGAGGTTCAGCTTGCCGGGTTCACCCAGCCTGATGCCCCGCTCGTTGCCCGTGAACTGGCAGTCCTGAACGAGAACGTCATCCAGGGTGGCGGGGAACGCACCGTAGGAAGCACCGTCGTCACGCGCCTTCAGCATCAAGCCGGCGCCGTCACGACAATCCAGGCCGTTGCTCGTGAAGGAGCAACCGATGAAGGCCAGACCACTGTAGTCCAGGCCCTTGAGATTCAGGTCGACGCCGCCGTTCCAGCGGGCGTTCCAGAAAGCGGTATTGCGTCCGTTGTCGTTGATGACGCAGCTGGTGAAAGTAGCCTGGTCGAGCTTCTCGATGTACATGCCCTTGACCAGGCAGTGGCTGAACGAAGTGCCTGAGACATCCACGTTCTGGAAGTTAGAGGGAATACCCCAACCGGCCTGATCGGGGTTCATCTTCGTGTACCAGCCGTAGTGCAGATTGTCGAAGGCACAATCGACGACGGTCAGGTTGCGCAGGCTGGCGCCCCGGTTCAAGTGCAGACCGATCTCGGTCTCCGTGTCGTCAAAAGCGTCCGATCCCACGACAAACACGTTGTCCATGAGGAAGTAGGAAAGGTCGACCGTGTCATTCACATCCACACCGACGGTGAAGCCGTAGGCATGGGCGACCGACACGCGGAAGTCCGCAAAGGTCGTCGGTTCCAGGGCCGAGTTCCCCGAGGCGGTGATCAGAATGGCCGGCCCGGTGACGTTAGTGGCCTCGATAATGGTATCGAGGGCGGGGTTGTCGCCACTTCCGGCACCGTTGAGAGTCAACCACTTGTCGACCGTCAGGCCGCCGGCATAGGTCCCCGGATCCACATTGATTGCGTCGCCCGGAGTCGCGGCATCGATGGCAGGCTGGATGCCCATGCCGGGACCGACCAGGAAGTCGCCCGTGGCGATGGCGTAGATGAACGAGTCGCCCTCGAAACCGGCGAATGCCGGATTCAAAGTGGCGTAGGCGATGGCGTCCGCCGCGGTCTCCTGGAAGAAGTAGTATCCCGCCGCATCCGGCCGGAAAGCCAGATTGCGCACGATGTACTCGTAGCCGGCCACCGTGACGTTCGTGCTGGTCAGGCCGAACTCGTCCTGAATCATCAGGGTGTTGTCATCCAAGTTCAGAGTGTTGCCGTCGATGGCAATGCTGTCGCAGGCACGGTTCAAATAGCCCGCATTGGAGCAATAGATGGCGATACTACCCCACAAGTTATTGCTACTAATGATATTGTCGACCGTGGCACCGACCACACCGGTCAGAGCCAGTCCAACGCCGCCATAGGCGTCGCGGGCGGTCAGATGGGACGCGATCACGTTGTTGTACCCGTGAATGTCGAACGCCGAGCGGCGATGGGCACCCTCGACCGTGATATAGCGCAGCGTCAGGTTATCTAAGCCACTAGGTAAAATAGTCGCTCCCGAGGCGTGGATCGTGTAGTTCTGATCCGCCGGCAGGATGGTCATGTACTCCATCGCCACATCGCTGGCGGAGACGGAGAATACGTAACCCGCAACCGCCGATGCGTCGATGATAACGCCGGCCTCGCTGGCGCCCGTGATGGAGATGGCCTTGTTGACATTGATCTGAGCTGTCTGCACATAAGTGCCGTCAGCGAGGACGAGCTCGTCAAACGGGTCTGCGTCGTTGATGGCGGTCTGGATGGAATCCCCTGGATTCAGGTTGATGATCGCAGCACCGGCGGCTCCAGCCCCAAAGACCAGCAGCGCCAAACAAGTGAACAACATTCTCTTCATGGTTTCCCCCCCCGGGAGGTAGTGGGCGAGGGCCTGAGCCCCCGCCCGGTTCGAGTCACTGGCTATTTCATCAGCGTCATCTTGCGGACCTGGCTATAGGGTCCTGCGTCGATTCGATAGAAGTAGGTACCCGAAGCCACGAACTGGCCGGCGTCGTTGCGACCGGTCCAGACCACTTCATGGTTTCCTGCGGCACGAGTTTCGTTCAAGAGGGTGGCCACACGTCGGCCGTCCACACCGTAGACCATCAGCTTCACGGCCTGCGTCTCGGGCAGGGCGAACTTGATGGTGGTGGTGGGGTTGAACGGGTTGGGATAGTTGGCATCCAAAGCGAAGGCCTGCGGTACGACCACGCCGCTGGTCTGGTTCAGGGTGAACTCCAGACGGGCATTGTCGGCGCCGCGAACATCGATGTTCAGGGCATCGGCGCTGACGGTCGCATCGGTCTCGAGGATCAACAGATCACCGTGGCCGATGAACGTCTCTCCCACACCCATCAGGGCGATATTCATGTCCAGCTCGTCGCCGACATTCTGCACGAACACCAGGGAGGTCTGGTCGGCGATCAGGTCACCGGCACTGACGTTGCCGCTGATAGCGGCGCGCACGCGCAGCCCCTTCAGACTCGTACCCCGATCCAGGCGCAGAGCCCAGCGGCCTTCGCCAACCGGCACCCAGGCCAAGCTGATCGGGTCATTGGACACGGGGCCGGCTTTGGCGTCGCTGACTTGACCGTAGTTCATGGCGAAGACCATGAGATCCTCGAAGTCGATGACGTTGTCGGTGACCGGGATGCCCAGTCGGCTCCAGTCGTCGGTACGGCCCACGTCACAGTAGTTCTTGTAAAGCGCATCGCCGTCGGCAGTGGCGAAGCACGAACCCAGGACCGTGATGTCCGCCGCATCCACGAAACCGTCGACGTAAGCGGGTACATCGCCCAGCCAGTAGTTGGTGGCCCGGTCGTTGGCCGGCGCGATACCACTGACGTTGGTCGCCGCATCCATGGCGAACACCTCGTAGTAGTAGACGCCGCGATCGGTCTCGTCGGGCCACGCGTCGGCCAGAGTATTTGTACCCACCGGCACGGTGCCGGCCAGCTCCCACTCGGAGCTGAGGATCGCGTCGGCGTAATCCACGGGACGCGTCGGGATCGTGTTGTTCAGCAAGTCGTCGTACTCGGGATAGGCCGAGACGCCCGGTGTCCCGTCGTACCACAGGCCCCGGAACACGGCGTAGGCGGCCACATCGGTTCCGTCGTGGCTCCAGTCCACGACGACCTTGTCGTGGGCGGGGGCAGCGGTGATGTCGACGACCGGAGCAGGCGCCGTGCAATCCACGGTGAAGGAAGCACCGTTCATGTCGGCGAAGATGAAGCCATTGTCCGGATCGCGCATGCGGTAATCCAGAATGTTCACCTCCACCAAACCGTCACCGGTGGTCAAGAGACTGACGGTGAAGAAGTCGGCCGGAGCCAGCAGACCGGGGGTGGCCCCCAGCAGGGCGTCATTGATGGAGTAGGAGCCGTCACCATTATCGACGGCGTAGAACTGATGGCTACCTACGGCGCCCAGGCCGCCGGCGTCGGCAATGTCGCCCAGACCGAAGCTCACCGGTCCGGTGACCGCGAAGGTAATCTCGTAGCCGCGCAGGCCAGGAGTCGCATCGCCGGGCACGTAGCTGAAGGTCACGACCTTGGTCTCGCCACACTGTACGGGGTCGGGACCAGAAACGGTGGTATTCACCGTGGCGCCGGCATCCATCCAGGCCATGGCCAGGGCCGCGGTGCACTCGCCGCCGACCTCGGGATAGTGATTGCCACTGCTGTAGACGAAGCCGCCGCTGACATCCTGGGTCGCACCCAGCCAAACCGCACCGTCATACAACGACTCCAGGTTGGCCGCCGTCGCGGGCAACGACTGGTGCAGGGCCATGATGGCGTAGGCGGTGGTTTGCCAGTCACGATCGTTCCGGTCGGCGGGCGCGCCGTATTGCTCGCCGAAGGCCCCGTCGTCGTACTGGCATTCCTCCATCAGGGTGGCCAGACCGGGAATCTCGGCGGTGTGGATCCCGGTGGCGGCAAAGGCGTTGATCAGCCCCGAGACACCCAGGGAGTACCACCAGTAGTCCGTGTTCGAGGCATCGACGGTGTATCCCTTGCAACGCCCGGCGTGATCGAAGTAGCCGGGATTCAGCATGAAGCTGTCCTGATACAGGACCTCGGCCATGGCCGCGGCCGATGCGTCGTAGCCCATGCCGGGGAAAGCCTCATGAAGTCGCTGGGCCGCCAGCACATAAGCAGACACGTCCCAGGCGATGATGCCGTTCTCGTAGCCCTGACCCGCCCTCACGTCGCGGATAGCCTCGGCCAGGCTGGTGGCGGTTCCGGTGCCGGTGTTGTTCAAGCGCCAGTTCCAGATGGCGATAGCCCCATTCCGGTAGTAGGCGGGATCCACCACACCGGGAAGCTCGGCGAAGTTGAGCAGAAAGATGATGTCCCCGGCGTACTTGACACCCACCGGATAGGCCGGCTCCGGTCCGGTGGCCACCGTGTGGTCGGCCACGTCCTGCATGGCGATGAACAGAGCAGGATCCGGGTCCAGCAGATAGGCCTGGTAGACGCCGTTGACTGTGACGCCATAGAGGTTACCCGAGCTGCCACTGTTGGAGTGCTCGAAGTCCGGCGTACTCCAATCCCAACCACCATCCTGTTGATCGTCATCGGGCTCGCCGTTGCCGGCGTTGTCCTCGGTGATGTCGGATTGCATCATCCGCACGTAGCTGGCGCCGGCGATGGCGGCAGCCTTGAAGTCGGTGGGATCGCCGAAGGCCTTGTCACCGACGGCGGGAAGCTCGAGGGTTCGAGTTCCACCCAGGTCGCGTTCGGGCGAAGCGATGGGTCCAGTAGCCAGGGCGATGGCCGGACAGAGTGCCAGGACGAGAACAAGCAAGATCAGATGTTTCGATTTCATGTGAACTCTCCTTCAAACACCAAACCAGAATGGCATCGTATCCATTCGGGCGATGGACCACGATTCCGCGGATGCGAGTGTCGTTGAAAACGGATTGAGAGTTGAGAGATCCCCCTCCCGCGAACGCACTAGCCGTTGCTGCACGGCAGCTTGTTACAACGGCAAGACAATGGACCGCCTTGTCCGGAAAGCTCTATCCGTGAGCACTTCTGTGTAATCGGTATGGGCGAGTGTCTTGGCGGACGAGAACGGGATTATTACCTGAAGTGGGATTCAATGTCAACAATGGTTTGCTCTTTGATTATATCTGTACAATAAGACTATTTGTGTCTTATTTACTGGCAGACAAAACGTTTCAGTGGACGTCAGCTAGATTTCAATCGCGAAGTTTTGCCCCGCTAGCGGCCAGCATCCGCCGGATGGACAAAAATAGTATCGACACGTGAATCCTTGACCACCAGAACGTCGACGTAGGTTCGATAAGCGGTGACCAATGTGTCACTCACCGTAACAGTCAGCAGGTCGTTGCGGCCGTGGCCGCTGCCTGCGCCCAGATACTGGAAGTCCAGGGAATCCGCTTCGTAACCCCAGAACTCGATGGTAGTAGTGGTATCGTCGCGGGCGAAGTAGAGCTCCAGCGGTCCGCGGCCATACTGTCCGTCCACGGCCCGGTGCAGATCGCCCCAGATGGCGCGCAGCGCCTGGTCCTCCTCCTCGGGCGCTGAAAGCACCGGCGGCGGCGCTTCCCAATCGTAGTAGTCGGGAGGTGAAAGAGTCGTGATCAGGTCATCCATCCACTCGGTCTCCCGGTGGAAACTGCGGAAACGCAGCTCACCAGTGTGCTCCCAGAGGGCCGCCGAATCCAGAAACTCGGCGTCCAGGCCCTCGAGGATGTAGCTGCGACCCGACGGATGAACCACCATCATGTCCCCGTTGCTGAAGCCGGAGCGGCTGAAATCGTAGATCTCGATGAACTCCACCGAGTCGGGGTGAGCCTCATCGTAGGCGCAACACTCGAACAGATAGTCGATGGCGTTGCGATCGGTGATCACAACCCGTGGAATCACCGGGCGGGTCACGCTCACCGAGTCGGGCTCCACCCGGCCGGAGAAATCAGCGCCCCCCACGTACCGGGAATACTCCTCCCGGCTGATGGGACCGGCGGGACGGCGACCCGGCGTCACAGGCAGATCGGAATCGCCGATATCACCGCTCTCCAGATGATCCTGGGCCAATTTGCGCAGTTCCTGCAGATAATCCGGTAGCGGCGCATCATCCTGAGAAACGGTAGTTTCCAGATCCTCGGGCGGCTCTGCCGGTTGCTCCGGATCCTGGGCTGACAGGGACAGAGGCCAGAACACGAGACATAAAACCATCAACCAGAAGCACTGCCCCGGATGCGATCTCATCGCGACACCTCCCGGTCTATCCCATCCTCGGCAGGGACACTGCCGGCGGACTCGGCCTTCGATGTGTCCAGCATGGCCTGATCAGCCAGCCCTCGCAACTGCCGAGCTTCGTCCCTGGCCTGAACCGCCTCCTGGAACAGGCCCAGGTCACCGGCCAGCCCCTGGCGTAGCTCGTACATGGCAACCAGGGTCTCGAGATCGAAGTTCTGCGGGTTCTCGCCCACGACCCGCAAGGCATCGCCGATGGCCGAACGCACCAGTTTCAAGGCGCCGCGCTTGTTGCCGTCGGCCAGCAGCACCGCAGCGCTGTAGCGGGCCAGAGCGGCGGTCTTGCGATCACCGGCATACTCCTCGGCCACGCCCAGGAAACAGTAGAAAGCCTCGCGCCGCTGTCCCTCCTGCTGATAATAGGTCCCTCGGTTGTACAGAAACACCGGGTATACCGCCGCGACGGTCGAATCGATGGCGCCGACCTCGGGCTCCATGGTTCGAGCGCGGGTGGTCTCCTTCAGCAGGGTGTGCATTCGCTGCAACCCCAGGTCGTATTCCTGCATCTTCAGAAATTCGACAGTTCCAGCGGCCCAACTGATCTGTCGGCGCACTCCCGGAGTCCGTGCCTCGGCCAACAGCGTCACCAGCGAATCGCGCTTGGCGGTGGCTGCAGCCTGGGTCGAGTCGGGCATGAGGTTGGCATCGGCCCAGCGTTGACGCAGGCTCAGGTGGCCGGCGTCCCAGGACCAGTGCTCCAGGACCTGGCGACCGGCTTCGGAATCCAGGTCTTCACTCAAAAGGGTTTGGCGCGCATAGAGATACAGGAAGCGGTCCCCATCGGCTGCATCGAAAGCCAGCCGCTTGCGCAGGATATCGATGTTCAGCAGCCAGCGGCGCACTTCCGGCTCATTGGCCGCGTCGCCCAGGGCCGCCAGTTCATCCCGGGCCTGGGTTACGAAACGGCGGTAATACCAGCGCCGGTCCGCAGGCATGAACAGGGCAGCTCGGGCTACGGGGGTTCGCCCCGGATCCTGATTCGCAACAGTGGCATCGCCGGCGGTATCGGAAGATCCCTGTTGGGTGGTGGTCAACGCCCCCAGCTCGGCCTTGGTGCGATCCATGTCCCGGTCGAAGGCGTGACGCTGGAGCAATACTTCCTCGCATCGATCGAGCCAGCCGTTCGCCTGCTGACGGGACTCGACGACGGTGGGCAACCCACGATTGGAAGAATCGACTGCCGCGTCGTCGAACGGCGCCCAGGATTCTCGAGAGCGGTGCCAGGCCAGACTGGCCATCTGGTAGAACCAGGGATACTCGCCGGGCTGTTCGTCCTGCAACTGGGAGTAGGCCGCCATAGCTGCGGAGTAGTCCTCGGGATTGCCCAGGACGCGGGCCCGGTTATAGAGATCCGCGGCCAGACTGGCCTGGACCGACTGTCGCATTCCGTCGTGGTCACGTACTTTGCCAAGCTGCTCGCGCCGCAGTACGACGAGACGATCCGAAGCCGCACTGAAAGCCGCCAGCAGATCGGCGTCCTCGCGAATCCGTTCGGCGCCACCTGATCTGGCAATCATGCCTTCCAGCTGAACGTAGAGCTGTTCGCGTTCTTCCTTCTGCGAAGCAACCTGATCCAGGCGCCCCTTCCAGTAGCGCGACGCCAGCCGACTGTAGGCCCCCACCAGGGCTTGATTGCGCTCCTTGAGCTCGATGAGGGTTTCCTGGGTCTTGCGGACGTAGTCCTCGGCTTCGCGTCGGGCCTGAAGCTCATCCTGGAAATTGCCGGCTGAATCCAGGGCCGTCGCTCGCTGCCCGGCCAGGGTGGACAGGTACTGCAGATCCTGTTCCATGCGATTCAAGAGATCGAGCATGCGCCCCGAGTTGTAGTCTCCACCGGGATTGGCCAGTTCCAGCGCCCCGGTCTGCTCGAACTGCTGCCAGCGGGCTTCGAATTCCAGCAGGACGGTCTGACGGCCGACGAGATTCTGCTGCAGGCCACGCAGGGATTCCGAGGTCAATGAACCAGGTGTTACATTCTGCGCCGCCCGGCCCAAGTCGTTGATCGTACGATCCAGATCCGAGCCGAATTCCCGCACCAGCTTGCCGATCTCCTGCTGGGTCCGCGCCGAGTCGGCGGTAGCGGTCGATGCTTCCAGGCCAGCCTGTAGCTCCATGAGCTGGTCGCGCAGGGCGCGGCTGCTGTCGCTGAAGCCCAGGACCGCCACTTTCACCTCGCGGCTCTGTGCATTGCGGGAGGGATCCTTGCTGTTCCACTCGAGATCCGCTCCCAGAGAATCGGCCTGCTGGGTGTAGGCTTCGAGGTCGTTGATTGCGCCCTCGAGGCCCAGCATCAGGACCGCACCCTGGTCGTCGGGGGCCATACCCTCAAGAACGAGGCGACCGACTACCTGGGAGTCGACTGCGCTCATGGCGTGCCGATCGGAGCCGCCGGTGGCCGTTTGCAGAAATCGGACGACCGCGGCCAAGGTATCGACAACCTGTGCCTCCGTGGCCAGGGCTCGGGACTCGGTTCTCATCACGGACAGGGTATCGGTATCCAGAACGACTCCGAAGGCGCTATCGGCCGCGGCGACGAAAGCAGTATCGACTCCCACCGGTACCACTGCCGGCGGCGCGTACCTGACGATTGGGTCGGACATGGGGTCGCCGGCAGCAGGTGTGATCTGCCGCCCCTCGACAGACTGCTCAAGCTCCTGCTCGGTGGCAACCTGGGGCCCTCCCCCGGAGCAGCCATACAGGGACAGCGCGGCCAGCAGCAACAGCCAGCTGGCCTGCGCTCCTACCCTTGTGGTCGTTCCCCTGCGGATCGAGATCATGACGCGCTCACTCCTGTCCCTTGATTTCCAGCCAGTCGAGGACCAGTTCGAAGATTCCCGGCACCTCGGTCGGTATGGCGGACACCGATTCCAGGGCCACCTCTATGATGGGGCTCGGGGCGTTCGGTTGGTCGGCCGATGGTTGCCCGCGGGAGACCCCTCCGGTCTTGACGTGATTCGCTTCCAGGTAGAAATCAGGCAGATCGATGCGATACGCTTGATCGCCGACTACCACCAGGATGCGCAGCAAATTGTTCTCTATGCGATGCAGGAAGAAGAGCTGGTAAAGCCGGCCGTCCTGATCAATGACGGACCCGGTCGAGGTGCGGTCGGCTTTCAACTGACTGTATCCCATGGCTTCCTGTACCGCCGGGCGCAGGGGCGCGGGATTGCCGAGGATCCAACCTGTCAGATCGAGCTTCTCCTGACTGGCCGGCTGGGAAATGCCCACTCCGGTGCCGGGGGTGGTTTCCTGGCGCCTAATCACCACCGCTCCGGTGATCCCGGGATCCGGGGTGATGTCACCCGATCGATCCTGTCCCAACGCCGCTCCGCCGCCTGCGGGACCGGTCAGCGGCGCCGGCTCGGCTGCGGCCTGGCGCGGGCCGGTGGCCCGACGCAGGGCGGCTTCATCGGAAAGTGTGTTCGCATCGGGCACGATCTGAGCGGCGTCTTCATCCGCCGTCGCCCCCGGTACCTCGACGGACGGAGCCTCCTCGGACCAGGATTCCTGCTGATCCGGCACCTCGCTCATGGCCACCTCCGGCTGGTCGGTCGGCGTGACCTGCTGGACATCGGGTAGGTCGCTCACGGCGTCTGGATCCGGAACCGACAGCCTCTCGATCTTCTCTTCCTCGAACTTCTCGAACACCGATTCGAACTTGCGGCTGGGCAGCGACTCCTCGAACTCCAGTTTCTCCTGCTGTTGCACCTGGGGCGGGGTCAGGATTTTCTCGATGACAGGCGCGGTCTGGCGTCCGGTTCGGAAAGAAAAACTCCCGAACAGAATGACCGCCAGCAGTACCGGCAACGCCGCCACCACCCCTGCGTAGGACGACGCCTTGCGGTCGAGGATCTTCTCCAGCATTTCGAGATTCACGTGCATCGATTCCACCTGTATGCAGTTCCCCGCGGGGAACTGCCCGATGTCGCCTCAGCTAGCGGGCGTGGGTTGCCCGTCAGTCAGTTTGAAACAGGTCAGCGATTTCTGCAGACCCAGGTCCTTGCAGATGTCCAGCATGTCCACCGTGAACTGGGTGGGCGAATCGAACTCCGCCTGGATCGCTACCGGGATCTTCCCCGGGTTGGCTTCGCTGATCAGCGCCTTCAACTCGTCGTACTTTTCCCGGGCCAGTTCGCGGTCCTGGCTACTCAAGGGCATGGTCACCTGGTACTTGCTGTCGATCCAACCGCACTGGATACGCCCGTCGCTGCGTACGAACACGTCAAAGACGTCCTTGTCGGCCTGGACCAGGGGATTGTCACCCTTGCTGTGCGGCAAGGGGATATCCACCTGCTGCTGGATCTTGGAAATCATCAGGAAACCGAACAGGACAATCAACACCACGTCCACCAGACGGATGATCATGCCGTTGTTCAAGCGCTTGTGCATGGCCGTTCCTTTCTGGTTGCGCTGCTAAGCAGCCCGGCCGATTTCCCTAACCAGCACTTCGCGATAGTCGTCGATCTTCTCCATGGCATCCATGATGCGACTGCGGAAGGCGGCGCCCATCTCGGTGCTCATCCAGTTGATGATCACCGATACGACGATTCCCATGAACGTCGTCACCAGGGCGATACCCATGGCCGCCAACAGATCGTCATTGCTCTGAGCCACGGCCTTGGCCGCGAATCCCCGGTAGATGCCCCACACCGTGCCCAGCAACCCGAGGCCGCCGGCGGTATCGGCCAGAAACGCCATCCGCGCCTCGAAAGTGTTGAACCGGTGCTCTTCCTTCTCGCGATAGAACTCGGCCTCGGCGCTGATCAGGCTCATGTCCGCCGACTGGCGGAAAACGCTCATCGCGTCTCCCAGCAGACGGCCCACCCGGCTGTCGGCGCCCTTCTTGGCGGCCGCTTCGAAGTCGGTCCGTTCCAGCTTGCCCATTTCAGTCTTGTAGATCTCATGGCCGCGGATCTTCTCCAGCCAGTGAACTCGCAACTGGTCCACCAGGAAGAATATGGCCACTATCAAGAGCAGGATGATCACGTGACCGATAGGCTTGCCCTTGTCGATGAAGGCCTTGATCGACTCTTTGACTTCCACCTCGTCGTCGGCAGCGCCCGTCATCTGCGCCAATTTAGAATCGGCCAGTCGTTCTTGCTGGTCGTCGGCGTCCTGGGCCGCGACCGGTGTCCAGACTGCCGTTGCGCCCACCGCCAGCAACAGCACCAGCGCGGCTGCCATCAGGGTCTGTCCCCGCTTCCTGTTCATTTCTCCGCTCCTTCTGAGGGTTTCCGTTCTTCATCTGCAGAATCGTTGATCTCCACGGCGCCGCTGTCCGGGGCCGCCGTCGCGGGCGCACCCACCGACAGGCCCTCCCGCCCCGGATCCAGAATCAGGACCGGTCGGGCGTTCTGCAGGGACCGGAGAGGGGTCTGATCGTGACCGAACTCCAGGGTCCGCTGCATGACCTGGCGGGCAATCAGGATCTCCCGCTGCGGCGTATGACCGATAGTGCCGGCTTCATCCCGCCAACTGAGTTGATAGGTATAATTGTCCACATCCACCACCCGACCGCCTCCGTCGCGCCAGTTCCACGACACGACCACTGGTGGGCCACCGGGGCCGCTGATCACCCGGACGGGGCGATCCAGGGAATCCCGTATCTCGAGGGACCAGTTCCTGATCCCGCTGACATCGCCCAGACTCTGAATGAAGACGGGAATGGCTGCATACTGCAGCATCGTCACTTCTTCCAGGTCGGGGATGCTGTCCGGTCCTACGGGCTGCATCAGCATGCGGCGCAGTTCCGGATCCGGTAGCGGCGCGAGCTGGCGGATCTCCACTCGGGCCGCGGTCAGGGAATCGACACCCACTCGGGCGGCGAGGTATCGGGCTCTATCCAGCTGATCGGGGTCCGCTGCGATGACCAGTCCGGCGCCCGGTTCTACGGCCAGCCCTTGCTGCAAGGCCTCCATGCCCTGCTGGTACTGTTCCGAATAGTTACCACGAGGCAATTCACTTTCGGGATCGGCAGTGGTCATGTCGGCAGTGATGTCCCAGGTGACCCGGTCGCTCCAGGTAGAATCGAGTACGCCGATACGCCAGCGAGGCAAACGTCGGACCTGGGCCATATCCACGTCAGGATTGAACACTCGCTTGATACGCTTGACCCGTATCAACGCGGTATCCACCCGGGCGGCGGCGCTAAAGTGAACATCGCTGACAGCAGGACGGACCACCGGCACCGACCGAGGAGTGGGTACCCGTACCGGCCCGTCGGTCAGACCCGGATCGTAGATCTGATCCGGCACCGGCTGATGGCTGTAGATCACAGGTGGCTGGGCCCGGCCGGCGCGATGCAGACACAGGACGACACCGTGGGAGCCGGAAGTCACCGACGACAGCTCGCTGCGCGACTGGGTGAACACGTACTCGAGCCAGGCCTTCTTGGAAACACGCACCCGGGCCGCGAGAGACCACTGGTCGGTGCTGAAGCGAGCTTGCAGACCATGGCCACCGGGCAGCATGCCCCTTCCGGCCAGCTGCAGCCGCGTGCGCAGATAGTCGTTCACCAGGCCGGCAGTGACCTGGAACGACTCCTGCTCCCAGCCCACGCCGAGGCGAGTCGTACTGGGCAGGAAGACGCTGCTGTCGTTGCCGTCGATGGAGATATTCGGTTCGTGGAAATTCTCCAGCAGCGCGGCGACGGTCAACCCTTCGAGAGGCAGACTGTATGTGGCCGCCAGGGTCATCACCGGCACCGTGCGTTTCAACGAGCCGGCCAACAATGGATCCACCGTCGATCCTTGGGAAAGGTCCAGCTTGTCCTTGTCGAAGCCTCGCTGATTCAGACCCAGATTCGCACCCAGGGACAGGCCCTTCCAGACACGACGACCATAGCCGGCCTGGAGTTGACGGACCCCCCACAGGGGCGTATCCAGGTAGTTGATAGCGAAGGAGAAGCCGCCGTAGGGACGGCGTGTCGTGTAGATCAAACCACCGGTGTTCAGATCTGCTGCGCTGTTCAACAATCCGGTGTGCAGCATCTCGAAACCGACGGCGATCTGGGGCAGCGTCATCTCGCCCACCGCCGGATTCAACCCGTAGGTGAAGGGATTCAGCAGATCGGCGGGATTCGCCTCGGATCCCAGGCGTGGAGCTGTCTGGGCCCGGACCGCGGGAGTGGACCAGTATCCGCTGGTCGCTACGATGACCAGGATCATCGTCACCAGGAGCAGATTCTGCCTGCGGCGTCCGCTCATCGGATCACCCCGCAGGTGCCTTTCCGGAATTCCTTCCGGTCGTCATAGACGACGTACACGTAGGTGCCCGGCGGCATCATGCGGCCATCCGTGTTGCGACCATTCCAGGTCAGGCGTCGCTGCCCGTCCAGGGTGTCGCTCTCGTAGACCTTGCGCCCGCCCAGCTCGAAGATTCGCAGGCGCGGGTTGTCGAGGGTCTGGTTGGCGAAGTGGAACTCGATGAGATCGTTGTGCCCGTCTCCATTGGGTGTGGCGACGTTGGGGCTGACCACAAATGGCCCCGAGGCCACCGGGAAGCAAGACTCGTCACTATTGTTGTTCGGGTTCAGGTCCCTACCGGCGATGATCGACGCGTGGGCGCAGTACTCCCCGGGCTTTTCCACTGTGAATAGAATCTGGGGAAGCGGGATCGCCTGTCCCGCCGCCAATCCATCCAGGTCCGCGACGCGACCAGCCACTCGGACTCCGTCCGGGTCAGTGACCCAAAGATCGACGGAGAAGGGGCCCGAATCGTAGCCCTGGCAGCGGACGACGGCGTTCAAGCGCACGTCTTCCTGCAGAGCCGCCGAGTTGGGCACCGAGTTCAGAGTGACCGACAGGTCCGGTCCCTCCCACTTCACGTAGAGCGGTACCTCGACCGTCGTCGTCTCGGGCAGGGCCACGCTCGTCTCGTAAACCTGCAACCGCAACGGTCCGAAGAGCTCGCATACCTCTTGGACTACCGTGCCCTCGGGCGGATCCACCGAGAAACTCAGTAGCGTGTCATTGACGGTAGTCACGGTGACGAATTCGGGGGCCGACTCCACTACCAATCTGCGTTCGTCGCCATCCTCATCCAGAGCGCGAACTGAGAACGAAAGGTTGTTCTCCTCCCGCACACCGAGAGCTGCAACCTGGCCGTCGATGATCTGGTTCAGAGTCACGCCGTCCTGGCAGGGTTCCAGCCCGGGATCGGCAGGATTCAAGGTCAGATCAAAGAACTCCACGCTGGGAGCCTTGTCGGCGGCCACCAGAGTATCGATGGTGAAACAGTTGTCATCGGGATTGAAGTCGCCATCCAGGCCCTCGGCCGGTGCGATACAGGCAGTGAAGCCGCAATCGCCGGCGGCGTCACAGCTCTCGATCACGAAGCGCACCGTGTCCTGTTGGCCCACCTCGAGGTCCAGCACGGCCTTGTCCAGCGGTCCCACGCCGCAGGAGCACTCGCCGCCGTCCAGACTCAGGTCCGCACCCAGAGCCGGTCGGCGTTCGGCCGCCACCACGACGTCTACGTTGAAGGGATCCTGTTGCTGGATGTCGCCGCCAGGTTCGAGGGGCGAGAACAGCATCTCGACGACCCGCAGATCCGGACGAGCGGGTTCGACCAGCAAGACCAGGCTGAAGGTGCGGGTCAAAGTGGCGAAACGACGGTCGCGGATCTCGACCGTCACCGTGGCGCCCGCCGGCCCGATGAGATCGCTGACAAAGCGCACGCGGCCATGGTCGATACCTGGAACGGCATCACGACTGTCCCAGACCGCTTCCAGCCAGGCCAAAGGGTTCGCCTGTATTTCGAGGCGAGGATCGGCGCCGGGCCAGTCCCAACCCATAACCTGCAGACAGTACTCGAACGGATCGTCTTCCATGACCCGTATGGTATCTACCGTCGCTGCGGCCAGAGGCGCATCCGAACAGTCGGGATCCGGCGCCAGCTGGGGATCGGCACGCAGAAGCGTGGCGCCCAGCGACTGATGCAGAACATCCACGGTCAGGCAGTGGTAGAGCGCGGCCGGCTCGATCTGCCAGACCAGAGCCGCAGATACAGGCAGCGTGTCGATACCGTCGGGTAGAAGATCGGCCCGGGGGCGCACTTGCAGATTCCAGGTCAGAGTCTCTCCCGGGGCAGCCAGGCGCGGTCCAGGGGGTGAGATCAGCCAGGGTTCGGGAACTTCGGTCGGCGGCGTGATCGACAGGGCGAAGGAGCCGGAGTTCGTGAACTGGAATGTGGTATCGATCTCGACACCGGCCAAAGCCGGCAGTGGCCCGAGTTGCAGGCCGCCACCAGTGGTCAGGTAGCCCGCATCTCGATCCCAGTGCAGATCGCCGGGCCCGGACCCGTTTCCGGTGGCCCCGAAGACGCCGCCGGTACCGGTGAGCAGAAAATCGCAGACCAGGGTCGAATCGGCGCCGCCGGTAGCGGCTCCCACCCAGGTCACCGTCACGGTCAGCGCCGCACTGTAGGCAATGGTGTCCGCGGGAGCGAATTCCACCGGCAGTATCACCGACGCGACGGCCCCGAAACACCCGGACCCGAACCACTGAGTCGGCACCTCGTTCACGTTGAACACGCCGGCGGGATCATCCAGGCTGACATTCTCGATACGCGCCGGCAACAATCCCTCGTTGCCGAAAGAAATGGCCCAGGGCACAGCGGCCGCGGCGCAGAGAATTTCCCGAGCCCCGAAGTCTACCGTACCACCACAGACCACACCAACGGGACCGGGTGTCGTGCGCGGCGCACCGCCGGGGGTGCGCAACAGGATCAGCTCGGCCTGCCCGGGCACCGCCACGACCAGATCGCCATCGCCATCGAAATCCAGATCGCCGGCGGCCAATCCGGCGACCCCCGCCGGTAGACTGCGACTGGTCACGAGCAGGTCCTCGCCCAGAGGCCGCGCCGTCAACGCGCCGGTGGTCCCGTCGAGGTACCATAGCTCGGGATAGACGCCCCCCACATCGGAGGCCAGAAAATGGGTCAGTGCCACAGTGGACGAGCCAACGCCCAGACCGGGCCCCGCTAGACAACCTGCCACCTGGGCGGGGAAAGCACCATTGTAACGCAGACCGCAGAGGCGATCGCCGTCCAGGTCCGGCCCTGCCGTCAAGACCATGGCCCCGTCCGGCGAATCGTCCCAGGGATCCAGGGTGCGGCCGACGAAGAGTCCCCGGGTAAAGGATTCACCGTCGTCCAGGATACCGGCGGCAGCAAACCCACCGTCGCCCAGCCCGAGGGCCAGGCGGATGGGATAGCGTCCCTGCTCCTGGTACTCGGCGGCCCAGACCAGGTCCAGGCGGCCATCGCCGTCAACATCGCCGAGAGTCGCCTGAACGGGCCAGGGCAGACTCTTGTCGCCGGCCAGGGGCGCACCTTCGACGGCGCGCACGCCCTGGGGTGCCAATCCTCCGACCCCATCATTCAGATAAACCAGGTATTCCTGTCCGAACAGGCCCAGCACCACCAGGTCCTCGTCCCCGTCGGCGTCCAGATCCCCGGCGACCAGTGCCCGGCCGTTGAATCCCACAGGGAAGGCCAACCACTGGGCGTCGCCACCCACGGGAGAGAGCTCGGCGGCAGGGTCGAGCCACACCTGCAAGCCCGCCAGGGTCAACAGGACGAGATCCTGCCTGCGCCCCGGATTCAGGCCTACAGCGAGCAGTTCCACCGGATTGTCGCGGGTCACTGCCGACGGCCCCCGCGGGGTCCAGGACCACATCTGACTGACGGCGTCGTAAGCGCCGGCCACGGTCATCAGATGGTGCAACCCGCCGTCGTTGGCCAGCAACACTCCTTCCAGGATACCGTCGCCGTTCAGATCGCCCCATTGCCACCCCAGCAGATCGAGATCCGTGCCGTTGAACCAGGGCGCCAGCGATACCGATTGCTGGACGAGACTGCCAAGATCCGTCGTCAGATGCTCGTCGGCGGGTCGAATCCGCACTCGCCACGTCAGACCCTCGGCCAGCGACACGCCACCCGAACGCAGTGAACTGCGCAAGGTGATCTGCACCTCTTCGCCGGGGGCGAAAGGAATGGCCGGTACGAAGTAGAGGGAGTCGCCGGCGGACGAGACAAATGTACGCCCCGCGACGCGTTCACCGGTAGCGCTGCCGCGCACCAGGAGCGCATCGTCGGTAGCGCTCAGGACACCCGGTTGCAGCCGTACACCGAATGGTCCACACCCGGCAGCCTGTACCGAACCGTTGGGAGGCAGTTGCTCCAGTACCACGGGCTGGGCCAGCGCCGAACCAGTGGCGACCAACAGTAGAATCAGACTCAACAGGAGGCGCCTCATGGTCGAGCCTCCCCGGGTTCGGATTGGCGAGCCGGTTCCAGCTCATCCAGTCCATTGAGACGGCGAGCTTCGGCGTGGAGGTGCTGAACCCGGGCATCGGCGCCATCGAGGGCCAACGCCTGGTTCATCAGGACCAGCATGTCCGGAAAGCGTCCCTGGCAAAACGCCACCCGGCTCTGGCGCAACAACAGATCTGTCGTGGATCCGGACCATGCGGCCGCCTGGCCATACCAGCGGCGAGCCGCCTCGTACCGGGACAGGGACATGGACACGTCACCCAGGGTGACTGCGGTTACCGGGTCCACCAATCCACCCTCGAGCAGATCCTTCAGATCCCGGGCCGCTCCCTCCAGATCCCCCGAGCGGATCCCCCAGGCGCCCCGGATACGCAGGGCCTGATCTCGACGTTTGCGGGCCTCGGGATCGGCAGTCGCCTGAGACGGCAGAGCGCCGTCTTGATCGGGAGAGTCGGCCAGCAAGGCGTCCGCAACCTGGGCCGCTTCACGATAGCGTTCGTGGTTGTAGAGCTGGGTCATCCACAGGGCCAGCCAGCCTGGATTCACATCACCCATGGCCAGAATGGTGCGAATCTCGGTGCTCCCCTCGGCCGAAAGCAGCATCTCCAGATTGCGACGAGCCAGCACCAGGTCACCCCGGTTCAGATCGACCATGGCGGCGGTATCGATCCGTGCCACCGCCAATCCGGCACGATCGTCGGACCACGCCAGCAGCGCCTCGCCCAGCAACTGGTCGGCTGACAGACGGCGATTGGAGCTCATGATCGCCGCCCGGCGCGTATCGGCGCCAGGGGCGGCCAGCATCCCGCCGGCCTGTTCATACCAGTAGTTCATTCCCACCCAGTCGCGATCCAGGCGGCAGAGTTCGCCCAGGACGAACACCGCTTCGCTGTCGGCCGGCTGCCGGGTGGCATTGCGCAGCTGTGAGGCCAGGCGTACCCGTACGTCCATGCGAGAGGCAGCGAGTTCGGATGACGCTTCCGATGCCTCCACTTCATCAATAGAAGCTGGCGTCGCGGCCACCGCCTCGAGCCATCGATCCAGGACTGCAGTCCGATCTGCAGCAACCAGGGCCCGGATCTCTTCCAGCTCCGGACCCCAGGCCATGACCCGAGCCTCGATGAGCCGGAAGCGCGTTTCCTGTTTCTCGGGCGCGGCCAGCAAGGCCGTTTCACAGGCCTCGAAGGCTTCCGGCCAGCGGCCGGCCTCGAAATCCCCATCGGCCCGGCGGGCCCAGTCGCGCCAGTGTTCCAGCCGGATACGTTCAATCTTGGGGTCGTACTGGTCCGTGCGCCGACGGCACTCGGCGAACCACAGGTTCATGGCGGCGAAATCTTCGTCGGCTCCGTAGAGCACGCCCAGACTGTAGGCCTGCCAGGCCGCGGGTTGCCGGTCGAATTCCCCCTCGAGCTGGGTGATGGCCCGGCCTCGGTCCGCCAGATCCAGCTCCAGCAGCTCGCGGGTACGGTCCGATTGCATGGCGCAACCGGCTCCGAGTAGGACCAGAGCGGCTCCCAACCCCATGGCAAGCAGGAACCTGGGCACCAGCGTCAGGAAACTGGCCCACGAGATTGCCGCCGGGGCACCACATTCTGGTTCAGGAGTATGCCTGCCGACACCTAATGCACTGCAAACACAATACTTGGACACGTCGCCCTTTCCGCCCGTCAGTTGCGGGCACAACCGGTCAAGGGTAGAACGCGTGGTTCAATGCACAATCCGTACCGCCGGAATCCGGCCATTTGATGGGATTTCCTGGAGACAAGAGAGCGAGATCCTTGCCTCGGGATGTCGAGTTCCCGACCTTCAGACAGCCGGTTCTGCCGGTCCGTCGACCCCACATACCGACCCGGGCGCTGGCCCCTCCCCAGATCGGGTCCGGTCGGAGGTGACTGTGACTTCCTCCCAGCCCGTTGTCAACATTCTATCGGCCAACGAATCCTTTAAGCTCAAGTACGCCAGGACCCTGCGCTGGTCCGTGCTCGCTGCGCTGTTGCTGACCGCCCTGGGAGTGTGGTTGATGCCGCGATACGAGCCGACCCCCTACACATTGCGGCAGGAGATTCTCGAGATCATCGAGGTGGATATCATCAAGGATATTGATCTTCGGCCGGAGCAGCCACTGGAACGGCCGGTGATCCATCGAGAGATCGAACCGGTGGCCGATCCGAATCTACCCGGCGACGATGTACCCCCAAACTCCCGGTGGCTTCCCCAGCCTCCGGCGCCCCCGGTCATGAAATATGAGAAACCCTTCGTCGCCTCCTCCACCAAGCCTATCCTGACCTTCTGGGCCAAACCCCATTACCCGGAAATGGCCCGCATGTCCGGCATCGAGGGCACGGTCATCGTCAAGGTGCTGGTGGGGGCCAACGGCCTGATCAAGGCCGCCGAGGTGATTCAGAGCGTGCATCCGTTGCTGGACAGAGCGGCGATGGAGGCGGCCATGCGGTGCCGCTTCGAGCCCGGTCGACAGCGGACGATTCCGGTCAAGGCGGCGATGGCGATTCCCTATCGGTTTCGCGTGCGCTGATCTGGGGCGTGAAAGAAGGGGACCCGGATCACTCCGGGCCCCCTTGCGCTCGCCAGGCATTTTCGTCTGAAAATTACCGGTACAGAGCCTTCACATCACCCCAGCTGGCGTCTTCGGTGGCGACCCCCTCCAGGTAGATGTCCATCTGGACGTACTCCAGACCCATGGCGTCGGCCCAGCTATCCTGAAGGGCCGTGTAGAAGCTGGTCAAGCCGGTGTAGTCGTACGTACCCAGGGCGTCCAGGACGTCCCGCGAATCCAGCGTGTCGCCGGTGTAACCGACTTCCCAGTGGAAACCGAAGTAGGGATCCAGGGCACCCTCTTCATCGATCATGATGTTGGTGAACGGCCACTCGGGCTCGCCGGCGAGGAAGAAACCGTCGGCGCCGGGATCATCGTTACGCAGGTTGAAGTAGGCGATGGCGCCGTTGGGCTGGGGATCGACCGCGAGGACCGGACCAGCCGACCCGATGGTCACCTCGAAAGTGGGCAGGTTGATCGGATAGGACCGCACGCCGTAGGTCGTGCTGTCCATGTAGTTGTCCGAATCGATGGTGAAGGTGGCCAGGACGGCGTCA
>Ga0070728_10002363_pt1 | contig 23733 bp, 25 predicted proteins | sample tdDd471_FD_66723 | JGI IMG/M metagenome (GOLD analysis project Ga0070728, IMG submission 66723) | Marine sediment microbial communities from the Atlantic coast under amendment with organic carbon and nitrate - tdDd47.1 | ecosystem: Environmental > Aquatic > Marine > Coastal > Sediment | place...
ACACGAACTCGACCGTGTTTGATATCTGGGTGGAGCCCTCTTACCCGTTCTGCATCCGGGGCAGATTATCATTCTGGATAATGCCACTTTCCATAAATCTCCCAAGACTCGCCAATTAATTGACTCTGCGGGTTGTCAAATGCTTTTTCAACCTGCTTATTCCCCTGATTTGAATAAGATCAAACATCAATGGGCTACTCTCAAATCGGGGATTCGTGCACAGCAGTATTCAGATATTCCATTTCTTCATAAGCTCGATTTATAGCTCATCAAAATGTCCGATCCTTAACTTCATCTGCTATATATAAACTCTGATAAACGAGCATATATACCATTGCTTCGACATCAGTTGCTGGCAGGTGAGAAAACGACGGCATATGATGGTAAGTCGCCTCAAAGCCCGGTGTATAGAATAATGCTGGATACAGGATGCTCTCTTCGATGTATTCGATGGGAGATTTTGCCTCCCCCATATACCTGCCAGATTCTAGAAGCCTACCCGCGGATTCCACTGCATCGTCATGCGATGGTCCAAACGTGCCACGTGTGTTTGCGATGGTCAGTGTGTGGCATAACCCACAGTAGTTTTCACGATAGACTTCGATGCCCTGTGTGAACAAGGCTTCGTCAACTGTGTTGTCAGTGACTCCAACAACTGATGTTATGTGTTTGCCACAGGCAGTCAGCAAGACGGTACATAGTATCAGAATTAGCAATCGGTGCATCATCAGTATCTCCTCAAACGGATTGAGATAATCGGAGCCTTCTCAATCCGTGACTGTTACTCATATTAACTACCAGCTTCCATCGTAGGCATTCCTGCCATGACGGTCAGTGCCTCATAGCGTACGACCATACCTGCCTGTGGGATTGCAATACCATTGATAGCGACATAACCATTCCCGTCTGTGTCGATTGCAAGGCCCGTGGCAAAAGGTAATCCATCAACCACAATCTCACTGTTGCCATCTTCTAGAATGCGGATGATCGCACCAGAGTTGAAAACAGGACCTTCTTGCGTGAACATGCCGAAGCTTACAGCATACAGATTGCCATCGGGACCACGTTGCAAATCAGTAAGCATTGTCAGACCAGTTGCGTAGTCGCTGACTTCACCGTCTGGTGATACCTGTACAACTTTGGCACTACCTGGTACAAAAGGTGCACCAGACAAGAAGGAGACAAACGCGCTACCATCTTCATTAACGACTACGCCTGTGGGTACGGGATCTGCCAATAGCTCGCCACCGCGAGTCTGGCTGGGGAATACACCAGGTATGCCTTCGAATCCAGTCACTGTTTCGACCTCACCACTGTTAGGGTCGACCCGTAATAGAGCATTGGCGGCAGCATCAGCGATATAGAGCATCCCATCTGCTCCTGCTGTGATGCCGTATGGATGGCTTTCCAAGTTCGAAGTTTCGTCAGGGTTGTTTGTTGCTTCGTGTGCCCAGAGGTCGGCGACTAACTCGGGTGCATCTCCCGCTAGGCTGACCACAGCACTATAGTTCTCAATTGTTACGTCGTTACCCAGAGAACTATGCCAGCCACCAACGGTCGTATAGAGTGTCCCATCGATTTCAGTCAAGCGCGCACCACCTAAAAATTCGCCGTCTTCAGGTCCACTGCCAGTGGCGATAGATGGCAGTTGGGCTACCACTTCTGGCTCACCATCAGGGTTGAGTCTCATCACCACAGTTGTGTGCCCAAAGCGACCAGGTATTGGCTCGTAAGTCTGGGTGTTGAAGAAAGTAACCCTTTCCTCACCGCCCATGCCGCTATCAATCACATAAATGTAACCTTCCGCATCGACGAACACTCCCTGTGGACCGTTTAACCCTCCGGCAACTATCTGTCCGTCGCCTAGATCGGGAGGTGGTGGCATCTGCTGTGCCAGTGCGGGCAATACCAAGGTTAAGATGATTAAAACAGTAAGAATTGTTTTCTTATACATGATGGTTTATCTCCTCATTTTGATAGATTATGCTTGAAGTTCTGTCAGAATGTGTCAGTTGGATTTTCTTCTTCAAAGTTAACAGCCCAGACATCATACTGTCATGAGCTGTCATCACGTTTTGGTCAGGAATCTTGCCCGGATGTAGCAGGATGTGTTCCCGATAGTTATTGTCTTTTTGCATAGTCGCGGTATGTGCTTATGTTCGTTGCCGGAGTGACAAAGACGTTTCCATGCGGCTACTACACTCCTTACTGCCAGAAAGTTTTGTTTCTCGGTGCCTAGTGCCCTTATCCTTCTGAAGACGGCAAGATACCAGCATTATTGAACGTCATGGCATGCCATTGATCGTTCTCCTTGACTGCTACAAGGGTAGCGATGGCTTTCTCAAATGGCATGTCAACATTGTGCAGATGGCTTGACGCTTCGACATAAGCGACATCGGGACGTAAGAAGCGTACATTTTCGATTTGCATTTCCAGGCGGCTATTGCGATATCGACCGTCGAATATCTCTTGATGACCCTGTGCAATGGCTTCACGTCCCTCAACTGCGAAGCCCCAAATAACACGATAGTGTGCATCTTCGGCGAACGAGCGTGCATAAGCATGACCGTCGCGATTGTTCCATGCTGCTTCAAGGTCTCTGATAATTTGTCGGACAGCGGTTTCATCTTGCATCGTTGGTTTCATTGACATAATCTTCATCCTTTCGATAATATACCTTAACCACAGCCTACAAGATCAAAGTTAGTAATGTCTTCACCAAAAGGTATGAATGGGTATGAAAAGAGGTATGAATCTGGAGGTACTATAAGATGATGTTTAATTCACGTACAAGGACAATGGCTTCTGTGCGTGATTTGGCGTTGAGTTTACCGAGTATACGGGTGATATGGGATTTTACGGTATTGGGGCTAATGAACAGGGTATCGGCAATCTCTTTGTTCGATGCGCCTTTTACAATTTCGCGCAGAATTTCGACCTCACGCACGGTGAGCGTTTCGGGCGAGTTGGGAATGCTGATTGGTTGTGGTTCACTGTTTGCCTGTAGAATATCGAGGCAGAAGCGACATAATTCCGGGTAAATACTAGTGTCTTTAGCCATTTCTAAGATGGGAACAATATTACGCCCTTCTTGGAGGACGAGTAATGGCATCTCCCACTTTGCCACTTGACGGAGCGCAGTCTCTAATTCATCTGAGGCTCGTTCCTTTTCATTCATCTGCCAGTGGATCTGCACTGGAATCAATGGAGCATAAAGCGGTATTGCAGAGAAAACACGTTGCCCTTGTTGTTCGGTAGCTTGTAAGCTCAATCCCAGAGCATGACCGAATTTTTTTTCGTGGCAAGCAATTAATGCTTCTGAGGCAACTAATAAAGTTTTGTGATGTGAATAATAAATATGTTCCCTCATTTGCGACACCACCTCGCGAGCTTCATCTTGACGATTGCGCCACAATAAGGTTCTCAAATAAACATACATGATGTCGATTACGTTTATTTTGTCGCTGTCCAATTGCAATATGCGTGGCACCGCTTCATGATATACTGTGTCAATCTCGGCATAATTTTCTTGAATGTACCAAACACTTGTGTAAATTTGCCAAATGAGAGACCTAACCCACGCTACGCCACCCATTTGATCGAAAATCTGTCTGGAAATTGCGACATTTTTCAGGGCTTTGTCGAATTTACCGTGTAATAAATTGCAGTAGGCTCGAATATTGTTATAACCCATGCGTACGATAGGATCATGTTCCGAATGAGGCTTCATATGCTCACTGAGTCGATCCCAGGGGCGCATCCCTAAAGATGTGAAAAATAGAGGGGCACCAATTGCTTGTGCGACGTTTTTGTAGGCAGGCAATTTGTCAGACTCAATCACCAAATTTACGAGCGTATCAATGTGATTTTCTATGTGCCCAACATTGCCAAAAAAAACACTATTCCAGACCCGTCCTGTTAACATAAAGATGCGCTGGTCGAGTGTAATCAGATCGGAAAACTCTTCAAAGACATAATCGACGGTCTCGCGATAATCTGTGTCCATCACATTAATGCGGAAAAACTCATTTAATGTCAGTAATTCACCCTGTCGGTCGCCTTGCTCCTGGAACTTCTTTTGTGCAATTTCAAGAATAGGGTTTGCTTCTTCAAAGTAACCCCGCTGTCCTAAAATTGCACCTTTGACCAGTATCAACCACGGATTGTTATCTCTCAAATCGCGTGGCACCATGTTGACATACTGTTCGACCCGCGTACTGGTGACATGATTACTACTCGTCAATATCAATTGACGTACAAGGTCAATTGTTTCATCCCATGCTTGTGCCTGCACAAAATGAAATAATTTTTTAAGCGGTTGTGCGTGTATTGTTGCGGCGATATGATGCAGTTCCAGAACATGCTGTGGATATTCACGTTTAAGATGCTCGGACAAAAAGTCGCGGAATAACGCATGGTAGCGATATGAGCCATCACCTACAGCGACGAGAAATAGGTTATGACGGTGAAGCTCACGCAAAGTGTTCACTGCATCTACTTGTTCTGTGACAGCAACACACAATTCTGGTGTTAGCTCATCTAGAATAGATGTCTTCAACAGAAATTGGCGGATGTTGTTCGGTTGCTGTGCCAGTACCTCCTCAGCCAGCAGATCAAAGACATAACGATCATTTTGCGCGAGGTCTGCGATGTATTGTTCGCGTTTATCTTCATCGATTTTTTCCAGTGATAAGGCTAATAACCGTAAGCCAGCAATCCAGCCCTCTGTTCGCTCGATCATGACATCGATCAGAGCATCAGATATGTTCAACTTCAGCAACTGATTGAGGAGAATTTCGACTTCGTCGCGGTCAAAGCGCAGCACATCCAACCGGAATTCTACCAAGTCGCCACGTGCCCGTAGCTTCGGCAACGCCAAAGGTGGGTCATGGCGTGTGGTTGCCACAATGTGGGCTTTTTCAGGAAGACGATCAACAATGTAGCCCAGAAAATCAATACTTGCTTGATTGGTGACCTGATGCAGATCATCTAGTACCAAAATGAACGGTGCTGTTGATTGATCAGCAAGGTGGTTGACAAGCAGGTTCCCCAGCTGTCGTGATTGAATTTGACCCTGCTGTGCCATTATCACGATCTCTGACTTTAGCTCACTGGTGATGGCATATAACATCGCCATCCCAAAATTAAGCGGATCATTATCTCCCTCATCTAGGGAAAGCCATTTCACCGTGGCATCGATCGCTATGCGCATCATATCTGCGGTTAGGGTTGTCTTACCCGAACCAGCTGGAGCTGATATCAGGGTGAGTCGATGCTTTTTGACCGCAGCATATAACTGTTCAACCAGTTTCGCTCGTTCGATAGTATCCTGAGTCGCGGGTGGTTGGAACTTCGTTACTGGTAATAGAATTTTCAAATTCTCAAGTTCGTTTGTCATGTTCTATTCACAATTTGATTTATAACACTCCTATTTTAGCAGATCGTATCGGTTTGAGTTCTCTTTGGCGAGCCGTTTGGGGTCGTGCTCAGGACATTAAATTAGTGTTTGCACCTTTCTTTAAACCGTTGGTACAATCTGAACTTTGTTCTTAAACGATGCGTTAACCGCCTTTTGACCCGTTGTCCATTTTTCCCGAACGACGTTAAGATGTCATCTGCCTCCTCTTGAATAACCTGAATCTTGCCAATGCTAGGCAAGTCAATCCACTCGCCACTGGCAATGTCATCTGCCAATGCTTCAACGTAACGGTTAACAGCTTTTTCACAACTGCTTTGGTTAATGCACGTCGCTGACGGGTTGTGTTGGCTACCCTTTAGGCTGTACCCAGCGCGTGCGGAGACGAGTGTCAGTTTTCCGCGCAAGCCTGTGTTCAAATGGTCAATTAGACGAGCACGCGGTACTATGTTAAGATGCCGCGCGGACATCATGGCTCTGCATCACCATAATCTAGGCTGTCGCTATTAGAATTCTCTAGTATGAATTGTGACTTGACGGGGCGTGAACGATGTAGATTATAGACGACACACCAACCGTTAGATTAACCGAGGTAATCATTGTTTGATATCACAAATTTTAGTCTGAAAGACATGACACAATGCGGTGCAGACCTAAGACAATTAGGGGACGGTGCACAATCGATGGAAACCGTTGCCAACCGTATTGTCGATTATCTAAATTTGCATTTGGTCGATAGTATGGGGTATCAAGCATGTGCCATGATACGATTTTTTATTACAGTGCCTTATGGAAAATTAGATGAAGAATTGAAAAACCATGCACATATGATACTTGGATACGAGCCAGATGACGATGGCCTGAAGTGTCAAACAATACTAGCAACCGCCGGTATTGAGCCTGCGTGGAATGATCGGCATCAATCCCGTTACTATAAGACCTTACCCATGATCCCTAAGGTGCTTGCAGACAACCCGATGTATGTTCAATTTGCAGAAATATTTAGTGTTGTCCTTGATCGAACCATTGTACCTGATCCGGAGCTTGTCACTGAACTTGAACAAACAACCTACAATGTTTTTCATGTTCCAGATACCGTTGGAAGCGAATATGTTCCTGACCAGGAGCATTTTGTCATCCCTTATAACATTCGAAGTGTCATTGGTTTCGTTGGGATGTTGCCTAGTAGTCAGATATTTTCGGTTGTGTTATTTACCCGTGTGCATATGCCACGCGATGTTGTGTCTTATTTTAAGACATTTGCATTCAACGTAAAAATGGCCATTCTACCTTTTGATGAAATTGCCGTATTTGATGAGATGCCATTGCTCGATACACTAACAGAATCATCAAACCCTGTACAACTTCGATCCGAGATAGGAAGCCTCCACCAATTGGTGAGTACACAAGAACAAGTTGTGGTTGAGCAATCTGAGCGTATAGAGGCAGTCCTGCTAGAACTTCGGAGTCAGACAAGACAACTGAAGGAAACAAACGAAAATTTCGAACAACAAATTGAAGAAAATGAAAAGCTCCGTCAACAGGCGGCGGAAGTTGCCATTGTTGAGGAACGTAATCGACTTGCCCGCGACTTGCATGATTCCGTCACACAATCGTTATATAGCCTGACACTGTTTGCAAAAGCGAGCCAACGACTTGCGAGAAGTGGCGACATTGAGCGAGCCAATGAATATCTGAAACAAGTTGGCGATACTGCCCAGCAAGCCCTTAAAGAAATGCGGTTGCTTGTCTATGAATTGCGCCCACTCATGTTAGAGAAAGTTGGGTTGATTGGTGCCCTGCAACAACGGCTTGATGCAGTCGAAGGACGCACAGGTATCAAGACACGGTTACAGGTTAATGATATTATTGAACTACCATCCAATATTGAAGAAGATCTCTATCGCATTGCACAAGAAGCGCTGAACAACACCCTTAAACATGCCAATGCGCAAAGTGTGAGTGTTCACGTTATAATCCTTGATAATCACATTCAGCTCAAGATTGTCGATGATGGCGATGGTTTCGATACGGATGTCCCATCAAGTGGCGGATTGGGATTAACGAGTATCCGTGAACGAGCTGATAAATTAGGGGCAACACTAGTCATTACATCTGCACCGAGTGCAGGTACCCAAATTGAATTATCATTAGCCATTGACCAGAGTTAACACAAGGGTAAGTACATTGAACGAAGATACAATCAGCATTCTTATTGCAGACGATCATGCCATAGTGCGTCAGGGTTTACGTGCTTTACTTGACACTGAGCCGGGGATGACGTTGCTCGACGATGCACGAGATGGTATTGAAGCGGCACAAAAAGCCCATGCACTACAACCAGACGTGATTTTACTAGACATGGTCATGCCTCGGCAGGATGGCTTGGAAACGATCAAACAGATTAAAGCAGATCAACCTGATGCCCGAATTATTGTGTTAACTAGTTTTGCCGAAGACGATAAAGTTTTTCCAGCCATCAAAGCAGGAGCATTAGGCTATATTCTTAAAGATGCGTCGCCGGAACAATTACTTCAAGCAATCCGCGATGTGCATCGTGGTGAATCATCTTTACACCCGACCATTGCAAGGAAATTGATCCTTGAGCTCAAACAATCCCCGCAAGAACCGCTAACAGAAGACCCATTAACTGAACGAGAAGTTGATGTTCTCAGGCATGTCGCACAGGGGCAAACAAATCAGCAAATTGCAGAACTTCTCGTCATCAGTGAACGCACTGTTCGGACTCATGTTAGTAATATCCTGGACAAACTCCATCTCGCTAATCGTACGCAGGCAGCACTCTATGCCCTAAGAACTGGCTTGAGCGATCTAAACAGCGACTAACACTTACTCGTAATAATCCTTCCTCTACGTCATTTGTCGTAGCTGATCACTTCTAAAAGTAGTTTTTTTGACGTACACGAATTCTGTCATTACTCTGATTCATAAATGCATCCTGATTGCTAAAGTTAAAACAGCTTAACGATACAATTGGATGAACCGCATGAACACAAGCGTAACAGCCTTAATTGCTGTCAGATCAAGAGAATTACGTGATGCACTACACGCATTGTTAGAGGCAACAATTCATATCCATGCTGTGTATCGGACATCTGATGCCCAAACAAGTATCGAATGTCTCGAGACATACCATCCAGCACTGATGCTCTGTGATTATGTCATCTTCAATGAGGTCGGCGTGTGGGAGAACACTCAAGTGTTGGTGCTTGTTGATAATCGCGTGGAGCAGAATCAAGTCATCGCAAAGGGTGTATCCAATGTTGTCATCACGGGAACACCGGTCGATGACCTCGTCACTATGATTCACTCATTGTTAAACGCCGGTGCAGGATCCGTAAACGATGATTGAGACACGCATTCAAGTATCTGTTTTATGGGGTGTATTGATGTTGGTTTACTTCTTTGGAGATCTACTAAGGATTTTCAGCATAGATCATGTTGAGGCATACACTCAAACAACTCGGTTTAGACAACCGATACAGCTGGGTATTTCGATGCTAATGGTGATCCCTATCTTGATATTGGTTCTGATCTTGATGCTACCTCAGCCCGTTAGTCGCTGGGTAAATATCGGGCTTGCAGGGTTCATTTTATTTGTTGATTTGATCGGGTTGCCTCATGATCTCGATATCTATGACAAGTTTCTGATTATCGTTGGCGTTATTTTGAATACCATGACTCTATGGCTCACATGGAATATGGCAGTTATTTAATCGACAGCGGAAAGGTAGAACACAATGAAAACCGTATTGATCGCAGGCGCAACAGGGTATCTTGGACGCTACACAGTGAAAGCATTCAAGGGTGCAGGGTATCGGGTACGTGTCCTTGCACGAAATGAAAAGAAACTATCGCAACGCGGGGTAGGTCTTTCACCAGCGATAGCAGATAGTGTCGACGAAATTCACATTGGGGATGTCACAAAACCAGAAACTTTACAAGGAGTTTGTGACGGTATTGACATTGTCTTCTCTTCAATCAGCTTGATGGCGCAGAAAAGCCAACTGACATGGCATGACGTAGATTATATGGGAAACGTCCATATCCTCAACGAAGCCCTAAAAGCAAATGTCCACAAGTTCATCTTTGTATCGGTTTTCAATGCGGATCATTTAATGCACGTTCCCATTGTCAAAGCACATGAAGACTTTGTAGACACACTTGCTAAGTCTGGCATGACCTACACGGTGATACGCCCGACCGGATACTTCTCGGATTTGGGGACATTTTTGAACATGGCGAAGTCGGGGCGTGTGTATCTGTTGGGTAATGGCAAACTTAGCATTAATCCCATTCACGGCGCAGATTTAGCACAAGTCGCATTGAATGCTGTCTTACAACCGACTACTGATATTAATATTGGTGGCCCCGACATCTATTTATGGGATGAAATTGCATCCCTTGCTATTACAACCGCGCAACAGCCTCATAGAGTAACACATATCCCGATCCAGTTGGCAAAACTTGGGGTGAACCTTTTACGCCCATTTCGACGAAAAACCTCACAACTATTGGATTTCTTTGTCTCATCGTCTGCATTGGAAGGAGTCGCACCGCAGACAGGTACACACCATCTAAAACAACACTATCAAGCACTTATGAACAGCTAATAGAACTTCTCATTCCTTGTCAGAAATCAATCAAGCGAACCTATATACAAAAAGGAGCAATATCATGGCTACATTGACTCAAACACAAAATGCAACATTCGCAATATCAGAAACTCAACCAAATGGTATCCAGCAAATAGGGGGTGTATCAGGCATCTTGGCAGGAATCACTTTCATCTTCGGATTTGCAATGTTCGTCACCGTCTTTGAACCACTTGCTAGTGGCACACTCACACCAGCAGAAACAGTTGAGTTCCTACGCGATAATCAGAGTCTTTTCTATATCTGGAATCTCGTGATCTATGTGTTCTTTGGTCTGGTACAAGCGGGACTCTCGCTGGCGTTATTCGACCGCTTGAAAGCTGCACGTCCGGCAATGGCACAAATGGCTCTTACATTGGGCTTGATCTGGTCAGGTCTGGTGATTGCAAGTGGGATGATCGCTAATGTCGGCGCTTCGTCGGTCGTCGAACTATATACAGTAAATGCTATGCAAGCTAGCACAATCTGGTCAGCAATTGATGCCGTCTACAAAGGACTTGGTGGTGGAAACGAAATTGTCGGTGGACTGTGGGTTGCTTTGATCAGTTGGATCGGTTTCCGTGGCAAATTACCTAAAGCACTCAACATCTTTGGCATGATTGTCGGGCTCGCAGGTGTCGTGACTCTTGTCCCGATGTTATCCGAGGTGGGCGCAGTCTTCGGTCTCGGCATTATTGTCTGGTATATCTGGGTCGGCATTACTCTGTTGCGTAACCAAAACTAGCACATACAACCACCGTTTGAATTCAATGGATTTAGGCGGTTACTTCTCTTTAATCTCTAATTTGTCTACATACAGGAGTAATGAAAATGGCAAATACCAACCTATCCAATCATCCAGAAGGCGACCAAATTTCTAAACTGGATTTCCGAGATAATACGCGTCTGATGTTAGCAAGTTATGGATTAAGACTAATCGGAGCAGTCGTCTTCAGCATTGTATTCTATGTAATCGTCCAACAACTTTATCCGATACAAGCCGTATCGCTTGAATCACTCATCACCATTAAACTGGACGGTGTTCCTGATATTGCAAGCATTGCGTTGATTATCATTGCAGTTGTCGGTGTACTCTGGCTTCATGAACTAATTCATGCAACGGTTTTCTTTATCCACACAGGTGCGTCACCTTACATTGGCATCCGAGGTCCGATCATTTTTGCATCTGCCGTTGGTTATTTGAATACACGGAATGCAATGATTGTAAACGCATTAGCACCCTTTATTGTCATTTCTTTACTAGGGGTGCCATTGATGTCAGTTGTTCCGTTTGACTTTCTAGCATGGATTTTTATCCCAACCGTTGCAAATGCCGCCGCCGCGGGTGGTGACTTCATGGCAGTCTACTGGTTACTGTCACTTCCGAAAGACAGCCAAATTGAAGATCACGGCGATGTTCTTATCGCTAATCAATTTAAATAATGCTGAGATTCTATTGGAGGGGGATTCGAGAGGTGTGGGGTCTATTGGAAAATCATAAGAATGTTTTGAATTCTTTTGCAACAAAGATTTGCCTGATTATAATCACTATTATGTTGACTTCAATCTTAGCAACAAAATTATTTGCCCCACGGCAACGACCCAAATCTGTACCACGTCCTGAACTGTTACAGCGGTTAAATGAGGCGTTGTATGGTAGATTAACCTTGATTTCTGCTCCGGCGGGTTTTGGCAAAACAACACTCGCCAGTCAATGGATTACAAAATCAGGATACCCACACGCATGGTTATCGCTTGACAAGTCCGACAGTGACCCATCACGTTTCTTGATATATGTTATCTCAGCATTTGCGAAGATTATTCCAAATGTTGGAGCAGGTTTGATTGAACGATTGCACTCTCCACAACCCCCGTCATATGAATCTGTCTTAATTGCCCTCATTAACAATATTCTGGCATCCATCAACGAACCTGTTATTTTTGTTCTAGATGATTATCATGTTCTGGATTCACCTGCTATTGATCGGATTGTTGAGTTTCTACTTGAGCATCAGCCACCCCAGATGCACCTTGTCATCACAACCCGAGAAGACCCATCGTTTTCCTTTGCGTACTTACGGGCGCGTGGTGAGTTGACAGAAATACGTATTGCTGATTTGCGATTTACAGCAGAGGAAATAGCCATATTTCTTAACGAAAGTATGGGACTCAATCTTTCTACAGATGATGTAAACACTCTTGAGGCACGTACTGAGGGATGGATTGCTAGCTTACAAATGGTGGCAATCTCCATGCGAGGACATGAGGATATCGCGGGTTTCTTGCGTTCCTTTACGGGTAGTCATCGTTTTATTTTGGATTACTTAGTCGAAGAAGTTTTACATAAACAAGCAGACTATATACAAGAGTTTTTGTATCAAACCTCAATACTCGAGCGTTTCAACGCATCGCTCTGTAATCAAATCACTGAACGTGAAGACTCGCAAGAAATCCTTGAAACTCTGGAACGACAAAATTTGCTAATTATCCCCTTGGATGATGAACGTCAATGGTATCGGTATCATCACTTGTTTGCTGATGTGCTAAATACCTATGCTAAACAGAAAATACCCGAACGAGTTTCTCATTGTCAACAACTAGCAAGTGAATGGTATGAAGCACAGGGCTATAAGTCCGAAGCAATTCACTATGCACACGCCGCAAAAGATGATGAACGGGTTGCTGACTTGTTAGAACTATCGTGGCCTGCAATCTTTAACGGTTTTAAGCCCTCAACATGGTTAGGATGGGTCAGAACCTTGCCGGACGACATGGTCAAACTCCGCCCCATACTGAGTGCGGGATACGCATGGGTGCTTTTAGATGAGCGGGAAGTAGACGAAGTCGAAGATCGTTTGCGGGATGCTGAACACTGGCTAGATACACCTAATTCGTTTGATGAGGATAGCACGTTACCAGTCATTGCCAATAAGGTCAATTATGCGTCACTTCCGTCCACAATTGCAGGTGGATATGCCTATCTGTCACATGTTCTTGGGGATGCTGAAGGGACAATCGAACATGCTCTACGTGCCTTAGAGCTTCTACCAGAAGATGACCATTATAATCGGGGGCTTATGGGGATGTTTCTCGGTATGGGGTATTGGACAATGGGTAAGCTAACATTGGCTTATGATGCTTTTGAAAACAGTGTTGCTAGTTTAAAACGGTCGAGTCACCTGCACTTTCAGATTGTTAGCATGGTTCGGTTGGCTGAAATCCGTATGGCACAGGGGCGGCTTCATGATGCTCTGATAATATATAATGAGTCACTACACACTGCTTCGTCTACACCTGAGGCACATATCCCCAAGAAAGATGCGTTCATACCGGGTACAGTCGACTTGTATGCGGGACTGAGTGAACTGTATCGTAAACGTGGAGACTTGGAAACTGCTCAACAGCTCGCCGATACAGGATTAGCCCTCAACCGTCAAACAATTTACTCAACAAGTCGTGATAGGCTTGCGATGGCAATGGTGCATATTCAGATAGGACTTGGCGATTTCGAACGCGGACTGACATTGCTACGAGAAGTAGAACAACACAGTCAGCAAAAATCGATATTTGTCCGCTATCCAATACCAGCTATGCGAGCATATATATGGCTTTTGCAAGGTAAGCTTGATGACGCGCTGGATTGGGCAAAAAAGACAGAGCTATCATATGATGACGAACTTAGCTTTCGCTACGAGTTCAATTACTTAACGCTGGTACGTGTGCTTATTGTACTTTACCAAAGACGACAAATAGATAGGGCAATTGATGAAGCGCAACATCTGTTGACAGGTCTCTTAAATCTGGCACGGGATGAAGAAAGAACAGACAGCATCATTGAAATTTTGATCCTGCAATCGATTGTTTATCAGGTGCAGGGTGATAATCAGACTGCACTGGATATACTTGGCGATGTGATCAAACTTGCAGAGCCAGAGGGCTATACACAGGTGTTTGTCAATGAAGGTGACCCCATGCGTCAACTACTGTCGATGTGTTTGTTACAAACTGATGATAGTAACTATCTCACCCAGCTGTTACAAGCATTTCATCAGTCTGACGATGAAACTGAGCCGAACCAACTACTCATCGAACCTCTCAGTGATCGTGAATTAGATGTCTTAAGACTCATCGCAGACGGGTATACCAATCAGGCTATTGCTGATGAGCTGTTTATTGCATTAAGTACAGTCAAAAAGCATGTCAATAATATCTATGGAAAACTGAATGTTGCGAATCGTACACAGGCGATTAAGCGCGCTCATGAACTAAACATCCTCTAACCTTTAAATTACTGAAGGTTATTGTTGTTACCTATTCATTGATAAGGGGGCAATTTAACGTTCAATAGAACCCAAGCTAGTTAGAATACACCCCCCAATAGAACTTAAGATTGCCGACATACACCTCCCCATTATCTAAACTATAAACGAATGTAGATCAGCGCAAAATGTGTTGTACCGAAAGGATAATTTTATGTCATGTAAAGATCCCACAATCTATGAGATTCGTGTTCAAGGGCATTTAAGCCCGTTGTGGCACGACTCATTTGAGGGTCTGGCAATCATCTTAGAGGAGAATGGCAACACCTGTCTGACTGGGGCAATTGTCGACCAATCCGCACTGCATGGTGTCATCAAGCGCATTCGCGACCTTGGTATGCCTCTCATTGAGGTCAAACGCAAGACAGACACGCCTGATTAATCGACAATCTCATTATTTTCAACTATAGATATAGGAGAGAAACGAATGACTATTTTAGTGACGTTTGCCAGCCGTAGTGGTTCAACAGTTGGTATTGCAGAAGCCGTCGGAGAAACACTCCGCAAACAGGGGATTGTGGTTGATGTACGACCGATGTCCGAAGTGGAAGATGTCACCACATATCAAGCGATTATTTTAGGTAGTGCGATTCGTCAAGAAAAGTGGTTGCCAGAAGCAATGCAATTTATCCACAAACACCAAGCACACCTAGCACAGAAACCCGTTGCTACCTTTCTTGTGTGTATGGCGCTGGCTACTAAAGATGCAACCCGCTACGAAAGCGGACTACAATCCGCCAAAGCGTGGATGCACCCTGTACGGGAACTTGTTCAACCGATGAGCGAGGGATATTTTGCTGGTGCGCTCAATCTTAGCAAGATCAAAGAACTCCATTTCCGCATTATCCTGTCCACACTAGTGATGCTTGGACTATTTCCTAAAGGCGATCATCGAGACTGGGATGCAGTTAACCAATGGGCGAATGGGTTATCTGCACAACTAAGCTATAAGTCTACAGGACAACCTGCATTGGCGGGCTAGTGAACAAACAATAAATTAGTGAAATTCGGGCAGCGTTGGGCTGCCTATTAACAAATTCACAACAGATAACGATTATCAATTTAAGGAGCATGTATCATGATCGAAAGTATCTTTCCAATCGTACTCGTTGGTGCAACACTATTAGTTGCACTTACCGCAGGATTTCTATTTGCCTTTGCTGTCGTGGCAATGCCGGGTTTAAAAAACCTGAATGATGGCGAGTTTATCCGCGCTTTTCAGGAAATAGATGGCATCATCCAGAACAACCATCCGTTGTTTATGCTCGTTTGGGTGGGATCCGTGTTGTTACTTATCACTGCGGCCGTCATCGGATTTACACATTTAGAATCACTACAACGTAACTTTCTACTGGCGGCAACGGTGCTCTACATTATCGGAGTACAAGCTCCAACTATTGTGCTCAATGTTCCACGTAATGATATCATCCAGACCGTGAAAGTCGATACAGCAAACGCGACAGCACTGCAACACGCTCGTGCTGAATTTGAAGATGTCTGGAATCGCTCAAATCAATTCCGCGCTGTGATGTCCATTATCGTGACAGTCATTCTATTGAGTCTCATTCTCTGGCTGTAAGCGACTCAGTTTTACCAATAGCAAATGGGTTCTGAGGTAGAAACCATACCTCAGAACCATACGTTAGTGTTTACTCAGCAGTACTGCTTTCACGTTAATCTAACCATATAGGTAGTTCCTATGATACGGGAAATAATGACTAAAACTCACACAAACACACGCAATACACATTCAGTTCAGCAAAAAGGAATGAAAAAGATGTTTCGTCAACGCTGGTTCAGGGTTGCTATGGTGGTATCAACTTTGTTTATGGGATTGCTCGTAACAGGCACAATCTATCAATCTAATGCAACAGCACATGATATGACTTTATATCCTTCGCCTGGAGAACTTATCGAAGTCGATGGTTCAGATATGCACATTTATTGTATCGGGGAAGGTTCGCCTACTGTTCTCTTTGAAGCAGGCTTAGGTGGTAACTATATGGACTGGGTATTGGTTCAACCAACCATTGCAGAACAGACCGGCGCCTGTGCATATGATCGTTCTGGTATGGGGTACAGTGACTATGTCGGGGAATCACTAGATACGCTGGCGACTGCGGAAAGATTGCATCAATTGCTCAACGAAGCACAGATTGAAGCACCTTATATCTTAGTAGGGCATTCCATCGGTGGTATTCATGTACGGTCGTTTTTTGAGCTATATCCTGAAGATATTCTCGGGATAGTGTTGATTGATTCATCACATGAGAATCAAGGGCAGTATCTGCCAGAACCACCTGCTATCATTGATACAATCTATACAGTTGCACCAATGTTGGCACAAATTGGTGTCCTACGTGGCTTGGGTATAGCAAATCAAAACATTGTTACAGATCATCTCACATCAGAGCAAGTTGTCCAAGTATCTGCGATGGTTAACCGTACAGCTTTTTGGCAAGCTCTTAAAGCCGAAAATCAAATGGCAAATGTTGATACAAACCAGCAAATAGCTCCCTCTTCGATGGCTAACCTACCGTTAATTGTCATCAGCCAAGATGTCGCAACTATGGAGGGAAATGAGCCTGAAATGGCTAACTTATGGTTGGAGCTACAGGGTGAATTAGCCACACTATCTAAAGAAAGTACGCATATCATCGCAAAAAATTCAGGGCATTATGTGCATTATGATCAGCCAAAGATTGTTATCGACAGTATTTTAAACATGCTTTCAACACATCCGTATAAATAAGGAGAATTTCAATGAGCAATATCAACCAACAGCTTCAAGCGCTTATCGACAAGGAATATCGTAAATCCAATACACACAGCGTCTTTCTGGGTGTACAGTCAGGTGATGGCCAGATTGACTTTAAAGGAACAGCAGGGGAGGCAACTCCTGATAGTCCGTACTTCATCGCCAGTATCACCAAGATGTTTACTGCTAGTGTTGTGATGCAATTAGTTGATGAAGGCAGACTCGATCTAGATGCACCTATTCAACAGTACCTATCGCACCTACAACTTGACGGTATTCATGTTTATAAAGGTGTTGATTACAGCAAACAACTTAAAGTCTATCAGTTAATTCATCAGACTTCCGGTCTAGCAGATTACTATGAGGATGAATTTGTCGAAGATTTCAAGAACAACCGAGATCGCGCATATACACTCAACGATGTGTTGATAATGGTGCGTAACACGCAACCTGCTAACATGCCCGATAGTGGTAAGTCATATTATTCGGATACCAATTATCAACTGCTGGGAGCGATTATTGAATCCATTACAGACTACCCATTGGCACAGGTATTTCAGAACCGCATTTTTGAACCGTTACAACTCAACGACACTTACGTGTTCGACCATACTTTACAACGCAGTGAGCCCATTCCCCTGTACAACAAAGACCAACGGTTGGATATTCCGCTTGCGATGTCTAGTATGGCATCTGATGGTGGTATTGTTTCCACTCTGTCGGATAGCACACGATTCCTCAAAGGATATTTTGCGGGGGAGCTATTTGATAGGAATCACTTTAAACGTATGTATCAATGGAATGCGTTATTCTTTCCGATGCAATATGGTTATGGTCTGATGCGCTTCAAGATTCCGCGTTGGATGAATTTGTTCCGCGAAACACCTGAATTGATTGGTCACTCTGGATCCAGTGGATCATTCGCATTTTATGCTCCTGATAAAGACTTGTATATTGCTGGTACATTTAATCAGATTGATAAACCAGCAAGACCATTTAACTTTATGCTCAAAATTATCAGTACAATTGATACAGCTTTGCGGCGGCACTGAGGGAACAGACCCGATTATCAACCCGATTGAAGATGTCATTGTTGGTCTTGACCGTGCAACCTATCACATTATGTATTGAATTGATATGCAGGGCTATGAACTCGCAAATGCCACTGATGGCTTAGCCGAAAGTCTGAGTAATCCTACTGATCTTGTATGGGATTCTAGTGGTACGATGTTCATTAACGATACGGGTACGAATACGGTGTTTACATGGACAGAAACTGATGGTCTACAGGTCTTCCACACATGGACTGATAATCCCGCTTTTCCGAGACGGCATCCGTAATCTCCTGCAAGCGACGGATGATCTGATGTGTGTAGGCGAAGCCGAGACGGGCGACGCGGTTATTGCAAGACAAGTGAACTGCAACCCTCAGACTCACTTCACACTAATTTTTAACAAAGTGATGATCACAGAAGGACTTTTACGCAATTTTGAACAATCGTATCACGTACCGTTGTAGATGCGAAAACAGGTATTCCGTTGCCCATCTTGTGTCGTCACAAGAATATTTGCACATCGACATCCGCGAATGTCTCCGTCTTTGAGTATGGTGTGGGCAAGCTCAAGCGCATATCAAAGATATAATTCCGAACCATGTAATCCTTCAGTTTGCGCCTGTAATTTTCCTAGTATTTGGCAGTATTTCTACAATCTAATGTGGACAATAGCCGATCCATAGATCCGCCGTCATCGATGGTCTATCCTGATGACGGCGAAATTTCAAACGTTGTTCAATCGAGAGACAAAATATCTTATGCCTGAATTGCGCCAGACATAGGTTGCTCTTTGAGGAAACGGACACAGCTCGGACACAGAAGTGTTAATTTAGGTTCTGTGTCTTGATAGCTATGATATATACAAACAGTGACACCGCAATTTTGATAAATGCCAACTGCTAGCTTTACGTGGTAATTTATTCTACCTAACTCTGTCGTATTTTCTCAGACATAGCACTTTATTTCATGCACCATTCTAATTCGTTGCGCTAATAGACCGTGGTACTTTTTCGTGTTCGGATGTGGATTCTGATTGCCATAAAGGATCGGACGGATAGAGTCGTCTACCTAACCACAGTGAGAGGTAGACAAGAGCGATCAACACGGGTACTTCAATTAATGGACCAACGACTGTAGCCAGTGCCTCCCCAGAAGCAAGACCAAACACACCGATTGCAACAGCAATGGCTAGCTCAAAGTTGTTTCCGGCAGCAGTGAAAGAAATCGTGGCCGAATCTGCATACGGGAATTTCATCAAATACGAGATAGCAAATGAGACGCTAAACATAACGAGGAAGTAAATCACTAGTGGTAATGCGATTCTCACCACGTCCAGCGGTCGTTCTAAGATGACTTCACCCTTTAAGGAGAACATCATCACAATTGTAAACAGTAAACCGATAATTGCGGTTGGTGAAAGGCGGGGAACAAATTTCTTCTCGTACCATTCCTCACCCTTTTGTCTTACGAGGATTAATCGGGTTAAGAACCCCGCAGCAAGGGGAATGCCGAGGAAGATCAATACACTCTTGGCAATCTCCCACATAGAGACATCTAGAACTACAGCCGAGCCACCAAGCCAACCCGGCACCACTGTCAGATAGAAGTAACCCAGCAGGGTATACATAAAAATCTGGAATACCGAGTTGATTGCCACCAGTACGGCTGCATATTCATTATCACCACATGCGAGCATGTTCCAGATCAATACCATGGCAATACATCGTGCCAGACCAACTAGAATTAAACCTGTTCGGTATTCAGGATAATCTGGTAAAAGTAACCATGCGAGAGCAAACATTAGGGCTGGACCAACAATCCAATTCAAGAACAGCGATACGCCGGACATACGCCAGTTAGTGATCACTTCTGGCATTTTCCCATATTTAACTTTTGCCAATACGGGATACATCATCCATAGTAATCCGATAGCAATCGGTAGTGAGACAGTGTCCAGTTTCACCGAATCCAGAGCAGGTCCAAGTTCGGGAAAGACATTCCCAAGACCGATACCCAGTGCCATTGCGACAAAAATCAAGATGGGTAAATAACGATCCAATACCGAAAGTCTACCGAAAATACTGTGTTCTTGTGCTTGTGTTTCATTCATTGTTTTCACTCTTTCTGAGGTTCGTTAAACAAGCAGATTAAATAGATAGCCGTTAATGATGATACTGATTGCTACAACGGTGACAAAGATAGCGATTAAACGGGGCTTTAGGACTTTTCGCAGAATAATCATCTCAGGCAAACTGAGCGCAACTACCGACATCATAAATGCAAGTACGGTCCCCATTGCAGCACCTTTGCCAAGTAATGCGCTGACAATAGGTATAATCCCTGCCGCGTTTGAATAAAGTGGAATACCCAACACTACAGCGACGGGAACTGACCACCATGTACCCGCACCCATGATTTCTGTCAGTGCATCTTCAGGTACAAAGCCATGAATAAATGCACCAATACCGATGCCAATGATGACAAATAACCAAACCTTGCCGACGATCTCGCGGGTGCTTTCACCTGCCTGCTGGAATCGTTCGTACCAGGTCAGTTTTTCTTCCATGACCATACCCGGTTGATTGCCTTTGGCTTTGATAGCATAGACAAAATCTTCAACATAGTTTTCGAGCTTCATCCGTCCCAGTACTAACCCAGCAACCACACCGATTGTGATGCCCGACACTAGATAAAGTAGTGCGACCTTCCATCCAAACAGCCCCAATAGCAGTACAAACGCCACTTCATTCATAATGGGTGATGTAATTAGGAACGAGAAGGTCATACCCAGCGGAATACCTGCCTGAACGAATCCAATGAACAATGGTACTGACGAACAGGAGCAGAAAGGGGTAATCGCACCAAAGAGTGATGCCATCACATTCCCAACACCTTCACCACGTTTTTCAACTACGGCACGTACTTTATTGGTATTAATAAAGGTTTGTACCAGAGTGATGATGAAAATCATGCCGGAAAGGAGCAGTAAAATTTTGGGTACATCATAGATAAAGAAGTTGAGTGACTCGCCCAGACGACTTTCGTGACTGAATTGAAGTAGGGTGTAAGTGATCCAATCGGCTATAGGTTGAAGAGTGTTATATAGAATAACCCACACAATAGCAATTAATCCGACAAGGACAAATGCCTGTTTGTCAGTAGAGATTTTGGGAAATTGATGTGTTGTATTTGCTGACATAGTACTAGTACCTCTATATTCAGAAAATTGAATGTAAATTGAAAAATTTTTAGCCCTATTGTTATACAGGGCTATTTTTATGATATTAGGCTGTGATATGGTTATGCTGTCTCACGTTCATGTGCCCATGCAACGATTTGGTCTTTTTTGGGTATTTTGCCACTGGAAACAACTGTTTCATTTATCACTAATGCTGGTGTTTGCATCACGCCGTAGGCGGCAATATCAGCAAAATCGGTAATTTTGATCAATTCATAAGCAATCGCCGATTCATCTAAAGCCGCGCGTGTTTCACGTTCTAATCGCTGACAATTTGGACAACCTGAACCAAGTACTTTGATTTCTAACATCTGTTAAACTCCTGATTATTCACTTTCGGTGACAAGCACAGTCGAGCAACTTGGACATGAACAATCGTCCAGAAACGCCAGTCCATCGTTAGCGTGTGGTCCAAGTAAGAGGTTAAGCACTTCAAAAACCTGTTCATCCACAAGTCGGTAGTAGACTTGCAAACCTTCCTTGCGTGAATCAACCAATCCAGCATCTCGTAGTACCATAAACTGCTGTGAGATATATGCCTGGCGTTTATCCAATGCGCGTTCAATATGACAGACACAGGTTTCACCTGAACGGAGCATATCAAGGATCTGTAGCCGTACCGAATGTCCCATGACTTTGAGTTTGCTTGCCTCGTTCTTGTAACTGCTCACTGTATCACCTAATCTATATTCAAAAACTTGAATGTAGATTATCATTTCTTAATAAATTCGTCAACGGTGACAAATGTCATGGATATGATATGCTTGTTTGCGGTACGCTCGAGCCAAAGTAAAACATGCTTCCATTCAACAACATAACCGTAAACATCTACTATCAATTACTCAGGTTGCTACATACTTTCGGTTACATGGTTATTATGATTAAGAGGTAACAAGATGGTGAAGCTAGTGCCGCTGGGTTTAGTGGTGTTACTGTTTACTGTGATCTTGCCACCGTGAGCCTCAATAATCGCCTTACCAATCGCTAGTCCTAAACCCGTTCCACCGCTTGCACGATCACGTGATCGATCTGCACGATAAAAACGTTCGAAGATGTGTGCTAGATGTTCGGTCGGGATACCTTCACCTGTATCAATGACTTGAAGACAGACCTGTCTACCTCTTTGTTCTAATCGTAATGCAATTTCTCCACCGGATGGGGTATAGCGTAGTGCATTAACGAGCAGATTCTGAGTCACCTGATTCAACCGTATCCGATCACCATTAACGCGCAATGGCTCCTCTGGAACACTAACGGCAAAAAATATGTCTTCAGCCTCGGCAACAGGCTTAAAGATTTCAGCAATGGAATGCAGGAGTTCATTTATAACTAGCGGTTCGTGTACAAGTGTCAGCTCATGGGCATCTGCTAGAGACAGTTCGTGTAAATCATTGACCAGATGACTGAGATGCTGGGTCTGGTCGTATAAAGTAAAAACTTCGGATTTTGTCAACGGATGCACATCATCGATTAACGCTCGCAAGTTGTTTGACATCACAGTCAATGGAGTACGTAATTCATGGGCAACATCTGCCACCAGATTGTTACGCAATTGTTCAGAATCCTCTAGTCGTGTAGCCATCTCATTGAAGGCATGAGCAACATTGCGCATTTCTTCGCTACCACGGGGTTGCACCCGTAGACTAAAATCATGCCCGCCGAATTGTCGTACGGTATCAGCAAGTTGAGACAAAGGAGTCGCTAACCGCCGACCAAGAACGACACTAAATAAAACGCTCATCATCGTCCCCACAATCGCCAGAAATATTAAGAGGATTTGTGGTGGAAGTACATCAGACTGCGGTCTAGAACCTGATGACGACGCGAACCTGAATTCGAAAATCGCACCGTCCAGAGAAATCTGTTCATAAGCTAAATCTGGCGGTGAATGTTCATAAATGATCTCACCTGTTGGGGCAATCAATCGAAAATCTAGGCGGAATGGTCTTGTTGATTGTTCGCTGGTCAATTCATCCAATAGTATTGTGGCTTGATCTAACGTGCCACCATCAGCGAGGTGCATCTGTAGTTGTGTAACGAAGCCTTGCTCACCATAAAGCAAATCTTCATAATTTGATGCATTCGTATCATCTGTAAGTGCTTGTCGCCGACTACTTGCGTAAGATTCGATAAGCACAAACAGGAGGACTGCACTAATCAGTGCCATCGCACTGAATGCCAGACTCAACTGAACCCAAAGACGGCGCATGGTCTAGTCCTCTATCTTGTAACCCACGCCATACACCGTCTGGATATATCGTGGCTGTCCGGGGTCGATTTCAATCTTTTTGC
>Ga0070728_10002366_pt1 | contig 23720 bp, 22 predicted proteins | sample tdDd471_FD_66723 | JGI IMG/M metagenome (GOLD analysis project Ga0070728, IMG submission 66723) | Marine sediment microbial communities from the Atlantic coast under amendment with organic carbon and nitrate - tdDd47.1 | ecosystem: Environmental > Aquatic > Marine > Coastal > Sediment | place...
CTCCAATTGACCTAATCAAAAGTAAGGGATAAATCCATTGTCCGACGATCATCGACTCGATCGATTGTGCCAAGAATACCCACTGATGTTGCACCGATAGTTGGCCATTCTTGACCACTAGGAATAACAATACCGTCTTGTGGAGTTGGCATTTCAGCTAATAATTCACCGGTGTAAGGGTCTACAAGTTTTCCATAAACATCACCAGCTTTAAGTTCATCACCGAATTTACGCATCCGAATAAATAAACCATCAGTAGCTGGTTTCCAGATTACGACCCCTGCGTTATAGACAGTACACAACGGGCCATCGGACTCTAAGTCACCCTCAATCATGCCCATGGATTTCATTACATTCCACATACCACGTTCTGCATCACGGACATTGTCGTCACCATTCTTATACCAACCTGTTCCACCACCAAATTCAAGCGTGATTTGAACAGTGCCAGCATCTTCAATTGCTGACTTCGATTGGTTTGCGCCAAATGTGCCCGGTGGGAAGAATGCCGCTTGATCGAGTCCGAAAGCAACTACTAGCTTGCGTCGTTTTTTCTCAATTTCTGTTAAATTATTGGGATCTTTTTCTGAGCCAAACAGTACATAGCGTTCATATGCCGTTTGTCCACCAGCATGGAAGTCGATCATGATATCTGCTTGTTTGATGACTTCGTTAAAGTAAACATAAGCGATCTGATCAGAAACACTGCCATCTTTTTTACCGGGGAATAAACGGCTGATGTCTTTGTTGTCTACACGCGACCCACGCTCACCTAGTTCGAATCCCGCCCGATTGACAACAGGCACAGCAATTACATTGCCCTTTATTTTTGTAGGATCGAGGTTACCGACAAAATTTAAGATAGCGATGGAACCTATTATCTCACCACCGTGAATTGCTCCCTGAACAAGTAATGTAGGTCCAGGTTCAGCACCTGCAAATAGATGTACAGGTATGTCAAAGTTTAGACCCGACCGTGATCTAGCAGTCTCTAAATAACCAAAGACGTGTTCACCGGATTTCGCTTCTAAATTACCAACTTTTAACATTTATCACGCTCCTTTACTGAGAGACTACTGAGGTTGATAGCACAGGCATATATTTCTGGAACCACCCGAGTATGCGCCGTTGACGTTCAATCCGATTCCCTGGACGACCCCCACGCGATAAACCATGATTTTCACCTTCGAATATCACCAGTTCCACTGGTTTGTTACGCCATCTTAAAGCTGCAAACATCTGCTCAGCTTGCTCTAAGGCACAGCGATAATCTTCATCACTATGGATAATGAGCAGTGGGGTGTTTACAGCGTCAATATAAGCAATTGGAGACTGATGCCAGCTACTTTGTAAATCACGCCATGGATCAGTGCGTGTTTCGCCACCTGTGCATTCAGGACCGATGTCGGATGTACCGAAGAAACTAATCTGATTAGCAATCGAGCGTTGTGTGACTGCTGCTGCAAAACGATCCGTATGTCCGATAACCCAGTTGGTCATGAAGCCACCACAACTACCACCTGTAACACCCATGTTTTCTGCATCGATATAAGGGCGCGAAACTAGCTCATCTACACCCAGCATAATCTCTTCATAATCTTTACCGCCTTGATCACCTGAAGAGGCATGTGTCCAGTCTTGACCATAACCTGCGGTTGTTCCACGTTGATTAAAGTAGGCAACTGCATAGCCCGAGTTGGCATAAACTTGAAATTCATGATTAAAGTCCCAAGAGAACATGGAACAATGTACATATAAGACGAGGGGATATTTTTTACCCTCCTCAAAATTGAGGGGTTTCATCAACCAAGCGTGTACTTTTGCATCGTCAACACCGTCATACCAATAGCTTTCAGGTGTTGCTAGCTGATGATCACGTAACCATGGGTTGAGGTTTGTTAATTGGGTTGAATCGCCATTTTCCCAGAAATATAATTCACCAGGATTTGTAGGATCAGCTTGTCCATAAGCCACTTTACCGCCAACTGCTGGACTATAGTCAAATGTCACACTCTCGCCACCGACTATTTTTTCATATTCACCGTCAGTGTTGATGCGATAGAGGTTTGTTGCGCCTTGTTCGGTGAGCAAAAAGTAAATCCACTCATCGCCAGTTGCCCACTTCATTGTTACATTTGCTAATCCCTTGCGTTGATCTGCAACGGCATAATTACCAACTTCTTCATCAATATCTTGACCTAATTTAATGGCTGTACCATCTTCGACATTAGCTAGATGTGGTTGCCAAAAATTACGTCGATTAACGGGTGGCGCGTGGTTATGCCCTGCGAAAGCGATGAAACGATCATCATCTCCCCATTGCGGACTAACTGCTGTCCCTTGCCAATCTTTGATTAGAAGTTTTGGACTGCCATCAGGGAAATTACAAGTGAAGATTTGACCATATCCTAAAGGGATATTCTGTTCACGTGCCATTCCGACAAATGCAATTTGTGACCCATGATTACTCCAAGTTGGTGATGAATAATCACATTCACTGTGTGTGACCTGAACGAAATCGCCCGTTGTTAATTCAAGCACCCAAATCTGTGTAAAGCGATCATGTACCCAACCGGCACCATCTTGTTTGTAACGTAGACGACGGATCACTTTTATAGTTGGTTGCGGAATCCCCATAATCGGTCCACGATCATCAGGGGACTGTATCTTTGTCCGACGCACACCAACCAATTTTGTGCCATCGGCTGACCAATCGAGGCTTGATAAGGGTGATCCATCAGTAGGGTAAGTGGTCTCTGTGTTATCGATTACTGAGTAAACCCGTACAGAAGTCGCCTCACTATCTCGATAGCTATAGGCGAGTTGCGCGCTGTCGCGACTCCATGAAATAGACGAAACCTGACAATTATTTGAGGTCAAACGATGAGCAGAAAGGGCATCTAACTCTCTCAAATAGAGATGTGTTATGTACCCATTGGAATCTAAATCGGGTCGTCGAACCGTATAGGCTATTTTTGACCCATCAGGAGAAAGTGCCATTTCATCTAACGAGCTAAATTGCATCAAGTCCTCGGGGATGAGTCCGCGCCGTTGATGGACAGAATTTTCTTGGCTTACTACCATTGGATTATCCTTGTTTTCTTCATTGTTTTACCTATGGAATAAGATCACTTACAGTTTCTTCTACAACACCAAAGAAGCAACACCACTGGCCTTCGATAACGGAGGGTCTTGAACGCATTCCAAATATTACGCCAGCTTGTGGTGCTTTGACTTCCCCGATCACATCACCATAAAGATCGTAAACCTGACCAATTATTGTTCCTTCGGCAATTTCGGTTTCAAATGGTAAATCGGCATTCCCAACATACATGCCTGTAGCAGGGGCTAGGAGGGGGATTTGGAAACCCATCCGCCAAGCATCTTCATACTCAGCTTCTCCATCAATCATGCCATAATGACGCATCACATTGAGGTAACCATTTGCGAGGTCATCAGCAATATTATGAAAATCGCTAGTTAAGGTTCGGCAGTTACCACCTAGTTCAACTGTGATACCACCTTTACCCAAAGCACCGATTTGTGAACTAGGGTTACCGCCACCTGTACCACTACGGAAGACTAAATCCCAATTTTTCCCCATCGCAGCAGCGAGCTCTAAACTGGCTGCATTATCAGAGGCAAAGATCATATGCGCTAAATACGAGTGCTCGCCACCAGAATGAATAGCAATCTGCAAATCGCATACATCCTTCATAGCTTGCCAATGAGCATATGCTACACGTTCTGTTGGATAGCCGTTTTCTTTACCAGGGTATAGGCGATTCATATCATATGAGAAGGTATCGAGTGGATCACCGCGTGTTCCTGCTGTAAAAGCTGCGACATTTAAGACAGGGACGGCAACAACTGTACCGCTCAATTTTTGTGGGTCGATTTGTTGTATGGCTTTAAAAATGGAGAAAGGACCTTCTGGCTCATCGCCATGTGTCGCACCATTTAGCCACAAGATAGGACCATCATTTACACCGTGATAGACAATGATGGGAATTTCGCGCGAACGACCAAACATATCACTCGGTATAGGGATACCACCACGTTTCATTTCTCCCGGCTTTGCCGAGACTGTTCCAATGTTTATGACCTCTGGCATGTTATCTCCTTAATCGTTAATTGCTTTTTTTATAATGTAAATTCAATCCCAAGATCAGTAGAAAGTTCGTGTAAACCTTCTACCGTCTTGCGAGAAACAGGTATGCCCGATTGCTGGCGTTTATCCATACGCTCAAACTCTACTTCGCCAGGTAAAATGACTGGGCGAGCAGGGTCAATTGGGTCAGCACCTTTTACTTCTGCTATCAATTTTTCGAGTCGTTGGTCAAATTCTTCGGGGGTGAGGAATGCAGTCGGATCAATTGCCATCATGGTATGTCCGACATCATAATTTTTGTCATCTTGGAATACACTCAGCCCAAATAATGCACCTGTCATCACACCACTCAAAACATCCGTTACTAGGCTCATGCCATAACCCTTGTATTCACCGATGGGTAATAGCGGGCCATCCATTGCTGCTGAGGGATCTGTTGTCATTTGTCCATCAGGAGTTAACGCCCAATTATCAGGCATCTCCCGTCCTTCACGCTGATACCAACCCATCATTCCCTTGCCTGACATTGTCAATGCCATATCAAGCACAATCGCATGGTGATCTTTACGGGGAATTGCTATACCCCATGGGTTTGTGCCTAAGACAACTTGTGCAGATCCCCACGGTGCCATTTCTGCTTTAGCGTTGGTAAATGACCACCCAATCAAGCCTTGTTTTGCCGCGGTCAACGCATGATAACCAGCGATTCCAAAATGATTGCTGTGCCGTACTCCAACCATTGCAATACCAGTGGTCTTTGCCTTTTCAATTGCACGAGTCATTGCACGATGTGCAGAGACATAACCAAAGCCTTTTGCTGCATCAAGTAAACCATAGGAAGGTCCGTCTTTTATCCATTCCATTGGAGCATTGGGAATAATGCCTCCACCTTTGATGCGACGATGATAGCGGAATAATTTTTCTAATCCTTGCCCTTGACCAGGGTGCCACCACTGTGAGGCTGTCATCAGACCATCGCTGATAATAGTTGCTTCTTCCGATGTAGCACCAAGTGCCTGCATAAAGTCCATGGTGAACTGTTGCAATGTGTCTAATGAATAATGATTAACAAGATTTGTATCTTTTACTTCATATGCCATAATGTAGACTTTCTGAAATTAGATTATCAATGTGATATATCAACGCGCGGTTTTTCACCTGAAAGGATGCGTACCATTTCACTTAAAGCCTCTTCGAGTTCAAGTGTTCGGTTTGACCCTGTCCCACCACCAATGTGTGGTGTCAGGATTACATTATCTAATGTGCATAAGGGACTATCTTCGGGTAAGGGTTCGTAAGTGAATACGTCTAAGCCTGCACCTGCAATACGGTTTTCTTGGAGTGCTTCTATCATGGCAGCTTCGTCAATGATGCCGCCTCTAGCAATATTCACAATGAATGCAGTTTCTTTCATCAGAGCGATTTGTTCAGCCCCAATCATACGTTCAGTTTCAGGTGTATGGGGTATTGCAACACACACATAATCACTTTCTGCCAATAATGTCTCTAAATCTTGATAGGTTGCATCAAATCGCTGTTCTAGCTCTGAAGACAAAGGACTGCGTTTATAGTAAATTGTTCGCATTCCCATAACACTTGCGCGACGTGCTAATTCACAACCAATCTCGCCCATACCAATGATTCCCAACGTTTTACCTGTGACCTCATGGACGCGCATATTTTTCATCCAATGGAAGGCCATCTTTCGTTGACCCGTAATCTCTGGTTTAATGCCACGATAGCGGTATGCACTGGATGCAACACTGTCATGTGAGATGAGGAGGTCTTTACTAAGTGACATGATAAAGGTCAGGGCTAGTTCAGCGACACAATTAGGACCTTTGCGTGGTACACAAGCAAATGTTAAATTTCGCTGGCGAATCGCATCGAGATCAACATTAAAGTAGTTGCGACCTAGTTTTAAAACTGTGTTCAGATTATCCAATTGTCCAAGTAGCGAATCCCCAATAGACACACTATCGGTAATTACGCCATTAATGTCACTTGAGGCAAGGCTTTCAATAGCTTGCGAATCATCTGGACAAACCAATGTGAGTTGAGGAAAATCTGACTTCAATATATCAATCGCAGGCGCATAATCTGCATCCGCTATCAAAATTTTCCAGTTGCTTTTGGTCTCTAACATGACTATTATTTTTATCCTTATTTATTCTCAGACATGATGTTATCTATCGCAATTTTCATCCGCTCTAAACCTTCTTGTAACTTATCTTCTGGCTGTAGAAAGGTCATGCGTATATAATCTTTGCGATCTTTTGAAAATGCTGCACCGGGGTATACCAAAACATGTTGGTCGGTTAGCATCTTTTGTGCGACTTCTGCACTGCCCATACCCGTAAAACTAATGTCTGCAAAGACAAATTGGCCACCTTGGGGCATTCCATACTTCATACCCATTACATCAAGTGCTTCTAATACCATCTGCCGCCGCTGGATATAAGCATCTCTCATCATTGTCAATGGTTCTTGAGGACCTGTGAGGGCTGCGAGACCTGCATATTGCGAGACAATAGATGTTCCACCACTGACTGCGGTTTTTAGTTCCTTCACACGCGACATCAAATCTGCAGGACCAACAATCCAACCGAGCCGCCAACCTGTCATTGAGTAGGTTTTTGAAAGGGCATTGAGTGTCAATGTGCGTTCTTTACCACCAGGTAGTGATGCAGGACTCACATGTTTATAATCGTCGTAGACAAAAAGGTCATAAATATCATCAGCTAGAATCATCAGGTCATGATCCTGTGCGATTTTTAACATTTCTTGCATATCGCTTGGTGAGATAACATTCGCTGATGGATTGTTTGGGGAAACAAGTAATAATGCGCGAGTATTGTCGGTGATTGATTGCCGAACAATTTCTGGATCAGTATGGAAATTGTCGTCTGCATAGGTTTGAATAGCGATTTTTTCGCCACCTGCAAACTGAAGGGCATCATTATAGGTGTTATAATTAGGTTCTGGAACAATCATCGCGTCGCCCTCTGCGATAACAGCCATCGTCATCAAGAATAATGCTTCTTGCCCACCATTAGTAACAACAACTTCAGTTTCAGGATCAACATCAATGTTGTTAACCCTTTTCACACGCTCGGCAATTGCTTGTCGTAAAGCAATGATACCTTCTGGTGGAGTATAATCTGCATAATGATTAATCATTGCATGCTTAGCAGCGGCAACAATATGTTCGGGGGTATCGAAATCTGGATCACCACGTCCCATGATAATGGCATCATCATAAGTTCGGGCTTCTCCGATTAGCTGATAGAGTAGGCTTGTTCCTTCTTTTTTCTTTGTACTCATTATTTATCCTCTAAATCAATCAGTTAATTTTTTTAATTGCTTGCTCGGTTACACTTGTGACATTGAGTCGTATGACATTAGGTGCGCCAAAATCAGTACCATCTGCAACGTCAAAACCTGCCTCGTTTAATGCTTTAATTGAACTTACTTTGTCATTGGTAGAGAGTTTTATTGCTAAGATATTTACTGTCTCACTATCAATAACAGTAAGCCCTGCGTCATTTGCGACTTTGATGAGCGCATCTTTTTGATTTTTGAGTTGCTCTAGTTGTTGGGAACGTACTTCGGCAAAGAGCTTACTGGCTTCTAGTGCTGCATACTGGGCTGCCGTACTGGTGCATATCGCCATAATCTGCTTTTGAGATTGCATCGGCGCGATCCATTTTACTGGTGCGGCAATATACCCGATAAACCAGTTTGCTAGGCCCATTCCAGACCATGCTTCACCAATCGTTGCTATTTGTTTTGTTTCGGTATCTTTGCTAGCAATCGAAGAGTAAGTCGTGCCAGCTACCCATGATGCCAGTCCCTGATCCCAGATAATCGCAACATCATTCTTCAAGGCAAGGTCGCCAATTTGGTCAACGTCATCAGAACTATAAACTTCACCCGTTAAACGAGAAGGGGATTCCAGATACAATAAGCGAATACCCGACTCTATAGCTTTAGATATACTATCGATGGACGGTAATGCGCTTTGACTTACATTAACAGGAATCGACACAATATTACGTGGACGAACACCGAGTGCCTTTAAGACTCCAGGGTGAACAACCTGAGGAACAGCAATACTATCAAATAATTCCCCAATCTTTTGGATGGTTAGGAAGCGAGCTTCTTGTGCTCCTGCTGTAACAAGAATATTCTCTTTTTGATATTGAGTATCAGTTTCACTATTTAGATATTCGGCAAGAGCTTCTCTCAATGGACCGATACCGGGTACATCAACATAATGCGTTTGACCAGATTCCATAGCTTCGGATGAACCTGCAATAATCTGTTCATTGAGAGGGTAAATAATTTCATCTGCACTTAGATCAAAGTCATTTCGCATCGACTGTGGCAGAAGAGAGGTGTTTAATTCAGAATTTGCTTGATGCTGCTTCAAAATATTAGACTTGGTTTGAGAGGACACCTTATAATCTCCTTAGTTCCTTCGTTCATAATCTATCGGTCTTCAATACTTAATCCGAGTTCTGCTCGATATTTTCTTCATCCCAATTATCTGCGATTACATCTGCTACAAATATGACATGAGCACTAATTAACTCGGTAGCTTTTTCAATATCTTCACTCTCAATAACTTGTGTAATCTCAAGGTGGTTTTGTACAATTTGTGTTAAATCCCCTATTTTTTGATTACGCAATGACATGACTTGTTGAACACGGAGAGCTACCATGTTCCATATGACTTCAAGTAGTTGATTACTACTATGTTTAATCAGCGCATTGTGAAATTTGTTATCACTGTCGTTTACACCCTTTAGACTGTCTTGCTCAGCAGCTTTTTCCATCTCTTTGCAGATTTTGTAAAGTTCTTGTACTGTTGTCGATGTTTGTTTCGTTAATATAACTTGCTGGATTGCAAAGACTTCCAACATATTCCGCACACTGAATAGATCCTCTATGTTCTTCTTTGATAACTTCTTAACTATTGGAACATGGTAGGCTACTGTATCGACTAATCCTTCAACGCTAAGTATATATATGGCGTCTCTTAGTGTTGCTTGGCTTACACCAATTTGATTTGCTAACTCAGTACTCACGAGTTCTTGTCCGGGCTTTAACTCGCCAATAACAATAGCTGTACGCAATATGTTAGTGACCCGTTCTCGTAATGATTTAACTTGTATTGGTTGCATTGTTATACTGTCAGTTATCTTATTAATATGTCTTGTGATTCGTGTATCAATTGATGATTGTCGACAATCGTTTTGCGATTCGACTGGGAGTATAGAGCATAGGATAAAACTTGTCAAGAAATATGTAAATTTTAGATGATAATAAAGAGAAGCAACTCTACTAAATGAGCGTAATATCAAACAGAGACCAGTGCAAAGGTTGGTCTCTGTTTTTCCCTCAGTAATTGTGTTACTTTCAATTTTTCTGTAGTGATCTTGCCCCAGTTCAGTCGAGGAGCAAGGGAAGCGCTGGATTCAGTATATCCGCCATACCGAGTTCTGGATCGGCAGCATCGTTGTTGTAGAGCATCACCACAACCATATCGTATTCAGGCGCATAATTGAGCACCGATCGAAAACCAGCAATATAGCCTGCATGCCCCATATATTCCTCTTGGATTGTGATGCCCAGACCATAGGAACTATCGGGGATTGGCGTTGTCATCGCGACTAATGACTCTGGATCATCAAACAGTTCTCCACCGAACAACCCACGCGCGAAGGTGAGCAGATCTGGTGCGGTAGAGACGATGCCACCCGCCGACCACCCGATGGATTCATGGAGTTCAGTGAGATCGGCCATAGTGTCACCAAATCCCGTATAGCCGTGCACCACATCAATCAATGTGTCTTCGTAGCAATCTAAGAAGGTTGATGTCATGCCAAGTGGTTCATAGATGTGCGTGCGATATGCCTCTGCGAGTGGCATATCCGATGCTATTTCAATCACCATTCCAAGCAGAGTGTAGTTGGTGTTGCTGTAGTACCATCCTGTCCCCGGCTCAAAGTAAGCATCTTTCCCATAGACGTAGCGGGTGAGTGTGTCGTGGGGATCACGTTGGACGCAGTCCAGTGTCAAAATACCTGCATCCTCATCGATGGTCGCCTCAGTGAAGAGATCAGCCCAGTAAGCCTCGTTTTCGACTACGTTAAACAAACCGGATGTGTGCGTCAGCAGGTGGCGCAGCGTGATTTGGTCTCCATAAGGCAGTTGATCGGCTACCTCAGGCAACCATAGCGACAGCAGATCGTCTAGGGTCAGCACGCCATCCTCCGCAAGTTGGATGATAACCGTCGCGGTGAACATCTTGGTGATACTGCCGATCCGAAATGCGCCCTCTGGTGCCATTGAGATTTCGTCCGTGAGGTTCGCGAAACCACTTGCACCCTCGAATCGATACTCGGGTGTGTCGATCCACACAACCATGCCGGGCGGGAGTCCTGTCGCGGTCAGGTCATCCATTTCTGCTTGCATCTCGGCAACAATGTCCGAGGGGAATATCTGCGGGTCGTCCTGAGCGGTAGTGATTAGGCTAGGTAGCAGAATCATCATGGTCAGACTGAGGATAAGTTGTTTAATCATGTTTTTCCCTTTGTTGTTATTGTCTACAGTTTGCATTTGGGTAGTATGTACTTTGTAGCTTGAAAGTTTCATTTAGTTAGCGGATGTGATGCGCTATAAAAGCTGTTTCACACCTATTGCTATCATCAGACAAACAAGAATAAATGTAACATTGATCGCAACACGAACTTGAAATGTTTGCTTTGAGTAATCAAGTTTTAGTAATCGTCCGAAAACAACAATAATTCCCATCAAAAAGAACCAGGGTGTAAAAAGAAATGCAGGCGCACCCCGGACAAGCATCGTTGCAAGATCATGAATCCCACCTGAAATTATGAAAGTCAAGATAAGAGAGACACTTGAAGGCAAAAATTGGTTGAGCGGTTCGTAGACATAACGTCCTAAGGCATAGCCCCAGATTGGATTCCAGTATTGCCAAAACTTTGCAAACGTCCCTGCCCCAAGAGAGCGAACGAGCATATTCTGCAATGAGCCTGAAGCACCTAATGGGATTCCATTTCGATATTGCACATAATCTTTCAGTGACATCTGTTTGCGGGTGCTTGTCTGCACTTTATTCATAATTTCTCTCATGTGATTTTATATAACCGCGTTATCATTGCTAAGTTGAATAACCGCTTGTGCTATTGATATGGTTTCAGACAGAGGTTGTGAAACGCTCTGGATAACATTCCCGATTCATGTCTTTGACTAACAGCCAGATCAGGAAAACGATTCAGACATAAGAAGTATTGCGTTCGGTTTTCTACATAGCAATCTGAATTAAATCCTAAATGGATAGCTATCAAATTGCTCAGGACTTAGATTGGCGATATTGTTTGTATAGAAGCTGAGTGCCAATCGCACGAAAATAACGATAGTAAATGCTATAAAACCAATCCCGTAAGCGATGGTCGTAAAGAATGGTAGTAGAAATATCCAAAAGGCTGCATTATAAGCTAGTCGGATCAAAGCAAGTGGATGAGTGTATCCTTGTTTGACTGCTTCGTATGTAGCTGAGTTTTTCTGAAGCCACGCGAACCGCGTTGCTGTATGAAGCTCGATAACTATTCAAAATAGTGCCCCAAAAATCGCAAGCCCGATCAAGCCATCCTGTCCCATCCAAAAAGATGTAGAGAATGCTATCACAACGTATATCAGGGTCGGAAGCCCCAACCCTAGTGATAATATGTTATTCCATCGCACTGTCAAGAATTTTTCTTTTGTCATCGTATTTCACCCTATTGATTTCTGATATGTGATGCCCCGGTTGTATCGCGAGGATAACAAGCGAGTTCGTTTGCAGGAACTTAACCTGTAGCTGGCTGATTACTCGTCAGGGTTTGCGTTTATTTGGCTTAATGCCACCCCAATTGCCACACCTAATGCAATTCCCAAACCAATGTTACTAATTGCTACACCAAATCCAATGCCGATAGCTAAACTTGCACCTATACTGATAGTTGACTTATTTTTCATCTTTTTCATCTTTCTCATTTTGTCTCTCCTTTTCATTTATACGTCATTTATGTGTTGTTGGTTTCTATGCGGTTGACCGAGATCAGTGGCATTCCTAAATCACGGATACGTCTCAACACACCATACAATGCTGCTTGATCGACTATTTGACCGGTTAAAAGCGTAGTGCCATTATCATCTGGCGTGATGGTCAGTCCTTCAAACCAGTTGACCCACTGGTCACTGAGATGCCCCCCGACTCTGATCTCATAGACCGTAGTTGCGGGGGATGTATTGTTGCGTTTTGATTGCTCGGACATTATCAGATTATGATCCGATGGTCACGATTACGTTGCCACGTTTATGCCCAGTCTCGACATATTTATGCGCTTCGACCATCTCATCGAGTGAATAGCAACGGTCAATGATGGGCTTCAAGACACCCTGCTCTGCCAGTTCTTTTACCCGTAAGAACTTGTCACGGCTGGTGGTTGGCATGCCTTTATCTACCGAGAGATGTTGCCCATTCGCTGTCAGGGCTGTTTTGCTCGCGTCTTTCAGTGGTGACGTTTTTGAATTACCAACCGTATCCAGTACCCAATCATAACGTTCCAATTGAGTGATGGCATCATCACATGTGTAGTCAATGACCTTGTCCGCACCGAGCGATGTCACCATATCGAAGTTGCGACTACTGCATACGGCGGTCACTTCGGCTCCGGCGTGTTTGGCAAGCTGAATCGCCATCGTGCCGATGCTACCGGATGCACCATAGATTAACACTTTTTGCCCTGAGTGTATGCTCGCATTTTCCATGACGTGCATCGCCAGCAGTGTGCCGTAGGGAATCGCGGTTGCTTCCTCAAATGTAAGGTGTTCTGGCTTGTGTGCGATATTCCAGTCCTCTGGCAGACACATATACTCGCCATAGAATCCCCATCGAATCTTTGACATCGACATCGAACCGTAGGCGAATACATTATCCCCCGGCTTGAAAGCGGTTACGTCCTTGCCGATGGACTCCACTACTCCCGCCCCGACCATACCGAGAATCGGATTACGTGGCTTGCCAAAGCCCATCGCCATTTGAATGATGATCTTGAACATTAGATTGGCATCCAGCGCCCGCATGAGGACATCGCTGGCGGTGACGGAGGTTGCGTGCATCTTAATCAAGACTTCGTTGTCCTTCGGTGCGGGTTTCGGAACATCTTGTAGTTCGAGATAATCCGCAGAGCCGTATTTTGTACAGATAATGGCTTTCATGGTTGGTCTCCCTGTGTATTGAGTAATCTCTGATTCGGTGCGTTGTACTTTTATAATCACAGGATACTCGGAGCAGCGAGGTCATGTCATACCTCGAAAGAGTTATTGAGGGGATTATTCTCAGAGTTGGGGAGTAGTAGAGGGTTGTTAGCCTTCTGTGAGAATGCCGAGTGCCTTTGCTTGTGCAACAGCTTGTGTGCGGTTCTTAACAGCGAGTTTGCTGTAAATATTACGAGCATGGACTTTAACCGTATGGAGCGAGAGATACAAGTGATCTGCAATCTCTTGGTTGGTCAATCCACGCGCAATCAATTGAAGCACTTCGATTTCGCGCCCACTGAGGGGATCAATCAATTGTGATGTATGCGAATTTGTTGACTGTTCAGCTATCGGCGTTGGGAATGCAGATAATAACTGGCTCACATAATCTTGGCGAAGTCCTTTATTGTTTGCGGTCTGGAGTAGTTGTGCCATTGACAAGCCTTCGTCAACAAAAATGCGGATAAAACCTCCACTTTTGGCTAACGCTAGTGAATCACCTAAGACTTTTAAGGCGTTATCTTCTTCGCCAAGAGCGTGGTAGACAATCGCCTGTAGTACCATTACTTTGAGTAGTTCATTCTGCAAATCTGTTGCCATTGCTTGCTTCCGTAATGGCTCTAACAGCGTTAGTGCGGTGGAAGGGTCTCCTTGTGCAAGGTACACACGCGCCTGACTGATAGAGAGTTCGTGGGTTTCGGCTAATTGCATAGCAGTCTTTAGATTACCCTGATGAAGCAAGACGTTTACCTGAGCCATAACAATATCGGACATTCGAAACATGAAGTTATGCTGACGTATAAAGACTTCAGCCTCATCTAAGAAATTACTTGAACTCGTTAGATCTCCTTGTGCCAGATGTAAATACGAGAGCAAAACCATATAAGAAGCCGTTGTATCTGTGCCTTGCATTTGTTGCAGGAGGTTGTTGCATTGTCGCCCATATTTTTGGACAGCATCCAAATCATTCCATTGATAGTGTATGCGCGCTAATCCAAGAAATGCCTGAGAAACAATTGGATGCGTTGGTTCACCTGATAACTGTATCGCGCTGTGATAACTTTTGCTTGCTTGATGAAGCTGATTATCTAACTCCTGTAATTGCCCGAGGCTGATTGTGGCGGCGATAATATAAAAGGAATTATCACTGGACTGTCCTAACTGGATAACATCGTTGTAGGCATCACGGGCTAAGTGATGATTGCCTTGCAATTGATAGGCATATCCCAATGTCCAGTATGTTGCAATACGAACAGCTAGATTCTCGGGATGTAGATGTTCTAAAGCATAGTTAGATTGGGTAATGATGGTTTTTACATCATTTTCAATAACTGCCAATGTTGCGCGCATTGAGGCAATCCGTCCAATGATGTCTTGCATATTGTTATTCCATCTAGTGTTTTCTAACGCATGTTCTGCCGCATGAAGTTTTTGCTCAACCGCTGTATGTTGACCACTCAACAGTAAAGTCGATGCGTATGTTACCCACAATGAGGGGCGAGAATCTAAAATATTATGAGGGAGAGATTCGAGCCAATTCAATATCGGTTTGACGATGCCACGAAAGTATAAGGGGGCACCATTACCATCTATGAGGCCTTCTGCACGCACAACATCATTCGCGGCGATAGCATGATGAAATGCGTCAATCTCAAAACCTTCATCTTCATACCATTGGCTAGCTCGTGTATGTAATACCTTGACTTCTTCTGTAGATAAGCCTGTGCTATGGTGCAGTCGTTGGCGTAACAAATCAGCAAAGAGCTGATGATAACGATACCAATGGCGCTCATTGTCTAACGGAATAAGAAAGAGGTTGGTGCGTGCCAAATATTCTAGTATTTCTTGTCCGGGTACCTCTGGATCAAGCATCACAGCATCACAAAGAGAGCCACACACACGATCGAGTATCGACGTACGCAATAAGAAAGCCTGAATGCGTTCGGACTGCTGATGTAGGACTTCTTCAAGTAGATAATCCAACACAAAATGGTGGCTACCCGAAAATGATTGGATGAAACTGGTCGTATCTTGATGACCCTGCATTGAAATTGCGGCTAATTGAAGTCCTGTAATCCAACCTTCCGTGCGCATTTCTAGTGCATTGATGTCGTCTCTTGACAGCTCTAAACCCATTGTCTGGCTCAAGAATTCCGTTGCTTCATTTGTTGTAAAACGCAAATCTGCCGCCCTCAATTCTGTGAGTTGCCCTCTAGCTCGTAATCGCGCTATTGGTAGCTGCGGATCTTCACGAGTTGTTATTACCATGTGCATTTGTGATGGCATATGTTCGAGCAAAAAGGTTAGCATCGTATCAACCTGAGGTGAATCAATCACATGATAATCATCGAGTACGAGGACAAAATTTTCGGATATAGCGGAGATTTCGTTGAGAAGGATTGTTAGAAGCGATTCGATGGGTGGTGGCTGTGGCGATTGAAGAACAGTCAGCACTCCTTCTCCTATACTTGAGTCAATCGTTTGCATGGCGACGATGACATATAATAAGAAGCGTGTAGAATCATTGTCGCCTACGTCTAGTGATAACCATGCAATGGGTCGCTCATAATGAGTTATCCAGTCACTGACCAATGTTGTCTTGCCAAAGCCAGCAGGAGCAGAGATAAGGGTTAATTGACGATGTAGCCCCTTATTGAGTAGCTTAACTAGGCGTGCGCGCAAAACAAGTTTGTGTCTAGATGTAGGAATATATAGTTTGGTTGTTAAGATTTGTGTTGACATGGCTCAATTTTACTGGACAGTTCCAAATTAGACCACAGATATATAATGGTGTGTATGGGCTTTACCCAATTTGATGGAAGGGGATCAGTGCTGTCTTTTCACATCTAACACCTGAATAGATTTGGAACTAAGGAAAACATTATGTTTAACCTAGTCGGCTGTATAGGCGCTAATTGAATTCACTTCTATCTGATTAACGTACCATCTGACATTCTCAAAATATGAGCAGTGTGATTTTAAAAGTTACAAGTGGTTAAAATCCTCTACATTTGAATATAAGATGTGATTATATAAAGTCCTGCTCAACCTTGATAGAAACCAAGAGGATTGAGGGATAATCCTCTTGGCGGTTTGTATTGTATTATCTGGCTTCAGCTGTTGCCTCTGCAGTAGCCAGAACTGATTCTGATTCGGTTAAATTACTTAATCCATCATGGGTAATTTGCCATAATTCATAAGCAATTGGCAACATCGAGATAAACCACAAGGCATAGGCAATACCGTGCAGTGTTGCGGTATTATCGGTTAGGAAGATGCCAATCCATAAGAAGATACCACCCAGATGTACCGTAATCAGGCTAAACCAGTTCCCTCCAAGTTTGAGTGCCGAATCAGGCTGGAAAACACGTCGGAATAGAAGTGGAATCACGCCATATCCAAACTGTAACACCCAGCCGTAGATCAAAGCTTGTGGTGCACTTTGCTCAATGCCTGCCCCAGGAAAACCGGGGACTTCCAGAATGATGAGAGGTGCGATCAAAACGGGTGCAAGAATCCACGAATATGCGGTGACGAGGTGTAATATTCCCGGTGTCCATAACATTTGATCACCAATAAGTGGCTTGATGACATTCGCAAGTAGCCAAATTGTCGCACTCAGATGCAGTATCAGACCGAGTACCGAAAACCAATTGGACTGAAACCATGGCCCCATCACCAACCCCAGTGCCCCGATTGACATCATCCAAAAGATGGGGGTAATTGAACGTGGCCATGCGAGTGAACGTCCAGAAAATTTCGGATATAGGTCAACCAGTAATCCAGCAAATACAAGTGACATGAAGCCCCAGTTATTAGCATGGATGTGGACTTCAAGTGGAACTTTGATATGTAAGGCAACACTCCAACCCTGCCAGAGACCTGTTCCGACAATGATACCCAAGAGTAGATAAGCAAATCCCATAATATAGAATTTGCATCCCGCAGATGTATGCTCCTTTGTCTGGTTGGACCGCATTTGCCACAGTTGGATCATCAACAAGCTAACTGCAATGAAGATCAATGTCCCACCGGTGGTAATGAGGACAGGGTTGATAATTGGGATACCAATCAATAAGGTTGACAAACCGATATTCAATGTCATCCAGATATCCCATCGTATCTTCGGACGTGGTAATTTATTGTGTGCGGCAACCAAAATTGGCAAAGCACCAAATACCACCTCAGTTATGATGCCTAGTGTGATGAAATGCACTCGCATCCAGCGTAAACCGGAGAAGAAAGGTAGTAGCTCGAAGTTGATTAAGGCGGCATCCAGTGCCCCGAGTACAGCTAGAAAGGTATATAACACTGCCATCAAAATATAGGGGTTTATCATCATGTTCTCCTTATGAACGATTGTGGCTACTTTTCTCGTGGTATCTGAACACGGATCGTCGCTTTCGTTTTTAGTGAATACCCTTGATCAAACATAGCCGAGATATATTCATTATTTTTCTACCTGTTGTTGTCTGAGTTGTTCACGAGCCTTCGCTCCATTGAAGGGGTATCCTAGAACAGCACCAATCATGCAGAAATCAAAGATACCACCAGAAATAGGGATTAATGCAAGCACAGTAATAATTGTGCCAGCCGAATCTTTGATGACAAACTGACCTAGAGCTATTAGAATTGCACCTAATGACATACGGGCGACTCGCCCTTTTGAGCTGGTCATAAATTTCACTAAAGTCATGATTTTTCTCCTTATTGAATTGAGTTCAAGGTCGATGTTTACTTGCTATGGCGTATTATGAAACTCTCACTGCCAAGAAAACGAGCTCCGTATCCGCTTCAATTCCGCGTGCAGAACCATCGGGGGTGATGACAGTTGCACCTGCAGTGACAGAATACCGTTCATCGTCTACTATCATCGAACCGCTACCTTCCAGAAAGTGATAGGTTGCTAATGATTCAGGGTGTACTGGGATCTTCTGACCGGGCTTCAAACCTGCCAGTATGACTTTCATCTTGTCATTTTCTACTAATACTTCAGGTTGTGGTCCTTCTACTCCGAAAACAACTTTGTCTTGCCAGTTTGGATAAAGTATAGATTTCATTCTGTGTCCTCCTTGGGACTGAAAATAATCTGAAAGGGTCGACTAATTGCCTGTTCAGGACAGATACGTTCGCAGTGACCTGTATAAGCGCAGGCATTCGGGTTTCCAACAACAGCAACACCATCTTTCATCACCAATGCATTGGTAGGGCAAATATGAACACAGAGTTCACAACCGGTGCAACGTATGGCATCTATTATTGGAATTGGAACATTAGACTGTTCTGTCATTTGGAAATCATCCTTTCTCTATAACAGTATCCATCCGTGACAAGGATAAGTATTCGACATTTGTCGGGTTTCGCTTAATGAGATTGCTTGCCGAATCGACTTGATACATAATTGATGAGAAAAGCGTTGATTAAACAAAGTAATCAATCGATTAGAAATGGAAATAAATCTTATGTCCAAAGATGACTTGAGGGATGGTCTAAAAAGCTCACTTTTACGTGTCCCCTACTTTGCTGACCTTGATGATGTGCTAGTTGAAGCGATTGCGAAACAGACGAGATTGCAAGAATTTGACACAGAGCAAGTCGTTTTTTTGGAGGGCGAGCAAGATGTAGCCCTTTATATTATTCACTCTGGCTGGCTAAAAGCAATTAAGATGTCGCCTGATGGTCGCGAACAAATCTTGCATTTCATAGGGCCTGGAGAAGTCTTTAATGCAATTGGCGTTTTTATTGAGGATAAAAACCCGGCAACCGTCATTGCGCTCGAACCAACGACGGTATGGGTCATCCAGCAAAGTGTTGTGTTGAAGCTATTTGATGATTACCCGCAAGTTGCCCGTGTTATTGTTCGACGCTTAGCTGAGCGTGTCCAGCATCTTATTGGTTTGGTTGAAGATTTGTCACTCCGCACGATTGAGGCTCGCTTAGCTCGTTATCTGATTGAACAATCAACGGAAGAGCAGTTGCAACGTCCCCGCTGGGCAACTCAGGCAGAGATGGCGAATCGGCTTGGCACAGTTCCTGATGTGCTCAATCGAGCGTTACGTAGTCTAGCAAAAGACAAACTAATCCACGTAGAACGACACCAAATTCAAATTCTTGATTATCAAGGTTTAGAAATCAAAGCAGGTTTCGAAAAATAAGAACAGTCAAACCCGACAAAAGTCAAGGACTGTTGATCGCTCGTGTGATACGCTTATTTTGAACTTAAGTGACTTTGCTGTGCATAGAGCCAGCGAACGCTTGAGTACATTGTAAATAATGAAACAACACGAGGAAAACCCAATGGACAAACAAACGATGATCGACCACTTGAATCAAGATTTGGCTGGTGAGCTAGGCGCAATTATCCAATACCTGACCTATGCTGCTAAAGCGACAGGTCCCTATCGACCCCAACTCGCTCAATTCTTCCTTACCGAGGTGGCGGATGAACAACTGCACGCACAGTTCCTCGCCAATAAGATCGTAGCACTTGGTGGCGAACCGACGACGCAACCACGCCCCGTACCTACTGCAATGACGAACCGTGATATGCTTGAAGCGGTTTTAGCGGCAGAACGTCAAGCCACTTCCGACTATTCTCAACGCGCCAAAGAGGCTGAGGCATTTGATGATAAAGGATTGGTCGTACAGCTAGAAGATATAGTTCGTGATGAAAGTAGCCATTCAGAAGAAACAGAGCGCATGTTGCGTGACTGGCCACTTTAATTTATAGCACGATTCATATGAAGGAGCATTGCCGTTGATTCCATACGACGCTCCCTAAGCTCTATCCCGTATTCTTATACACAGGAGAAATCAAGATGCCAAAACTATCTAAAAATGTGAATGATGATAAGTTTATCTTGCACTAGTAGTATGATATTTCGAATCAAATACGAGGTATTAATGAGGAATCTATGAGTTCTTAGGAAATTAAATGACCGTCATTTGTGACGGTCTAGGTGAGTCTAAATGTTTGACTCAGGTTTTATCTATCTGGGAGACCTGGACTCGAACCAGGAACGATGGAACCAGAATCCACTGTTTTGCCAATTAAACTATCTCCCAAAACAAAGCAATATTATAACATGCGGAGCTTCAACTTTCAAGTTGTAGGTTACCTGAACACCACATTTGCCAAAATGGTTCGAGGACACTAGGGCGATGATGATTAGGTGAAAATTTCAAGTGATTGCGAGCATCATAAATTGTGCAAATATCCAAAGTACGATGTGCATTATCAAGTGATAAGTTTCGCTGTATTGGTAAAATTAGGTTCAAAATCTCATGGTTATACAGACTATTTTCGCGCTTCGTATACACTTTAACCCTATATAAAATCAATACACCAATCATCTTGCCTATATTATCCAATATAGTGGATAAGAAAAGTGAGAAAGCCCATCTTCTGTTATAATTCCCGCTTAATCCATCTTGAATGACAAAATTCTTGTATATGCTTCGTAAATCCCCGCAATAAATTTGCTAATAGAAGGTCTCTTTTAGGATTAAGGTCATTCATTTTGATTGAATTGATATTCACTGTTTGTATGTAACTAACAATGTACAAAACGCTTCAAATATAATAGTTTCAATCTTAGTAATATATCTCAAACACTTCATATTATCATATGCAATTATTCTTAATAAAGCATATATAATATTTTAACTATTGATATTAGACTAATAAATAAGTTCGAATATGTTCCATTGCGAAAAATTGGACTCTTGGCTAAACAACACATTAGACATATTGGGAAAGCTGAATTTGTTGCTATTTCCTTTATAGACCATTAAACAGCCACAGTAGTTAAGCGATTTAAAGCTGATATCTAGACCTCATCATCTAAGGAATAGAATAATCAAACTAAATATAGTGGCAGATACCAGCGTGAAATCATAGAATGACGAGGTTACGGATGAATGAATCATTTAGAATTATGATAGTCGAGGATGAACAAATAGTTGCGCTTGATCTGCAACAACAGGTTGAGAAATTAGGACATTCTATTGTAGGAATTGCTGGAACAGGACGCTATGCAGTCGAGCTGGCACTGGATACTCACCCAGATCTGGTGCTTATGGATATCCGTCTTCGTGGTGATATAGATGGCATTGAGGCTGCAACTAAAATTCGTTCGGTAATACCGATTCCGATTGTTTATCTGACTGCGTATACCGATGCCAAAACCCTTGAAAGAGCCTCAATTACACAACCACTAGGGTATATATTAAAGCCGTTTCAGTTACGTGAACTGGAAACAACAATTCAGTTGGCACTTTATAAATCAAAGGTTCAAGCAGAGTTAAATCAATATATCCGTCAACTTGATTCGATAATGAAGTATGCAACTGACGGGTTCGTGCTGATTGACTCAAACGCAAATATCCTCCGGATGAATGCCAAGGCAGAATCATATCTTAAATTATTAAATCACAACTTTGGGTTTCCCTTGCAGTCGTTTGGCAATAAAACGATAAGCAGTCTATTAACGGAAAATCAGTCCAATGTATGGACAATACATACACCAGATTCCAAACATCTCTTTGAGGTCACAGCTAGTGAAGAATTCATATCTAACTCATCCCATCATACTTATGAATCAGAGGATACAGCTCGCCTATTTGTCATACGTGATGTCACTTTGCAACAGAGAATGCAGAAAGAGAATGAAGAACACGCTCGTATGGCAGCAATCGGGCAACTCGCAGCAGGAATAGCACATGACTTTAATAACATATTGGGGGTGATTCTAACAAAAGTCGATATCATAAAGATGTCTCAACCTCAACTGACAGATAGAAGCCTAGATCATCTATCGGGTATACGACATCATGTTAATCGAGCATCAAACCTTATCACACAAGTGCTTGATTTTACCCGAAGTTCTCACTTAGATATGAATCCCCTAAATATATCCCCATTGGTCAATGAAATGGTCAAGCTAATTAAACGAACATTTCCTGCTACAATCAATATTGAATTTAATCATAATAGTTCAGATTATTGGATAATAGGCGATCCAACTCGGATTTCGCAGGCAATCATGAATCTAGTATTACGTGCTCGCGATGCCATGGTGGATGGTGGCCAATTATTTATATCCATTGACAGTATAGATTCAAGCCTGTTACCAGATTTTACCGACAATATAGACAACATAAGTAGCTGGATTAGAATTCAAGTTAGGGATTCCGGCGAACCTATTGACACGAGCGTTGTATCCCGTATCTTCGATCCGCTTATAGCACCAGAAGATGCTCAACGGGGAATATCCATGCAGTTGGCACAAACCAAGGGTATCGTCGAACAGCATAAAGGACATATTATCGTCAATGCTGAGCCCAGTACAACAGTTTTTGAGATTTTCTTGCCCGAACTATTGTTGAATCGAGACATAGCACCTGCTAAATCAGAAACTGTCATCGCTGAAGATACTAATGAAGAATCGACGATCTTGCTGGTTGAAGACGACAATTCGTTGCGAGAGACCATGGCTGAAACGCTTGAATTACTCGGTTATACAGTATTGACGGCTATTGATGGTCTCGAGGGTTTGTCGAAATTTCAAGAATATGCTACTGAAGTTGATTTTGTTGTTACAGATATGATCATGCCAACTATGGATGGTTTACAGATGTGTCGTGAAATAAGAAAACTTGGATCGAATGTACAACTCATCATCATATCGGGATACTCGTCGCATACATACGATGAGGTCGAAGATGTTGATCTAACAGCATGGCTTAAAAAACCTATTGATATTGAGCTTCTCGATAAGATATTGAGAAATGAGTTCCATAGTTAAGACTATTAATTGCTCAACTCTAGAGAGGATGATTCTCATTGAATTATGTCGTCTTGATCAGCTTGTTTCAGATTGTATTAAGCATGTTAATCGTAAGCCTCGGGCTATGGACATGGAACAAGAAAGGCAATTCGCTCTACTCGTATAGTTTATTTCTACTCTATATCTCCATTGCTATGTGGCTTCTCATCAACTCGTTTGAGATATTATCAATTGAATTTGAAGCCAAATATTTTTGGGGACGTGTTCAGTATATTCCGCTTGTAATACTTCCATTGGCTTGGTTTTGCTTTTCTCATAGCTATGCTAAAACACAATATCAGTTGAAAAAAGTTGAATCTATTGCAACTGTATTGATGGGTATGTTACTAGCAGGTTTAGCTATTACGAACGAAACTCATAATTTATTCTGGAGTGAAGTCACCCTTCAACAAGCATCGAATGTATCGTATTTACATCAGCAAATCGGAATT
>Ga0070728_10002368_pt1 | contig 23713 bp, 15 predicted proteins | sample tdDd471_FD_66723 | JGI IMG/M metagenome (GOLD analysis project Ga0070728, IMG submission 66723) | Marine sediment microbial communities from the Atlantic coast under amendment with organic carbon and nitrate - tdDd47.1 | ecosystem: Environmental > Aquatic > Marine > Coastal > Sediment | place...
TTCTACAACCCAAAGATCTACAATTGTTTTGCTGGTCGCGGTTGCATGCTTAACTGCACATATTGTATGTCTAGCAAATACACAGCACTATATCGACAGCATGATGTTTCTATTCAGCGTTTTAGAGTACGTAGTGTTGAGCGCGTAATGGAAGAATTACGATATGCGAAAGCTCAGGGTGCCATGTATATTCGCATGGCCGATGAAATATTACCGGCACGCAAAGATTGGCTAGATCCATTTATTGAAGCATATGGGAAAGAAATCAACCTCCCTTTCTTCGCATATGTTAGACCAGAGTTTCACAAACCTGAAGTTATTCGTAGACTAGTAGACATCGGTCTTTCGACATCTATTGTTGGTATTCAATCTGGCAGTGAAGATATTCGTAAAAATATTTTTAAACGCATGCTTTCCAAAAACAAACTGATACAGTTTGCTAAAACAATGGATGAGACTGGAGTTGAGTTCTCATACAATCTGATCAACTTCAATCCCTTTGAAAGTGATGCAAACATGAGTGAGACTCTCGATTTTCTCACAGAGTTGCCGTATGCTCCCATGATTGTTTTCCGACTCGTGGCCTTCCCCGGCTCTCCACTTAGCACCATGCTTGAGGAACAAAATCCGATAGCCCTGCCAGACAATGTTCAGAAGTGGTATGGCTATTTGTACACTATGGCAACCAAAAGCCCAAAATGGCGCAAACTGGCTCTTGAAATTCACGAACGTGGTTTGTTTAGAAACAACCCCGCTCCGTTAGCTGCTCTTTTCTGGCCGGAGTATGGAAGTTATTATTATGGTCAGTTTATGCGAAAAATGAAGTATGGCTCATCAATGTTGATCCGCATGCCAATTGAAAGCAAACCCAAGAAATAAACAAGTTTGGAGCCGTCTATTTTTTCTTTAACACGTAAAATCTATTGTAGCTAAAACGTTCTGTGTCTGGCAAATCTATGGCAGTTGCCGTTTCGTATGCAGCTCGATTGATTGGCGAGTCGTGCCTGGGAGACTCGGGAAGTACTGCCAGAGGATGTAGTACACGCGAGAAGAACAGGTAGCCGCCATAATGCCTTGTAGCAACAATATCAAATTCATTTTTAATAAACTCTTCAAAGCTGTATCTGCTGAAGTTATGGTTATATTGAGCTACAGAAATCGATTCTAGTCCAACAGCATTGCGGGCTTTGTTCAACTCCTCCAGCTCGTCAATAAATCCTTCTGAAAACAAAAGCAGTCCTCCAGATTTTATTTTATCAGCAATTTTTTCAATCGCCCTCTTTTGCGTATCCCAATCAGGCAGGTTTATCAAGCAACGTTGACTTATCACACAATCGAATTTTTCTTCTTTCAAAATCTGATCAAAATCAAGAACTGAACTACAAATAAAGTCCGTATTTTTAAATTTTGTATTGGCCATGCGTGTCTTTGCTACATCCAGAAGTGAGTCGGCAATATCAACTCCAAGTAGTTTTTTGACCTTGTTTGCATAAGCCAAGGTATGGGAACCGTCACCACAGCCGATTTCCATTGCATTGCAATTTTCCGGTAAAAACTCAAGAATGTATTTTTCCTCAAGCATGCCAAGGTATGGATCGCGAGATGTTGGTGTAATCTTGCTGTCAATTGGGAAATTAACACCAGCCTTTTTCCAGTGAGTTTTTATAGCTTCCAGTTGTTTCGATCTCACCTTTTTATTTTCGGTCATGTGTTCTCCAGATTATAACAAAGTTTCTTTATAAACAAATCTCATTTTAGAATATGGAATGTTGATGTTACCTGAAAATATGCAGTAAAGTTTCATGGACTTGTGGAACATTACAGCACTAGTAATAAATGCGCTTGTCGTATTCAATACTCTTTTCATCTATGCCAAGTGCCCGGAATATACCTTCCTCGTGCATGTATCTGTAAAACTCATTTTTCTCAAAACGTTCCAACTTCTCAGCCTGTGCATACCAGGAAGGATTCTGAATTTGTTCAACTTCCTTACCTTCAAGCAAAGTACGATACATATTGATATACAAAGGCATACTTGTTTCGATATTTGTTACTGTAGTTGCATATTCTCGACATCTAGTTCCTAGTTCTTCCAATTCGCCTTTCTGCTTCATCTCCACCATGCTTCTGATCTGATCCTTGATTGTAGCGTGGGTGATGTTAACTATTGGAGCATTCTCCTTTATGCGAGCGAATAAAGATGTTTCGTAAACCATTACAGGAATCTTCCAGCAAAACATCTCCATTGCAAACAAACCAAAGGTTCCAACGCTTATCTGGTCGATTGCCACATCGGCATAAGCATACATTTCACGTGCTTTTTCAGGTAGCATTTTGTGTATGTAGAGCACCTCGATAGGAAGTCCTTCTTTTTTTAATTCTTCCAATGCTTTCATTATAAAATGTGAGCCTTTTACCCACTTCCTTGTTGGCGCATGTACAAAGTAAGTTTTTTTCGGATCTTTTTTTATAATTTGTTTTTTCAGTATTTCTTCTTTGTCTTGCAATGTCCAATCGGCTGGATCAACAACTCCGGGGAAGAATAATCCTCTAGGAATACAGGTGGAAGCTAGAAGTACATCTGCATATTCATTTATGCGTTTAAGCATGCTATATTGTGCCAATGAATTATAATAAGGTTTTGGTGGTTTGAATCCCATATATCTGGCTTGCGTATACATTATAAATTCATTGCTACGTACATCTGATCCCCAATATGAGAAAACCAGCTTTTTGCCTTTTGACTTCAATTCTTCAAGGTCTCGATAGTCGTCATAGAAGCTGCCCCCAAAATGAAAGTGGAAAATATCGTACTCTGCCATCAGTTTCTGCACGACAAAATCTAACGCCTGCTTTCTTCTTGTTCCCTTGGAATATAGTTTTCTGTTCAGGTGCAGTTGATAGTCCACATTCATTTCAAGCCAGTTGTCATAGTAGTTCAACCCACGTGATCTCACTCCACGACGCCTGAGATGAGTAGTGATACGGTTTATATTTCCAGCTATTTCCATGCGCCCATGTAAAACCCCATGTCCGTCCAATGGGTCTTCTTTGCTATGTAAAAATGCCGAAGTAGCATAGTTTGTTGAAGGCATAGATAAGCTTTGCTTGAGTTTAGCAGTTTTGGCATTGTCAATATTAGCTTGAACTGCTAAGGCTTCAAGACAATCAATAGCGACAGCAGATAAAATGTTTGCATCCCTTTTTTCAAAAGCTATCTGAAGTCGCAAGCACCATGCATCAAGATCATCAGAATGTAGATGCAGATGTGATTTTAAAGTTTCATCTGCTGCTTCTCCCATTTCAGCGGTAAGATATGCTCTTGCAGTAAGAAGTGGATGGCTTTCACGTTTTTTGTCAGCCAATAATACAAGTGGTTCCAAGGCATCTCTTTTCAAAACAACATTTCTGAGTGCTTGTGCTAAAGTAAAATGTTGTTTCAAAGAATCATCTAAGTTATTGGGTAGAGCAGTTATAGCAGGATCTTGTCCTCTCTTAATAGCGGCAAGACTCTGAAAGGCAGACCTCTCCAATATGGTCTCAGGAAGTCTCTGGCAGATTCGTTCAACCTGCAAAGGCAAACCAGCAGCCAGAATCGTCTCAATACTATCTTTGATCTTCTCCGGATTTGCAGTAAAATCACATGTCAATGAATCCAAAACTTCACTTACGCTACTTGTTTTTCGAGCACAATATACACATCCTCCATTAACAGAAATAACATTGGGCCAAATTGACAGTTGAGTTTCTTCAGCTTCATGAAAACCATAGAATGACAAACAGCTTTTCAGTTCTTCCTTGCTATAACATCGAGTCGCTTTCGGATCTAAGTTTACACCTGCTCGCCAAATGGCTGTCTGGCTCATTTTATATAGGTCTTCGGTAAATGAAGCCATATCCAAATCACCCAGTTGTTGAAGAAGCTTTGCCATATTTGCATGTGGTGTAGGTGTGCCGAAAACAAGAAGCCCACCAGGTTTCAATATTCGGTTGCTTTCTGATAAAACTAAATCCAGTTCATGCGATGCGGTATTACGTATTGCTACAACTACATCTACACTGTTTGATGGAAAAACGCATTGTGGTGAAAATTGTTGTTGCAGGTGCACACGGTGACCTAATTCACCACAAGATATAATACGTTCTGCAACTGATAATTTTTCTAAGTATGGATCAAAAGCCGTCACTTGTTTGGCATGACGTGCCAGAAGCAAACTGCTAACTGCAGAGCCACAACCAAACTCAACGCAAATACAATTTTCTGGCCAAGGAATATTAGCAAGTGTGTCCGGCCAGTTGTCAGTCAACAACAACAAATCCTTTTGGGCTTCTTTTATTGTTTCCCGAAATCCTTGATCATTTGGCCAGTCTTTGCTGCAAGAACTCTTAAGTTCACTTAATTGTGAAAGAAGTATTGATGTATCTGTTTTTTCAGTCATCTAGTGGCCACTCCAACTCGTTGAGATCAATCATAACGCTTCGCCTTCCTTTGCTGTCAGGCCCATTTGCTGCAACCGATAATTCTGTGTTTCCAAGATATACTTTAGTTTTCTCCGGCAATGGCGTATAAAAAGTTACTCCCCTAAGTTGGTCAGAGCTTGGAATAGAAAGAGGTGCGTCAGCATGATAACGAATTCCGTTGATTTTTATTACTACTCTATCGCCTTGACTTGTTGCTTTCCAATCAAGATTAGAAACATTGTGCAAATGTTGTACAAGACGAAGTGTAGTTGTTACCCAAATTGCCCCATCGTCGCGCATCATTGCCAGACCTGTTAATGCTGTGTGTGCTTTTTGATCGAAATATGGTTTTTTGTTAGGTCGAATTGTCCCGTCTTTTTCCATATGTGCTCCAAGATGTTGATCGATTAGCATGTATCCTTCACTAAATACCAGTTCACGTAAAACAGACGCATCGAGTTGCTCTGACAAATGGTTTGCACAAGGAAAATCGTTGCCACCTGTAAATCGTTTAATTGTCCACAATTTTTGTCCGTTACGGAAAGTCTTTAGATTAATTAAGTTGTTCTGTGATGCGATTGTTCGCAATTCTTCCGAATCTATCGGCAAAACCTTGTACTTTTTATCACCATGACGAACCACTGGAACAAACACATCTTTATGCATCGAAGGAAATTTATTACGTGATTGTCCAATAATATTTATTGTACCATTGTTTACTTTCTGCCATATAAAACATGCTCCGGCTTTGGTGGTTTGATCAAGATGATATGCACCGTGTTTCGGATCATCACCATGAGCATTAGTTGGATGAGCTGAATCAGAAACACACATTTCTGACTTCATATCACTTCGGTTTGCAAAAATTGATAAATGCAATCCATTGTTATTCATTGTTTTGTATGTCTTTTCAATGTCTGATTGAGTAAGATTCTTTCCTTCTTTTTTGTCTCCAAGACCATAACAGGTGTCAATGTGTCCACTTTTTATAAGTGTGCTAAGTTTGTTGAAATGAGTGCCTGGAGCTCCTGATTCGTCTATAAATAGTGACAACTCATCATCTGTTTTTAATAATGAAACAGCGGAAGACGTTGGTAAACCGAAACCATCTTCATGGGAGGCAGACCCAAATTTGTTTAATATGCCCATAATAGAAAAGAACGTTTCCGCGTCCATCATGTCGGGATTGTTGGCAATAGCTAATCCAGCACGATATGGAAAAGGAAAACGACGTATATCAACCAGATCATGGCTAAGTGGAACTACTAGCTCTGGTTCAGGTTTCTGGGCTGTTTGCAACTCAATTAACTTTTGTTTCCATGCCAAATTATTCGGTTTCAGATCAAGTGCATTTTCCAAAAACGGAATGAGATCGGATACACGTTTTTGAGCTGTCAGAACATCAAGTAAATTATCAATTGCTTCATCATAAGCAGCATCATGTTGTAGTGCCTTTTTAAGATATTTCTCCGCTTCGTTATAATGTTTGGTGTAAAAGCTCAAAACTCCTAGATTGTTCAGGATTTCTGGATTGTCTGGCTCGTGTTTCAAAACTGCCTTTAAGCACTCTTCTGCTTCATCCAAACGTCCACTGCCAAACAGTTCTTCACATTTTTTTAGGTTCATTGTTTCTATCCGTTAAACACATTATAAAAACACTTCATTTTGCTAACCATGTTTGGACAGCGACCAGCGTTTTTGAGGAACTGTCAATTGTTCTGGTGATTTGCCATATAGAAAAAGTTGACACCATTGTTCAAAACACAGCATAGACCACAAAAGCAATCGTTTGTTCTGCCGACCTTCACAATGGTCAGAGAGTGTTGTTTCAACAAATTTAGGATTGATAAAATCTCTATATGCAGCCCTTTTATTTAGCAATACAGTTCTTAAGTAGTCAATGCTTTCGCCCCGATACCATGATTCATCTGGTGCAGAAAATCCTTGTTTTTTACGAGATACTGTTTTGGGAGGAACAAGATTTGAAACAGCTTTTCGAAGAATGTTTTTGCCACCACTATATTCTTGATATTTTTTCACCTTCTTTAACTCATTTTCATCCATACGTTTCATTCTGGATAAGTCTGCGAGTTTGTGCCCTATTGGCACCTTCATGGCAAAATCAACAAGATCATTATCAAGAAATGGCACACGTTCTTCCAGTGAATTGGCCATAGACAGCTTGTCAGTTACAACCAACAAACCGTGTAAAAATGTCTTTATTTCGAAATATAGTGAATTCGCAATATGTTCATCTACAGTATCGTATCTAAGTTGATCGTTAAATGTAAACACTCTGCGAAAAGTTTCGTAAGTGTCTTGACATCCTTTAAGATGCGTTTGTACATCTTGTGTGAAAAATGCAGTTTTGTCCTGATCTGTTACAAGTCGTTGCCAATAGTCATAATACTGCTTGAAATATTGCTCTTTGCTAAGAGAGTTGAAAACACGATAGTACCTCCAGGGATACCCTCCAAAAAGTTCATCTCCACCAGCACCCGACAAGCAAACCTTGACGAATTTTGAAGCTAGCCTGCTGATGTAATAATGCGGGTAGCTCATACCCACTCGGAGATCTTCTAAATGCCAAACTACCCTTGGTAAAGCCCATGATATATCACCAGAACTAACAATCTGCTCGTAATGTTCCGTTTTAAATGCGTTTGCAAGTACCTCGGCATCCTCGCGTTCATCATAGTTAGCTTCTACACCATGCACAGTGTGCATATGAAAACCACAAGTAAACGTAGACAAACGCTGTATGTCTTCAGAAGCAACTGCAACCACTGACGCGGAATCTATTCCACCTGACAAATAACTCCCTAGAGGAACATCACTGATCAATTGCCTTTTGACAGCCTGCTTGAACAGGTGCAAAGTTTCTTCTTCGGCCTCTTCAAAAGAAAGTGATTCATGGCGAGTCGTAAAGTCAAAATCCCACCATGTGTTCTTATGCAAGGTTTTATCTTTTTCACTTATCCAGCGAATTGTTGCAGCAGGAAGCAGGTTGATGTCTTTGAATAATGTATGATATCGAAAACTGTTCTGAAAAGTAAAATATTCATTTAAAGCATCGTAATTCATATCGACTGAAACACCAGGATGCTTGAGAATTGCCTTAATCTCGGAAGCGAAAATTAATTGACCATTTTTATAATACCAATAAAGTGGCTTTACACCATGCCTATCACGGCAGAGGTACAAAGTACGAGACCTGGCATCCCACAATGCGATTGCGAACATGCCATTCAAACGTTTTATAAAATCAATACCCTCTTCCTCGTATCCATGTATCAACACTTCCGTATCGCTACGAGATCTGAATCTATGTCCTTTTGCGATTAGTTCTGCGCGCAATTCAGGGTGATTATAAATTTCGCCATTATAACTGACTACCACACCTGCGTTGCTGCTTGTCATAGGTTGCGCGCCACCTGATGTGGGGTCTATCACCGCGAGTCGCCGATGTCCTAAGGCTAGATTCACATCTACATAGTGGCCCTCACCATCTGGCCCACGGTGTTCAATCGCGTCAGTCATTCTTCTGACAATTTTATGAGATATTGGTTCTCCATTCAGATTGAAGACACCTGCGATTCCACACATTTTAGTCTACCCTTTTACATTTTTGAGAGCATCAACAACGTAGTTCCATTCTTCTTCTGTCATTTGTGGGTACAAAGGAAGAGAAATACTTAGCTGGTCTGCCAAGTATGATTTTGGACAATCGGTTTTTTTAATGTTGAAACGCTTTTTGTAGTAGTCAAGCAAATGGACTGCATGAGTTCCTTGTCTTGTTGCAACACCTTTATCCTCAAGTTCTGCCATTATGCTATTTCTATCCTGATGTAATTTCTCAACATTTGAGATATCAGGAGATGCTGCACCTGTATACATGCAGGTATAAGATTGATAAGTGTGCTCATAGCCTGCTGGAACAGTCGGCGTTGAAAGCCAGTCAATTTCTTTTAACGCCTCGTTATATCTGGAGGCCCAATATCGCCGTTTTTCCAATATCCAGTCCAGCTTATCCATCTGTTCAACCCCGACAGCCCCCTGAAAGTCTGTCATGCGATAGTTATAACCAAGCTGACGGAAATCTGGCAAAAGGAACCCTCTTTTTTCATGGCGCTGACTATCAGATATTGTGGCCCCATGGTCACGCAGAATGCGTGCATTTGCACCTACATCATCATTTTTTGTTAGCAGCATTCCACCTTCACCAGTACAAATAATTTTTCTCGGGTGAAAAGAGAATGATGCACTATGCCCGAACGAACCAGCATGAAGCCCATTATAACGCGCACCAATTGCGCAGGCAGCATCTTCTACAATTTTTAGATCATGCTCTTTAGCTATTGGGATAATTTGATCCATGTCTGCAATAAGCCCAAAAAGATGCACAGGAACAACAGCTTTTGTGCAAGGACCAATAAGGCTTTCAAAAGATGCGGGATCAAGGTTGTATGTATCTAGTGAAATATCTGCAAATACTGGAGTAGCACCAACGTATGCAACTGCATTTGCAGTTGCAATATAGGTGAAACTAGGAACAATCACCTCGTCTCCAGGCCCTATACCGGCACACAATAGTGCCAAGTGTAATCCCGTAGTACAAGATGTAGTTGCAACAGCATTAGATATTCCTGAATGCTTCGATACTTTTTTTTCAAACTCAGAAACTTTTGGACCCTGAACAACCCAACCTGTTTTTAGTGGTTCGATTATCGCATGTTCTTCAGTCTCGGTAAAATATGGTTTTGTAATTGGGATTTTCATTTTGCTGTCTTTTTCTTAATATCAGAATTTCGCCATGCAATCAGACTACGTAACCCATCTTCGAGATTTGTGTCTGCAATAAATCCAAGATCATCACGAGCAGCCTCAATGCTTCCTATGCGCTGTGTGACAAACGTGGGTCCAGCATCCTTGTATTCAATTTCCAAATCAGAGCCAGTAAGTTTAAGCAAAGTTTCACAAATATCCTTTACCGAAGTTCCGTGTCCGGTGCCAACATTGTAAGCTTTGTCGGTGGCCTCTGATTTTGCAGCACAAACATTAGCTTTTGCCACATCACGAACATATATGAAGTCGTAAGTCTGGGAGCCATCTCCATAAACTATTGGAGATTTACCTTCATCAATGCGATCTAGTATACGCATTATTACTGAAACATATGCACCATGGTAATCCTGACGAGGGCCATACACGTTCATGTATCGCAATGCCGCATAATCCAGATTATAGCGTTCATAAAAGGCTCTTGCCATTTGTTCGCCAGCAACTTTGGTTGCACCATAAAAGGTACGATTCATAAATGGATGTTCTTCAGTCATTGGGGTTTCAACTGCATCTCCATAGACTGATGCACTGGAACTATAGACCAGACGTTTAACTCCACAGTCTCTACACGCCTCAAGTACGTTATATGTACCCTGTATATTTACATCGAAAGCAGAACGTGGAAATTCATGGCACTGCAACAGCCACAAAGCCGCAAAGTGGAAGACTACATCTGCACCTTCTAGTGCAGTTTTTAGTATATCAGTTTCTCTTATGTCACCACCAGCTTCAAAAATGCTTACGCGTGGATCTTTTAACGATTCTTCAATGTTTTCCAGACTTCCGCGCACGAAGTTGTCATACACTACAATCTCACGAACTTCTTCCTTTAAAAGTTCCTCAATTACAAAAGAACCAATAAGACCCGCACCGCCTACCACTACTATTTTTGTGCCTCGAAGTTCCACGATACTCTCCTCAACAATTTCAAATTTAACATTTGCTTTATCTTGCGGGGTATTGTACCATTTTTTGAAGTAAATTGAGTATATAAAACATAAAACTTTTTAATTCGTATTGTTTACAAATATTGCAAAATGCTATTTTTGTAAAAAATTGCAAATAGGCTGGGTAACTGAGTGGATATGCAGCTAAACAAGTAATCTCATGGCACCAACCGACTATATAAGTCTTTCGTAAAACATCAGAAATAAAACTATCTGCCTGCCATATATGATTCGATTCGTTCAATAGCATTCTGCTCTAAATTATAAAAGAAAAATGCATAATCATAGTTATGATACCAACCCGGTAAAGTATTATAGGGTGGATTAAGATTTTTGTGGTGGCCTGGTTCAGGTAATTTTTCAGGATCAATAACTAAAGAACCATTGTTGCTTTGTGCACCAGTATATTCCGGTATCTTGTAGGCCAACACGTTAGTGTCACCCACCTTTACACTTTCCCATTCAGGCTCAATCAAACTCTCCGCTTCCGTGCCCGTAAAAGGCCCTAGCTGTGGAAGAATTGGGGGTTGAAATTTAAAGAACAGTGCACCAAGATTTTCTTTTGCATCTGATTCTTCATGCTCTATCTCATTCGGTGAACTAAAGACCCAACTCAAAGGATTAACACTGTATGCGTCATCTTTTACTATTCCAACCGCAAAAGAACTGTTCTGCGAGAAACTTCCCGGGTATTGCTGTGTGTTATAAGTAATTATGCAGCCAGTTTGAGTACTGTCGCTACATATACCTATTTCAACCAAAGCTGGAAAGTCCTCCATATCTTCTGCCGTAACCGACCATCCTATAACATAGGCTGCAACTAACTGTTTGCGCAGTTTTTCATCAGAGAACTTTCTTTCCAAAAGCAATAATATCATATTTGCACCCTGACTATGCCCAGCAAGAATGAAAGGACGTGATTCTCCATTTTCTTGTTTGTTTAAATTCTCGATATAGTAGTCAAATGCATCTGAAACATCTTTATAAGCTTTTTCCAGTGCTTTCTTTGCAGCGTCGCTGTTTTCAGGCTTCTTTTTCCAAATTAATGCCTCAAGAACGTTTCGTCCAGCTGCTTGCTGATAAAAAGGAACATATAAATTTGTCCCCGCCTTGTAAAATACGCTTGCTTTTGATATCACATGTGCATCTATTGCCGGATCGGCTCGTCCCTGTTCGAGGGTTTGGTTCCAACCAGATGAATACTCTGGGCCGTTACTTTCAGGATCTGGTAGGTAAGTGGTAGGATATAAAAAAAACACATCAACATGATTTGAGGCACTCTCCGGTAAAGTATGCCAGTTTTCTTTTTCCGCATACTTATTTAAACTAACAAAATTCTCGCCTTCACATGAGTATAACCAGACCATGCAAACAAGAATCAGGACTAAGAAATGTTTCATAATTTAAAAAGATCTCTTTCGTTATTGAAATTTGTATCCAGACAATTTCTTGTTTGCTATATTTTTGTTACTTCACATCATTTTCAACAAGAGTTTTTATGCTTTCCGACTTGTTGCGATCAACGACCAATGTCGTTTTGCCATTCCTAACAACAATAATATTTTCAACACCAACCATTGCAACAGTTTCTTCTTCATCATTGCAAAAACTAAAGCAATTTTTAGAGTTATGCGACAACAATGTACCTTTAGACCGATGGCTATTTTCGTCTTGTTCATAAAACTGTTCTAAAGATGGCCAACTACCAACATCACTCCACTCAAAATCACCAACAACCATCCTGACATTGTCAGCTTTTTCCATAAGCCCGAAATCTATGGAGATTTTTTCAAGCTCTGGAAAAACATCGTTAACTCTTAAAATAAATCCTGAAATATTTTCAGTGTTTGAAATTGATTCAAATATTTCTGAATGCTTTGGCAAGTGTTTTTGAAGCCCTGAAATAATGGTGTCAGTTTCCCAGACAAACATTCCACTATTCCAGAAATAGTCTCCTGATTCTAAAAACTCACAAGCTCTTTCCCTGTCAGGCTTCTCAACAAATCGCTCTAATTGAAAATGAGATTGTTGGTCATTTGTCGTCACCTCACTACCAGTTTTGAGATACCCGTAACCTGTAGCAGGATGCGTTGGTTTTATTCCAAATGTGTATAAAGCCTTATTCACCCTGGCCTCTTTTGCAGCAGATAGCAAAGTAGCCTGAAAATCCTCTTTGGGAGTAATATAATGATCGGCGGCCAAGGTAACAATTGTTGATTTATCATATTTTATTTTGCAATAGTAAGCAGACAACGCAACAGCTCCAGATGTGTCTCTTGGAACTGGCTCGCACAAGATGTTTTCTTTTGGCAAATCCGGCAACTGTGTTTGTACAACTTTACGAAATCTCTCAGATGTAACGACAAGAATTCTATCAGGAGGAACAATATCCAAAACACGATCATATGTATGCTGAATCATTGTTCGCTTACCAAACAAGCATATAAACTGCTTAGGATTTTCTTTTGTACTCAAGGGCCAAAATCTGGTTCCGGAACCACCAGCCATTATAGCTACAACAATATCGTTTTCAATCACCATATCCAATCCCCATATAACATATAATAATTAGTTCAATTTAAACTTTATATACAATTATAATTTTTACCGATAAAAACCATCCAAAACATCTTTGTATTTATTTTCAATCATTTTTCGATTTAACTTCATTGTACTTGTAATCTCTCCACCCTTTACAGTAAATCCGTTTGGGAGAATTGCAAATTTTTTAATTGTTTCAGGACCAGCTAGTTCTTTGTTTTTTTGATATACTTTTTCCTCAATAAGTTTGCGTACCTCTTCTGATTTAATAAGATTTTCATATGTCTTATAATTAAGACCTTTTTCTTCTGCCCAGTTTTCAATGCTTAACCTATTAAGTGTTATCAAGGCCGAAATGAAATTTCTCTTATCTCCATGAACGAAAACTTGATCAATGTATGGGTCAGAGCAGATTTGAGTTTCGATATTCATCGGGGCAATATTTTTTCCGCCAGAAGTAATAATCAAATCTTTTTTTCTATCAGTAATGCGGAGAAAACCTTGTTCATCTATTTCTCCTACATCGCCGGTATGAAACCAGCCATCTTTCAACAAGGCATTTGTTTCTTCAGGATTTTTCCAATATTCCCTAATAATGTTTGGCCCTTTAACAAGAATTTCACCGTCTACATCCAATTTCACTTCGCAGTTCGGTATAGGTTTACCAACCGATCCGATCTTATAGTCGCCAGGACTATTCATTGAAACAGCGCCAGCAGTTTCTGTTAGCCCATACGCTTCAAGTACAACAATTCCAGTAGCATCAAAAAAACTGCCAATTTCTTTTGAAAGAGGCGCACCGGAACAAACCAGACGATTTAAATTCTTTCCAAACTGTTGTCGAAAACGATCAAAAAAGACTCTATTGGCAGCCTGGAATTCAATATTCAACTTAAATGGTATTGGTCTCTTTTCACGTTTTAAATCAGCTACTTTTGAACCAACATCCAGACACCATTCCATTAGCAACCGCTTTGCTTTGCCCTGCGAGTCCGCTTCTTGCTTGGCAATAGAGTATATTTTTTGTAAAACTCGAGGAACAGCTGCAAGGTAATGAGGGTTTACTTCGCGCATGTTTCTGGCAAGTCTGTCATAGCTTTCAGCAAACGCCAGCTTTACACCAGAATATAAATTCCAATATTCAATTACCCTTCCAAAAATATGGGACAAGGGTAGAAACAACAAAGTTAGTTCATTTTCATTAGTCGGTAACACCTGATTGATTGCATATTGTTCAGCTAAAAGCTGGGAATGAGTGTGAACAACACCTTTTTGCGGGCCACTGGTAGAAGTGTAGACAATGGTTGCCATGTCTTCAAGAGAGACGTCTTTTGCCATATCTTCATACTTATGTATTTTTTCCGAACGACCAATCTCAACAAGGTCTGATATGAGGATAACATCGTCATCTTCATAAGGTGCAGGTCCGTCAATAAGAATTATCTTTTTCAGGCCTTCAAGATTTTCTCTGACTTTCAATACTCGATCTAGCAACTCTGAGTTTTCAACAATTATAATCTTTGCATCGCTATGATTTACTATATATTCAATTTCACCCGTTGGACTAGATTGGTAGATAGGAACAGTAACGCCACCACATCCGAGTATCCCCATATCACTGAAAACCCACTCAATTCTGGTATTACAGAAAATGGCAACACGATCGCCCTTTTCTATTCCTAATGCTCTTAGCCCCTGCGCAATAAATCGAACTGATTCATAGTAGCGGTTCCATGAAATATTCACCCATCTTCCTTGGGTTTTCTGCATCATGGCAATATTGCCACCAGATCGCTCAACGCGCCAACGAAACATATCATTAATATTTGTAAAATCCATACCTTACCTCTTATAGGCACTACTGCAAATCAAACCAATCGCAAAGTTTAATCACACCTGCTTCAACATGTCAACTTGTAAGAATTCCGTTTTATACTAAACTCAACCGTGACATTATAGCATATTTACAAATAAAAAGAACAGCTATAAATACTCAATATAGTTTCAACTTGTGTTTTTGAACAAGCTTTAAATCAGTATTGTATTTTATTCCATAATTGACAATCCAATAAAAAAAGGTACAATTCGGACTGATCGGCTGGGTTGAATAATCAAAATGCTCCAGTGTAGATCGAATTGTCGCGGTTATCTCTGTGGGATGCTGTAATTCCAGACATTTCCTAAAAACAAGGCAGGTATTAAATGAACAAGCTAGTACTAATTATAGTCTTTATGATTCTTTCTATAGGCAATGCTGTAGCAGCAGAACCATTTACCTCGTTTGAAGGCAAGGGTACAATTAAAATACCGGAAACATTCCAGGCATGGCATTCTCAATTTGAAAAAAACAAGGATTATGGAGAGTCATGGTTCTTCATGGTTCAAACTGATGAAGGTGGCGTTTTGTTTGCACTGGCCACCATAACTAACCTCGGCCTTAGAACTTTCGATGGCATAGTCGATGCACAGTTTTACACTCCAGACGGGCAAGCACATGCCTTGCACTCTGAATACAAAAGAAAAGATATAGATTCTTCCACTGAAAAAATGGACGTTAAAATCGGCAAAACCCATACTTGGGGTTCAGGAAAAAACTACCATTTTGTATCCAACGAAAAACAGATGCAAATAAAGTTAGATGTTAAAAATGCAATGGCTTCCTACATGTTTGGTGACGGGAAAGTGCACTTCTTCGAAGACAGGTCTTCCGAGTGGTCAATGGGCGTTAATTCAACACGTGGCTCAGCTTCAGGAAAAGTAACAATAAATGGCAAAACCTATAGCCTTAAGGGTAATGCATATCATGATCACGGTTGGGCAACAATCAAAATGCCGGAGGCTTTCTCTAAATGGTTTTCACTTAGAATTTACGACAAAGACTACACCATAGTGCTGCATAAACAAACTCTCACCAAAAAGTTTGGTGGAAAAAAACATACTTTCGGCTATTTCGGCACAGATAAGAAACTAATTGGCTCTATGCGTCGTTTTGCTTTTAAAGAAACAGCAGTTAAAAAAGATTCAAAAAGCAAATACAAAGTTCCAAGAAAGTTCAAAGTATCTTTCAAATCAGGTGGTTACACCATCAAGGGAACAGTAGAAGAATCCAAATTTCTGGAATCGATCGATGTTCTTGGTCAGGTAAGCTGGCCTGTTAGAATTATTATCAAAGCCTTTTACTCAAAACCCTTTATGCATCGTTACCTCGCCCAATACGAACTTGATGTAACTGACAAAGAAGGTAAAATAGAACATATTTCAGGTTTGGGCGTTGTAGAAGCTAACTTCTTTTAAGTTTAACAAGTAAAGTGAAGTGAACTATTTCAATATGGTTCACTTCACTTTTTTATTGCCAATAATCTGGATGAATGTGGTTTAAATTCACCTAAACTTAGATTCCATTTGTCCAGCACAAAACTTTCGCCACTCCAAACATCTACAAATTCTGTTTTCGAATCAATTTCGGATTCCAGATACTGTTTGATATTCAGCGTTTTGTTGACTGCCTTTTCTGAGAAATTAAAAACTGCCAGATAACCACTGGAGTTGTAAGCAAGCTCCGGCATTTCTCTTTCCATATAGTCAAGAGCCCAAGTACGCCCCTTGTCACAGATACGGACAATCTTGTCTATCTTATCCAAATTTTTCCATATTGAATCACCCAATGCTGATAATTTATCAGACAGCACATACATACCACCACTTATTATAATCGCATTTGTTAAAGACATTCTTTCGTCTTCGGACAATTTAGTGTCGGAATCTCTAATCATCAAACAATCAGGATCGTTTATCCACAACTTTCGATGCATTTGACAGCGATTTAAAATGCTTCTTATTGCAAATTTTGTACAAAGTGAATGTGGATCTCTTGTTAGGTGGTAGCGATAAGTTGCGAACCAATATGGGGAAACGTCCGGACCAATGCGCATACCATCGACCATACCAATAGCAGGGCTAAGTGGTGAGCCGCAGCCTAGTAAAAACACATCCTCGCCAGCAGCGTCTCTTACAAGTTGCAATCCCAATGCAAGGCGTTCTGCCGAAGACAAGCTGGGATCATATGAAATTCCGGGCAAAGAAGCGCTGTAGATAAAATCAAGCTTTAGATACTTAAATCCCCATTCATGAACCAGCGTTTTTATAACGTTTGTCAGATATTCCTGAAAACCAGGATGCGTAACATCAAAGCCGTAGAATACTCCTCCGATGCCCCAAAACGGGTTCCAGCCAGCACTAACAGGTGTTCCATCAGAGTTTTTCAATGTCCACTCTGGATGTTCTTTGTATAGCCTCGAATTCCTTCTTCCAGAAAATGGGGCGAGCCAGATCCCCGGAGTCATGCCTTTGGCTTTGACTTCATCTGCAACTACACTTAAACCATCCGGGAATTTTTTATTTATTGACAGCCAGTCTCCAAGTGCAGTTTGATAGCCATCATCCAGCAAAAATGTTGACCAATTTACATTATGCTTTCTTGCAGTTTCAAGATTTTCAAATATTTCCTTTTGCCCAACTTTCGTATAATAGTAATACCAGGAACACCATCCTGTTGGAAGTTTGGCCTTCTCTGCCTTATCGGTTTTAATTAACTCCATATAGCTGTCTTGCAAACGATTTGGATGCTGATCCGCCATTATTACAAAGTCATCCAAAACCAGCGAGCTATTAGAATCAATTTCCTTCATTCCAAAATCAAACACCAGTTCCATGGCAAAATTGCCATCATTTTTTTGGGCAAAGTCAACTTTTATGCAAAAGAATTGCTTGAAATTTGAAGTTTGCCCCATCAACAGATAAGTGTTTTCTTTTTTATTGCCAACGACAGCAAACAGTTCAGAATTAAAGGCTCCCCTTTTCCCGGTAGAAATATTGTTTAAATTATCCTGCATTCTTTTTGCGTACTCAGGTAGTGGAACCATTTCCTTCTGATCAGGTTTATATGACCTTGTTGTAGTCCAGGATTGGTAACCATTTTTAAAAAATGACAATGAAGAGTTGTTATTACCTAGGCTAACATCTTCAAAATGCAGTTTTAGCTTATCGAGTTTTATTTTTTCCGAACTATTGTTACGCAGTTCAGATGAAACAAACAACTCTCCATCCTTCATTATTGACATCTTCAGACTTACATCACTTTTGTCTGCAACTAATTTCAACTCATTCTCATTACAATCTGTTTGTATCAAATTAAAATTTTCAGTATTGTCTGTTTTAACATTGTATTTCAAACTGCATTTATTCAGACACAGTCTCACAGGACAGGAATTATGACCAATAAGAACAAGACCATCTTTAAAATCAACATTAAAAATATTTTGCATAAGATCACACCTTTATAACATTTAGTATCTTTAAAACAGTAATACCATTTAACAATTTATCTCACAAATATTTATTGTTATTATTGGTAGTGAAGAATAGAATCGGGCAGGTAAAAGGTAGACACGGCAATTCTTATTTGAGGTAATATGATAAACAACAGAAGAAAATCAGATGTTACGGCTAAGGACATTCATGCTTCAGATACGAGCAGAACTTATGACAAATTATTAAATGCACCAGCCAAATTTCCTGTAAAAGCATTTGCTAAAGCAACACAATTTTCAGTAAAAGTTTCAGATGTTTTTCTTAAAAGGAACTATCCGAGCATAAGTAACATTTCATGGCGTATGCCTGAAGAAAAACTTATTCATGTAAACAACATTGACCTGTCCTATTTGCACTGGCCGGGTTCAGGTTCGCCTGTTATTTTACTTCATGGTCTAAATAGTGTTGCATGGTCATGGGCTCGTGTTGCCTCAATTTTGTCAGAAAAGCACGAGGTTTTTGCGATAAACCTAAGGGGACATGGAAAAAGCAGTGTTCCTGAAGAGGGTTATTTATTAGAAAATACAAGCAAAGACCTTCTGGAATTTTTAAATTCACTGTCCATAGAGAAAGCAGACATCGCCGGAGAATCCTGGGGTGGAAAAGTTGCAATGCACTTTGCTGCGACATCACCAGAGCGCATTAAATCAATCACTCTTGCAGATCCGGTCTTGCCACAAGGCATGAATCCCCTGCTTACAAAATTCCCCTCAATAATTATGTCGGCCTTACTTTTAGAAAGAGGCAGCTTCAGCAGCATAGAAGAGTTAACCAAAAAAGCAGAAGGAATTGTATACTTACCACTTGGGGACGAAATAGATAGACGTTCATGGCAAGGAAGATTTTGCAGAACAAAAACAGGTGGCTATAAACCAGTTTTGCCAGACAAACAACATGCCCAAATTATCGAAAAAGCAATTTTAGCTGATATCTCTCCTGTTGTTCAAGGGCTGACAACTCCAACCCTGCTCCTTGTTCCCACGATGAGTATTTCATTCTGGCCCGGAGAAGTAAGAAACATAAGTCAATTATTCACGAATATTTCAATTGAGCATATTGATGGAGATCATACTTTTGTAAGTGCCAATCCATTAGTTGCTGCAAATAAACTTTTAAGTTTTATAAGCAGCAACCAATGATTACGACCTACAACAAAGCTCTTACTTAATTGATATCTGACATTTTCTAAATGGTTTCGTTTTAATGTTTTCTAAACCATCAATCTGCTTACCATCAACCACAACTTTTGCAACAGAACATCCGACTAAATCAAGGTCAATCTCATTGTATGAAAAATCAAAATCACCACTTTCTTCTCTTGTTAGTTCAAATGTATTGTCACTATATTTTAATTCAAAGGAGTCAACTCTGTAGGATCCATAGCCATCATCAGCATCGCTATATACACGACAACCAGCCGTACTCATCTCTTTATTCAGAAAGATCTGTAAACAAAGGTTATTCTCAATTTCCATTGGAATTAAGCTACCTGCGCGAACAAATATTGGCAGGCTGTCAAGTTCGGCTTTTACCTCAATTTCAGCAAAACCTTCATGCCATGTATGATCCCAGAAAGACATCCACTTTCCTTCTGGCAGTACTACTTTGCGACTTTTTGCACCCTGTTCGAGAATTGGCGCAACCATAATCGAATCGCCCAACATGAACTGATCTTCAATATCCCACAAGCGTTGATCTTTTGAATTTAACCACCAAAGTGGGCGAACTAATGGGCAACCGGTTTCAGACGCTTCCCACGCCAAAGTGTACCAATATGGCATCAGTTTATATCTTAATTCAAGGTACTTCCTTGCTATATCGGTAATCTCTTGTCCAAAGCTCCAGGGTTCACGGCGTTTGACAAATGCGGCTGAATGGGTTCTGAAAAACGGCATAAATGACGACATCTGGAACCAGCGAATATATAGTTCTGCGGAAGGATCTCCATTGAAACCACCAATGTCAGAACCTGTGTATGGAACACCAGAAAGACCGAGCATTATTGCCAGTTTCAAGTTGTGCTTAACACTCCACCAGTTGCAACCAGTGTCTCCCGTCCAGTTCCAGGCATATCTTTGCATACTTGCATAGCCGGATCTTGTAAGCATCCAGGGGCGTTTTTCAGGTTGCGACTTTTGAATGCCCTCAAAAGCAGCTCTGTTTTCTAGCAGGCCATATAAATTATGCGCCTCTATATGGTTACCGCCCCTGCCCTCCATGTCGTGCATGGTGTTTAGTGGCAAAGTGGGTTGTCCAGAACTACTGAAAACAGCAGGCTCATTCATGTCGTGCCAAAAACCATCAACACCCAAGTCCAGAAGTTTGCGATAATGTCCGCCCCACCATTTGCGAGCCTCTGGATTGGTAAAGTCAGGAAAACCACACCAACCGGGCCACACCGGGCCTTCAATGTTCTTGCCATCCGGGAGTTTACAAAAGAGACCTTTCTTGTTTGCATCCTTATACAACTCAAACTCCGGATCGGCTTTAACACCGGGGTCTAAAATTGTAACAGTCTTTATTCCCATCTCATCCAAGTTTGAACTCAACCTTTTAAGGTCAGGGAATCGGGACTTGTCTACAGTGAACACTCTGTAGCCGTCCATGTAATGTATATCAAGATGGATTACACTAATGGGAAGATTATTTTCTTTGAAACCATTTGCAACCTCCATGGTTTCTTCTTCAGTTTTATAGCTCCATCGAGTCTGATGGTATCCAAGAGCCCACTTAGGTGGCAATGCAGGTCTACCTGTTAGCTCGCTAAAGCGATCCATTGTCTCTTTAACAGAACCAGAAATAAAGTAGTAGCGTAATGCTCCCTGATAAAACTTCGCTGTTGCAGTTTCTTTAAACTCAACTGTTCCTTTGTTGGAATTTTCGAAGTACACAAGGTAATTACCATCCTCGTGTAAACCGATATAAGCAGGAATGCACACATAGATAGGATCTGAGCCTTCACCGTAATCACCCATGGGTTCTTCGTTCCACATCAGGTACGAACCACCCCTTAGATTTAAAGCGTGATTACGCTGTCCCAAACCAAATATATGTTCAGAATCTTTCAGCTCAGCTTCATGACACCATCCAGAGCCTACTCGACTTGGAGGATTATCTTTCCGAAGTACAACATCATTGTCTTTAAAAGATACTGCACCTGATTTGTCAACCTTAACCAGCAGTTTGTCTGTCTTTAGTTTATAGCCATCCTGCTCTTCATGAATAACATCTACCTTCGACCATGTTTCTTTCTCAATGGTGTATGGAACAGGAATTTTTCCAGGTGTCCATGTTACACGCACCATATTGTCGGCAAGAACCAAAATCTCGGCAATTGCATTTTCAAATTGAAGTTCAAAACCATTTTCAAGTGAAATATGGTTTTTTAAAACTCCAATCTTCTGAACAACTTTAGAATCTCTTTTTATTTCCTTGACTGTAGAAGATTCTATTTTTTTCTTTCTGAAACCATATTGAACAGCCTGAAAAACATTGCTCCAGCCTACAGTATTCAAACCTTTGATTTTGGTAATCAGATCCATGATTATTCCTGTTATTTTTTGGTATCTTCAAGTGGTTTAGGGCCATCTACTGTAGGAGTATGACAAAGATAAGTGCTATCATCGTCAACCGAGATTCTGATATTATTATAGTTAATGTCACAGTTTTCTTCACTGGAACCAAGCTGAACAACGTCGGTACAGGTTGCATCGTCCGGCAAGCGCATGAATCTCATATAAGAACGATTGTCATCAACATAAAGATTAGGTTCTATTACCACTTCATACAAAGGATTGCTTGCACCTAGAATTCCTGACTCGTTTTCGGTAGTCAGTAAGCCTTTGAATTTTTCTACTCGTCCGTTTTCACCAAGTTGAGCAATTTCGAAGTCACCAAATTGATCAGCGCGGTTTACGTTCCAGATCTCTCCAGTAATAAGGCCATTCATAACTGTTGTGGCCCCGGGATTGCCATCTCTGTCCTGATCCCACTGATTTTCAAGATTTTCTTTTGTTGGAAGCGGATCGTTTTTGGGGTCTTCTAAAACCGCACCTCTTATCTCAAGATAGTGCGAGGTTCTGAAAGCATCGCCAACTTCAAAAGATGTTGGTTCGGCTGTCCAATGGTGATATGCAACCGCCATGGTGTATCTGGCAGGAACTTCCATCCAGGCAACATCCTCTTCAAAGTTAATAATATCCATAGTTGGGTTGTCATCATCAGGCTTGAAATTGCTGGCTTCATGCAGGCAATATTTTCCATCCAACTCAATGCCATTTTCAGTTTGCCTTACTCTAAACAACATATGATGTATGTTTGTAGTGTCTTGGCAATTTACCAGCGGGAAACCGCAGTTAGTAAAGGTGGATTCGTTGATTGCACCAAAGATACCAACAAATTTATTTGTTTCCTTGGTAGCATCTTCATGTTCTCCCCAGTCAATTGAACCGAAAGGTTTGCAATGACCAATTACCGAATCATTCGAGAAGAAGTTTTCATTCTGGTCTACACCCTCAGGAAGATCACAACGCCAGCTATAACCATGATAGGCACAGGTTGAATCGTCGTAGCAATATTTATAACAAACTTTTCTTTCACTGTTTGGATCATAACCGCAATTGTGACCGCGTCCAAGAACGCTGCAATCTTCGTTGTTTTCACATTTAAGTGTGCCATAACCATCACCACCACTTACATATTCCTCTCCAAGTTTTTCGGCACATTCAGCATCGCTGTTGCATAGTTCAACACTAAGAACGGCGCACAATTCATCTCTTTCCTGTTCAACAGGGATGCATCTGCCACATTCCGAGCATTTATGAGTCAGTTCAGGAAGTTCCATATCTTCAAAACTGATGCCATCTTCCTGTGCTTTCTGCCAAGCTTCAATTGCTGCAGGATCCATAAAAAAGCAGTCTTTGCTTGCACTACACTGATTCATGCAAAGTGATTTATCCGGATCGCAATAGCTACCTTCTCCACAATCAATACTTGTTGTGCATGTTTTGTAGCCAAGGTTATTGGGATCTATTTCCGTACCCTCGGTTTTTGAACAAGCGAATAGAAGCATCGTTAACAGTATTACGAAACAAAGTTTTCCTAATTTTATATTTACTGACATTAGTTTTCTCCTGTTATTTCATAGTCAGTTAAAACATATATCTGAAAGACACGCTTGCTAAAAAGATCCAGCCATCCATTTTATAACCCGGGAAACCTGGATTATTTGTTTGCAGTCCTTGCGCTTCTGCTATTGGTAGATCTCCAACAATAGTGGTAGTGTTGTCGGCAAATTCATCTACAACAAGACTGGGGTCCTTGTATACGGTTCTTGGTACCATATACCAAAACTGCATTCCAAAATCTAAGCCGAATTTCTTTCCCATTTCTTCAAATTCAAGTCTATGTCCGAGTGATGCGCATAGTGTGTCTGTGTCGGCATAGTTTGTTCGTCCTACCTGTGCCGGGACTGGTGAAGGCTGGTAACTAAAACCTGCTTTTATTTCACCTACCTGGTTTTTCTTGTTGTAATACTCATACTGACCGCTCCA
>Ga0070728_10002371_pt1 | contig 23706 bp, 19 predicted proteins | sample tdDd471_FD_66723 | JGI IMG/M metagenome (GOLD analysis project Ga0070728, IMG submission 66723) | Marine sediment microbial communities from the Atlantic coast under amendment with organic carbon and nitrate - tdDd47.1 | ecosystem: Environmental > Aquatic > Marine > Coastal > Sediment | place...
GACCTGGCGGGAGATTTCGGCGATGGAGCTGGACAGCTCCTCGGCCGCGGTCGCCACGGTCTGGACGTTGGCCGTCGCCTGTTCGGACGCCGCGGCAACGAGGTTGGTCTCGTTGCTCGCCACGTCCGCCGTCGATGCCATCGATCCGGCGGTGTCCTTCATTTCGGTCGCCGCCGCGGACACGACCTCGACGATTCCCTTGACGCCGGTTTCGAACTTGTCGGCGATCTGCATCATTTCCTTCCGGCGGGTCTCGCTCGCCTGCCGGCGTTCTTCCTCTGCACGCGCGCGGGAGGCTTCGACCTCCGCCGTCGTGTCGCGGAAGACGACCAAGGCGTCGGCCATGTCGGCGATCTCGTCATGCCCGCCGACCGGAATATCGGTCTCCAAATCGCCCTCGGCGACGGCGACCATGCTTTGGCCCAACTTCTTGATCCGCGACACGATGCCGCGCTCGACCAGGAGCCAGCCGATCAGAACGGCGCCGACGAGGCTGGCGACCGCGAGCATGAAAACGATGCTTTTGCCGTTGGCGATCGCGCTCTGGGCGTCGTCGGTGGCGGTTCCCATCTCGGTGCGAACCTCGGTGACGAGTTCGGTGACCGCCAGGGAAAGGTCCCCCGCGAGCGCGCGATTGGCGGCGAGAAGCTGCTCGGCCTTCGACCGATTGTCGATCGTCGCCATTTGGGCCGCGAAGATGTTCTGGTCTCCCGATCCAAGCGCGACCAGCGCCTCCAGGCTGTCGTTCACGGCCGGTACATTCTCATGCTTGGGCAGCTTGGGGACACTGAGCAGAAGGCTGGTGGCGAGCGACAGGAATTCGCCCTCGCCGATCCGGACCGATTCCTCGTCGGTAAAGGTGGCGACCGCCTTGGCCATATTGACCGCGGCCGAAATCCCGCCCTGCAAGGTGATCAACGTGCCGACATAGCGCCGGTCCTGGGTCAGAAAGCGCATGCTCGCTTCGGACCGTTTCGCGCTGTCCTCGATGTCCGCCATGCCCCGGACGGTCTTGACCAGCCCGAACTCGACCTGGCGCGAGATCGGGTTCATCGCTTGGCTGATCGCGGCTTCGATCTCGCCCAGCTTGGCGTTTCTCGCTTTCGTCTCGTTGGCGATCTCGATCCGTCGCTCGGCGACCGAATTGAGCTCGGTCAGATTTGCCTGCAACTGACCTGCCTTCTCGCGGATCGACTTGAGGCGAGTTTCGTCGGCATAAACGCTTTTCAGATGTTCCAGCCGTTCGATCAAGGCGTTCATCTGGGCGGCGAGCGCGGTCATGACCTGATCTCGGGCTTCCTGGTTCTCGGCCTCGGTCAGGCCGGTGGCCGCGGCGGTGATGCTGGCGCTGCGCTCGGAAAGGTGCAGCGCGGTCTCCATCGCCGGCGTGCTTTCCTGGGTGACATGGGTTAGGGCGCCACTAATGCCCGAGAACGCGAACCAGGCAACGACGCTGGCCACGACCGTCAGCGCGGCGGCGCCGCCGAACGCCAGATAAAGCTTGGTCGCGATGCCGAAATGAAGCCTGCCGGCCGGCGCCGGTTCGGTTTTCGGTTCGCCCGTCGCTTCCGCGGGCGCCGGAAGGTCCGCGATGTTGGGGTTCTGAGCGGAATCGTCGCCGTTCCCGCCATGTTGCGTAATCGAGTCCCCCGAAACTGCCATGTCCCTCTCCAACCGGATAATTTGGCCGACCGCGTCGAAACCGCTCGGCTTGCCATCAAAGCGTCATAATCGACGACGAATTGCGATGGTATGAACCAGCGCGGTAAAAGATCGGTAAATTCGCGGCCGAGGCTCGGCCGAGGAGAGGCGAGATGGTCGAGAACAATCTTCCCCAGCTAGACGACTATGCGGCCTTCGTCGGCCCCGAGACGGTCGAGCGCGTGCTGGCCCGGGCCCGCCGGGTGGCCGACATGCATGTGGTGCATGTGAGCGCGACCTATTACGGCGGCGGCGTCGCCGAGCTTCTATCTTCGCTAACGCTGTTGATGAACGCCGCCGGCCTGCCCACCGGATGGCGGATCATCCAGGGCCGGCCCGACTTCTTCAGCATCACCAAGAAGATTCACAACGCCCTGCAGGGCGCGGACATCAACCTGTCCGAACTGAAGATGCATATTTACGAACAGGTGGTGGCCGAGAATGCGCTGCGCACCCATCTGGATCACGATGTGGTGGTGATCCACGACCCCCAACCCTTGCCGATGATCGACCATTTCCGCAAGACGGGGCCCTGGATCTGGCGCTGCCATGTCGATCTGACCCAGCCGGACGCCGAGCTCTGGCGGTATCTTTCCGGTTTCATCAACCGGTACGACGCGGTTGTGTTCAGCTCGCCCGACTATGCGCAGCAGCTCGCCAAGCCGCAGCTCTTCTTTCAGCCGGCGATCGATCCCTTTTCGGCCATCAACCGGCCGCTCGGCGACGACGCGATCGCCGACCGGCTCGACCATTACGGGATTCCGACGGACCTTCCCCTCGTCGTCCAGATCTCTCGGTTCGACAAATGGAAGGACCCGCAAGGCGTCATCGAGGCGTTCCGGATCGCGCGGAAGGAGGTCGACTGCACCCTGGTCCTGGTCGGCAATGTCGCGACCGACGATCCCGAGGGCCAGACCGTTTTCGAATCGGTTCTCGATTGCGCCGAGGAGCGCATCATTATCTTGTCCTGCCAAGACACCGCCCTGGTCAACGCGCTCCAGCGGCGCGCCGCTGTGGTGTTGCAGAAGTCCCTCCGCGAGGGGTTCGGCCTCACCGTCACCGAGGCCATGTGGAAGCGCGCCGCCGTCATCGGCGGCAACACGGGCGGCATCCGCCATCAGATTCGCAACGGGGTCAACGGGTTCCTGGTCGACAGCGTCGAGGAAACGGCGGAACGGATGGTCATGCTGCTCAAGGACGCCGATCTCCGCCGGCGGCTGGGCGAGGCGGCGCATCGCAGCGTGCGCGACAATTTCCTGATGATCCGGCTGCTGGAGCAGTATCTGGAGCTGTTCGCCTCCTTCGAGGCGGAGTTTCGGCTGCGCCCCAACGGCTTGCCGGCGCGCTAGGCCGGCGCGACCGGGCCATGCGGGTCAACCCCTTGACCGGTCGGCGGACCGTCTATACCCCGGATCGGGCCGGGCGCCGGTTCGACGTGCCCGGACGCGCGCGGCCGCCGGCCTCGGCGGTGCCCGGCTACGATCCCGACTGTCCCTTCTGTCCGGGAAACGAGGACCAGCTCGCCGAGATCGTCGTCGAAAGCCCGGCCCCGGCGGGCGCCGACCATGGCGCCGGCTGGCAGATCCGGATCGTCGGCAACCGGTTTCCCATCGTCACTGCCGACGGGGCGTTGGGCCTCGAGGGCGACGGGGCGCGCGGGCGCCACGAGGTCGTCGTCGATTCACCGCGCCACGATCGCGACCTGGCCGACATGACCGAGGCCGAGCTTGCCGGGGTGGTCGAGGCCTATCGGGCGCGGGTCGCGGCCCTGGAAGAGGCGGGGCACGAACATGTCCTGCTCTTTCGCAATCGGGGCTTGTCCGGCGGCGCGTCCCTGGTCCATCCCCATGCCCAGATCCTCGCCGCCGATTTCCTGCCCGCCGGGATCGCCGATCAGGAAGCGCGCGCCCGTGCCCATTACGACGCCACCGGCCGGGTCCTGGCGCTGGACATGCTGGCCGACGAGCGACATGACGGACGCCGGTTGGTGGCGGCCAGGGGCCGGTTCCATGCCTTCGTTCCCCATGCGGCCGAGGTGCCGTTCGAGCTGTGGATCCTGCCCGATTCGCCCCAGGCGCGTTTCGCCGCGCTCGGCGGCGCGGACCTGGCCGACTTCGCCGGGCTGTTGGGGGACATGCTGCGTCGGCTGCGGGTCGCGCTCCCCGATCCCAGTCATAACTTCACCATCGTCGGCGCGTCGCGGTCGGCGGGCGCCGCGCCTTGGGCGCAATGGGCCTTCCGGCTTTATCCACGGCTGACGCGGCCCGGCGGGTTCGAGGTCGCGACCGGGATCGCGGTCAATCCGAGCCTGCCCGAGGCCGACGCCGCCGCCTTGCGCGACGCGGCGGCCGGTGCGCCCGCGGCTGGCGGCGCGACGTAAAGCATTTTTCAACCGTAATCCGCGACACTCTTGCCGTGACCGATCCGGCAAGAAAGATCGCGCGCCCTTCCGCGGCGGAAGCGGCGCCCAGGGCAAAGGCCCCGACGGCCGGCCGCGCCGGCGCGGCGGGGCCGGCGCGCAAGGCCGCGCGCCTTTACAAGCAGACCCTTCGTCGCGACCCGGACAATGGCGACGCGCTGATGGGGCTGGCCATGATCGCCCAGGGTGCCGGCCGCTACGAGCATGCCGCCCGCCTGTTTGCCAGGGCCCGCGACGTGTTGCCCGATCATGCGGGGTGCCGGCATGGGCTGGGCATGGCGTTGCGCGCCTTGGGGCGCGCCGAGGAAGCGGTGGATTGCTTCCGCCAGGCCCTGGCGTTGGAACCGGCCGCGCCGGCCACACTGTCGGCCTTGGGCAACGCGCTGAAATCCCTCGGCCGGTTCGAGGAAGCGGTCGCCTGCCTTTGGCAGACGGTCGAGATGGCGCCGGACAGCGCCCTCGACTGGTCGAATCTGGGCGTCGCCTACAAGGCTTGGGGACGGTCGCGCGAGGCCGTCGATTGCCTGTCCCGGGCCGTCGCCATCGCGCCCGCCCAGCCCGAACTGCACTACAATCTGGGCAACGCCTTTCTCGCCGCCGATCTGTTCGAGGAGGCGCGGCGGAGTTTCGATTCCTGCCTGGCGCTGGCGCCGGCTCATTTCCGGGCGCGGACGAATCTGGGCATCGCCTTCAAGGAGCAGGGTCTGCTCGACCGGGCCCGGGCCTGCTTTTCCGATGTCGTCGCCCAGGAACCGACTTTCGCCGATGCCCATTGGAACCGGGCGCTGGCTCGCCTGGCCGCGGGGGACTACGCCGCCGGCTGGGCGGGCTATGAATGGCGCCGGATGTTGCCGGGATTCCCGGTGCGCAAGCTGGCGCTGCCGGAATGGGACGGGGGCGGCTTGGAGGGCCGTACCCTTCTCGTCCATAGCGAGCAGGGTCTGGGCGATACGATCCAGTTCTGCCGGTACGCGTCCCTGGTCCGGCGACGGCGCCTGGGCCCGGCCGGCGGCGCCGTCGTCCTCGAGGTGCCCGAGGCGCTCGTCCCGCTGCTGTCCGGCCTGGCGGGCGTCGATGCCGTCCGCGCGGCCCGGTCCGGCGCCGAGGATGGCGGCGCCGATATGCAAGCGCCCTTGATGAGCCTTCCCGGCCTGATCGCCCCGGACCCGGCCGAGACCCGCGACGACATTCCCTATCTGCGCGCCGAGGCGGACCTGGTCGAGCTGTGGGGCGAGCGGTTGCGGCCACATGCCGGGCTGCGGGTCGGCCTGTGCTGGCAGGGCAACCCCAGCTACGCGGCCGACCGGAGACGCTCGCTCGCGCCGCGCCATCTCGGACCCTTGGCGCGCCTCGACGGGGTGCGGCTGGTCTCGCTTCAGAAGCCGGCCGAGGACGGGGCCGGCTTGCCGACGAGGGATCTGTCCCTGGTCGATCCGGGACCGGAGTTCGACAGCGCCAAGGGCGCCTTCATGGACGCCGCGGCCATCATCGCCCATCTGGACCTGGTCGTGACGTCGGACACGGCGATCGCCCATCTGGCCGGGGCGCTGGGCGCCGAGGTTTGGGTGATGTTGGCCAAGGTGCCCGATTGGCGCTGGGGCCTTGCCGGCGAGACGACTCCCTGGTACCCGAACATGCGTTTGTTCCGCCAGCCGACGGCCGGCGACTGGACCGCCGTGATCGAACGGATCGCGGCCGAATTGAGGGAGCGGCGGCAATGACAGGTGGCGACGGCGACAGGCCCGAGGGCGCGGATATCCTGGTGCCCATCTCGCCGGGCGAATTGGTCGACAAGATCACCATCCTCGAAATCAAGGCCGAGCGTATCGCCGATCCGGATAAGCGCGCGAATGTGCGCCGCGAACTCGACCTGCTGCGCGCCACCCGCGACGCGGCGCTGGCCGCCACGCCCGCCCTGGACGCGCTCGCCCGCGAGCTGTGCGCGGTCAACGAGACCCTGTGGGTCATCGAGGACGACATTCGCGATTGCGAGCGCAAGGGCGAGTTCGATTCCGCCTTCGTCGCGCTCGCCCGCGCCGTTTACACCACGAACGACAAGCGTGCCGCGCTCAAGCGCCGGATCAACGAGCTTCTGGGCGCCGACCTGGTCGAGGAAAAATCCTACGCGCCCTATTGACCGGCCGCGTCTCGCCCGCCCCCGCCCGTCCTCGTCTATCCGCGCCTATCCGCGCCTATCCGCGCCATCGCCCGACGGGGGCGGGACTCCCGTCCCCGGCGCCCGCATGCTAGCGTTCGGGCCTCTATTCCAGTTTGGGGAGAGCTAGGATGGCCAAGTTGACCGCCGACCAACAGGCGCTGAAGAGCCGTTTCCTCGACGGGCTCGGCTATTGGAAGCGGGTGTGGGAGAACCTGCTCCTGGCCGACGCGGGCTTCTTCAAGGGCTTCCTCGACATGTCGGTCCTGCCCTACCGGACCGGCGTGCTGGACGTGAAGGTCAAGGAATTCATCTATATCGCCATCGATTCGGGCACGACCCATCTCTACGATCCGGGCTTGCGGGTCCATCTGCGCCGGGCTCTCGAGGTCGGGGCGAGCATGGCCGAGATCGTCGAGGTCCTGGAGATCACCAGCGCCGTCGGCATGCATTCCCTGACCGTCGGGCTGCCGATCGTGATGGAGGAGCTGGCGGCCGCGGGCAAGCCGGTGCCCGACCGCGACGAGACCGTCCTCGACGACCGCCAACAGGCGCTCAAGGCCGAATTCGAGGCGGCGCTCGGCCAGTGGAACGATGCCTGGCAGACGCTCCTGGTCATGGACCCCGACTATTTCGAGGCCGCGCTCGATTTCCAGGCGGCGCCGGGACGGAGCGGCCATTTGGACCCGAAGACGCGCGAGTTGGTCTCGGTGGCGGCGAACGCTTCCTGCACCCAGCTTCACGAGCCGGCGATCCGCCATCACGTCCGCCGGGCGATCGCGCTCGGCGCCACCGGCGAGGAACTGCTCGAGGTGCTGGAGCTCATCTCCGTGCTCGGCGTCCATACCGTCGCGGTCGGCCTGCCGTCCTTGCTGGACGAGGAGGCTGGGCATTTGGAACGCCAGGCGGCGGCCAAGGCGGGGTGAGTCGCCGCCACCGGCGGACGGTCGGACGGATGGACGGTCGGCGGAAAAGGAAAGGTGGCGCGCCCGGGAAGATTCGAACTCCCGACCCCCAGATTCGTAGTCTGGTGCTCTATCCAGCTGAGCTACGGGCGCCTGGCCGGAGGGTCGATACGCTTGCCGCGCCTGGCGGGGCGGCGCCGATCTCCGGAAAGGGAAGCGACCCTACTCAAATCATCCGCCGAGGGCAAGGGATCGAATCGTGGCGCAAGCGCGTAAAAACACTGACAAATCCGGCTTGTGGCGATTCCGGCCATCGTTTAAACTCCGACCCTGAACCAAAACATGAACGGTTTCCCTCCGGCCGTACCAAGTCTGGCAGGGTGGTCTCTGGCAGCCGCGATTTGGCACTTTCGATCCAGCAATCACATTCTAAGGTACGCGACGCCGATGATTTCATTTAAGTCCCTTGCTGCGCCGCTCGGCGCGGCCATGCTGCTCGCGGGATGTTCCTTCGCCGAAGAGGCGCTGTGGCCGTCCCTGACCGGGGAGGACCCCGCCGGCGCCCGTTCGCAGCAGGCACAAGCACCCCGCGCGCCGCAGGCTCAGTCCCAGCGCCAGGAGATTCCGCCGCGCCCGGTCGAGCGCCAGGCGGCGCCGGTCCTGACACCGGCCCCGCCGCCGACCCTGGGCCAGAACCAGTTTCAGCCCCAGGGCGTGACGCCCGGGGCGCCGACCGGCACCTTCGTCGGCCAGAAGGTGGTCCAGCTCCGCAGCGAGCTTTCGCGGCTGCAGGGCGCGATCACGCAGCATAACGGCAACCTACAGCAGGTGCGCGCTCAGACCGTGCAGAACGCCCAGCGCTATCATGGGACGGTCGCGGCCATCAACGCCCGCCTGCAGGTCGGCACGACGCCGGGCAATCCGGTGCTGGTCAATCAGTGGAACCAGGCGCAGAACGAGCTCAATCAGGTCGGCGGCGACACCGCCCAGCTCAACAGCCTGGCCAACGAGGTGGCCTCCGATTCGACGATGGCCTCCTATATGCTGGAATCGACCCGCGCGGCTTACGGGCTGTCCGGCGCCGTCGACGAGGATCACCGCCAGCTCGCGATCCTGGAGGACGAGGTCAATCGGACCGTGGTCCTCATCGACCGGCTGCTCAACGAGTTGAGCGAGGATATCGCCCGCCAGACCAATTATCTGAATACCGAGCGGCGCAACCTCACGGCCCTGTCCCTGGCGATCAAGAATGGCGAACTCTATGGCGGCAGCCTGGCGAACCGGGCGTTCGGCGCTCAGGCGCCGCTCGCCGGCGCGGTGCCGGCACCGGCCCAGTCGGCGGCCCTGCCCGGCACCGCCGCGTCGCCCGGCGGCGAGCGCAGTCCGCTGGTCGTGATCCGCTTCGACCGGCCGGACGTCGATTATCAGCAGGCGCTGTTCAACGCCGTCAGCCGGGCGCTGGAGCGGCAGCCCTCGGCCATGTTCGATCTGGTCGCGGTGGCGCCGAACCGGGGCTCCCCGGCGCGGGTGGCTTTGAATTCGAACACCGCCCGGCGCAATGCCGAGAACGTGCTGCGCAGCCTGACCGACATGGGCATGCCCGCCGGCCGGGTCAATCTGTCGGCGGCGACCAGCGCCGAGGCGCAGACCAACGAGGTTCATATCTACGTCCGGTAAGCCTGGACGCCTCGGTCCGAACGCGACCGGCCCCGGCCCGCGATACGCGGCCGGGGCCTTTTCTTTGCGTCGCCGGCCCGCGACCGCTTGGCGCGAACGCCGGCAATCGGTATTGTCCCCTTCCGCCGGCCGTTCCGGCGAAACGAAAAGAAAAGAAGCTTCCGGCGAGGGAACGTAATCCGCATGAGTGACGCCGCCATCGATCCGCAATCGATCCGCCCCTTCTTTCACGCCAAATCCATCGCCGTGCTCGGCGCTTCGACCGATCCCGGAAAGATCGGCGGGCGGCCGGTGCATTATCTGAAGGAGTTCGGCTACAAGGGGACGATCTATCCCGTCAATCCGCGCGCCGACGAGGTTCAGGGCCTGAAGGCCTATCCCTCGGTCACCGCCATCGGCGCGCCCATCGACCTGGCGATCATCGTCGTCGGCGCCGATCTGGTGAAGCAGGCGGTCGAGGAATGTGCCGACGCCGGGGTCAAGACCGCCATCCTGATGAGCTCCGGCTTCGCCGAGATCGGCGAGGAAGGCCGCCGCCTGCAGGAGGAAATCCGCGACATCGCCCGCTCGCGCGGCATCCGCCTGACCGGCCCCAATACGGTCGGGCTGGTCAATGTGATCGATAGGGTTATCGCGACTTTCTCCGCCGGTGTCGCGTCGGGGATGGCCGAGCCCGGCCGGGTCGCCATCGTCAGCCAGAGCGGCGCCTTCGGCTCCTATTGCTTCGCCCTGGCCCGCGAGCGCGGCATCGGCATCAGCTATCTGATGACCACCGGCAACGAGTGCGACGTCGAGATCGCCGACGGCCTGGCCTTCATGGCCGAGGATCCGAACACCGACGTGATCTGCGTCTATATCGAGGGCATCCGCGACGGGCGGAAGTTCATGGCGGCCCTGGATTTGTGCCAGAAGCGCGGCAAGAAGGTCGTCGCGGTCAAGGTCGGGCGCTCCGACGCCGGCGCCCGCGCCGCCGCGTCCCATACCGGGTCGCTGGTCGGCGCCGACGCCGTCTACGACGCGGTTTTCGAACGCTACAACGTCTATCGGGCGCTCAGCATCGACGAGCTGTTCGACGTCGCCCATGCCTGCACCCATGGCCATTTCCCGCCCGGCAGCAAGGTGGGCCTGTTCACGGTCTCCGGCGGCGCCGGCGTCCTGATGGCCGACGAGGCGCAGACGCTGGGCCTGGACGTGGCCCCGGTGCCGGAGGAAACCCGCGCCAAGATGCTGGAGCTGGTGCCCTTCGCCGGGGTCAACAATCCCGTCGACACCACGGCCCAGATTCTGAACGACATGTCGCTGGTCCAGCGGTTCCTGCGCCTGATGCTGGAGGAATGCGGCTACGACGCCATCGTCGCGGCGCTGCTGCATACCGGCCTGGTCAAGGAGCTGGCCGACCAGATCCGCGATTCGCTCAAGGAAGTGCAGGCAGACCATCCGGACAAGCTGATGGCCGTGGCCATGATAACCAAGCCCGACGTCAAGCATGACTACGAGCAGGACGGCTTCCCGGTGTTCGAGGACCCGACCCGCGCGGTCCGTGCCGCCGCCGCCTTGTGCAAGATTTCGGCCGGCTTGGGCGGCAGGGAACGTAGCGCGCCGCCGGCCCTGCCCGCCGGCGCCGAAAAGGTGCCCGCCGGCCGCTTGAACGAGGTCGAGGCCAAGCGGATCCTGGGCACCGCCGGTATCCCGGTGGTCGAGGAAGCGGTCGCCGCCGATGCCGACGCGGCGGCGGAAGCCGGCGCCCGGATCGGCTATCCGGTGGTCCTGAAGATCGCCTCGCCAGACATCCAGCATAAATCGGAGATCGGCGGCGTGCTTCTGGGCATCGCCGACGAGGCGGCGCTGCGCGCCGGCTTCGCCACGATCATGGACCGCGCCCGCAAGGCGGAACCGAAGGCCAAGATCGACGGCGTGCTGGTCGCGCCGATGGTCGGCGGCGGGGTGGAGATGATCCTGGGCGTTCAGCGCGACCCGATTTTCGGCCCGGTGGTCATGTGCGGCTTGGGCGGCATTTTCGTCGAGGTGATGAAGGACGTTGCCCTGCGGGTCGCGCCCTTCGGCGAGGCCGAGGCGCGCGAGATGATCGACAGCCTGAAGGGTGCGCCGCTGCTGAAGGGCGCGCGCGGGCAGGCCGTGGCCGATATCGACGCCCTCGCGGCGGCGCTGTCGCGGCTATCGGTGTTCGCGGCCGAGAACGCCGACGCCCTGGACAGCATCGACATCAACCCGTTCATCGTCCGCCCCGAGGGCGAGGGCGCCGTCGCCGTCGACGCGCTGATCGTGCCGGCGGCGGGCTAGCGCCGGGCCCAAGGCAAGAAACGAGAATTTCGGCTGGGAGGAATCAAGGAGGGAAACCATGGCGACATTCGATAGACCGATCACCAAATATGCCGACCTCAAGGTCGGCCATGTCTTCCCCGACGAACCGGTCACCTTCGAGGTGACCGCCGAGGTCGTGGACGGCTATTGCGAATCGACCCGCGAAAGCTCGGACTTCTACAAGCCGGGCAGCACCGCCGGTCCCGGCGGCAAGCGCCCGGCGCCGCCGACCATCGCCGGCATCTATATGGTGGACGCGGTGCTCACCCTGCCGGCGGCGCCCGGCGGCGTGCATGCCAAGCAGAAATTCACCTTCCACCGTCCGCCCTGTGTCGGCGAGACCCTCTATACCTCGGTCGAGATCGTCGAAAAGTACCAGAAGAAGGGCCGCAACTACGTGGTCATGGCGACGACGACCAAGAACCAGGACGGCGATCTGGTGACCGAGGGGCTGATGACCCGAATCTGGGGCAAGGAGGACTGACCATGGAACAGTTGCAGGAATTCGCGGGCGTCAAGGTCGGCGACGAATTGCCCCGGCGTCAGTTGCAGGTGACCCAGGAGATGGTCAACAAATACGCCGATGTTTCCCACGACTACAATCCGCTGCACACGGACGAGGAGTTCGCCAAGACCACCTTCTACGGGCGGACCATCGCCCACGGTCTGTATTCGATCGGCGTCCTGTCCTCGGCGATGAGCGAGTGGAACGCCAAGGGCTGGGCCAATGGCGGTCAGCTGGATATCGCCTTCCTGTCACCGCTCTATCCGGGCGAGGAAGTCGCGGTCGGCGGCACCGTCAAGGCGATCGAGAAGACCGACGACGGCGCCGTCTATGCGCGGGTCGAGATCGACATCCAGAGCATGGGCAAGCCGACCATCGGCGGCACCGCCTCGGCCCGGCTGGACGGCTAGGAAACCACGGGGAGACCGGTCCATGAGCAACCGCGAGGCGGTGATCGTCGGCGTCGCCGACGCGCCGTTGGAGAAGGGGCGCGTCAAGGGCGGCGGCACGGTCCTGTCGATCCAGGCCCGAGCCGCCAAGGAAGCGCTCGAATCGGCCGGGCTCGGCCTCAAGGACGTGGACGGTCTCCTCGTTTCCGGCATCTGGGGCCTGCCCGGCCCCGGCATGCTGCCCAGCATTACGGTCGGCGAATATCTGGGCATCCAGCCGCGCTACACCGAATGCACGAATATCGGCGGCTCGGTGTTCGAGCTGCTGGTCGCCCGCGCCAAGGACGCCATCGAGGCCGGCCAATGCGAGGTCGCCGTGGTGCTGTATGGCAGCACCCAGAAGAGCGACGGCTTCAAGTTCAACGTGCCGCGCCCGCCCTATTTCAACATGCAGTACGAATCCTCCTACGGCATGCCCGCCCCGATGGGCGGCTACGCCATGGGGGCGATGCGCCATATGCACGAATTCGGCACCACCAGCGCCCAGCTGGCCGAAATCGCGGTGGCGGCGCGCAAATGGGCGCAGCTCAATCCGGCGGCGACCATGCGCGATCCCCTGACGGTGGACGACGTGCTGGCCAGCCCGATGATCTCGGACCCGCTGCATCTGCTGGATGCCTGCCTGGTCACCGACGGCGGCGGCTGCATCGTGCTGACCACGGCCGAGCGGGCGAAAGACCTGACGAAGCCGCCGATCCATGTGCTGGGCCATGGCGAGAGCCACACCCATTGGCATATCGCCCAGATGCCCGACCTGGCGCTCCTGTCGGCGGCCCAGGCGGCGGGGCGCGACGCCTTTGCCATGGCCGGGCTGACCCCGGCCGATATCGACATCGCCCAGCTCTACGACTCCTTCACGATCACGGTGCTGCTGACCCTGGAGGCGCTGGGCTTCTGCGAGCGCGGCGAGGGCGGCGATTTCGTCTCCGGCGGGCGGATCGCGCCGGGCGGCGACTTCCCGCTGAACACCAGCGGCGGCGGCCTGTCCAACGCCCATCCGGGGATGCTGGGCCTCTATCTTCTGGTCGAGGCCTGCCGCCAGCTTTGGGGCGAGGGCGGCGACCGCCAGGTCGCCGGCGTCAAGACGGCGCTGTGCCACGGCACCGGCGGCACCTTGTCGTCGGGCGCCACCTGCATCCTGTCGACCGAAAGGGGGTAGGCGATGTTTCCCCAGATGAACGAGAAGCCGCGGCCCCTGATCGACGACGATTCCCGGCCCTATTGGGAAGCGGCGAAGGAGCACCGGCTGTGCATCCCGCGCTGCAAGGCCTGCGGGACCCATATCTTCTATCCCCGGGCGCTGTGCACGGCCTGCTATTCCGACGACCTGGAATGGGTCGATGTCAGCGGCGCGGGCGAGATTTACAGCTACACCATCTCGCGCCGGGGCTCGTCGCCGGTGTTCAAGGACGACGCGCCCTATGTGGTGGCCGTCATCCAACTCGCCGAGGGGCCGCGCATGCTGAGCAACGTCCTGACCGACGATGTGGAATCGGTCCGTGTCGGGCAGAAGGTCAAGGTCGTCTTCGAGGATGTGGACGAGGAACTGACCTTGCCGAAATTCACGCCGGCCTGACCGGCCGCGCCGACGTTTCTCTTGGACCAATCATTCGAACGCTAACGTTGAAGGAGAAGAAATGGGTGATCGATCGCCTGTGATCGTCGGCGTCGCCGACGTGCCGCTGGAAAGGGGCAATGTCCTGCCCGGCGAGACCGTGCTCAGCATCCAGGCCCGCGCGGCCAAGGAGGCGCTGGATTCCGCCGGCCTGAAGATGAAGGACGTGGACGGCCTGCTGATTTCCGGCATGTGGGGCATTCCCGGCACCGGCCAGCTCATGTCGGTGAGCATGGGCGAGTATCTGGGGATCGTCCCCACCTTCGCCGACAACAGCAATATCGGCGGCTCGGTGTTCGAGCTGCTGGTCGCCCGCGCCTCGATGGCGATCGAGGCCGGCTATTGCGAGACCGCGCTGATCCTCTACGGCTCGACCCAGCGCAGCGAGCGCAGCCGCACCCTGGGCGGCCGCGATCCCCTGTTCAACCTGCAATATGAAGGCCCCTACGGGGTGCCGACCCCGGTCGGCGGCTACGCCATGTCGGCGATGCGCCATATGCACGAATACGGCACCACCAGCGAGCAGCTCGCCTCGATCGCGGTCTCGACCCGCAAATGGGCGCAGCTCAACCCGGCGGCCTATGCCCGCGATCCGCTGTCCGTCGACGAGGTGCTGTCCAGCCCGATGATCTCGGACCCGCTGCATCAGCGCGATTGCTGTCTGGTCACCGACGGCGGCGGCGCGATCGTCGTCACCTCGGCGGAACGGGCGAAGGATTTGAAGAAGCCGCCGATCTACGTCCGCGGCTACGGCGAAAGCCACAGCCATTGGAATTCGTCCCAGATGCCCGATTCGGCCTTCCTGGTCCCGGCTCACAAGGCCGGCCAGAAGGCCTTCGCCATGGCGGGCGTCAAGCATGACGATATCGACGTGGTCGAGCTGTACGATTCCTTCACCGTCACCGTGCTGCTGACCCTGGAGGCGCTCGGCTTCTGCAAGCCGGGCGAGGGCGGTCCCTTCTTCGAAAGCGGGCGCACGGCGCCGGGCGGCGACTTCCCGGTCAACACCAATGGCGGCGGCCTGTCCTGTCTGCATCCGGGCATGTACGGCATGTTCCTGCTGATCGAGGCCAGCCGCCAGCTATGGGGCGAACGCGGCGAGGCCCAGGTGGCGGGCGCCAAGACGGCGCTCTGCCACGGCACCGGCGGCACCCTGTCCTCGGGCGCCACCTGTATCCTCTCGACCGAAAGGGGCTGAGCCATGTACGAGAAACCGCTTCCCGGCATCGACAACGAATCCCGCCCCTATTGGGAGGGCGCCAAGCAGCGCAAGCTTCTGATCCAGAAGTGCAAGGACTGCGGCCACCATCAGCATTACCCGCGGGCGCTGTGCATCGACTGCGGCAGCGACGCGGTGGAACTGGTCGAGGCCAGCGGCAAGGGCGAGATCTACACCTACACCATCGCCCGGCGCACCGGTCCGGCCTTCGCCGACGACGTGCCCTACGTTCCGGTGATCGTCCAGCTCGAGGAAGGGCCGAAGATGATCAGTTGGGTCGTGACCGACGATGTCGACTCGGTCGCCATCGGCCAGAAGGTGACGGTGATCTTCGACGACGTGACCGACGAGGTCACCCTGCCGAAGTTCAAGCAGGCCTGATCCCGGCGAACGGGATCGCTTCGCGGCGGCGCGGCCCTCGGGCCGCGCCGTTTCGCGTTTCGGGGCGCGGCCTTGACCGGCGGGGTGGGGGCGGCGACACTGGCGCCCGGTTCGCCGCCCCGCGCGACGGGCCGGCCGACAAGAACGGACGGGCGCCAACGCCCGCCATCCCGGAGGAAGCGCCCGTGCAGCTCGACAAATACGTCATGGTCGAGATCGGCGAGAACATCGCCGGTCCGCAAACCGGCCAGATCATGGCCGATCTGGGCATGACGGTGATCAAGGTGGAGAACCCGGCCGGCGGCGACAGCGTGCGCCGGCAGGAACTGCCGCGGCTCCACGGGTCGGCGGCCATGTTCCACGCCCAGAACCGCAACAAGCGTTCGCTGGTCCTCGATCTGAAGGACCCGGACCATGTGGCGCGGCTGAAGCGGTTCGTCGCCCGGCGCGCCGACGTGGTCATGCAGAACCTGCGCCCCGGATCGATCGAGAAGCTGGGCCTCGCCGCCGACGATCTGATGGCCGGCGATCCGCGCCTGATCTATTGCAATATCGGCGCCTACTCCAAGGCCGGGCCGAATCGGCACAAGGGCGGCTACGACGTGCTGCTGCAAGGCTTCTCCGGCCTGATGAGCCTGGTCGGCGAGCCGGACCGGCCGCCGGTCAGGATCGGGGTCTCGTCCATCGACACCTCGACCGGCATGTGGGCGGCGATCGGCATTCTGGGCGCCCTGTTGGAGCGCGAACATACCGGCCGCGGCCGGCTGGTCGACACCTCGCTCTACGAGGCGGCGATGCAGTTCGTCGCCAACCCCGTTGCCCAGTACCGCGCCTCGGGCGTTCGCCCCTGGCGCTCGGGCGGCCAGCTTCCCGGCGTCGTGCCCTTGCAGCCCTTCGACGCCAGCGACGGCCAGGTCATCATCGCGGCCGCCAACGACCGGGTCTTCGGCCGGGTCGCCAAGGGGCTCGGCCATCCCGAATGGGCCGAGGATCCGCGCTTCGCCACCGGCCCGGCCCGCTTCGAGAACCGCGAGACCCTGATCGGGATGATGCAGGACATCCTGGGTGCCAAGCCCCGCGCCCATTGGATCGAGGTGCTGGACGCCGTCGACGTGCCGGTGGGGCCGGTCAACGACATCGCCGAATCGGTCGCCGATCCCGAGGCCGAGGCCGCCGGCATTATCGGCAAGGTGCCGGGGCGCGAGGATATCGAGGTCGTTCTGTCGCCGCTTTCCTTCGACGGGACGCGGCCCGGCATCCGCCGCCACCCGCCCGACCTCGGCGAGTATAACGACGCGTTTTTCGCCGCGACCGACGAGGCCGCCCCATGAGCGCCGCCCCGGACGACGACGCGCCGCTGGCCGGGATCACGGTGCTGGAAATCGGCGAGGCGATCGCCGTCCCCCTCGCCGGCCAGACCCTGAGCGACCTGGGCGCCACGGTGGTCAAGATCGAGAACCCGGCCACCGGCGATACCGGTCGCCATCTGGGCCTGCCGGCGAAGTACGGCGCCGGCGCCATGTATCACGCGGTCAACCGCAACAAGCGCTCGCTGGCACTGGACCTGAAGGATCCGGCCCAGGCGGCGATGGTTCGCCGCTTCCTGCTGGCGGAGGCCGACGTCTATCTCCAGGGTTTTCGGCCCGGCGTGGTCGACGCGCTCGGCCTCGGCCAGGCCGATCTGCGGGCCGAGAAGCCGGCCCTGGTCTGCGCGTCGCTCTCGGCCTTCAGCCTGGGCGGGCCGAACGAAAGCAAGCCCGGTTACAACTTCCTGATGGAGGCGTTCGGCGGCTTGATGAGCGTCACCGGCGAGCCCGACGGACCGCCGGTCCGGGTCGGCGTGTCGCTGTTCGACATCATGGCCGGCCAATGGATGGCGCTGGGGGTGGCCGCCGCACTGCGCCGCCGCGAACGCACCGGCGAGGGCTGCCAGGTCCAGGGCTCCCTGTTCGAGACCTCGCTCAGCGCCCTGTTCATGCCGGTCGGCAATTATCTGTTCTCGGGCGAGGTGCCGGGGCGCTGGGGCTCGGCCCATCCCGGCGCCTGCCCGGTCCAGGCCTTCGCCGCCGCCGACGGCCAGGTCGCCGTCGCCGCCACCACCGACCTTCAGTTCGTCAAGCTGGCGGGCGCCCTGGGCCATCCCGAATGGGCCGAGGAAGCGCGTTTCAAGACGGCGGGCGAGCGCTGGGCCAACCGCGCGGACCTGCTCGCCCTGATCGCGCCCATTCTCAAGGAGAAGCCGCGCGATCATTGGATCGCCCGCCTGGAGGCCGCCGGCGTGCCGGTCGGGCCGGTCCAGAATATCGCCGAGATGCTGGCCAACCCGGAGACCGCGGCCAGCGGCATGATGGCGCCGGTGCCCGGCCGTCCCGATATCCAGGTACCGCTGCTGCCGCTTTCCTTCGACGGCACCCGCCCGCCGATCCGCTCGGCGCCGCCGGACCAGGGCGAGTTCAACGCCGAATTCATCGCCCGTTATGGCGGCGCGGACTGACGGCGCCGGGTCCATGCCCCTGTCGGGAATCACCGTCCTGGAGATGGGCGAGAATGTCGCCGGTCCCCTGGCCAACCAGATCCTGGGCGATTTCGGCGCCGAAGTGATCAAGCTCGAGAACCCGGACGGCGGCGATTCGACGCGCCAGATGGGGACGGCCCCGAAGCATGGCGGCGGCGCTTTCTTCCATACCGTCAACCGCAACAAGCGCTCGCTGGTGCTCGACCTCGCCGATCCGGCCCATGTCGCCGCGCTGAAGCGGTTCGTGACGGCGGAGGCCGACGTGGTGGTGCAGAACCTGCGCCCCGGCGTGGTCGAGAAGTTCGGCGTCGGCGAGGCCGACCTGCGGGCCCTGAACCCGCGGCTGATCTACGTCAATGTCAGCGCCTTCTCCAAGACGGGCCCGAACGCGGCGAAGCCCGGCTACGATTTTCTGATGGAGGCGTTCGGCGGCTTGATGAGCGTCACCGGCGAGCCTGACCGCCCGCCCTCCAGGGTCGGGGTGCCGGCGGTCGATTTCTCGACCGCGCTGTGGGTCGCCATCGGCATCCTCGCCGCCCTGCGCCGGCGCGAGGCGACGGGCGTCGGCTGCACCGTCGATACTTCGCTGTTCGAGACCTCGGCCGTGATGATGAGCTTCCCGATCGCCTTCCATCTGTTCACCGGCGAGGTGCCGCATCGCTGGGGGTCGGGCTCGTCGGGGATGGCGCCCTTCCAGGCCTTCGCCGCCGCCGATGGCGACCTGGCCGTCGCCGCCGGCAACGACCGGATCTGGCGCAAGTTCGCCCGGGTGTTGGGCCATCCCGACTGGCCCGAGGATCCGCGCTTCGCGACCCCGGCCGCGCGCTGGGAGAACCGCGCCGTCCTGGTGGCGATGATCGAGGACGTGATGCGCGGCCGCGACCGCGCCGCTTGGACCGCCGAGTTGGAGGCCGCCGGGGTCCCCGCCGGGCCGGTCCAGAATGTCGCCGAGATGCTGGCCGATCCGGAAACGGCGGCCAGCGGCATCCTGGCGCCGGCGCCGGGGCGCCCGGACGTGCAACTGATCCAGAACCCGCTCAGCTTCGACGGCGCCCGCCCGCCGATGCGGTGCGCGCCGCCCTTGCTGGGCGATTTCAACGACGACTTCCTCGCCCGCTATGGCGGCGACGGGGAAGGCTGACAGCCAAGGGGGCGCGAGATGATGAACCTGACCTACGAGACCATGCTGGCCGAGGAGCGCGAGCCGGGCATCCTGCTCGTCACCTTCAACCGGCCGGAACTGCGCAACGCCTTCAACACCCAGATGGGGCTGGACTTGTCCGACCTGTTCCTCGACAAGCTGCCGGGCGCCGACCGGATGCGGGTCGTGATCGTCACCGGCGCCGGCGACAAGGCCTTTTCCGCCGGCGGCGATCTGAAGCAGCGGCTGGGCATGACCACCAAGGAATGGCTCGACCAGCACCATATCTTCCGCCGCGCCTTCGACGCGGTGTTGGAATGCCCGATCCCGGTGATCGCGGCGGTCAACGGTGCGGCCTTCGGCGGCGGCTGCGAGCTGGCCCTCGGCTGCGACTTCATCCATGCGGCCAGGGGCGCCAAGTTCGCGCTGTCCGAGGCCAAGCTCGGCATCATGCCGGGCGGCGGCGGGACGGTGAACCTGCCCCGCGTCGTCGGCCCGGCGCGGGCGAAGGAGATCGCGACCTCGGCCCGGCCCTTCACCGCCGAGCAGGCCGAGGACTGGGGCATGGTCAACGGCGTCCACGAACCGGACGCGCTGCTGCCCTATGTGTTCGACCTCGCCCGCGACATCGCGGCCAACGCGCCCCTGTCGGTGCGCCAGATCATGAAGAGCATCGAATACAATATGCGGGTCGATCTGCGCACGGCGATTGCCTTCCAATTGGAATGCTACGACCAGTTGATTGCCACCGAGGATCGCCACGAAGGCGTCGCCGCGTTCAACGAGCGCCGCAAGCCCGACTTCAAGGGACGGTGATTCCGGCGCGCGGCCGATTCCCCATCGGCGGCGAATAGGCTAGGGTCGGCGCCATGACGGCCGCCTTCTCGCGTTTCGCCCCGGTGCTCGCCGCGCTGTTGTTCCTGTTGCCCGCCGGCGCGCAGGCGGCGCCCGCGCCGCGCCATGCCATCGCCATGCATGGGGCGCCCAAATACGCGCCCGACTTCGCCCATTTCGACTATGTGAACCCGATCGCGCCCAAGGGCGGCACCATCCGCTTCGGCGTCCAGGGGACCTTCGACAGCTTCAACGGCTTCATCGTCAAGGGCAACGCGGCGGCGGGGCTGGACGGGCTGTACGAATCCCTGATGGCGTCCAGCGCCGACGAGCCCTTTACCAAATACGGTCTGATCGCGGAAAGCATCGAGACGCCCGAGGACCGGTCTTGGGCGATCTTCACCTTGCGGGCCGAAGCGCGCTGGCATGACGGAATGCCGATCACGCCCGAGGATGTGATCTGGACCCTGGAGACCCTCAAGACCAAGGGCCATCCCGCCTACCGCTTCTATTACCGCGAGATCGCCAAGGCCGAGAAAGTCGGCCCCCGGCGGGTCAAGTTCACCTTCGCCAGCGGCGGCAATCGCGAATTGCCGCTGATCGTCGCCGAAATGCAGATCCTGCCCAGCCATTATTGGCGGGACCGGGACTTCACCCGCACGACCCTGGAGCCGCCGCCGGGGTCCGGGCCGTACCGAATCGCCGAATTCGAGCCCGGCCGCTTCGTCCGCTACGAACGGGTGAGGGATTACTGGGGCGCGGGGCTGGCGGTGAACAAGGGGCAGTATAATTTCGACACCCGAATCTACGAATATTACCGGGACGCCACCGTTATCCGCGAGGCGGTGAAATCGGGCGATCTGGACCTGCGCAGCGAGAACCAGGCCAAGGCCTGGGCCCTCGCCTATGACGTGCCGGCGGTGCGCCAGGGCTGGCTGAAGCTGACCGCCTTCCCCCATCGCCGCCCGACCGGCATGCAGGCTTTCGTCCTCAATACCCGCCGCGCGGTGTTCAAGGACCGCCGGGTCCGGCGGGCGCTCGCCCATGCCTTCGATTTCGAATGGTCGAACAAGAACCTGTTCTTCGGCCAGTACACAAGGACCGAAAGCTATTTTTCCAACTCCGAGCTTGCCGCCACCGGTCTGCCGGACGGCGCCGAGCTCGAGATCCTGAACCGGTTCCGCGACCGGCTGCCGGCGGAGGTCTTCACCACGCCCTACACGGCGCCGGCGACCGACGGGTCGGGCTGGCCGCGGGACAATCTGCGCGCCGCCTTCAAGCTGTTGGCCGAGGCCGGCTGGGAGGTTCGCGACCTGAAACTGGTCAATACCGAGACCGGCGAACCGATGACCTTCGAGTTTCTTCTGTTCCTGCCCGAGTTCGAGCGCATCGTCCTGCCTTTCGTCCGCAACCTGCGGCGGCTGGGGATCGAGCCGCGCATCCGCCTCGTGGACCAGGCGCAGTATGTGAACCGCGTCCGCGCCTATGATTTCGACATCGCCGTCGCCGGCTGGGGGCAGAGCGATTCGCCCGGCAACGAACAGCGCGGCATGTGGACGACCGCCGCCGCCGACATCGAGGGGCAGAGCAACTATGCCGGCGTCCGCGATCCGGTCGTCGACGCGCTGGTCGATCTGGTGATCGCGGCGCCGGACCGCGAGGCCCTGGTCGCGCGGACCCGAGCCCTGGACCGGGTGCTGCTGTGGGGCCATTACGTGGTCCCGAACTGGCATCTGACCCGCGACCGGATCGTCTATTGGGACAAGTTCGGCATGCCCGAAACGGTCCCCAAGAACGGGACCTCGTTCGACTACTGGTGGTGGGACGCCGACAAGGCCCGGCGGCTGGAGAGCCGCGCCGGCGTGGCCGAGGCCGACTAGCATGCTCGCCTATATCGTTCGCCGCCTGCTGCTGATCGTCCCGACCCTGTTCGGGATCATGGTCGCCAATTTCGTCGTCGTCCAATTCGTCCCCGGCGGGCCGGTCGAGCAGATGATCGCCCAGATCACCGGCCAGGGCGTCGCCGCGACCGAGCGGGTCACCCGCGCCGGCGGTCGCGAGGCGGGCGCGGCGCCGTCCCAGGGCGAGGGCGCGCCGGCGGCGGCCGGCGAGCGCGGACCCTATCGCGGGGCCCAGGGGCTGGACCCGGAATTCGTCCAGGAGCTGGAGGCCATGTTCGGCTTCGACAAGCCGGCCCATGAACGCTTCTTCCTGATGATGGGGAATTATCTGCGGTTCGATTTCGGCGACAGCTTCTTTCGCGACCGCAAGGTGGTCGATCTGGTGGTCGAGAAGATGCCGGTGTCGATCTCGCTCGGCCTGTGGACCACCCTGCTGGTCTATCTGATCTCGATCCCGCTGGGCATCGCCAAGGCGGTGCGCGACGGCTCGCGCTTCGACGTCTGGTCCAGCGGCGTGGTCATCGTCGGCTTCGCGATCCCCAACTTCATCTTCGCCGTCCTTCTGCTGGTCCTGTTCGCCGGCGGCTCCTATCTGGACTGGTTCCCGTTGCGCGGCCTGGTTTCGGACGATTGGGCGGATCTCTCCTGGCCGGCGCAAATCCTCGATTATCTGTGGCATATGGCGCTGCCGGTCACCGCCATGGTCATCGGCGGCTTCGCCGGGCTGACCATGCTGACCAAGAACTCCTTCCTCGATCAGATCCACCAGCAATATGTGATGACGGCGCGCGCCAAGGGGCTGACCGAGCGCCGGGTGCTGTACGGTCATGTCTTCCGCAACGCCATGCTGATCGTGATCGCGGGCTTCCCCGGCGCCTTCATCGGCATCCTGTTCACCGGCGCCCTGTTGATCGAGGTGATTTTCTCCCTGGACGGGCTTGGGCTGCTCGGCTTCGAGGCGGCGATCAACCGCGACTATCCGATCATGTTCGCGACCCTGTTCTTCTTCTCGCTGGTGGGGCTGCTGCTCAATCTGGCGGGCGATCTGATGTACACGGTGATCGACCCGCGCATCGATTTCGAGGCCCGCGAGCTGTGAGCGCGCCGCCGGCCCGCGCCGCCCGCGCCGCCCGCGCCGCCCCGCCCCGCGACCGGTTCCTGGGGGTGGCGATTTCTCCCCTGACCCGGCGGCGGTTGCAGAATTTCCGCGCCAACCGGCGCGGCTTCTGGTCGCTGTGGCTGTTCCTGGTCCTGTTCCTGGTCACCCTGTTCGCCGAGTTCGTCGCCAACGACAAGCCGATCCTGATCGCTTATGACGGCGGCCTCTACATGCCGATTTTCACGGCCTATCCCGAAACCGCGTTCGGCGGCGAGTTTCCGACCGAGGCGGATTACCGCGATCCGGTCGTCGATGCGCTGATCCGCGACAAGGGCTGGATGGTCTGGCCGCCGGTGCCGTTCAACCACCGCACCGTCGCCTGGAACCTGCCCGAGCCGGCGCCGTCGCCGCCCGATTCGGTCCATTGGCTGGGCACCGACGACCAGGCCCGCGACGTGGTGGCGCGGCTGATCTACGGGTTCCGCATCTCGATCATCTTCGGGATCGCGCTGACCCTGACCAGCTCGGTGGTGGGGATCGCGGCCGGCGCGGTGCAGGGCTATTTCGGCGGCTGGACCGATCTGATCTTCCAGCGGGCGATCGAGATCTGGCAGGGGCTGCCGGTGCTCTATCTGCTGATCATCCTGTCCAGCGTGGTCGAGCCCAACTTCTGGTGGCTGCTGGCGATCATGCTCGCCTTTTCCTGGATGGGGCTGGTCGGCGTGGTGCGGGCCGAATTCCTGCGGGTGCGCAATTTCGATTATGTGCGCGCCGCGCGGGCGCTGGGGGTCACCGACCGGGTGATCATGGTCCGCCATGTCCTGCCCAACGCCATGGTGGCGACGGTCACCTTCCTGCCCTTCATCCT
>Ga0070728_10002374_pt1 | contig 23680 bp, 16 predicted proteins | sample tdDd471_FD_66723 | JGI IMG/M metagenome (GOLD analysis project Ga0070728, IMG submission 66723) | Marine sediment microbial communities from the Atlantic coast under amendment with organic carbon and nitrate - tdDd47.1 | ecosystem: Environmental > Aquatic > Marine > Coastal > Sediment | place...
CGTACACACGCAAGTCAACGCCCTCGGGAAGGCGCATCCGAAACTGGCCGTCGGCGTCTGTCCTCACGCTGCACCAACTCCAGAACATCATGCCTCCGGGGCTGAGTGCGTAGACCTTGGCGTTCTTGACTGCAGCGCCCGACGGATCGACGACGACGCCCTCGCACGTGCGCGGCGCATCCAGCACGACGCGCCCCAAATCGACCGGCTCACCCGGCGTGCCGGCCGCGATGCGCCCCACCCACCGGAAGGCGCCCCGCTCCACGTGGATCAACAAATCGACACCGGCGGGAATGAAGCAGTCCAGACGTCCATCGGTGCTGGCGAGACCGAGGCGCTCCTTGCGATGGTCTCCGTACCAGCCCACCGCCTCGGCCTCGGCACGGGATGCCGCAGCGCCAGAGGCAGTCACGAAGTCGGCGACAAGCCGCCGCACGGGCGGCATCCGAATCTCGACTTCGTCCTGGTCGGGCAGTTTCCATCTCCGGTGGGACACGGCTCCGAACCCTGCGACCCGCACACTCAGATGCGGGTCCCCCGTCCGCGGCCAGCAGATGAACTCGGCTCGGTCCTTCCGAGCGCCGCGCGGAAGGCTGTCGCTCGGCGAGAGGTGCACGCTCGCAAGCACTCCAGCCGGCAGCGGCGTTCCATCCGAACGACGCGCGATGATCATGACACGGCGACCTTCATGAATCACCAGGCGTGCCGCCTCCGCCGTGGCGTCGGCACGCGTAATCGCGGCCAGCGACCCGCGGGGACCCGCCCTTCCCAACTGGGCCCGCAAGGTGGACGTCGTACCGGAGGGCGCGCGCAGCACCGCCAAAGCTCTCCCCGACCGATCGGACAACGGGCTATCGATCCCTCCACGCACTTTCGCACCGAGCACTGGTTCACCGTCGTCGTCGACGATCAGCAGCGGGACGTACGAAATCTCCTCCTCTTCAAGTTGGAGTTCGAAGTTCGCTCTATCCTCGCCGACCTTCAATTCGACTCTGCAGGATTGATCGCGCCGCGGCAGGGAACGTCCACCGGGCAAATCGATGCTCCCGTGCGCGACCTCCATGGACCAGGAGCCTGGGCTCACTCCCGAAAACGAGAAGCGCCCGTCCGCGTCGGTCGCCCCTCGCCGCGCTTCGCCCCGCGCCTTCTCTCTGCGAAACTCGAGTGCAGCGTTCGCGGCCGGCGATCCATCCTTCAGCGTGATCCGCCCCGAAAAGGACACCCCCCGCTCCATGCGCAGCACGAGGCTCTCGTTTGTTCCGTACGGGCTCCAATCGCGATCCACGTATCCCTCGGCTGACACATGCAATCGACGGTACTGATCGGGCAATCCCACGAATCGGAAGCGCCCATCCAGCGCTGTCACCTGCGTCCGCGGCAATGTCCGACCCTCGAGACGCACGACCGCGCCCGCGAGCACCCGCCCCGATTCATCGTGAACGACGCCGGCCAATCGGTGCTCGCGATCCAGCACAAGCACCTCGTCCTTCGCGGTCCGCCACCGATAGCCCGGGGCCAGGACCCACCCCGATTCCCCGACGTAGCCGTCCCACTGGATCCAGCCACCGTCGTCAGAGGTCGCCACATCGCGCGGCCACTCATCCGGATTGCGGAGCCCTACGAGCATTCGGGCGGACGCGATCGGCTGCCCGTCCTCATCCACCACTCGCAGAGCGCGACGAATTGGCGCACACATCCCGCACGCCATCGAACCGCCCATCGACGTGACCTGCATGTGCATATACCGCGTCAGGTAGCCGGGTCCCGACAGTTCCGCGATCCAGTGCCCCGGTGCGGGAAAAGGAATCGGTCCGGTGCCTTGAGGTAGGCTCGCAACGTCGCGGAAGCCTGTGGGCGGCTCCAATGCGAACCAGGCCACATCGTCGCGCGGCGAACGATCCCACTTCACCAGGCGAACCCGCGCGTCGGCGATGCCCTTCGAAGCGGGACCAAGCAGGCTGCCAGACCAGGAGATCGCGGGTCCCTGCACGGACGACGAGTCTGTCCCATCGCTTGCGCCCGACATGGCAACGGGGTCGAGGGTCGGTTCATCCGCAGCGCGCACGGCCGTCCGGCGCGCCGGGGGCGCCTCTTCCCCGCGCCCCATCACCACCCCGACGGAGACCAGTGCGATCGCAGTAACGACCGCCACCGCTGCGAGCGCCCCAGCATGGGAGGGAGCGCCGAAAGCCAACACCGCTACCGCCCCGAACCACGCGCGGCGATCACCCTTGTGTTGGCGATCGAGCTGACCGCGCAGCTGCGCCAATGCCCGGCGAGTTCTCGTGCGCACGGTTTCGACGGGGATGCCGCACTTGCGAGCGACGTCCCGAGGCGGCATCCCATCGAAAAAGCGCGCCACGACCACGGCGCGGAGCGGCTCGTCGAGGCGGTAGACTTCCTCGACGAGTCGGCGTTGCAGCTCCATGCGCGCAGCGTCGTCGGCCGCCGAGGGAGCCGCTCCCCGGCGCGCGGCAACCAACTCGCGAGCTCGGCGGCGCGCATCGCGACGATAACCCGTGAGACTCAGGTTCCGGGCGACGCGGCGTAGCCAGGCGCGCGGCTGCACGACATCCTCGGGCGCATCGAGCGCGGCCACCGAAACGTCCTGAGCCAGGTCCTCGGCGTCGGCTTGCGAACCGACCAGACCGCGCGCAAGGCGTCGGATGAACTCGCCGTGTTGCAAGAGGATGTCGGGAGTCGGCATGCCGGAATCGTGTGTCATCACCTACGCAGTCGCTGCCGACCGCGAAAGCGGTTCAGGATTACCTCTTCGGCACCCAGTAGCCCTCCGCGTACACGGCGAGATCGCCGCTGCCCTGGGTGAACGCCAGCGCGGGCCGCGTTCCGGGCTTGAATTGCATGCCCACCCAGCCGCTGTAGTTCCACGCCATGAATTTGGTCGTGCCGTCGAGCCAACCAATACTGAACAGCTCGCTGCGGACGACTTCCTTCTTCCAGCGCTTCTTCGCGGTGCGGACATGTTGGACCAGGCTCGCGCGCATCGTCTGACGCATGCGGACCTCCATGCTCGTAATGACGAGCGTGCGCCCCTTTCCGACCTCGCCTTCGGGATCGGCGATCTCGAGGAACTCGCCTTTGCCCTTCTTGCCTTCGTAGTGGTAGCGCCAGATGTTGTCGATCGCGACGCGCGGGATCACCGGCGGCTGCTCGACCACCGGCGGCGCGACGGTCTTCGTCTCCTCCTGGGCGAACACGGCCCCAAGCACAAGTCCGACACACAAGACGACGATTCCGATTCCAAGGCGCATATTGTTTTCCTCCGCACGCGATCGTAGCAGCGCGCTGTTACGCTGAATCTTGTGCGAATCGCCATCCTGATGCTGCTGGCCGGCGCCGCTCTCGCGCAGGTACCGTCCAAGGACGAGCAGGCGGAACAGAAGCTGCGCACCTACCTCGAGTTCCGGCGCGACGACGCGATGTTCCAGGGCCGGATGCGGATCATCCGCGAGCTGGGCGCGCTCGACACGCCGACCGCGCGCAAGGGCCTGCTGAAGATTCTCCGCATGGCGCGTACCCGCGACGAGTCGGTCATCGCCATTCTCGCCATCGGCCGCAACGCCCGGCTCGACGGCGTGCAGAAGCTCGTCGCAACGGTCGCGAAGAAGCCGGAGCCGGCCTGCGTGGAGGCGCTGGCCGATTCGCTGGGGCGCGTGGTTGATTCGAAAGCGCGCGAGTGGCTGGTGGATGGCGCGTTCCAGCAGCGCAAGCCGGAGATTCTCTACGCAGTCGCGATGGCGCAGACCGGAGTGGCGGATCCCGACGCGGCCCCGAGCCTCATTGCGCTGTACGACAAGTCCAAGAGCATTGACGTGAAGTACGCCGCGATTTGCGGACTCGGCGCGCTCGATGCCGACGGAGTGAAGGACAAGCTCGACGAGGCGGCGAAGCACGAGGACTGGCACGTTCGGCTGGGTGTGGCGCAGGCCCCGACCCACGCCAAGCAGATGCTCGACGATCCGTCGCCGACCGTGCGTCAGACCGCGGCCGGAACCTGCGCGCGCCTCAAGATCGCGGATGCCGCGGCGCCACTGATCCGTCTGGTCGAGGCGGATCCGCGACTCCGCACCCGCTACGACGCATCCCGCGCACTCAAAGCGATCAGCGGCAAGGACTTCGGGCTCGACGTCGCCCGCTGGCGCCGCTGGCGCAAGGAGCAGGAAGGAACCGCGAAACCGGGCACCATCACCGTCGCCCGCTACTACAACTTCGGCGTCTACTCCGACCGCGTCCTGTTCGTCGTGGATGTCTCCGGCTCGATGAACTGGTCGTTCCACTTCAAGCCCAAGCGAATCGAGGTCGCGCGCAGGCAACTCGACGGCGTCCTCCGCACCATCGACAAGCGGTCGCTCGTGAACGTGATGGTCTATTCCGACAAGGTGCGCGTGTGGCAGAAGAAGGAAGTCGTTGCGGACGAGAAGAACATTCAGCGTGCGCTTGCGTGGTCGGACAAGAAACTCGCCAGGCCGGAGGGCGACACGCACACCTTCGCGGCGCTGGAGAAGGCCTTCGAGCACAACCCCGAGTTCGACACGATCTACTTCCTCTCGGACGGCTATCCGAGCGACGGTGACTACATTTCGCCCGAAGGCATCTGCTACAGCGTGCGTGCCTGGAACCGCTATCGCCGCGCGCGCATCAACACGATCGCGCTGACGCTGGAGAACGTCGACCGCGGCCACCCCAACGAGGCGACCAGCTCACTTCGACGCATGAAGGACTTCATGCGCGAGCTCGCGCGCCAGACCGACGGCCAAACGACCGCCGTCACGAACGCACCCCGCGAGTAGCGGCACCCACGGGGCGCGATGAGAGCGGCTCAGTCCGCCCAGTAGCCTTCGGCGTAGACGGCCATATCGCCCCCACCCTGGGTGATTTCGAGGGACGGACGCGTCGTGGGTCCGAACTTCATGCCGACATCGGACTTGTACTGACTGACGGCGTACTTCGTAGTGCCGTCGAGCCAGCCGATGCTGAACAGCTCGCTGCGACGCAGCTTCTTCTTCCAGCCGTCCTTGCCCCGGACGCGAGTCTTCGAGTGCTCGACGACGGCGGCGCGCATGGTCTGGCGCATCCGCACCTCAAGGTGCGTGATGATCAGCGTGCGCCCCTCGTTCTGGCGCTGCGCATCGGGCTGGGCGAGCTCGAGGAACTCGCCCTTTTTCTGCTTCCCCTCGTAGTGGAAGCTCCACATCTGGTCCGTGCTCATGCCCTGACGCAGCATCGGCCCGGGTTTTCTCTCTGACGTTTTCGTTTCTTCCGACCCCTGGGCCATGACGGCCCCGAGGAACACAAGAAGGACTGCAATACCGGTACGCATCCTTCACCTCCTTGCCGGGACCCTATCCCTCGCAGAGCCGTCCGCCCGCCGATCCCGGTATGAGGCGCCTCAGGATCGCCCGCCCCTCCCCGCGCCCCACCCCCGCAGCCGCCTTTTCGGGGGGCTTGCCGGGAGACCTAAAATTGCCCCCATGGCATTCACAGTCGGCACGCGCTCCATTTCCAAGATCGGCATCATCGGCTCGGGTCAGATCGGCCCCGACATCGCCCTGCACATGACCAAGGTCATGCAGCCGCACGATGTCCCGATCGTGATCGTTGACGTGGCGGAGGCGGCGCTGACGGCCGGCCGCGCCAAGCTCGAGAAGAAGATCGACAAGGGCGTCGAGACCGGGGCGTTCAAGCCCGACCGCGCCCGCGCGATGAAGGACAACACGACCTTCACGTCGGACTACACCGAGCTGAAGGGTGCCGACCTCGTCGTCGAAGCGGCGACCGAGGACCTGAAGATCAAGCAGATCATCTTCGGCCAGCTCGAGGGCATCGTCTCGGACGAGTGCATCCTCGCGTCGAACAGCTCGCACATGGAGCCCGAAGTGATCTTCGGAGCGGCGAAGAACAAGACGCGCACCTGCGTCATCCATTACTTCTTCCCGGCCGAGCGCAACCCGATGGTCGAGATCGTTCCCGGCGCCGAGAGCAACGGCGAGATGATCGACTGGCTGATGGACTTCTACGAGGAGATCGGGAAGGTGCCGATCAAGGTCGGCTCGCGCTACGGGTACGCGATGGACCCGATCTTCGAGGGACTGTTCCACGCCGCCGCGCTGTGCGTCGAGGAGGGCCTCGGCACGGTGAAGGAAGTCGACACCGTCGCGCGCAAGGTGCTCAAGCAGGGCATCGGCCCGTTCACCGCGATGAACCTGACCGGCGGCAACCCGCTCACCTACGTCGGGCTGCAGCACTACAACGAGAAGCTCTACAAGTGGTTCAAGCCGTCGAAGCTCATGGAAGCGACGATGGAGAAGAACGAGAAGTGGGAGACGGCCAAGCGCGGCGAGACGGTCGAGGTTTCCGACGACGCCTCCGCGAAGATCCGCGACCGCATGCTCGGCGCCTACTTCGGCATCGTCGGTGAGATTCTCGACTCCGGCATCAGCAACGTCGCCGACCTCGAGATGGGCGTGCAGACGGCCCTCGTGACGAAGCCGCCGTTCGAGTACATGAACGAGCTCGGCGTGGAAGAGTCGCTCAAGCTGGTCGAGGCGTACGCCGCCGACCACAAGGGCTTCCCCGTCCCCGAGTGCATCAAGGCACAGGCGAGCAAGGGCCCGTGGGAGGTTCCCTTCGTGCTCCGCAGCGACGTCGACGGCATCGCGGTGCTCACCATCCGCCGGCCCGCCGTGCTCAACGCACTCAACAAGGACGTCTTCGAGCAGCTCGGCAACAGCGTCCAGGCCGCCGAGGCCGATGCGGGGATCGAAGGCATCGTGATCACCGGCTTCGGCCGTAAGGCGTTCGTCTCCGGCGCCGACATCGGCATGCTCGCCGCGGTCAAGAGCCCGGCAGACGGCGAGGCGACCAGCTCGCACTCGCACAGCTACCTCAATCTCATCGAGAACTGCAGCAAGCCGGTCGTGTGCGCCTACAACGGCCTCGCGTTCGGCGGCGGCAACGAACTCGCACTCGCCTGCCACCGCCGCATCGCGCGCACCGGCCTGCGCGTGCTCGCGGGTCAGCCGGAGCCGAACCTCGGCATCATCCCGGGCGCCGGCGGGACGCAGCGCCTGCCGCGCGTCATCGGCTTCGAGAAGGCGTGGACCATCCTGCGCACCGGCGGCGTGCTGTCCGGCAAGGACGCCCTCGCCAGCGGCCTGATCAGCGACGAGATCGACGGCGACCTGCGCGCGGCGGCGATCCTGACCGCCAAGGGCATGGCCGAGCACGGCTTCGAGCGCATCAACAGCGAGCCGATCGAGGCGCCCGCCGAACTCCCCGAGATCGACCTCGGCCATCTCTCGACAGCGGTCGACGCCGTCATGCAGAAGGCGATCCTTGAAGGCCTCGCCATGGGCCTCGAAGAGGGCTTGAAGTTCGAGTCGAAGTGCTTCGGCGAGGTCTGCGGCCTTGAGGACATGCGCATCGGCATGGGCAACTTCATGACCAACGGCCCCCGCAGCAAGGCGACCTTCGTCAACAAGTAGCGTCCGAGATGGGCGAACTGAGACGCGGCGTTGGGATAGTTCTGCTGAACGACCAGCGCCGCGTTTTCGTAGGCAAGCGGACGAATGGCACCTGGCACATGCCGCAGGGTGGGCTGGAAGATGGGGAAGAGCCGCGAGAAGGGGCGCTCCGCGAACTCCGCGAGGAGACCGGCACAACCCGCGCGACAATTCTCGACGAGACCGACGAGTGGCTCGAGTACCTCGTGCCCCCGAAGTGGCGCCCGCCGCAATGGGAAGACAAGTACGACGGCCAGATCCAGAAGTGGTTCTGCATGCGCTACGACGGCGACGGCAGCGACCTCGACCTGGAAACCCATCACGAACCTGAATTCGACGACTGGAAGTGGGCCACCGTCCAAGAGGCAATCGACGGCGCCATCGAGTTCAAACAAGAGCTGTACCCGGCCGTGTTCGCGGCGTTCGCGAACCATTTTCCAACCTGGCGCGCGTAAGCGGTCGGGAAAAGCGCCGCTCTACTCTGCCCGCACGAGTCGAAGGCGCAGGGTCTCTGGCTGGCCCTCGATGCGCACGTCGTGCGAGATCGGCACGTAGCCCGCGATCGCGATTTTCAGGATCCAGCGTCCGGGTGGGAGTCGGTGCAACTTCGTGTGGTACTTCCCGTGCCCGCCGTGCACGCGGAAGAGCAACAGCGGCACCTCCAGTTCGTGCTTCGCCGAGGCCAGGCGGAGCTTACCCGGGATCTGGTAGTGGGGAACGTTGGCAGCGTTCGGCTCAACTTCCAGTTCGAGCACGAGCGATCCCGCGGGGGTCGCGGGCTCGATGCGCGCTACACGCCCGGCCTCGATGCGGACATCGCCCGCGTGCCAGCCGGCGCCGCGCTGCCCGTCGAAGAGGAGGTGGTAGCGATAGGAACCGGGCCGCACGAATACGGCGCCACGGTTTCGCACTGGGGTGGCGGGGGCCGCCTGCCCCGCTTCCCCCTCGACGAACAGGACAACTCGTCCGAGGAAGTTCGCGGGAACCCGCAGCTCGCCGAACGCGGCGTGATCGATGACGCATTCGACCGCCTTCTCGAGCGGCACCGACACCCGTTGTTCCACCCCACCGACACGGACGAGATAGTCGCCCGGCCTCAGATACAGGAACGCCTCACCGGCTCTGTCGGTGCGCATGCCCTCGACATCCTCGCCCGCGATGGAACGTCCAACCACCCAGAAGATCGCGGAGGCGATCGGTTCTCGGCTCGCGTCGAGGAGGCGCACGTGCAGCCGACCGAGTCCCGACGGAATGGGCTCCGGCGCCGGATCGCGAATCAGATCCGCGAGATACACGGTGCGCTCTTCACCGGCGAGGATTCGAATTCCCATGCGGCGTTTGCGATCGCCGTCGTCCCACTCAAATGTGTATTGGCCGGCGTACGCCTCGATCAGGTAGTGGCCGGAGTCGACTCGGTCCAGCCGCTCCGAGGTGACGTCCCCGCGCATGTCACTGCCAATGAGCTGGAAGGCGTCCTCGGCCCAACGCTCCGGCTCGCGGACGAGGAGGTTGAGCCGGCCGGTGCCCGGTGCAGCCCATGGCTCGGCGCGCTCCGAGCGCGATGGTGTCGACTGCCGGGGCACGACGGGCTGGGATTCGCGCGGCCCCTCCCCCGGAGCCCCCTCCCGATCGAACGGAGTGACTTCAGGCGCTTCGGTTCGCGTCGATTGGCGCGGCGGGACTTCGGGATCTTCCGCAGCACCCAGCAGATAGCCCAGACCGAGACCGACTCCAAACGCGAGAACTACCAGCCAGCGCACTCAGCCATGCTACCGCCCCGATACCGCGCGCCAGTTCACGATCTCCACTTCAGGAGCCAGGTACTCCTCGCGAACGGGCTCCTCTGTGCACAGGGCGGTCGAGAGGTACTTCTTGTTGCTGTCGCAAAAGATCGTTCCGACGACCGCGTTCGCGCCGATCTCTTCGGCGACCTTGAGCGCGCCGATGAAGTTGGCGCCCGACGAGATGCCGACGGCGATGCCCGCTTGGCGCGCGAGCTTCTGCGCCATGAGGATCGCGTCGCCATCCCACACATCGATAATGTCGTCGAGCTCGTCGAGCTTCACGATGGCGGGAATGAACTCGTCGCTGATGCCCTGGATGCGATGCTTGCCGACCTTGCTTCCGGTGCTCAACGTCGGGGAGTTGGCCGGCTCGAGCGGATGGAGACGGATAGCGGGGACGCGCTCGCGCAGAAGACGCGCGACGCCCATGATCGTGCCGCCGGTGCCGACGCCGGCGACGAACGCGTTGGGCTCGAGGCCCATACGCGCGAGTTGATCGAGAAGTTCGGGGCCGGTCGTGCGGTAGTGCGCCTCGACGTTGGCGTTGCTCTCGAACTGGTGCGGGAGGAATACGCCCGGGTTGTCCTGCGCGTACTTGTCGGCTTGCGCGATGCTGCCGAGGAAGCCGCCGGCGTCGTGGCTGACGGGCACGATCTCCGCACCGAAATTCTGGATGACGAGCACGCGCTCGCGGCTCATCCAGTCGGGCATGTAGATCCGCACCTGGTGACCGAGCGCGCGCCCGATGGCGGAGAACGAGATGCCGGTGTTGCCGCTGGTCGCTTCCGCGATCTCGGCGCCGGGCTCGATCACGCCGCGGGTGTGCGCGTCATCGAGAATGTGCAACGCCATCCGGTCCTTGATCGAACCGGTGAAGTTGGTCACTTCGTGCTTCGCGTAGATCGTGTATGCGTTGCCGCGGAAGCGACAACGAACGGCAAGGAGCGGCGTGTGCCCGACCAGCCGCCTGACAGCGGCCAGGCGCGAACGCACCTCCTCACGGGTCGGTGCTGCGATGGTGGCCATGCAGCCACCATCGCGGTGCGGTCAAGCTACGGGGTCAAACCGCCGTAGCCGCCGCCGGCTCACGGGGCGCTTTTTTTAGGGACGGATTCGGGACCAGATAGGGACCGATTGCCAGGTAATCGAGGTGCCCGAGCAGGAACGCGCGCACGGCATCCTTCGGCGTGCAGACGATCGGCTCCTCGTGCATGTTGAAGCTCGTGTTGATCAGGCACGGAATGCCGGTGAGCTTGTTGTACTCGCTGACGATGTCGTAGTAGCCGGGGTTCATCTCCCGCGTAACGAGCTGCGGCCGCGCGGTGCCATCGACGTGGACGGCCGCGGGGCAGTTGTCCTTCATGAACGGAGTGCAGTCGAAGGTCACGGTCATGAACTTCGACGTATGCTCGGCACCCGGCATGTTGATGTAGCACTTGTCGCGCTCTTCGTAGAGCGTGACCGGTGCGAACGGCATGAACTCGGTGCGACCGAGACGCTTGTTGAGCCACTGGTTCACTTCCGGCTCGCGGGCGTGATAGAGAATCGAACGGTTGCCGAGCGCGCGCGGGCCGTACTCCATACGACCGTCGAAGCGCGCCACGACCTTGCCCTGCTCGATCAACTTGGCGACCTGCACGGCGTAGTCGGCGGGCTGCTCGTAGCCGAGGTTCTCCTCTTCGAGCGCCTTGCGAATCTCGTCCTCGCCGTACTCCGGGCCGAGGTACGCGGTCTCGAGCGGCGTGGTCTCGTCTCCCGTGTGGGAGCGCAGCACCGCGAGGCCCGCACCGCAACCGCCGTCGCCCATGTTCGCGTAGACGAAGATGCGTTTGACGCCATCGACCTCGAACACGCGCTGGTTCATCTTCACGTTGGCGGTCACGCCGCCGGACAGGACCACCGCGTCGCAGCCGGTCTCCTTGATCCAATGACTGACCCACTCCTGCACGACCTGCTCGAGGACGGTCTGGTAGGCCGCCGCGACGTCGATCATGGGGAACTCGCAGGCGAGATGCCGCGAGAAGAAGTAGTTGTGCGCCTGGCGCATGCGGAAGCTGCCCGGCGTGCGCTCGAAAGTGCTGAGCAGGGCGGGCCCGAGCACGCTCGGGTCACCGTAGGCCGCGAGGCCCACGATCTTGCCGGCGTGGCGCGCGGGGTTGTATCCGAGGCTGGCGGTGACCGATTCGTAGAAGTCGCCGAGGGAGTTCGGGTACGGGATGTCGGAGAGGCGTTTGATGCTGCCGCCCTCTCCGAGGCTGATCGAGCCCGCGAGGCCCGTGCCGTAGCCGTCGATCGTCACGATCAGCGCGCGCTCGTAGCCGCTGTTGAGATACGCGTTGGCGGCATGGCTCAAATGGTGCTCGTAGCGCTTGAGCTTCGGGAGCAGGCCGAACTTGTTCAGCCCGGTCTCGAGTTCCTTTTGCCACTGCTGGTGGTTGGCGCGCGACGCTTCCGCCCACTTGCCGAGCAGGTAGCGGCTGGCGCGCGTCGACAACGTGTTGTTCAGCGCGAGCAACTTGTAGGCGAGCTTTTTGATTCCGCCCTTGGCGAACACGTGCTCGGGATCCGGCAGGCCGTGTACGGCCTCGGGGCGCGTCGGGTGCACCTTGCGCGCATCGTCCAGAAGCTTACGCATCTGCGCGCCGTCGAGGGTGTGCATCAGCTCGGCGTCAGCGAGAAGGTTCTTCTCGATCAGCGCGACTTCCTTGTCCCACGTCAGGAATGCGTAGCAGACCTCCTCGACGTCCTCGGGCTTCGTCCCGGTGACTTCGAGTCCCTTGGCGAGCGACTCGTAGGGAAAGCCGGAGTGCTGCTTCTTGCGGCTGAAGCGTTCCTCGCCCGCGGCGTACAGGATGCGCCCGTCCTCAACTACCGAGGCGGTCGCGTCCTTGTCGAGGGGCGAAATGCCAATCACCTTCATGCTGTCCCTTTCGCGAGATGGTCACGCAGCTCCAACGGGGTCATCGTGACGCCCCCGAGTTCACCGAAGAAATAGTCGAAATAGCGGCGGAAGCTATCCAGGAACGCCGTCAGCTCCGCCTCGCTCCCCACATAGGGGGTGCAGCCGGGCACAACCGAAGGACTATGGAAGCTCATCGTGAATACGCGTTCACCCCGTGTGTGTAACCATCGGGTGAGGCGGATGTTCTCCTTGACCGTGGACCCCTCCGTAGAGAGGTGAATTCGCTCCACGGCGCCGAGCCGGAGCAGAATTCCCGGAGCTTTCAGCTTCAGGAAGGGACCCCAGTTGGCGAGTTCGTAGACCGGCCGCATGAGGCCTCCGAGGTATCCGACCAGGGCGCCCGTGGAGGGAGCGCACAGCATCCGCCGATCGCGGCCGAACCAGTAGGGACCCGTCGGATAGTCGCGGAAATCCGGCCCGGCTTCCGGGCTATAGTCGAATGGCGGGCAGATACTCAGGTCCACATCGAACCCGAGTTTCTCCAGAATTCGGGATGTATTGGGTCCCACGCCGTAGCGCCCCGCCTTGTAAATCGTGGCGGGCGCCCCGAAGCGCCGGGCGATCTCCTCGTTGAGCACGCGGAGCTTGGCCTCCTCCAAATCGGAGGGCAGATTCCCGACGAAGGAATTTCGTCGGCAGACTTCCTCGTCATGAGGCGGATTGACCCACGGATGCACGTGGGCGCCGATCGTGCAACGCCCGTCCCCGTGAATCGCCTGCAAAGGCTCATACCCGTCCGGCTGGGAAGCAACCGGATAGTCGATCACGTAGCAGGGCTTGATGGAGTACTCGTCGAAAACGCGCTGGGCGCGGTCGATCTTGCGCATCGCCGTGACCGCGGTCTCGTTCCGGTCGTGCGGCTTGCTCCAGTCGAATTCCTCTTCGGTGTCCGAAACGACAAGCAGGATCGGCTTCTCGCCGGCCGGAAGCCGGGCCAGGCTGGAGGCAGGGATCTTCCCCACAAGCGGTAATTCGCGGACGGCGGACTCCATTCCCCCCGCGTTTACCAAATCGCGTGCCGACCCATTGAAACTCGCCCCACGGGCGGATTCTCCCCGATCCCGGCCCCAGCGTGTCGATTTTTTTGGACGATTGGCTAGCCCGACGCATTCACGGCGCCGTGGATCGGTCGAGCTACAAGTCGAACGAGATGCCCTGCGCCAGCGGCAGATCGGTGGACCAGTTGATCGTGTTGGTCTGCCGGCGCATGTAGGCGCGCCAGGCGTCGCTGCCGCTCTCGCGACCGCCGCCCGTGTCCTTCTCGCCGCCGAACGCCCCACCGATCTCCGCGCCGCTCGTTCCGATGTTGACGTTGGCGATCCCGCAGTCGCTGCCGCAGTGCGACAGGAACGTCTCCGCCTCCATCATGTCGCGCGTGAAGATCGCGGACGAGAGTCCCTGCGGCACATCGTTGTGGATCGCGATCGCCTCATCGAGCGTCGTGTAGCGCATCAGGTAGAGCAGCGGACCGAACGTCTCGTCCTTCACGATCGGCATGTCGGCGGTGACTTCCGCCAAGGCCGGCTTCATGAAACAACCCTCGAGGCGTTCGCCACCACAGAGGATCGTTCCGCCCTGCTCCTTCACTGTCGCAACCGCGCGCACCACGTTGTCCACCGCGTCTTCGTCGATCAGCGGGCCAACGAGCGTTCCCTCTTCGAGGGGATCGCCGATACTGGCGCTTTCCCAGACGCGCTGCAGCTTGCTCTTCAACTCGTCGTAGACGCTGTCGTGCGCCAGAACGCGACGCGTCGTCGTGCAACGTTGTCCTGCGGTCCCCAGCGCACCGAACGCGATGGCGCGCAACGCGAGATCAAGATCCGCCTTGTCACTGACCACGAGCGCGTTGTTGCCGCCGAGTTCGAGGATGCTCTTGCCGAGACGCGCGCCGACGGTTTCGCCGACACTGCGCCCCATGCGCGTCGAACCGGTCGCGGAGACGAGCGGCACGCGTCGATCTTCGGCCATGCGCGCACCGATCGCGGCGTCCGCCACAAGCAGGCCCGAAATCCCGGCGTCATATCCGTTGGCGGCAAAGACATCGTGCGCAATCTTCTGGCATGCGATCGCCGTCAGCGGCGTCTTCTCCGACGGCTTCCAGATGCAGACGTTGCCGCACACCCACGCGAGCGCCGCGTTCCAGGCCCAGACGGCCACGGGGAAGTTGAACGCCGAAATGATGCCGACAATCCCAAGCGGATGCCACTGCTCGTACATGCGATGGCGCGGGCGCTCGGAGTGCATCGTGAGCCCGTACAACTGACGCGAGAGACCGACCGCGAAATCGCAGATGTCGATCATCTCCTGCACTTCGCCCAGGCCCTCGGCGCGGATCTTGCCCATCTCGAGTGTCACGAGTTCGCCCAGTGCGTCCTTGTTGGCGCGCAGCGCGTCACCGAACTGGCGGACGATCTCGCCGCGTTGCGGTGCCGGCACCATGCGCCACTCCGCAAACGCGGCCTGCGCTGCCTCGATGACGGCTTCGTAGTGGGCCTCCTCCGCCATCGACACTTCCGCGAGGAGCGCGCCGTCGCGAGGACTGCGCGACTCGAGGCGCGCACCGCCGCCGTCGAGCGCCCGGCCGGTCCACGCGCCGGGGTTGTGATCTTCGATGCCGAGGGACGAGAGGATTTCACGCGCGGTAGACATAGACCCCGTGGGAAACGCGGATCACGCCACAACCGTCGTGGACCGCATTGACTAGAAGGACCGAAGCGTGGCGCTTGGTCAACCCGAGCGCCTTGGCGGCAGCAGCCGTACGAAACGGCGCACCCAACTCCCGGGCCCATTCGACCAGCTTGGCCATGTGGGTTCCCGGCGAGGGCTCGCGAGACGTGCGGGCGGCACCCTGGGCCGGTGTGCCCGGCTCCACGATGCGGATTACGAGGCGGCCGGCGGAACGCAGCGCGTCGGCGAATTCCTCATCCATGGTCAGCTTTACGTGCGCGCTCATACGTCCACGGTAGCCGATCCAGGGAGCGGGGGCCACGGATCGCGAGGCGTCTGTGGACACCGGTCCCCACTCCGCGTTAGGGTCGGCGGCTTCGAATGGCGAAGACACGGCGCGTACCCTGGGCACTCTCGCCGAAGACGTTCCTGTTCGCCGCGGGTGTCGGGATCATCGGCGGCCTCGTCGGGACCGTCTACCAGCTGCTGAGCCGCGGCCTGCAGTGGTTCATCGTGGGCGAGGGGTCGTTGCTGGATGCCGCCGCGCGACTCGAGCCGTGGCAGCGCGTGATGATCCCGTTCCTGGGTGCCTGCGCAGCGACGGCCCTCGTCTACACGTTGGGTCGCTGGCGCCCGGGACAGGGAATGGCGGCGGTCATGGAGGCCGTTTCGCTGCGCCGCGTGCGCAGGTTGAGCGCCACCGCCACCGTCGCGCGGGCACTCTCATCGCTTGCCCTGATCGCGACGGGCGGATCGGTCGGCCGCGAGGGTCCCATCGCGTACATGTCGGCGAGCTTTGGAGTTCGCTTCGCCCGCATGAGCGGCATGCCCGCGACGCGCCTGGGCCTGTTTGCCGGGTGCGGCATCGCGGCGGGCATGGCGGTCTCGTACTACGCCCCGCTCGGCGGCGCCCTGTTCGCGATGGAGGTCGTGCTGCGCAACTTCTCCGTCGACATCTTCGCTCCGGTCCTGACGGCGTCGATCGTCAGCTTCCTGATGCTGCGCGCCCTGGCCACCATCGAGGTCATCGGCTCGAACATGAACACGTCGCAGCTCTACTCGTTTCCCGCGTACGGCGGGAGCGGGCCGTGGGAATACCTGCTCTATATCCTGCTGGGCGTCGCGGCCGCGCTGGCCGGCGCTCTGTTCCTGAAGGCGCTGCGCGACTCGCGCAGACTGTTCGCCCGTCTGCGAATTCCCGGCTGGGCGAAGATCCCCTTGGGCGGCCTGATCGTCGGCCTGGTAGGAATCTGGCTCCCGCAGGTGTGGGGCAACGGATACCACGCCGTCAACCTGATCATCAACAAAACCCCTGCGCTGGCGTTCGTCGGCATCCTGTTCCTCGGGAAGATCTTCGCGACATCGATCACACTCGGCTCCGGGGGATCGGGCGGCATGTTCACGCCGGTGTTGTTTGCCGGCGCGGCGATGGGTCTGTTCTTCGGCGAAGGCTGCCAGGAGCTCTTCCCGGGCATCGTGCTCGACCCGAAGCACTACGCCGTGGTCGGCATGGCCGGCGCCGCCGCTGCCACGACGCACGCCCCCCTCACCGCGATCATCCTGCTCTTCGAGATGACCGACGAGGTCGGGTTGTTCATCCCTCTGATGGTGTGCTCGATCACCGCGACCGTAACCTCGCGCGCACTCGGGATCGACTCGGTCTACCTCGAACCGCTCAAACGCAAGGGCATCAAGGTCCCGGAGTCGCTCGAGGAAACGACCCTCACGACAACGCCGGTCAGCGACATCATGCGGCCCGAGGGGGTCTGGGTGCGCGAGAACGCGACGTTCGACATGGTCGTCGAGATGGTGCGCAAGACACGACGCGACTTCATCTACGTCACCAACCCGACCGGCGCGCTCATCGGCGTGATCCACCTGCACGACATCAAGGGCTACCTCGCCGACTCCGAACTCGGCGCCGCCATCATCGCCGCGGACCTCGCCGTCGAGACTCCCCGCGCACTCCCGCACCAGACGCTGGCGGAGGTGATCGGCAAGTTCGACGATCCCGAGGTCCATGAGCTTCCGGTGGTCGATCCCAACACCGGCATGCTGATGGGTATCGTCGACCGGCGCGACTTCATCACGATACTGAGCGTCGAAGTCCTCGACAGCCCGCAGATTCGCGCCAAGTTCGTCGAGCCCGGCGGCGCCCAGCACTTTGTCGAACTGCCGGCGGGGCATGCGCTGGCCCGGCTTTCCGTCCCCGAAGAATTCGTCGGCCTCAGCTTGCGCGCCGCCAACTATCGCGGCGCCACCGGATTGAGCGTCCTGACGGTGGTTCGCACGGAACACCGCAAGGAAACGCGGCTGCTGCCCGATCCCGACATGATTCTTCAGGCGAAGGACGCGCTCATCGTCATGGGTTCGGCGGATGACATCGCCGAGCAGAGCGGGACCGACGCGTAGCGCCGTGTCGCGCCGGTAACGCCCAACGCCCCGTCCCACGCACAGAACCACCCGGCGAGGCGTTTGCAGGAGCAGAGGCATGCGGCTCTTGCTCTCGGTTCTACTCCTCACGCTTCCCACGCTCGCCAACGGAATCGTCGTCCCCGACCAAAACGTCCCCGTGCGGCTTACCGCGCACCGCGTTCACGCGGTGATTCACGACCGTGCGGCGCGTGTGACAGTCAATCAGACTTTTCAGAACACGGCACCACGCGAACTCGAAGGAACCTACCTGTTCCCGCTTCCGCGCGGCGCAACGATCTCCAGCTTCGCCATGACGATGGGCGGCCAGATGGTGCGCGGCGAGATTCTCGATGCAGACAAGGCACGTTCCATCTATCTGTCCATCGTCCGCGATCGCAAGGATCCGGGGCTGCTCGAGTACTGCGGCAGCAACCTCTACCGCGCGCGCGTGTTCCCGATTCCAGCAGTCGGGACCATCGAGATCGAACTGAAGTACGACCATCTGCTTCCCGAGGAGGGCGGCGCCGTCGAGTTCCAGTACCCACTGGGAACCGAACGACTCAATCGTGCGGCAGTGGAGCAAGTCGTGATCGATGTGGAGTACGACGGCGAGTCGGCACTCAAGAGCGTCTACTCCCCCTCGCACCCCCTCGATGTAATTCGGAAGGGCGACCGCGCCGCACGGGTGACTTACGAACGCTCCCGCACTCGACCTTCACACAGTCTGCAGATCTACTTCGGGCGCTCGCGGCAGGACCTCGGCATGTCGGTGCTGAGTCACCGGGAGGAGGGCGAGGACGGAGCATTCCTGGCCATGCTCGGTTACGACGCAGGCGTGAAGCCCGAAAAGCTGCTGCCTCGCGAAATGATCTACGTGGTCGACACCAGTGGCTCAATGGGTGGCGACAAGATGGAGCAAGCGCAAAAGGCGCTGACCGAGGCGGTCGCGATGTTGCGGCCGCAGGACTCGTTCACGATGATCGGATTTGCGACTGAGGAGCGTCTCTTCAGGCGCCGGCTCGTGCCCGCCACGCCCGAGAACAAAGTCCTCGCCGGACGCTGGATCCGCGCACGCGAGGCAGCAGGCGGCACCGCGATCGACGGTGCACTGAAGGCGGCGCTCAAGATCGCCGCACGCGGCAAGCTTCCCATCATCGTGCTGCTTACGGATGGGCGTCCCACGATTGGTGCGCGGGACGCGAAGACGATTCTCAAGAACGTGGCCGCAAACAATGCGGCCCAGGCGCGCGTGTTCACTTTCGGGATCGGCTCCGACCTGGACGTGCAGTTGCTGGATCGCATCGCCGAAGCGACGCGCGGCAAGCGTGACTACATCGCGCCGCACGAATCGATCGGGACCGTGACGCGCCGCTTCTTTCGACGCATTGATCAGCCCGTGGCATACGACGTCGTGCTGGAGGCCAGCGATGGCCTCCGCGAGATCTATCCGCGCCGGATCGGCGACCTGTTCGCCGCAGACCAGATCGTGGTGCTCGGACGCTACGAAGAGAGCGGGGCGGCCACGATCACACTCCGCGGCATGCGCGGCGACAAGCCTTTTGTACGCAAGTACGAATTCAACCTCACCCGCCGCGAGGGCAACAAGTCGTTGCCGCGCATCTGGGCGCAACGCAAGGTGGCGTTCCTGTGGGACCAGATGCGCCTGCACGGACGCTCGAAGGAGCTCAAGGACGAGATTGTCCAGCTCGGAACGCGTTACTCGATCCTGACGCCGTACACGAGCGGGCTCGTGGTCGAGGGCAGGAGTAGCGCCTCACCGCTGTTCTTCACGAGCCGCGACAGCAACGATCGCGGGCGCCGCCGACGCGACGACGGACTCAAGGGTGGCGTGCCGCCGGGCCTGCGCTCACCCTCCGATCCCGAAGCCCCGCGCGCTCCCGCGACGCCCCCGACCGGCGGCCCGCGCGGCCCCACCTCACCCGGTTCACCGATGGAGCTGTCGAAGCGGCTCCAGGCGCTCAAGGAGGAGGGACGTCTGCACCTCGACGGGGACCGCGTGGTCGCCGGCGACAAGACTTTTCGCTGGGAAAAGAACAGCGGCTGGCTCGATGCCGCCTGGGACGGCAAGGGCGAGCCCATCAAGGTCGTAGCATTCTCGGATGCCTACTTCGAGCTCGTGGCGCTCGACCCGACGATCGCGCGCTACCTCGCGATCGGAAAGTGGGTGACGTTCGTACACGACGAAAAGACGTATCGCGTGCAACCCGAGTAGGCGCGCGCGGGAGGCGGTGTACACGGGAGTGCGTCGCGGAGCGGCGCGCGTAGGCAGTAGGCGGTCGCAGCCGAGCGCTGGGAAGGCGTCGGATGCCCCGCTGACGGTCGCTCGCCGGCGGCCTTCCGCGCGCGCTCCTCAACCTACGGGCGGAGCCCACCCCATCACCTGCTGGACAAAGTCGCGCAGGATGATGCCGGTCAGGCCCCAGACGACGTTGCCGTCGGCGTGGTTGAAGTACGGCACGCTACGGAACCGGGCCAGCTTGTGATTCGACTCGCGATAGCCCCAGCGATCCGACTCCAGAAGCATCGCAACCGGCACCTCAAACGCCTCCGCCACCTCGTCCGAGTTGAGCGCGTAATCGAGCGGCGACTTCAAGCGACCGGCGAAACACGCCACCTTGAAACCGGCGATGGAGACGCGGTCGGCCATGCGACCGAGCACGTCGATCTCCTCCGCCGGAATGCCCATCTCCTCGTCTGTCTCGCGCAACGCGCAAGCGACGGCGTCCTCTCCGGGATCCTTCGTGCCGCCCGGGAAGCAGACTTGGCCCGGGTGGTACGGGAGATCGTCACGACGACGATTGAAGATCAACAGATCGACCCCGTCCTTCTCGACGAGTAGCGCGAGCACGGAAGAGTCGCGCAGCCCCTCCTCGGTGTTCCAGCCGCCGTGCGGGATCTCGAGGCGGTTGCGGACGATGGCGTCTTCGATTCTCATCGTGCGTATTCCGGGAGTTGGGCCTTCAGTTTGGCGTAGACGTCAGGCTCGGTGCTCACGAGATTCGTGCGGCACTGCGGGTCGTCCTTCAGGTTGAAGAGACGGTGGATCGGGCCGCCTTCGCCGGGCACCGCGATCAGCTTCCAGTCCTTTTCGCGCACGGCGAAGCACTTGGTCTCGATCACGCGGTCGTTCAACTCCTCGCGCAGGACGAGATTGTGATCGAAATCGGGATCGAGGAACGTCGCCTGGTCGAACTTGGGGAAGTCCTTCACCTTCTCGCCCGGTTCGAGATCCGGCACCGGCTGGCGATAGAGCAGGTACGACGTCTCGAGCAGTGCGTTCAGGTCGGGGATGTCGCCGGCCAGGTCCACGCCCTGCCACGACTCCGGTCGCTGACTCTGGCCGAGCCAGGACATCCACGTCGGCGCGAAGTCGAACGAACGCACCAGCTTCTCGACGCGCCGATGCGGAACACCCGGTCCGGCGAAGACCGCGGGAATCTGGTTGGCCTGGTCGCCGCCGAAGAGCGACACACCATGGCCGAGCGTCGTCCCGTGCTCGTACAGGTCGTCCCCGTGGTCGGCGATGACGCCGACGATCACGCGGTCCGCGATGCCCATCTCCTTCAGCTTCTGCACGATGGCGCCCACCTGAGCGTCGAACTCGCTGACGCAGCCGTCGTACAGGTCCTTGATGTGCTGCGTCTCCTCGGGCTTCAGGTCGTGCTCGAACCCGCGCTGGATCATGTCGTCGATCTGGAAGTCGATGCGATAGCGATTGCGCCCACGGTAGTCCGGATCGGTGAACTGCGCGTAGTACGGATAGCTCGCCGAGTAGGGCAGATGCGTGACGTGGTGGACGACGGTCAGGAAGAACGGCTCGTCTTTGGCGGCCGCCTGCTCGATCCAGCGCTCCGCCTTGCCCGTGATGGAACTCGCGCCCCGCGTGAAAGACACGCGATTGAGCTCCGGCAAAAGCATGCGCCCCACCGCGTTGTTGAGGAACGAAGCGGCCACGATGTGATTCGTAAAGGCCGCCTCGGCGATCAGCGCGCGGTGGTTCTGCGTGTTCGACACATCGACGTGGTCGACACCGAAGTCAAAGATCCCGAACGTCGTCCCGCACCAACCGCCGATCGTCGCGGTCTGGTAGCCCTCGTCGCGGAGCAGCGCAGGAAGAAACGTCTGCTTGTTCTGGATCGTCTCGACCTGGCGGCGGCTGGGGAACATGTGGCGCAGGCCGTTCACGCGCGGCTCGGTCGAACTCAGGATGGAAACCCACGACTCGTGCGTACTGGCCGTGGGCACGAGGCAGTTCGCGAAGTTGGTTCCGCGTGCCGCAAGCGCATCGATGTTGGGAGTGGTCTCGCGCGGGTAGCCGTTGCACGACAAGCGGTCGGCGCGCAGGGAGTCCGTCGCGATCAACACGAAGCTCGTCCGCTGCACCGTGGCGGCGGACGCAGTCGGCAGGAGCTGCAACAGCGCGCCGATCACGACCAGGCCGGCCGCGCCGAACCGCCACCGCACCGGGACGCCACTCGTCCACCGATGCAGGGACCAGATCGAGAACGCACCGAACAGGATCACGATCTCCATCGGGTGATAGAGCGCGCGGATCCACGCCGGAATAGCGTCATGAATCGAGCAGAACAACGTCTGCGTCGGTCCGTAGAGCAGGTGGGTCTCGCTCGTCAGCGTGTAGAGCAGCCCGAGCAGCACGACGCCAACCGCCGCCAGCGCGGCCTTCCAGCCCTGTACGAACGGATGCAGCAGGAACGCCAAGAGCGCGCCCGCCAGCAGGTAGCCCACCAGAATCCGGACGTACAGGGAGGCCACCAATCCCGCGTGCTCGTCCAGGATCGTCGTCGCGATGGCGTTCTGCTGCGACGAGATCAGGACATAGCCGGCCAGCGACAGCAACGCGTAGACGGCGAACGCCACGCCCAGCACCCAGAACAGGGTGTTGCGGAAGGACTGCGGGACCGGGGTCATGAGCCCCGCAATGATAATGGCAGCCTAAAAGGCCTGCGAAATCGCGCTCTTGGCGGGCTCGAGGATCGCGGTCCAGTCGGCGTCCGCGGCCTTCATGACCGTAACGAAGTTCGCGGTGGCGAAAACGCTGACGACGCCGGGCAATCCGAAGAGCGGCTCGAACGGTGTGCCCGACGCATCCGCGGCGCTGGCTACCGTCTGGGGCCCATCGAAGCTGTGCCCCTCGATCGTGAACTTGTAGGCCGCCGGATTCGGCGTGGGCTGGGCGGTGACGTTGGCCATGCGCACAGGATAGCGGATCTGGGCGGGCGACGAGAGCAAGTGCTACTCGAGAAAACCGGACGTCTCTCGGTCGGAATCGCCCAACGTGCCGTCTCTCATCGACCCAGCTCCCGCTCCCAAAACCGCTCCATGCGACGGAACAGCAGCTTGCGCTCGCGCGTGCCGCCGATGCCGTGGAGGCCGCGGGGATAGAAGTCCATCTCGATCAGATGCCCCGCCTTCTGCACCGCGTCGACGTAAGCGATCGCTCCGCGCCAATGCACATTGTCATCCGCCATTCCGTGCGCCAACAGCAGCGGCCTCTTCAGCTTCGATGCGCCGGAGATCGGGGACGAGAGCTTGTAGCCTTCCGGATTCTCTTTCGGCAGGCCGAGGTAGCGCTCGGTGTAGGCGGTGTCGTAGTCGCGCCAGTCCGTCACCGGAGCAACCGCCACACCCGCCGCAAACACATCGCCCGCGTCCTGCAGGCACATCAGCGTCATCGTGCCGCCGTACGACCAGCCCCAGACGCCGATGCGCTTCGGGTCCACTTCCGGCTGCGCTCCCAACCAACGCGCCCCGGCCGCTTGGTCGCGCACCTCCCAGTCGCAGAGTTGCCCGCTCACGATTCGCGAGAACTCGCGTCCGTATCCGCCGGCGCCGCGCCCGTCGACCTTCAGGATCGAATACCCGCGCTGCAGCATGCGCTGATGCCACAGGCCGGACGTGCCCCCCCAGCGGTCGGCAACCATGTGCGACTCCGGCCCCGCGTAGGTGTGCACGATGGCGGGCCCGGGAGTCTTCCGCCGCGCGCGGAAGAGCATCGCGTGCAGCTTCGTCCCGTCGTCCGCCGCGATCGTCACGAACTCGGGTTTCGCCAGACCCGATACGGCCTTGCCCCGCGCGATCTCGCGGACGATCCTGTCGCTCGAATCCCGCAGCACCACCCGCGGCGGCTCCGTCACGCGGGAATACGAATCGACGGTCCATTCCGCGTCCGGCGAGACAACGACCGAGTGCCAGCCGGGCTCGGGGGTGTGCAATCGTTGCAGGGTGCGGTCAAAGTCCATCGAGAACAACCGGCGCCAGTACGGCTTCTCAACCGACATCGTGAAGTA
>Ga0070728_10002375_pt1 | contig 23674 bp, 13 predicted proteins | sample tdDd471_FD_66723 | JGI IMG/M metagenome (GOLD analysis project Ga0070728, IMG submission 66723) | Marine sediment microbial communities from the Atlantic coast under amendment with organic carbon and nitrate - tdDd47.1 | ecosystem: Environmental > Aquatic > Marine > Coastal > Sediment | place...
GCGCGTCTTCGCCGCGATCGACGGTCGCAATGGCGAGGCCGGCTGGTCGGCCATCGAAGACGCCGTCCGCTTCGAGCCGGTCCAGTTCACCGGGGATGGGGTGGGCGACGTGTGTGACGCCTGCGACGCCGGCGACGACACCGCCGATGCGGATGGCGACGATGTGCCGGACGCCTGCGACAACTGCCCGTCCGACGCGAACGCCGATCAGGCGAACGACGAGACCGAGGGGTACGGCGCACGGGGGATCGAGTTCGACTGGTACGACTTCGAGGCCGAAGGGACGATCCGTGGTGACGACAACACGACCGCCGTCACCCTGCCCTTCACCTTCTCGTACTTCGACACGGACGAGACCGAGGTGCAGGTCGGCACGAACGGCTACATCGCGTTCGGCGCCACCGCGCGCAACTTCAACCCGCCCGAGCTCGGTGACACGCGCACGCCGCACGGCATGATCGCCGCGTACTCGGCCGACTGGAACCCGAACGACGGCGGAGAGATCTCGTGGGGCACCCTCGGAACCGAGGGCGAACGGGTCTTCGTGGTGCAGTACGAGGACGTGCCCGAGTTCGGCGACTACTCCTTCGTGAGCGAGACGACCTTCCAGATCGCGCTGCACGAGGGGTCGAACGAGATCGAGATCTTCTGCATGAGCTGCGCGAGCTCGGGGCAGACGTACCGACAGGGGGTCGAGAACCAGGACAGCACGGTCGCGATCGTGTTCGACGACCGCAACGGCGACGACTTCGCCCTCGCGTACGATGGCGTGCGGTTCCAGACGAACTCCGGCGACCCGCTCGACGACGGGTACGGCGACGCCTGCGACGTCTGCGCCGGTGGGGACGACCGGGACGACACGGACGGCGACGGCGTGCCGGACGCGTGCGACCTCTGCCCGTTCGGCGCCGATGATGAAGACGTCGACGGCGACGGCACGCCCGACGCGTGCGACTCGTGTCTGCTGGGCGCGGACTACCTCGATACGGATGGCAACGGCTCGATCGACGCGTGCGAGACCCGCGAGGCACAGCCCGGCGACCTCGTCGTCACCGAGGTCATGCAGAACCCGGCGGCCGTCGCGGACTCGGCGGGCGAGTGGTTCGAGGTGACGAACGTGTCGGGCTTCGGCATCGAGTGGACCTCGCCGATCGTGCTGGACGGCGGCTCGGACCGCACCGGGTTCGGCGACACCTCCGTGATCTCGATCCCTGCAGGCGGTCGCGCGCTGCTCGCGAACACCAGCGACCCGCTGGTCAACGGCGGGATCGAGCCCGACGCCGCGTGGGACGACATGTTCCTCGGCAACTCGGCGGACGAGATCTACCTCGAGTCCGAGGCCGGCACCGAGATCGGCGGCATCGAGTACGACGGCGGACCGGTGTGGCCCGACCCGAACGGCGCGTCCATGACGTTCGGCGGCGACCCGTACCTCGACGACACGAACGACGGCAGCAACTGGTGCACCGCCACCGAGGCCTACGGCGACGGCGACCTCGGCTCGCCCGGCGAGGCGAACGAGCTGTGCTGGACGTGCGGCGACGGCGTCCGCGAGGGCTCCGAGGAGTGCGACGACGGCAACCTCGACGAGCGCGACGGCTGCACATCGACCTGTCGCTGGGACAGCACCCGCGCCTGTGTGGACGGCGGCACCGACATCGGCTGGGACGACGACGAGTCGGGCACGATCTCTGGCGATGACATGTCGCCGTCGTCGTGCGGCGCGGCGGACGAGGTGTTCGACTACGTGACGATCATCGCGCCGAACTCGACCGAGACCGGCCGCATCACGCGGACGGACGGCGGCGACGGCACGATCACCGTGGCCGTGCGCTTCGACGGGTGCGAGGGTGAAGAGGTCGCCTGCCGGACCCTCGCGTCCGGGGACTCGCTCACGGTGACGCCGGGCTCGCGGCGCGACACGTTCTACATCCTCGCGGAGTCGGCGACGGACGGCACGCCGGTGTCGTTCGCGTACACGTTCGCCGCCGCCGACTGAGCGACGGGCACCCCACGACACGCGCTCGCCGGTCCGCCGGCGGGCGCGTCGTCGTTCGTGGTGCCGCGTTCCGCGACGAATGCGTCATCCGGGTCGGCGGCTGCGTCCGCCCGGGTGAGCGACGCATCGATCGACCCGGGACGCGGTGCCGCCCTACTCGGCCGCGGCGGTCGCCGCGGCACGCATCTCGGTGACGGTCATCGACGAGCCGTCGGCGCTCCACCCCGGCGGGCCCCACACGTGGCGCAGGGCATCGCCGACCGAACCGGCGGCGGCGACGTCACGGACCATCGCGGCGAACTCGTGAAACTCCGCCTTCGCGAGGTTGTAGCTCTCGAGGTTGTGCAGGATGCCGTACTCGACCGGGTCGTCCCGCTTCTCGCGCTGGAACGTCCCGAAGAGGCGATCCCAGACGATGAAGATGCCGCCGTAGTTCGTGTCGAGGTAGTCGAGGTTCGTGCCGTGGTGCACCCGGTGGTGCGACGGCGTCGACAGGATCTCTTCGAGCGGGCCGATGCGATCGACGAGCTGGGTGTGGACCCAGAACTGGTACACGAGGTTCACGTGGTGGGCGTGCTCGACCTCGTCCGGGGTCAGCCCGATGAGGCACATCGGCGCAAAGAACGGGACCTTCGTGATCGGCGTGAACCACGACTGCCGAAGCGCAGTCGACAGGTTGTACCGCTCGCTGCTGTGGTGGTTCACGTGGGCCGACCAGAGGACGCGCACCTCGTGGCTCATGCGGTGAAACCAGTAGTAGGCGAAGTCGTCGATCACGATGATCGCCGCCTTGCGGGCCGCGCCCTCGAGGGGGAAGTCGCAGACCCGGTGCTCGTAACACCACTCGTTGATCCGGCGGGTCGCCCGCTTCATCACCGCCTCACCGGCGACGTTGACGAGGCCCATCGCGATGCTCGTGGCGGCGTCTCGCTTGTCGGCCCAGAGGTCCTCGCGACCCGCCCGCTTCGCCGTGACGTACTCTGCTGCCATCGAGGCGATGAAGCCGGGGACGGCCTTGTGGATCAGGTTCAACATGTCGCCTCGATGCGCGCGTTCGGAGTGCCCACAGGGTGCCGTCGCCTGCCACCGCGCGCAATGCCCGGTACGAGGCGCTCCCGCGCGACCGCGACGCAACCACGAGACGACGCCGGCCGGGATCCGTCGCCGACCGCCACGCGGGCGGGGCCTGTCGCGCACCCCTCACCGAGGGCCCCGGCCCGCCGTTCAGTCGGCGTCGGACCAGCCGAAGTCGAGCTCGAGCTCGTGCACGCCGTCACTCACCTCGTGGGCGATCGCGAGGGTCGCGTCGGCCGGCACGGTGAACCGGTGGCCGTCGACCTGAATGCGAAACGACTCGCCGGCCTCGACGGCGTCGGCCAGGCGGCGAAGGGTCGCCACGAAGTGGCTGCGGTCCTGCACGATCTCGACGTCTCGCTTCACGGCGGGCTCCGGATGCGGGGGCCGGCACGCGCGCCGGCGGGGTGTTGGATGCGGCTCAGGGTCGGTCGCCCGCCAGCGCGACGCAACCGCCAGACCCGCCGGCGATGATCTCGAATGCGCAACTCGTGCGCACCTGAGCACGGGCGCGGTGCATCTGGACCGACTGAGCCTCTTTCGATCCCTGCTCTGGAGTGCACGATGCGCGCGCACCTCGGCCTCGCTATCGGCCTGACCCTGACCTCTGGCATCGCTTTCGTCGGCTGCGGCGACGACAGCTCGGCGGACGTCTTCGATACCCCGGACACGTCCACGTCGACCGACACGGGCGTCGCCGTGGACGACGCCGGCACGACGCCGGCGCCGGACACCTCGGTGGACGACGCGACGCCGGACGCCCCGATCGTCGAGACGATCGTCGGGCGGTGCGACTATCAGAACGCGTTCTCGTCGGCGCCCGAGTGCAAGGCATACACCGGCGCTGCGTGGGACGAAGCCTCGGCGGCCGACGACTGCGCGGCGGTGCCGTTTGGCACGAACGGCTCGTTCGTCGCCGGCGAGACCTGCGGGTTCGAGGCCGAGCTCGGCCGCTGCACGGTGGACGGCGACGACGGCTACCTGCTCGTGATCAGCGGTGACGACCCGTCGCAGTGCTCGATCGCCCAGACCGCATGCGACACGTTCATCGGCGGCGCGTGGGCGGCCGACCCGGTCTGCGAGGGCGGGGGCACGGACGACCCGCCGCCGCTGTCCGGCGTGTTCATCCCGCCATACCTCGACTGCCGCGAACCGATGGACGGCGAGCCGATGGGCGATGGCCCCGATGGCAGCGTCTGCACGCAGACCCTGATCTCGGCGTGCACCGAGCCCGGGCGCCGGTTCGCCGACTACGCGTCGTGCGACGTCGTGGTGACGCAGCGCCCGTACTACGCCTACCCCGTCGAGTACGACACACCGGACGATGACCCGCGCCTCGAAGACGAAGCGTACATGGGCGAGCTGGCGTGGATCACCGAGCAGGTCGAGGCCTGCGCATGCACGTGCTGCCACAGCAGCGAGGACGCGCCGTCGGGCTCGTCCGGCTGGTACATCGAGGCCGGTCCGCTGTGGATCGACACCGTGGACGACGACGCGCTGGCGATGCTCGCCGGGCTCGTCGACTCGTCGGCGTTCGGCACGTACCCGCCCGAAGAGAACAACGGATTCGACCGGGCCACGACCGGCCTGCCGACGACCGACATCGAGCGGATGCAGACCTTCCTCGTCGAAGAGTACCTGCGCCGGGGCAACGACCTCGAGGACGCCGAGGCGTACCCCGCGTTCGGCGGCCCGCTGTACACGCAGTCTCTCTATGAACCCGAAGCCTGCACGGGGTCCCGTGGTCTGGCCGACGATGGCACGATCGAGTGGGGCGCCAGCGGCGCGCGGTACGTGTACGTGCTCGAAGCGGACGCGGCGAACCCGGGCGTGCCGCCGAACCTCGACCTGCCCGAAGGCACGATCTGGCGCATCGACGTCGATCCGAGCGACGCACCGATCGAGGGCCCGATCCAGTACGGTCAGCTGCCCGACGGCGCGTCGCAGGCGTGGCCGCTGGACGGCGACCCGCCGGCGCTCGAGCCGGGCAAGACGTACTACGTCTACGTGCTGCTCGACGTCGGCGTGCCCGTCCTGCGCTGCCTGTCGACCCTCGAGGGATGATCACGGCGCCGCGGGTTCGGGCCTTGGAATACGCACGAGGTCTGCCTACGTTCGCGCTGCCTGAATCAGGATGCCGTTTTCGCACGAATCCGACGCGCGTTGCCTGCATCCAATTGTTCGACTCGCGAGGTGCCCTCCTCGCGACCTGCCCTCCACGCCACGGGAGAATCCGATGACGAAGTTCCTTGCTGCTGCTTGCGCCGCTGGCGCCCTGCTCCTCGCTGCCCCCGCCGCCATGGCGGGCGACGGCTGCGGTTCGCACGCCGCCGAGGCCGCGACCGCGACCCCGAACGAGGTGACGCTGGCCGCCGTCCACACGATGGTGACCGACGGCGCCGTGACGCCGGTCGACGCCAACGGCGCCGAGACCCGCGCCGAGTTCGGCACGCTGCCGGGCGCGATCATGCTCGACACCGACGACGTGGCGTCCGTCCTTCCCGAGGACACCGACACTGACCTCGTCTTCTACTGCTCGTCGCAGCGCTGCAGCGCCGCGCCCCGCGCCGCCGAAGCCGCCATCGAGGCCGGCTACACCAACGTGCACGTGATGCGCGACGGCATCCGCGGTTGGGTCGACGCCGGCTACGAGACGCAGGCGGCGACGACCGACAGCTGATCGCAGCACCCGGTCCGATTCGGCAGCGCCCGTGAACCCGACGTTCACGGGCGCTGCTCGTTCGTGGCCCTCTCGCCCCGGGCGGGCGCCGGTGCGGCACAGCTGTCGGACGACAGCGCCCCTGCATCGGCTTGACCTGAACACGAACCGCGGGCACAACCTGTCGCCGCGCCGCCCGAGGCGGCGGATTACGACCCATTGGACCCACGCATCATCATGCGCATCCTGACGGCCACCCTTCTCTTCGTTCTCGCGTCGTTCGCCACGGCATGCGGCGGTGGTTCGGCCAACGCGCCGACCGAAACCGAGCACGCCCACGAGCACGCGGACGGCGACCACGCCCACGGCGACGAAGACGGCGAATGCTGCTCCGATGACGGGGACTGCTGCGCCGGCGACGACGGCGAGTGCGGCGACGAAAGCGACTGTGGCGACGCCGAAGGCGAGTGCGACAGCGAAGGCGGCGACTGCTGCGGCGACTGCGAAGGTGCCGAAGGCGAGTGCGAAGGCGAGAGCGACTGCGACGACGCCGAAGGCGAGTGCGAGGGCGAAGGCGGCGACTGCTGCGGCGACTGCGAAGGCGACTCCGAGTGCGCCGGCGAAGGCGAGTGCGACGACGCCGAAGGCGAGTGTGAGGGCGAAGGCGGCGACTGCTGCGGCGACTGCGAAGGCGCCGAAGGCGAGTGCGAGGGCGAAGGCGACACCGAGGCGTCGGCCGACGACGCCGGCGGCGACAGCTGCTGCCCCGACGACGGTGAGGTGGAGGCGATTTGATCGCCCTGCCCCCCTCTGTTTCTGCGCGGACGCGCGGCCGAGCTGGACGACAGCTTGCCGCGCGTTCGGCGCTTCTGGCGCTCGCCGTGCTGACCGGACCGCTGGTCGGATGCGGCGACGACGTCGATGCCACGGACGGCGACACCGCCCTCGACGTCGGCGTCGACGTGTCCGGCGACGCTGCGATGCACGACGACACCGGCGACGACACGAGCGACGGCGGCGATGCCATCGACGGCCCGACATGCCCGGTGCTCGACGACGCGTGTCTCGGCGACCCCGACGCGACGTGCGGACGCCTCTTCGGACGCCCCGGCCCCAACACCGGGCTCGGACCCGACGCCTGCGCCCCCGCCTGCGCGTGCGCGGACGACGGCGCGCTGTGGGACGCCCCCGTGTACGACGACGCCTTCATCGCCGGGCTGCGGGCGTACGCGTACGTCGACCCGCCGGACCGCCTGCTCGACGATCCGTACGACGCCGAGACCCCGCCGGCCGAGCAGCCGTCGGCCGTCTGCGCAATTCACCTCGATGCCGACGCCGTCGGCGCGTACGAGCTGCACACCTGGCCCGACGCGCAGACCGCCGCACGCGAAGGCGGGGTCGTGACGCACCGGGGCGCCTGCGGCCTGTGCTCGTCGCTGCAGGATCTCGCGGTGTACATCGAGACGCCGGACCTCGCGACGCCGGTTCGGGCGTGTGGGCTGCTCGCGTTCCGCGAAGGCCCGGAGGCGCAGATGCAGTGCCTGCTCGACATCGGATTCACCGAGCCGTGCGCCGACATCTGGTTCCACAACACGAACCACACCCGCGAGGTGTGCGCCGAGCCGTGCCTGCGCCTGCTGGACGCGCCGTACCACGACGAGACCGGCGCGCCGAACGCGTGCATCCAGTGCGACGAGGACCTCAGCGGCCCGATCTTCAAGGCGGTGGCGGGTCGCACCCGGCGCTCGTCCGGGCTGCCGACGTCGCTCTGCCGTCCGTGCGACACGGTCGCCCCGATCTCGCACGCCTGGCTCGTGACGCTGGACTGACCGGCGACGACGCCCCCGTCGCCCGTGGCCCCGGCCTGCGTGCCCCGCTCAGGCTTCCGCGTCGGCGATCGCCTCGAGCTCTTCCCACCGCGCGAACGCCGCGCCCTGCTCATCCTCGAGCTCGGCGAGCCGATCGCGGATGCGGTCGAGCTCGGTGGTGTCCCCGGCATAGAGCGCCGGGTCCGCCAGACGCTCGCTCAATGCCTCGTGCTCGGCCTCGATGGCCTCGAGGCGCTCGGGCAACGCGTCGAGTTCCCGCCGCTCCTTCTGCGACAGGCGACGGGGCTGCTCGGCCTTGAGCCGCGCCCTGCGCTCGGCCTTCGTCTCCTTCTTGCGCACGGGCGCGTCGTCTTCGCCGCTCGTCGTCTGCGGGCCACGCTGACGGACCCAGTCCGTGTATCCGCCGACGTACTCGACGAACTGACCGGGTCCCTCCCAGGCGAGGACGCTGGTGCACACGCGATCGAGGAAGGCACGGTCGTGACTCACGACGACGATCGTACCTGCGTAGGATTGAAGCAGGTCCTCGAGCAGCTCGAGGGTCTCGATGTCGAGGTCGTTCGTCGGCTCGTCGAGCACGAGCACGTTGGACGGCTTCAAGAAGAGCCGAGCGAGCAGAAGGCGCGCCTGTTCACCGCCAGAGAGGCGCGACACTCGGGTGCGTGCTCGGTCCGCCGTGAAGAGGAAGTCGCTCAGATATCCGTACACGTGTCGAACCGAATCGCCGACCTGCACGCGCTCGGCGCCGTCGGCCACTGCGTCGACGACCCGTGCGTCGGGGTCGAGCTGATCCCGCCGCTGGTCGAAGTAGATCACCTCGAGATTCGTGCCCGGCTTCACCACGCCGGCGTCCGGTTCGAGATCGCCGAGCAGCAGGCGAACGAGGGTCGTCTTGCCGCAGCCGTTCGGACCGATGAGCCCGACCCGATCCCCGCGCAGGAGCGCTGTGTCGAGCCCCTCGACGATCGTCGGGCCGTCGGGCCAGGCGTAGTGCAGCCCCTCGACCTCGGTGACGAGCTTGCCGGTGCGGGCGGCCTCCTGGACGAGCATGCGCGCGTTCTTCGGCGACGACCGACGCTTCGCACGCTGTTCACGCAGCTTGTCGAGCTCGCGCAACCGGGCGACGGACTTCGTCCGGCGGGCCTGTACGTTCTGCCGCGCCCAGATCTCTTCTTCGGCCAGCTTCTGGTCGAGGCGGGCGTTCTCGGCGGCCTCGGCGGCAAGCGCCTCCTCGCGGCGCCGCAGGAAGGTCGGGTAGTCGCACTCCCACGCCCGCACCCGCCCTCGGTCCACCTCGGCGATGCGCGTGGCGACGGCCGACAGAAAGGCGCGGTCGTGGGTCACGAAGAGCAGCGCCAGACCGGACGTCTTCAGGAAGCTCTCCAGCCACTCCACTGCCGGGACGTCCAGGTGGTTCGTCGGCTCGTCGAGCAGCAGCAGGTCCGGCTCGCCGGCGAGGGCGCGACCGAGCAGCACCCGTCGACGCCACCCGCCGGACAGGGTGTCGAAGGCTGCGTCCGCGTCGAGCTCGAGGCGCGACAGGATCGTCTCGATCGCCGGGACGACGGCCCACGCAGCGGCCGGGTTCGCGACGTCTTCGCCCCGGCGCACCGCAGCCGCCGCGAGCCCGTCCACACCGGCGCCCTCGGCGACCCGCTCGAAGACGGTACCGCCCAGGTCGCCGGGCAGGTCCTGAGGCAGCACGCCGACGCGCGCCCCACGCTGCCACTCGATGGTCGCGGCGTCGGGCTTGAGCGTGCCGGCGAGGATCTTGAGCAGCGTGGACTTGCCCGCGCCGTTGCGCCCGACGAGGCCGACCCGATCGCCGGGCTCGATGGTGAGGTCGGCGCCCTCGAACAACGGCGGGCCGCCGTATCCATGCTGCAGGTCGCGGATCGAGACGAGGGCCATGACAGGTCGGGGACGTGGGCGCCAGCTACATAGCACGACGCGCCCCGCGCGCGCAGCGCAGAAGCCACCGGCACGATGCACCCGGGGCGACCGTCGGAACCGCGTGTCGGCGTGGACCGGTTGGCGCGGCTGCGCGCGCCTGACGGGTGCGCGCCGCGGCCTACTCTTCGGGCAGCGGCGGCGTCTCGACGATCGGGTACGGGTCGAGAATCACCGGCACCTCGCCGTCCCGCCACGGCTCGAGAAAGGCCCGGATCATCTCGGCCGTCTCGTCGCTCTTCGCGGTCTCGATGTGCGTCGCAGCGCGGGGCGGTGCGTCGCCGCGCGAGACCCGGTCCATCTGGAAGTACGCGGCGGTGCGCGTGCCGTCGGCGAGGTTGCCCTCGACCGGACCCTCGACCGTCTCGATCGTGTCGACCGGCGCGACGACCGGACCGAGATGCGGCGCACCGAGCGCCCGCGCGAGGGCGAACCCGGACCCGGGGGGCACGACCTCGTCGGCCATCCCGACGTTCACCAGCACGCTCGGCGGGGTGCGGTCGTCGAACCGGTCCTTCAGCACGTGGGCCGCCCACAAGCCCGGGTCCGCCGGATCGACGATGTGCTGGGCGACTGGCACGATGCGGTCGAAGAGCACCTCGGAGCCGATCACGAAGTTGATGATGTCCTCGTAGTCGCCGAGCAGATCGGACTCGGTGACCACCGAGAGCAGCCGCGCGCCGCCGATGGTGAGGATGCCCGCGTCGAGATCCGGCGACAGCGCCAGAAGCCCGGCGCCACACATCGCGCCGAGGCTGGCGCCCAGATACGTGATCCGATCGGTCTGGACCTCGTCGATGCCGTCCCCGTCGAGGTCCGGCGACTGCCGCAGCAGCTCGATGAGCCGCAGCCGATCGAGGTTCGTCTGGTTGAAGTTGCCCCGGATCGCGAGGGCGTCGATCACGAAGGCGTCGAGGTCCATGCCGAGGAAGCGCAGCGCCGGCAGGTCGTCGTCGGGATCCGCCGAAGGGTGCTCGCCGTGGGCGACCGCCTCCATCGCGACGACAACGAACCCGTCGGCCGTGACGCGCTCTGCGATGAGCTCGCCCTCGCGCCGCCGACTGTTCAGGCCATGCCCGTACACGACGACCGGCCAGGGGCCCTCGCCCTCGGGCAGCCACACCCGCACGGGGATCGAGGCTTCGACGGGGTCCCGGGTGTCGTCCACCAGCCCGCGCTCATCGCGATAGTCGACCACCGTCGTCGACGTCTCGCACTGCAGGAAGTCCCGGTACGGCTCGCAGCCCTGCCATTCGCCCCACTCCACCGGCCGCGTGACCACGTCGGCGGCGGCGCGGACGACGGGCCCGATGTCATTGTGCGTGCGATAGACGGACAGCATCGAGACGTCAGCGATGTCGATCTCGAGGGTCTCGAGCGCCGCACGGTACGTCGGCCCGAACTGCTGCAGGCGTTCGTCGTCGGACGTGCCGGCGAGCAGGGCCCGCGTCGTGTCCGACGGCGCGATGCACCCACCATCGTCGGCCATCGCATCCCGCGTGACGACAAAGGCGTACTCCGCGTCGAGCTCCAGCGGGACCTGCGGCCACAGCACGACCGTGAGCCCGTCCTCGAAGATCGCCGCGTCGAACGGGACGGGCTCGGGAGTCTCGCCGTCGATGCGCATCCAGCGCCAGCCCGGATCCGTCGTGGACGCCGCTTCGCCGGACGGCACACCCGTGACCGGCTCGGTGAAGCGGATCAGCACGCCGCCGAGGGTGCCGAAGCCGGACAGGTCGTACATCGCGGCGAGGGAGTCGAGCAGCAGCGGCGGCGCGTTCGCGATCCACGGCGTCTCGAGGCTGTAGTCGAGGCGCCACCCGGTCGGGCTGGTTTCGTCCTCGCGCATGTACAACCCGTCGGGGAAGAACTCGAGATCGGGCGACCCGAGCGGGTCCCACAGGTGCGCGGTCGCGCCGTCGCACCAGTCGATCATCGGCCCGACGTCGGGCTCGACGTCCGGCGTCACGTCCTCGACCACGTCCGGCGTCGCGTCGGCGCCCGTGTCGACACCGGTGTCGGCGTCGACGTCCGCGTCCGGTCCGTCGGTGTCGAGCGTCGCGTCCGCGCCTCCGGCGTCGGTGCCCACGCCCACATCGGCGAGCCCGGCGTCGGTATCGGCCGAGTCGAGGTCATCGCCGCACGCGACGAGCGACGCAGCGACGAGAGCGACGGCCACAAGGGCACGACACGAGGCAGAACGAGTCATGAGTTCGGTCGGTGTCGGAGTCCGATCGCCGCGGGCACGGCGACCACGGCGCAGGGTACCGGCACCTTGCCCGGCGTGCCAGCGCGCGCCGGCCCACCGCGACGCTCAGTCCGACCGGGGCGGCGTGCCGACGATGGGGAACGGGTCGACGACGACGGGTGCTTCACCGACAGCCCACGGGGCAAAGAACGCCTCGATCTGCGCACCGACCTCGGCGCTGACCGCGGTGTCGATGTGGGTGGCATTTCGGGTGCCGTCGCGGTCGTTCGCGAGGCGGTCGATCTGAAAGAACGCCGCCGTGCCGCCGCCGTCGAGGTTGCCGGACACCGGCGCGTCGACGGTCGTGAGCAGCTCGACCGGCGCCGACACCGGCGCCATGTGCGGGACCCCGAGAGCGCGGGCGAGCAGGTGCCCCGTGCTCGCCGGGACGATGTCGTCCTGCATCGCGACCGTCACCGCGACGCTCGGCGGGCGCCCATCGTCGAACCGCTCCGCCAGCACGTGCCGGGCAAAGAGCCCGGCATCGGCGGGATCGATGACGTGCTGCGCGACCGGGACCAGGCGCTCGAAAAGCACCTCGTCGCCGATCGCCGACTCGATGATCCCGGTGAACGTCGACATCAACGGCGACTCGGTCATGATCGACATCATCCGAGCCCCGCCGACGACGAGGTACGCTGCGTCGATCGCGTCGGTGAGCGAGAGAAGGCCCACGCCGCCGATCGCGCCCAGGCTCACACCGATGTACCCGATGCGATCGGGGTCCACGTCGTCGACCCCGTCCCCGTCGAGGTCCGGCGAGGCCCGCAGGAGCTCGATCATGCGCAGGCGGTCGAGGTTCGTCTGGTTGAAGTGCCCTCGAATCGCGAGCGCGTCGATGACGAGCGACTGCAGGTCGATGGCCATGAAGCGGACCGCCGGCGGGTCCAGGTCGTCGGGGTCGATCGAGGGGTGGTCCCCGTGCTGCAGCGCGTCCATGGCGATGACGACGACCCCGAGGGCGGTGAGGCGATTCGCAACGCTGCGCCCGTGCGTCCGATCGCCGTTGAGGCCGTGCCCATACACGATGACCGGCCATGGCCCTTCGCCGCCCGGGAGCCACACGGACACCGGCGTCTCGAGCTCGACCGGGTCCGCGTCGCCGCGGACGAGCCCCCGGGAATCGCGCATGTCGAGCACCGTCGCCGACGTCTCGCACTCGAGGAAGTCGCGCCGCGGGGTGCATCCCTGCCACGGCCCCCACTCGCCCGGGTCCGCGCGCATTCGGTCCGCTGCTCGGCGGACCTCGCCGGTGTCGTCGTGCGTGCGATACACCGTCAGCGCGGCCACGTCGGCCGGCGCGATGCCAAGGGCGTCGAGCGCGTCGCGCCAGACGGGGGCTGCCCGGGCGATCCGGGCGTCGTCGGGGTCGCCGTGCAGCACGGACCGGGTGGTCGCCGACGGCGCGATGCACTCGCCATCCGCGGCGCGAGCGTCGCGGGTCACGACGACGGCGTAGTCCGCGTCCATCGCCAACGGGACCATCGGCCAGAGAACGACGGCCCGACCGTCTTCGAGGATCTGCGCCTCGTACGGCACGCGCTCGGGCACGTCGCCATCGAGCCGAACCCACTGCCAGCCGGGGTCGGTGGTCGACGCTTCGGCGCCGCTGGGGACATCGGCCACCGGGGCCGAGAACCGGAGCAGGGTCCCGCCGAAGGTGCCGAATCCCGTCAGCTCGAACATCGCGTCGAGCGAGCCGCGGACGACGTCGGGCGCCCCGGCGATCCACGGCGTGTCGGCGTCATAGTCGAGGCGCCATCCCGTCGGGCTCGTCGCGTCTTCGCGCAAGAACAGCCCGTCGGGGAAGAGCTCGAGCTCGTCGGACTCCATCGGGTCCCACAGGTGATCGGTGTCGCTGTCGCACCACGCTGGCTCGGGTTCGCCACCGGCATCGACGTCGGCGCCCGAATCCCCCTCTTCACCAACGTCGACGGCGCCCGCGTCCGGGCTCGATCCGCTGTCGCTCGCGTTCGCGATCGCCGCATCGGCCATGCCCCCGCTGGACGCGTCGTCGCTGCAGGCCGTCACGACGCCAACCGACGCAACCAGGGCGAGCCAGCAGACGCGGCGAAGGGCGAGGCGCATGACATGCACGGGGCGAGCGGGCGTGAGGCTCGATCGTAGCCTTCGGTCCCGCGGACCGCCAGCGACCGGGCGCACGACGGGCGCGGCGTGCTCGTCTGGAGCGCCGGGGCTAACGCGCGACGACGCTGCCGACGGCCTCGTTCGTGATCGCGCCGACTTCGATGATCGCACGAGCGTCTTCATCGCCGTCGACGACCCATCGCGCGAACGCCAGGGCGTACCCGCGCACGGCGGTGAACGCCGGCGTCGGGGCGACGTCGTCCGCCCCGCACCCTTCGTCGTCCCCCGCGCCGAGCGCGCAGACGTCGGTGAAGTGGGCGTGACCGGCGTTCGTCAGCTCGAGCCACCACGCGTCGGCGTCATGCCCCTCGATGCCGTCCCAGTACGGCTGGGCGTCGGCGCCGGTGCGGGTGTCATTGTCGGCCGTCATCAGAAAGACCGGCACATCCGCGCTCTGCAGGCCCGCGTCGCCGAACTTGTGCCGGTCGCCGGGGGCCATCCAGAGGCCGCCGAGCACGCGGGCGTCGAAGGTGCCCTCGGCGAGTCGAGCGCGCCGATCGGCGTCGTAGTTGCCGCAGAAGTTCGCACGACCGTCGTCGGATGCGCACCAGGCGTCGAGCCCCTCCAGGTCGAGCTCGGCCCCGTTGACCATCGCCATCGTGTAGCCACCGAACGAGTGCCCGCCGCCGATGATGCGGTCGGACGCGAGCCCGTCGAAGACGCCGCCGTCGGCGAGCACGAAGTCGAGCGCGGCCGAGATGTCGGCGCCCCGCTGCCAGTAGATGTCCGTCGTGCGCTCGTCTTCGAGCGAGGTGGTATCGCCGGTGTGCTCCGGCGCGACGACGAGCCAGCCGTGCGACGCGAAGTGCTCGAGGATGTAGACGCTCGCGGCGGGGAACACCCGGTGCCCATGCGAGAACACCAGCACGGGGGCGTCGGTCACCGGGGCGATCGCCGCCTCGCGCAGCACCGACTCGGGCCCGTCGGTCGCCGCGCCGGCGCGCAGGTACTGGGGCGCCCGCCCGTCGGTGTCTTCGGTCGGGTACCACACCCAGACGTCGATCGGGCGGTCGTCGCCGTTCACCGGATCCGGGTACGTGGTCTCGAGCACCTGGTAGCCGACCGTCCATGGACCGGTGGCCGACAGCGCCTCGGGGGTCGACGGGACGGGCCCCATCGGATCGGCGTCGGCCTCGGCGTCCATCGCGACGTCGCCGCCGGCATCGGTGGACCCGGTGTCCCTGTCGGTCGTGTCACCGACGGTCGTGTCGCCCTGCCCGGCGTCCGTCGCGTCTGCGCCGGCGTCGGACGTGCCGGTGTCGGCGGCGCCCGTGTCGGTATCGGTGCCGTCACCGGCATCGTCCCCCCCGCAGGCGGCGAGCGCGAAGAGGCTGGCGAGCAGGAGGCGGCGAGCGGTGCGCGTGGCGAACATCTGGATCCCGGTGCGGCAGACGCGCCGATGGTGACGGAGCCGGGCGCGCCGGTCCAGGTGTTCGGTCGCCGATCCTGTCACCACGGGATGCTCGACCCGTCCCACGCGAAGAAGCAGCCGTTCGACTCGGGCCCGGCGCCGTCGCAGAGGTCGAGGAGCTGGCGGGCGGCCCGGTCGACCGAGAAGAGCTTCTCGGGCTTCACGCGCCTGGCGAACGGCGCGCTGAGGTCGGTCTCGACGGTGCCGGGGTGCAGCGCGATGACGGCGATGGCGCGGTTGCGCCGCTTCAGCTCGATGGCTGCGGTGCGCGTGAACTGGTTCTGCGCCGCCTTGCTCGCCCGGTACGCGTACCAGCCACCGAGTCCGTTGTCGGCGATGGAGCCGACACGAGCGGATACGTTGGCGATGACCGCCGGGTCCCCGTGTTCGAAGAACCGGGCGAAGTGCTTCATGACGAGCACCGGACCGAACGCGTTGACCGCGAACACCCGCTGCAGGTGATCCGCACGCACGTGCGACAGCCGCTTCTCGGGCTGCAGATCGCCGTCGTGCAGAAGGCCCGCAGCGTTGATGAGCAGGTCGAGACGGTCCGTCCGCGCCGCGACCGTGTCCGCCGCCCCCGCGATGGTCGCCTCGTCGACGAGGTCGAGCGCGACGACGTCCAGCGAAGGGTGCTGCTGCGCCAGAGCACCGAGCCCGCCGGCCTCATCCGGGCGCCGACAGGTGGCGAATACCCGGTCACCCCGAGCAACGCACTGCCGCACCAGCTCGAGCCCGATGCCGCGGCTCGCGCCCTGGATGAGTGTGGTTCGAGGCATGGGTGTGGGGGGTCGGGGGGGCATGGGTGGGATGCGGTGGAAGGGGTGGAGGTTCGATCGTGGGCGAACCTCCCGTGGGCCGCGACCGGCATCTTCGATGCCGGGCTTCGTGGGGGCGGGGATGGGCATCCGGTCGAACCTCCACCCAACCCCCGATCCACCCCCATGCCGGAGCAAAACGAAGAAACCCCCATCGCGGTCGCGATGGGGGTTTCGAGGCGGGGTGGACGGGACTCGAACCCGCGGCCTCCGGCGTGACAGGCCGGCGTTATAACCAACTTAACTACCACCCCGTGGTGGGAGGCGGTTTGTAGGTCATCGCCGAGGATCTCGTCAAGCAAAAGTGTCGCCTGCGTGACGCAATTCTTCGGACGGCGTACAACGATCGTGCCTGCCCCCGCGACCCCGAATCGCACATGCGACGCCAACTTGCTGGACTGCCGATGCTTCTCGCCCTCGCCGCCGCTTCGGGCGCCTGCGGAGGCGACGGCGGTGGCGGCGACGCCCCGGCCTCGGACGCGGCCACGGACGTTGCGAGCGACACCGGCGAAGACACCGCGGGCGAGACCGACACCAGCGAAGACTCCACGGACGACGCAGCCGACGCCGAGCCGGACACGACGGCAGACGTCGACGACCCGGACGTGCGCCCGGCGTCCTGCTTCGACGACCTCGCGCCCGGCGAGGTCGAGGTGTTCTACGACGGATTCCCCGGGCGCGCCGGGGGCGGCACCGAGGGCATCGCGTTCGGCCCCGACGGGCGGCTCTACGCCACGGGCCTCGACGCCGTCTGGGCCTTCGACGCCGACGGCACGCGCCACCTCATCGCGACGGTCGACTCCGCCCTCGGGCTGGCCCCCACGGCGACCGGCATGGTCGTCGCCGTGATTGGCGAGAGCAACGCGCCCGGGGTGCTCGACGGCGCGGTGGCCCACGTCACCACCGCCGGCGACGTCCAGCTGTGGGCCACCGGCATCGCGAGCCCGAACTTTGCCACCCTGCTGCCCGACGGCAGCGCGCTGATCAGCGACGACTTCGACACCCGCGTCTGGCGGGTCACCGCCGACGGGACGGTCGCCGAGGCGATCGTCGACATCGGCTCGCCGAACGGCATGGCGTACACGCCCGACGGCGACGCCCTCATCGTCGCGTCGACGTTCACCGCCGACGGCGAGATCACCCGCATCCCCGTCGACGACGACGGGCTGCCCCTCGCCGATGGATGGCAGGTGCTGGCCCGGCTCGGCGGGGACGCCACCCCGGACGGTATCGCGATCGACACCGAGGGCGACATCTACGTCGCCGCGAACCTGCGCAACGAGCTGATCCGGGTGCCCGCCGACGGCGGCGAGCCCGAGGTCGTGGCGTCGGACCTCGGCACGCCCGCCAGCCTCGCGTTCGGCAACGGCGAGGGCTTCGACCCGTGCTCGGTCTACGTCACCCAGCTCTTCGGCTCGCAGATCCTGCGCGTCGCGGTCGGGCGCGAGGGCGCGCCGCTGGTCCCGGATGTGGACTTTGTCGACGTGCCCACTCCCGACGGCCCGGACGACTGGACGCGCTCGTATCCCGACGCGGCGACCCACCCGGCCCCCGAAGGCATGCGCTGGGCCCGCTCGATCGTGCACCTGCACTCCACGCACAGCCACGACGCCTGCGACGGCGACCCGCGGCCCGACGGCGAGTACAACCTCGAGTGCCTCGACTCGCTGCGCAGCGCGCTCTGCGACACGAATGTCGACATCGCGTGGCTCACCGACCACCCGGAGCACATGGTCGAGGTTCCGTTCGTCGACGCGCTGCTGCACCTCGAAGACGCCGGCGACACGCTGGAGCTCGGGGACGACGACCAGCCGCTGGCCAACCGCATCGCCTGCGAGAACGGGCGTGAGGTCGTCGTTCGCGCGGGCACCGAGAGCTCGCTCATGCCGGTCGGGCTCGGCGGACACCTCGCCGACGACGAGGCCGAGCGGTACCGGCTGCACGGCGGGCGCAACGCAGAGTCCGTCGAGGCGTTTCGGGCGTCCGGCGCGCTGGTGTGGCAGGCCCACGCCGAGGAGCGCAGCCGCGAAGACATGCGGGCGGTCGAGCTCGACGGCTTCGAGATCTACCAGCTGCACGCGAACATCGATCCGAGCATCCGCGAAGAGAGCCTCGGCCTCGACCCCGGCGCGCCGTTCGAAGACCTCGCGCCCTTTCTCTTTGGCACGACGGACGTGCACCCGGACCTCGCGTTCCTGCTCTTCCTCGACGACAACCGGCCGTCGCTCGCCCACTGGGCGGACCTGCTCGCCGACGGGCCCATCGTCGGTACGGCAGGGACGGACGCGCACGAGAACGTGTTCAGCGTCGAAGCGTCCGACGGCGAGCGCCTCGACAGCTACCGCCGGATGCTCTCGTGGTTCGCGAACTACGTGCTGGTGGACGGGGAGCTGACGGCGGCGAACACCCAGGCCGCCCTCGCCGCCGGTCGCGTGTATCTCGGGTTCGACGTGCTCGGCGACCCGGGCGGGTTCGGTGCATGGCTCGAGGTCGACGGCGAGCGGTTCGAGATGGGGTCGAACCCGAACAGCGGCGAGACGGCGACCCTGCACGTGACGGTGCCGACGCCGCAGATTGCTGGCGGGCCCGAGGGCGAGGTCACCGGGCGCGTGCTGCGCGCCGACGGCGACGCGTGGCAGCCGGTGGGCACGACGTTTGGCCCCGGCACGCACGAGATCGAGCTGACCGAACCCGGCGCCTACCGCGTCGAGCTCCGCACGTCCGCTGCCCACCTGCGCCCCTGGCTCGCCGAGTACGCCCTGCCCCTGGCGCTGGCGGACTTCCCGTGGGTGATGTCGAACGCGTTCCGGTGGCGGTTGGATGGGTGATGGGGGGCATGGGGGGCATGGGTGATGCCCGCATCGGCGGCTTCGCCGCCGACCCACATCTTCGATGTGAGGCTGCAGGGGGGTGGATCGGGCGTTTCGGGATGGCGCGGGCATCGGCGGCTTCGCCGCCGACCCACATCTTCGATGTGGGGCTGCAGGGGGGTGGATCGGGCACCTGGTCGAACTTCGACCAGATCCCCGATCACGCCCCCATGAAGTCCGGCATCGAAGATGCCGGCCGCGGCCTACGGCCGCGGTGCTCGGACCACCCACGTCGGTGACGTGCCCGCATCACCCATGAGGGACATGGGTGACACACCCCGTCACGGAATCTCGTTGAACGGGCGTGCGGCCGGCGGGTCGGCGAAGCCGGGGCCTTCGCAGTCGTTGCGCGAGTTGCACAGGTCGATCGACCAGTCGGTGCCGCCGCTGGCCATGTACCGGCCCATCGCGTTGAACATGAACCAGCCGACGTCGAAAACCTCGAGGTTCGTGCAGTCGCAGGTCTCGCCTTCGGGGCAGGCGTCGCGGCACGCGCGAATCGCAGACTCGGTCTGCCCGCCGGGGAACGCGAAGCCGTGCTGCCCGTCGGGCTTCGGGTACGGGAAGATCACGCCGCTGATGCCGCCGCGATCACGACCGTCGGGCGACGTGTCCGACCACAGGTGCAGCGGCTGCTCGAGGCGCGGCACCTGACCGGCCCAGAGGTCCGTGTCCTGGCTGAAGTTCTCGACGTCGAGGTGCACCGGGACATCCGGATTGTCGATCATCGTGTACCGCGGGATGTTGTGCACCGCCTCGAGCACGCGGGTCTCGATGAGCTGCTGGTTCGCCGGGATGCCCCAGCGGTCGTCGGTCTCGTGGAGCTCGATGAAGCCCGCCGCCCGCGCGATCGACGTACCCGTGCTCACCGGCACGCTCATGTCGCCGAGGGTGTTCACGATCATCACGTGGGCGCCGGTCTGCTCGCCGGTGCCGGGATAGAAGAGCGGCTCGGTCTCCATGTGACGCGCCCACACGGTCGGGTCCGCGCCGTCGAGCACGAGCTGGCCGATGCCGAGGAACCGCCGCATCTCGGGGTTCGCGCGCCGCAGACCGAGACCCTCGGCCAGCGCCCGCAGCTCAGTGCCGGGGTCGAAGATCTCGCTCTCGAACTCCACCTCGACCTCGAACGTATCCAGCGTCGCGGTCGGCGTCGGCGTCCCCTCCAGCGTGCAGTGCTCGTCACCGAGCACGAGGGACTCGCCGGGGTACACGGTGAGCCGATGCCGGTCGCCCCGGTCGCTTTCGACCGCCAGGCGGAAGGTGCCGGTCTCGGACACGTAGGCGCAGCCACGCTCGCCGTTGTCGAGGTTCTCGAGGATGACCGTGTCCCACGGCTGCAGCGCCGGCAGCGAGCCGACGTCGCGGCGCTCGTCCCGGTTGCCCGAGATGACCACCGTCTGCACCCGCGTGTCGCCGTCCTCGGTCGGCGTGCCGAGGTACAGCGGCGTCATCACGCGCAGCACGACCGCCTCGGGCACGCCGCCGGTCTGCGACCGCAGCCCGACGTCGCCGAGCCCGCCACCGGCCGAGATCGGCGCGGCGACCTCGACGTTCGGCTCCGTCGACGCGATGAGCGACGACATGATGCCGCCGAGCGAGCCGCCGGTGGCGTACAGGGGCGAGTCGAGGCCCATCTCGAGCACACCGTCGCCGTCGAAGTCACCGGCCAGCTCGTTCTCGCCGTCGCCGTTCAGGTCGTACGCCCAGCGGCGCTCGCCGTCGAAGCTGCGCACGACGCGCACGAGCTGGTGGTAGTCGAGCAGCGTCTGGCGCACGACGTCGCGGGTGTGAAAGAGGTACGCCGTCCAGAAGTCGGCGCCGCCATCCCGACGGCCGTCATTCGTGTGGTCGATCGCGCGGTTGCGGTTGATGACCGCCTCGCCGAAGGCGCCAAGGCCGAACGTCGAGAGCAGCGTGTCGGCCAGCTCGGCTTCTTCGTCGTTGAGGTCGTCGATGCCGTGCGAGACGTTGTCGATCGAGAGCGTCGCGAGGCCGTGCTTGGCGAAGTAGCCGTTGAAGTTCACCGCCTCGAACCGGTCACTGCCGTAGCCGTGGCCGAGGATGACCACCGGCGGCGCCTCGCCGTTCGCGCGGCGCGGGCACACCTCTTCGCGAGGCACGGTCAGCCAGAAGTACACCAGCTCGCCGCGCGCCTCGACGGGCACACGGTCGAGGTCCACCGGCCACGACTGGTCGTTGTACGGGATGGGCATGCCGTCCTCGTCGACCCGGTCGAAGAGCTGCGGCGACCAGTAGGCGCCGATGATGTGGAAGTCGATGTACGCCTGCGAGCCCATGAAGGCGGCGTACTCCTTCGACGTCGAGTCCATGCCGAGCAGCTGCTGGGCAACGAGCCCGAGGGCCGGCGTCCACTGCTCGGTGTAGAGGATGAACGGGTTGGTCATGTCGGGGAAGTTCGCCGCGCCCTCGTCCCGCAGCGGCAGGATCTCGGCCACTTCGGCCGGGAACTGCTCGCTCAGGTGGCTCTGGATCCCGTGCCCGTACAGACCGTCGCGCACGGCGACGAAGTCCGACTGGATCGTCTGCGTCGTGAACGTCCAGGCGAACGCGACGTCGTCGAGGGCGAGCCCGGCGGGCAGCACATCCGGCAGCGGGCGCAACGCCTCGGTCTGCGCCGTGTGATGAATCGTCGGGAAGGGCGAGCCCACCGGCTGGCCACTCGCGTCGAGCAGTCGCCGGGTGACGACCACCGCGTACGTCGTCCGCTCGCGCAGCGGCAGCAGCGGCCGCACGATCAGCGTGTTCGACTCGCGCTCGTAGAAGTACATGATCGCATCGGCGCGCCCGATGAGATCGTCCATCGCGGGGCTGTGCCCGGGGAGGTAGTTCGGCGCGTCCAGCGTGCCGTCGGCGTCGGTGTCTTCACCGCGGTCGAGCACGCCGTTGCCGTTGAGGTCCTCGTCGTGCTCCTCGAAGAAGAGCGTGAGGGTGTCGCCGCGCGGGTCGTTCTCGAGGTACTGCTCCGGGCGCTCGAGCACGACGGGGAAGTTGCCCTCACCGACGTCGAGCAGCTGGGCCTCACCGTACGTCGGCGAGCCCGGCGTGACGTCGATCAGATAGATGACGTCGTTGCTCATGTCGTAGTCGACGTCCCTGTGCCCCGCGAGGATGCTGTCGACATCCAGCGGCCCGGTGAACGGGATCGTGATCGGCTGGTACACGCCCCACCCATCGAGCTGATCGAGCAGCTCGCGGACCCGGCTCTCGAGCTCGGTGGGCGCGATCATCGACGCGTTCAGGCGCCGACCGGTGGCCGACAGGGGATCGTACCGCGTCGCGATATCGTTCGGCAGCGGGATCTCGGGCAGGGGCCGGTGAAAGAAGTCCATCGCGACGGTCGTCGAGGCGGACTGGGCCTTCGCGATCCCGTCCGGAGCTTCGGAGCAGCCGGCGAGGACGAGGGCGGCGGTGAGGCCGAAAGCGATGCGTGTCGTCAGGGTGTTCATCGTCGCCCCCCTCACAGTCGATACGAGATCATGAAGCGGCCACCGAGCACGGTGCCCGGCGACTCACCGGCGGCGTTCTGCATGCCCGGACCGGGCAGCAGCGCCGCGCCTTCGACGCCCATGACGAGCTCGGTGCCCGCCATCACGCGCCGGTACCGCACGCCGAGGTCGAGCTCGGTCGCGAGGTACGCGCCGGGGTCCCCGTCGAGCGCGTTGCGCGGGTCACCGCCGGCGATGCGCGTGTTGAACGGGTCCGCGGCGTCCGTCGCCGACCACGCCAGCAGCGGGCCGCCGTAGATCTCGAGCTCGGTGATCGGCCGCCACAACCCGCGGGGGAAGAGCGCCACCACGTTCGTCACCGACCCGCGCGACGTGAGCCGCGCGAGGTCGTCCGCCGGCACGCCGACGAGGTCCGGGTCGGACGCGGTCACGACGCCGCGCGCCGTCCACGCCGTCCACACGTACCGGTGCAGCAGCTGCCCGAGGTGGTAGTTGTCGTCGAGGCGAAAGCCGGTCTGCTCGCCGTCGTCGAAGTTGCGGTCGCCGCTGGCGTACACGCCGTCGAGCACGACGCCCCAGCGGCGCGCGGCCCACTCGCCCCGCACCGCGGCGGCCATCTGGCGTACGTCGTTCTCGGGGAAGTCCACCGACGGCGAGAGCTCGGTCGTGCCGATGATGCCGGCGATCTCGCCGGCCACCGAGAGCACGCCGGCGTCGCCGATCGCCTGCTCGTGGGCGCCGGCGGCGTCGATGACGATGACCTCGGTGACGTCGCCGTCGGACGTCTCCTGCTCACGCATCACGACGTACGCGCCGGCGTTGGTGGGCTGGTTGTAGCCCCAGACCACCGAGCCGATCATCTGCGTCGCCTCGTCGTCGCCGCGCAGGACGTCGTCGTCGAGCACGACGTCGTACGCACCGATGATGGCGATCTGCTGGTCCGAGAACGGCCCGATCATCAGCGCGCCGCGCAATACGCGGTCGCCGCCGCGCGGGTCGCTGAAGTACGCGTTGCCCGGCGCCCAGCCGTGGTCGCCGTCGTTCGCGAGCAGGCCGAGGCCCCAGTGCGACATCATCACGCCACCCATCAGGTGGGCGTACTGCGTGACCGAGAACCGGGCCCACGCCTTGCGCAGCTCGGTCGCCAGCTCGTCGTCGTTCGGCAGGTCGTCGGCGAGCTCGCTGCCGGTCGTCGACC
>Ga0070728_10002376_pt1 | contig 23667 bp, 21 predicted proteins | sample tdDd471_FD_66723 | JGI IMG/M metagenome (GOLD analysis project Ga0070728, IMG submission 66723) | Marine sediment microbial communities from the Atlantic coast under amendment with organic carbon and nitrate - tdDd47.1 | ecosystem: Environmental > Aquatic > Marine > Coastal > Sediment | place...
CGCCCGCGGCCAGCCCGAGGGCGGCGCCCACCAGGGGAAAGGCGCGAAAGGCGCGTACCGGCGTCGGCGGCGCCGATGTGGGCGGCGCCGATTCTGGCGGCGCCGATGTGGGCGGCGCCGATGTGGGCGGCGCCGATTCTGGCAGCTCCGATTTGGGCGTTTCCCGCGCCTCCTCGGCGCCCGCCGCCGGCGTGCCGAGCGGCAAGCAGGTCAGCCAGACGGCGGCGCGGCGCAGATCGGCGCCCCAGGCCGCCGGGCCATAGCGGTCGGATCCGGTCTCGGGTGTATCGTCCATCGCGCGATTCAATCGGCAAGGCCCGCAAGGGCTGGCATTCGCGCGACTCTTATAGGACAGTTGCCGGGACGCGCCAATGCGCGCGCCGCGCGTCGCCATCCAACCCCTCGCGCGCGGGATCGTCCGTCCGCGCCACTAGTCAGGATTCACCCCTTTATGCGCCAGCAAGCCCCGGTCGCCAATTTCGACGAAATCCGCAACATCCTCACGAACCTGCCGGCGCCCGACGCCGCCGCCGCCGGGCGGGCCCGCGCCCGGGAAGCGACCTTGGCCAAGCCCGATGGCGGCCTGGGCCGCTTGGAGGAACTGACCGCCTGGATGGCGGGCTGGCAGGGCCAGCATCCACCCGCCGCCGACCGGGCGCGGGTCTGCGTGTTCGCCGGCAGCCACGGGGTGGCCGCGCATGGCGTTTCCGCCTATCCGGCGGACGCGACCGCGCGCATGGTCGGCGCGTTCGTCGCCGGCGGCGGCGCCGTCAACCAGGTCTGCCAATCGATCAACGCGGAGCTGCGGATCTACGAGATGGCACTGGACACGCCCACCGCCGACATCGCCGACGGCCCGGCGATGAGCGAGACCGACTGCGCGCGCGCGATGGCCTACGGCATGATGGCGGTGGAGCCGGGCCTCCAACTCATCTGTCTGGGCGATATCGGCATCGGCAACACCACCGCCGCCGCCGCGCTGTGCCTGGCGCTGTTCGGCGGATCGGCCGCCGACTGGACCGGTCCGGGCAGCGGCGTTTCAGGCGCCGCGCTCGACCGCAAGCGCCGTATCGTGGAGGCCGCCGTCGCCGCGAACCCGGCTGCCGCCGACGATCCGCTCGACGCGCTCCGCCGTCTGGGCGGCCCCGAGCTTTCCGCCGTCGCCGGCGCCGTGATCGCCGCCCGCATGGCGCGAATCCCGGTCCTTCTCGACGGCTTCGCCAGCACCGCCGCCGCCGCCGTCCTCGCCCGCGCCAGGCCGGACGCGCTGGATCATTGCCTGGCGGCCCATCGCGGCGAGGCGCCGGGGCATGGCCGCTTGCTGGAAAGGCTCGCCATGACGCCGCTGACCGATTTCGGCATCACCATGGGCGAAGGGGTCGGGGCGGCGCTGGCCGTGCCCCTGCTGCGCGCCGCGCTTGCCTGCCATTCGGGCATGACCACCGCCGCCGAGGCGGGAATCGAACGCAGCCCGTCCTAGGAGGACTCGCCCGTCGCGCGTCGATAGGCGGCGTCGAACCGACGCCGCAGATCGGGCGTGTCCGCGAGCGCCGCGCGAACCGGGGTAAGGGCGCGGCGCTGACGCGCAAGGCGCGCCAGGGCGGCGAGGTGTCGATCCGCCGCGAGACGGATCTGGCCGGCGAGCGCGTCCCGCGCCGCCGCATCCAGGCGCCGCCAAGCAAGCAACCCGATATCGACCCGCGGCAGGACCAAGGCCGGCTCGCTCGGCCCGGTGCGGATGGCCATGCGCAGCAGCCGGCCGGTCTCGGCGGAGACGCCGTCCCTTCGGAGCCGGGCCTGCAAAAGATGAGTCCAGCCATAGGGCTGGGCAGGCGACAGCGCCAAGCCCCGGACAAGCGCGGAATCGGCGCGCGCCAGCAGCGCCTGTCCGCGCGTCGTATCGAATCCGGTCGCTTCCGCCAGCGCCAGCCGAACGCCCCCCAGCCGTGCCCAGACGCGGCCGTCCTCCTGGGCGGCGACGGCGACGCGAAGCGCCCGTTCGGCGCGCAACAGGGCGCCGAACTCCTTTGCCGTCTCGGGCGAGGGCGGCGCCGCCGCCTCGCGGACGGCGGATAGATACAGGCCGCTCAGGAACCGGGGCGAGGCCAGCCAAACGAGACCGACGCCGAGAAGAACGGTCAGCAGCAGGGAAAGCCGGTGCCGGCGGGCGGGCATGCGGTGCCCCGTCTCAGCCGCGGCCCGTCGGCGACGGGACGAAGGGCCCCCGCGGGGCGGCGGGCGAAGAGGATCGGTCGCGGGGCTCGGCCATCATCGTCCCTTTCGGGGGCGGTGTCCTGGGCGCCCCGCGCCAGTTGAACGCTACTCGGAATAATACTTTCTGTAGGAGCCGTAATAATAGCCCGAATCCCGATAATCGTACTGGGCGTGCTTGCGGATATCGACTTGGGAAAGGATGAGGCCGGCAATCTGCGCGCCCGCCTCCCGAAGTTGCTTGATGCCGGCAACCACCGTCTCGCGCCGGGTCTTGGCCCAACGGACGACGAAGACGACGCGCTCCACCTGGCGGACGAGGACGAGCGCGTCGGAAACCGCGAGCATCGGCGGCGTGTCGATCACCACCAGATCGTAGAGCTCGTGCAGACGGTCGAGGAGGATGCGCATCCGCTGGGACCCAAGAAGGTCCGGCGGGTTCGGCGCCTTCGCGCCGGCGGCGATCAGGTGAATGCCCGAAAGAGGCTCGATCTCGATGATGTCCTCCAGCTCCGCCGCCCCGGTCAGATAATCGACCAGGCCGACCTCGTTGGGCAGATCGAGGAACCGATGGGCGCGCGGATGCCGGGTGTCGCAATCGACGACCGCGACCCGCTGGCCCGAGCGCGCCGCGAGCATGGCGAGCGCCAGGGTGGTCGAGGTCTTGCCCTCGTTGGGAACCGAGGACAGGACGGCGACCGTCTTCGGCGGCATCTCGGGCCGCGACAGCATGATCGCCGTACGCAGGCTGCGCACGGATTCGCCATAGGCCGAATTGGGTTTCTCGACCAGATACTGGTGGGGATACATATGACGCCGGCGAATCTCGGGCAGGCGGGGAACCAGGGCCAGCGCCGGCACGCCGGCCATGGATTCCACCTGTTGCAGGCTGCGGAAGCCCGAATCGAGATATTCGAGAATGAAGGCGACGGCGACGGCGACGACCAGGCCGAGAAAGACCGCCGCCAGGATGAGAAGCTTCTTGCGCGGATAGAACGGCGCGTAGGACGGCGTCGCGCGCGAGATGATGCGCGCGTCGGCGGGCTGGGGGTCGTCCTGCTGCACGCGGGTCTCGTTGAGACGGGCGAGCAGGGTTTCATAAAGCTGGGTATTGGCGCGGACCTCGCTCTCCAGGGCCCGCAAGGTGACCTCGGCGTCCTTTTCGCCGTCCAGCCGCCGTTCCATCGCCCGGATCTCGCGCGCCAGATTGTCGGCGCGCACCTGGGCGATTTCCAGTTCGTTGTAGAGGTTCAGAACGATCTTGTTGACCTCGCTGGCGATCTTCTCCTGCAGGTCCTTCAACTCGTTGCGCGCGAGGATCATCCGCGGATGGGTGTCGCGCACCTGGGTGGCGAGCTCGGCGATCTTGCGCACGACCTGGGTTTCCTGCTCGCGCAGCCGCTGGATCAGGGACGAGTCGAGGACCGCGGCGGCGGTCTCGATGCCGCCTTCGGCCTGCAACAGCTCGTAGACCTGGGCGTAGCGCGCCGCGGCCTCGGCGTTCTGGGCCCGCGCGACGATCAGTTGGGAATTCAGTTCGGTCAGCTGCTTCGATAGCACCGAGGCGCCGCCGACCTCGATGATCCCCGATTCGCGGCGGAATTCCTCCAGCCGCTTCTCCGACTCGATCACCCGCGCGCCGAGCTCCGCCACCCGGTCCGTTAGCCATTGGCTGGCGCGGGTCGCCACCTCTCCCTTGGAGGCGATCTGGTCCTGGATATAGAGCTCGGCCGCCGTATTGGCGGCCAGCGCCGCGAATTCGGGGTCGGGGGACGCGTAACCGACCGAAATGACCCGTGCCCGCGTCGACGGGATGACGCTCAGCCCCGCCAGGTAACCGCTGACCAGGTCCTCCTTCAATTGCCGCGCCGCCTCTTCCGGCGACAGAACCGGCGCCGCGCCCACGATGTCCGCCTCCTCGGCGTCGGAACCGAGAATCCACCGCCGCAGGGTCTCGCGCACGGCGTCCAGCATGCCTGGCGGCGGCGGGGCGAGATCGGGGTCGAACAACGGGTGGCGGCGCAGGTTCAGCCGTTCGACCGCCTTCACCGCCAGTTCGCGCGAGGCGATGACGGCCGCCTCGGTCTCGTTGGTGAAATAGTCCTGGGGCAGGCCCTGAACGACCGATTCGATGTTCAGCACGTTCTCGCGGCTGCTCTCGACGACCAGTAGGGCCTCGGACGAATAGAGCGGCGTGATCTGATTGACGAACAGGGTCGCCAGCCCGCCGAAGAGGAGGACGATTCCCGCGATCAGCCATTTCCGGCGCCGCAGGACGCTCAGGATCTGGCGCGGATCGATGACCGGCTGGGACTGGCCGAGGATCGCCGATTCCTGGACCAGCTCGCGCGGTCCGACCGGCAGCGGGGTTACCGTCGCCATGGTCTAGCCTCGCGCCGCCACGGCATGGCCCTCGCCACCGCCGCCGCGGCCGGCATCGATACCGGCGCGCGCGTCCGGCCCCGGGCGGCGGGCCGCGCCGGAGCGTCTGTCGATTGCGTTCCGCATTCCCGGCGAACGGCTCCCGTTCGAATGTTGATATCGCACGCCCATCGAGTCGGTGCATGCAGGAATCATGCCAAACCGCAAGATTCCTTTAACAGATTGATAAAGCCCGATATTTTCACCGAACCGGGCGCCGTGGTCTTGCAATGTAAGAAAATCCGACAATTTCTCCGCCGCCGCCCCGGAAACCGTTGCATTTTGCAAGACTTGCCGCGCCGCCCCCCTGCTATCAGAAGAGACTCCGTCATCAGAAGAAGCGTCGGTCGACCTCGATCGTGTCGCCCGGCAGAATCGGACTGTCGGGCCAGGCGCGCAGGGTCAGGTTCCCATCCGGCGTCCGGCGAACGACGGTCACGGTCGAGGTCTTGGCGCGGCGGGTGAAGCCGCCGGCCAAGGCCACGGCCTGGCGCACGTCGAGGCCGTTGACATAGGGGTAGCTACCCGGCTTCTCCACCTGGCCGAGGATGAAGAAGGGCCGATAGTTGAGCACTTCGACGGCCACCTTGGGATCGACGATGAAGTCGCGATTGAGGATCGCCGTCAACTCGTCCTGGATCTCCTGAAGGGTCTGGCCCATCGCCGAGACGCGCCCGATCAGCGGCATGGCGATCTGGCCGGTCCCGTCGATGACGAACTCGCCGGAGAGGTCGTCATGGCCGAACACCTTGACGCCCAGCTTGTCGCCGGGACCCAACCGGTATTCGTCCAGATTCTGGGCGCCGCCGGCGACCGGAAAGCCGCCGGTCGCCAGGGCGACGATCAGGATCGCGAGCAAGCGGCGCGCCCCGACCCCGAACGCCCGTCGCGTCGTCGGCGCGCCATGCAAGGGCTGGATGTTCTTCGTCATGGTCCGGCTCGACAATCCGCTTCGGCCCTTTCCCGCCTACAAGGCAATGCCCAGCAGGGCAAAGACGCTATTGGCGGTGAAATCGGCGCCGATCGCGTTCGATTCCCTGCTCTCATGCTGGTACCGCAACTCGCCGTACCAGTTTCGGCCCATGAAATATTTGGACCCGAGGACGAACCGCATACGACTGTCTTCGCGACCACCACCCTCAAAATCGTCGTTCTGCACCGCGACTTCAAGGTCGAAGAGCAAGTTTTCCAGGAGTTCGTAGTCCAGGCGCAGGGAACCCGCCGTTTGCAGGATGCCGGCGACGCCGGGCAGGGTGGTCTCGGCGATCCGCCGGCCCAGGGTCGCGGTGACGGTCAGCAGGTCCGTGGCGTTCCAGATCGCCACCGCCTGGGCGGACAGGCCGCTCGCGGTCGGCAGGGCCGGATCGTCATAGCGCTGCTCCATGTATCCGATGGAGAATTCGGCGAAGGTGACGCCCGACACGTCCCAGGTCAGCCCCGTCAGGACTTCGTAGCCTTCCGAATCGCGGCGGAGACCGAAATTGTCGACCGCCTGGTCGTAATCGACCAGGCGCAAGGTCGGTTGGACGAAGAGTATGGTTCCCGGCGAGAATTCGTAGCCGGCGCGCAGGCTGTAGGCGGATTCGAGGCGGTCGCGGTCGTCGTTGTCCACCGTTCCCGCATCGTCGAAATCGAAGGCCTTCCAGGTCGCCGATCCGCGCAGCAGGATGGCGTCGGCGAAATACTGGGTCTCGATCGCGCCTTCGAGGGTGCGAAACACGGTTTGCGCGACCGCCGCACCGGGATCGTCCACGGCGCCGCGCTGTTCATGCGACTCGCCATAGGCAAGGCGCGGCGAAACGGTCCAGGAGTCGCCGATATCGATGCGGCCGTCGGCGGCGAGACCGACATCCTCGTAATCTTCGCTCGCCGTCTTGTCGTGGCGGCCGAATTCGACATCGGCCGTCAGATTGATCGCATGATTGTCCCAGTCCGACCGGATCGCCATCGACGGCCGGAGGACCAGGATATCGTCCGCCACCGCCCCCGATTCGGCGCGGAAGATATTGTCGTCGCGACGAATTTCGGTCTCGAATTTAGGATAGAGCACCAGGCTGCTGAGCAAGCCGTCCGCCGGCGCGGCCTCCAAACCCCGGTCCGGCCACAACCGATGCAGCTCCAACCCCAACGGCGCGAAATCGGGACGCGACCTGGCGCCGACCGAATCCTGTTTCGCGGTCTGCGCGCCCGCCGGCGCCGGCCAGCCGCAGACGAACGGCGCGGCGAAGAGGGCGCCGGCGAGTGCCGCCCGCTTGGCGAAGCGCGCCCTTCCAGGGCGCGCGCCCGACCGAGGATCGGGACGCTGGGAAAGAGACCTGCGGTGCATGGACCTGTCGACGGCCGAACTCAAGAGGGGCTGACGGAGATTTCTGGTTCGATGACGATCTCGGGAAGGTCGAGCAGATCGCCGTCCTCGGGGCCCGCCGCCGGGGCCAAATCCTCGAACAGCTCGCCGACGGCTGACAGGATCTCGCCCTCGAAATTCAACTGCTCGTCCAAGGTCGGCGCCTCGTCCCGCGCCTCGGGCGACCGCCACAGACTGCTCTCCTCCTCGACCGGCTCGAGAACCAGACCGGTCAAATAGGTAGTGCGTGTTCGCCGCTGGCGGAATTCGATCACAAGTTTGCCGCCGCTCGCCGTTCCTTCCAACATCAGGGCGCCACCGCGGGACACCAGGCGCGGCGGCGGCTGGCCCGCCGCCTCGGCGCGCGCCAAATCGGCGGCGCGGCGCGTGAGGAGGGCCTGGCGCACCCAAGCGTCCGGCAGCGCCTCGGCAACCTCGACGGCAACGCCGTCGACGAGCACCTCGGCCCCAAAGGGCGCGCCCAGGCTGCCCGGTTCGGCGGTCGGTTCGGTGAGCAGAATGATCCGATAGCTGCCGTCGGGGACCGGAAGCTCGAGCCGCTCGACGCCCGCGATCCCGTCGGACAGCAGCGTGTCGTCATCCGGCCGCCGCAAGGCCCGCGGATTCGCGCCCCCGAGGCGCGCATCGCCGGGAAGAACCTGCTCGAACCCCGCCCGAACATCGCCGTCGGGCGGTCCGAAATCCAAAGCGAGGCCCGTCCCCGTCGGAACGAAATCGGAATCGATGGCGAGTTGCATGACCGGACGGCCGCGCAGCCGCGCGGTCACCAGGGCGGCGACCCGATCCGCGGCATCGAGAACCACGATTGGATCGCGGCCCGCGGCCCGTCGCCGCAGGGCGCGGATCAGCGCGACCCCGCGATCGGTCATGTGACGGACGCCCGCGCCGTCGCCACGCAGGTAGGCGGCCACCGTCGCCGCCGCCTCGGGATCGTCGGAAAGCGCGGCCGTGATCACCGCATCCGGAACGTCCGGCGCCTTCTGTGACGGTTTGGCGTCCGTCGCCGCCGGCGACTGCTGCGCGAATACGGTCGCATACCCGCCCCCGAAAAACAGGGCGAGGACGAGAAAGAGGCCGGCAACTCGATTGGGATTGATCATCGTTTGCGTCTTCACCCAAGGACTCCGTTGCGTACGCACGCCTCCCCCCAGGTGACCGCGCGGCACTTCATTTCCCACGCCGACACGAACTCACAATGGAATCAATATAGTAGACGCGCCGCGTCATTTCGAGACTTAATTCGACGGTCGCGTCCCGCGGCTATTCCGGCGGCAGGGGATCGACGATGACAGCCAGGTCGCGGGCGACCAGGTCGGCCAGGGCGGCGGCGACGTCGGCGGCGATCTGGTCGGGATCGATATCGGGAAAAGCGGCGCCGAAGACCGCCTGCAATTCGTAGATATTGCGGGGCTCTGCAAGGAGCTTCCACAGACCGCTGGATACCTTGTCCAGATAGAATATCTCCTCGCCCTCGGGCTCGACCAGGAAGGTCTCGCCCTCGATCTCGGTCTCGGTGACCGCCGAATTCCGTTGATAACGTGTCACTTGGGCGCCGCCGGGGCGGCGAACCGCGTCGCCAGGACCGCCGCCGCCTGGGCGCTGTCCGCGAAGGTCAGGGCGACAGCCTCGACGGCGCTCGACAGGCGCGCGGTCAGAGCCATCAAGGCCGGGGCCGGCAGATGCGGCGCTACCGCGTCGGCGAGGACCGCGCGGGCGAGGTCGGCGCGCGGCGCCGGTTCCAGGCGGGTTGGCCCGGCGGCGCGGCGGTCGGCCAGCGCGACTGCGGCGAGCGGCGCCGTTCCGCCGAAGGGCAGCCGCTCGCTCGGGTCGAACCGCAGATGGACGAGATCGTCCCCGGTCCACAACGCGTGCCGCGCGACAAAGGCCGCGAAACCCGCGTCGGACGGCGCCGGCAGGGGCAGGCGCAGCTTCGCCGCCAGGCCCAGCGCGACGATGTGCGGCGCGCCGCCGCCAGCCGGCACCCGCAGCACCAGCCGGTCGTCGCAGACGAAGCGGTGGCCGGCGCCGGCGAGGCGCGCGGCGAGGCTGCTCTTGCCCGCCCCGGACGGCCCCATCACCGCCACCGCGCGCCCGCCGATCACGGCGCATCCGGCATGGAGGCTGATCAGGTCCGGGTCTTGGGCGATGTAGGCGCCGATCAAGGCGCCGGCGAAGGCGTTCGCCGCGTCGGCCGGATCGTCGAAATCGAGGGGGACGGCGCCGGGCGTGCGCGCGCGAATGCGCAGCGAGCCGCCCATCCGGGAGATGTCGATATCGCAGGCGCCATTGGGCGGGGCCGCCTCCGACGGCCAATCGGCGATATATCGCGACAGGGCGTCGTCCAGCCAGGCGATCCCGGCGACCCGGATCGGCCGGCGCGGCCCGGCGAAAAGCCGGCGCGGCGCGGCATTGGCGCGGCGGGCGGGAAGGGGCGACGGCGGCACGGTGGCAAATCCTGTCATGGCGCGGCCCAACGCTAGCCGATTCTCGACCGGCTGTGAATCGGCGCGCGGCCTTTCGGATTGTCCGCCGCGCCGGGCGGGGCCATATTCCCCGCATGCGCCCGCCCTCTCTCCCCAAAGCGCCCTCCCCGCCGGCGATCGAGGTCGCGGGCCTGTGCAAGAGGTTCGGAGAGGTCGCCGCCGTCGAGGACGTGACCTTCGAGGTCGCCCGCGGCGCCACCGTCGCCCTTCTCGGGGGCAACGGCGCCGGCAAGACGACGACCCTATCCATGCTTCTGGGCCTTCTGCTGCCCAGCGCCGGCCAGGTGCGGGTCCTGGGCGAGGACATGATCCGCCACCGCTACCGGGTCCTGGCGCGGATGAATTTCTCGACCCCCTATGTGGACCTGCCCCATCGCCTGACCGTGGCGGAGAACCTGAACGTCTATGCCCGTCTCTACGGGCTCGCCGCCCCGCGCCGCCGGATCGCGCGGATCGCCGACGAGCTCGACCTCGCCGACTTCCTCGGCCGGCGGACCGGCGCCTTGTCGGCGGGGCAGAAGACCCGCGTCGCGCTTGCGAAGGCGCTGCTCAACGAACCGGATCTGTTGCTGCTGGACGAGCCGACCGCCTCGCTGGACCCGGATACGGCGGATTGGGTGCGCGGCTATCTGGAAAACTATCGCGACCGGACCGGCGCGACGATCCTGCTCGCCTCCCACAATATGGGCGAGGTCGAGCGATTATGCTCCTTCGTCCTGATGATGCGCGACGGCGGCATCGTCGACCGCGGCGCGCCGGACGCCTTGATCGCCCGGTACGGCCGCGAAACGCTGGAGGAAGTCTTCCTCCACCTCGCCCGCTCCGGCGACGAGGTCGACGCGCGGCGGGCGCCGGCGTGAGGGCGGCGCGCGGATGACCCCGCTGTCGGCATCGGCGGGACGCCTATGGGCGATGCTGCTGCGCCATCTCTATCTGCTGCGCGGCTCCTGGCCCCGGCTACTGGAGCTCGCCTACTGGCCGACGGTGCAGATGATCCTGTGGGGGTTCATCAGCCGCTTCTTCACCGACAACGCGGCGCTGGCCGAAAGTTGGGTCGGGGTCGTCGCCGGCGGCCTGATCGGCGCGGTCCTGTTGTGGGACGTCCTCTTCCGCAGCCATCTCGGCGTGTCGATGGGGTTCCTGGAGGAGATGTGGTCGCGCAATCTGGGCCAACTTTTCGCCAGCCCGCTGCGCCCTTACGAATGGGTGGCGGCCCTGCTGTCGATCAGCCTGGTCCGCACGGTGATCGGCATCCTGCCGGCGGCCCTGCTGGCGATCCCCCTGCACCGCTATTCGGTGTTCGAGATGGGCCTGCCCCTGATCAGCTTCTTCTTCAATCTGGTGGTCATGGGCTGGGCGATCGGGCTCGCCGTGTCGGCGCTCATCCTGCGCCACGGGCTGGGGGCCGAAAGCCTGGCCTGGGTCGCGGTGTTCGCGCTGACACCGCTGTCCGGGATCTATTACCCGCTGTCGGTCCTGCCGGACTGGGTCCAGCCGATCGCCCTCGCCCTGCCCTCGGCCCATGTCTTCGAGGGAATGCGCGCGGTCCTGATCGACGGGGTTTTTCGCCTCGATCACCTCGCCTGGGCGGTGGGGCTCAATCTCCTCTATCTGGCGATCGGCGCCGGCATTTTCCTCTACGCCATCCATGTCGCCCGCATCCGCGGCCAGCTTCTGCAGATCGGCGAATAGGCGGCACCCGAGGCGCCGCGCGCCCTAGATCCGGATGGCTCGGCGCCGCGGCGCGCGTCTATTTCCGTTCGACCAGGATTGGGCGCAGGCGACGCCCAAAAGCGTCATGAAGGTGATCCCGATGGCCGGAATCGCCAGGCTGAAATCGACCAGCGCGTGCAAGGCGACCAGCACGGTCGCGGCGAGCCCCAGCGCCGGATAGACCCGGTCGCGACGCCGGTGCAGAAGGCCGTACGCGCAGAGAAGAAAAAGAAAACCGAACAGGAGCACCATACCGACCAGCGCCGGCAGCCCCCCCTCCACGGCGAGCTCCAGATAGCCGTTATGAGCCCGGTCGGCATGCGCGGCCCAGACCGGCACGTCGGCGCCACGCCGCTGATGATAGACGCCGCCGAAGCTGCCCAGCCCGGTGCCCAGATAGGCGCGGTCCGCCAGGGCCTCGGTCGCCGTCTCGTAGAGGCGGACCCGGATCTGCGCCTCGCGCGGCATGGCCGCGAAACGCGCCGCCGTGTCGCGGCCGCTGACGTCGATCACCAGATAGGCGCTGCCGGCGACGAGCGCCGCGGCGAGCAGGCCGCCGCCCAACTGCCGCCGATAGGCGATCAGCAGGGCGAGGACGAGGGCCGCCAGCCCGGCCAGGCTGCTGAGCAGGCCGGCGCGCGAATCGCTAAGCAGCAGCGCGGTCAGGAGCAGGACGAAGTTGCCGAGCAGGAAATAAACGGCGAAGCCCGCGCGGTCGGCGAATTCGAGCACCCCGCCCAGGCTGGACAAACCCGCCCCGCCCTTGCGGCGCAGCTCCGTCCACAGGAGGGCGAGGGTCGTCACCAGACCGAGGCCGGTATAGGTGGCGAAATGATTGCGGTTCACGAACGGCCCGGTGACCGCGTCCCGGTAGGCCCATTTCTCGTACCACAAGACCGTGTTCCAGCCGCCGAACTGGACGCTGAGCCCATAGACGGCGAAGCCGAAGGCAGCCAATGTCACGATCCAGAGCAACCGTCTGGCGAGGTCGGTTTTGCGGCCGAATTGAAGCGCCAGCCAGAACGTGGCGGCATAGGCGAGGAACCGAGTGGCGGTTCCGCCGGCGGCGGCGGCATCGAGCCCGATTCGGCCCCGCGTCTCGGCGCCGGCCCCGGCCAGCGCCGCCCGCGCCTCCGCCCACAGGGGATGCTGCCAGGCGGTCGGCACCGGCATCGCGGCCTGGACCCAGAACCAGCCGGTCAGGATCAGAAACAGGAGACCCGCCGGCCAGATTCGGCGGACGGACACGTTCACCCCGTCGCCGGACCGCCACGCCGCCAGCGCCCAAAGAAGAAGCGTTGCGCCCGCCGCGAACGCCACGAGACTGTCGGACCAGGGCCGGTTGGCGCCGAGCGGCAGGGGCGCGAGCGCCAAAAGAATCGCGAAGACCCAGAACGCCGTGCGTGCCATCTCCCCTCCGGCCCGCGACCGTCCCGCTCGGACGGACCCCGCGCCCAGCATAGCAGAGCCGACCGCCCGGGCACGCACCGATTGCGGCGGCGATGGGCGGTGGCCGGGCGACGTTAGCGCAGGATCAGCTCGATCTGCCGGAACAGGGACTCGAACAGGGCATGGCCGCCGCCGTCGGCGAAGACGTCGACACCGAGGGCGCTTTTCAGAACATAGAACGCCAGGATCGCCGGCAACAGAAGGACGAAGGAGAAGGCGACCAGGGCGACGGCGTTGGCGGCGGTGGCCAAGGGGTACAGCAGCCGGTCGCCGGCGCGCCGGTCCGGCGACCGGCGTTCGGTGCCGACGAGCAGGACCAGATACCAGCGCCGCCAGATCATGGGCATCGACAGGCGGATATCGACGCGGTGCTTCCCCCAGCCGCGGGCGCCGAAGCATAGCTTGATCGCGTCGAGCTGGGCGTCGGTGAAGCTGGCCGCCGTTTCGTCGGGAATACGGGCGAAAAAGCGTAGCAGGAACGGATCGTCGGTCTCGGGCCCGGACATGGCGGTCCTCTCGCGCCTCCTAGGGGCCGTAAGTCTGACCCGCCGGCGACTGAAAAATCGTAAACGCGCTAATAGGCGTGACGGTGAACGAACCCGACGAAGGGCGTCAGGAAGAGAATCTTGAGATCGAAAAGCGGCGACCAATTGTCGATGTAGAAGAGGTCGTACTGGACGCGCATGCGCATCTTCTCGGGCGTGTCGGTCTCGCCGCGCAGGCCGTTGACCTGGGCCCAGCCGGTAATGCCGGGGCGCACCTTGTGACGGCCCAGATAGCCGTCGATGATCTCGGCATATTCGCGGTTATGGGCGACCGCGTGCGGACGCGGCCCGATCAGGGCCATCTGGCCGGCCAACACATTGAAAAGCTGGGGCAGCTCGTCCAGGCTTGTCCGCCGCAGGAAACGCCCGACCCGCGTCACCCTCGGATCGTCCCGGGTCGCCTGAGGCACGGTATCGGCGGGGGCCGGGTCGTTCCGCATGCTGCGGAATTTCAGCACCGTGATGACGTTGTTGTTGAAGCCGTATCGCTGCTGGCGAAAGATCACCGGTCCGGGACTGTCCAGGCGGATCGCGGCCGCGATCACCCCCATGAGCGGCAGCGCCGGAATCAGGATCAGCGCCGCCAGCAGCCAGTCGCTGACGGTCTTGACGACCACGTCCCATCCCGACAGGGGACGCTCGTAGATATCCAGCATCGGCAGGCCGCCGACGAAGCTGACCCCGCGCACCGGCACTTCCGGATCGACATTCTCGGGATACAGCTTGACGGTCACCGGCAGGGTTTGCAGCTTGTGGGTCCAATCGCGCAGGCGGTCCGACGCGTCCCATGGCACGGCGATCAGGACTTCATCCAGGCGCTCGCGCCGCGCGAAAGCGAGAAGATCGTCCACCGAACCGCGTTCGGGTACCCCGGCGACCTCGCGCCCGAACCCGGCCGAGGAATCGCCGAACAGGCCCAACAGGCTCAGGCCCGGCGAGCCATGCTGGCGAAGATAGGCGACCAGGCGGCGGCCGGCCTCGCCGGCCCCCAGGACGACCGCGCGGGTCTGCAACCGCCCCTTGAACCGCCAATATTCGATCAGCGCCGCCGCGCCCATGCGCAGCAAGACCAGCATCAGAAAGGTGCCCGCGAACCAGGTCGCGAACCAGATACGCGAGAAGTTCGCCGACGTCTTCGTGAAATAGCCGATCGCCAGCAGGGTGAGGACGACCCCGCCCCAGCCGGCGGCGACATTGACGAGCTGGACGTTCAGCCGCCCCAGCCGTTCGCCATCGTAGAGGCGCGCCATATGCAGATAGATGACCGACAGCAGCCCGGCGACGGCAAGGGCCGCCAGATCGCGCTCGGACAGATCGACGGTCCGGTTCCGCAACCAATAGGTCGCGAAGCCGATGGCGAGGATCAAGACGAGATCGACGACCCGCAGGAGCCCCGCCAGCACGGTTTGCAGATCGGCGGTGAGGATCGGACTGGTCAATCGCATGGACGAACTTTCGCGCCGCGCGGACGAAGGGAGCCGCCGAATGTCGCCTTCGACATAGGGTTTTTACGCCGCCTCGTCCAGCTTTCCGCCGCCCGGCCGCCGTCCGGCCACTAGCGGCGCGGCCGCTCAGGCACGGTGCAGCCACCAGGCGGTTTCGTTGACCGAATAGAGAGGCCGGTAATGGCGGATCGCGCGGGCGTCGACCGCGTCGCGGATCTGATTGTCGAGTACCAGGGTGCGCCTGCCCTCGAACACCAGGAGGACCGCATGGGCGATCCGCAGATTGAGATCCTGAAGCACGACGATCCGCATCGACTCGTTGGCGACGCCCAACGCCCGCAGCGACATGAACTTGGTAATCGCGAAGTCCTCGCAATCCCCGTCGCGGCGCAGGAATTGCAGCGGCGTCGCCCAATAGTCCGGCATGCCGTAATTGATCGGATCCAGCACGTAGGCGGCGCGGTTCATCCGCCGGTTGACCGCCCGGATCGCCGTCATCCGGTCGGCGCCCTTCAATCCGTCGAGGAATGCCTGCCAGTCCCGAAGATCGCAGCGCGCCGCCGCGTCCTGCGCGCAGGCCTGCCGGCCCGGCGCCGTCTCGGCGAAATAGCGGCTCAGCGCGCCGGTCCATTTGGGGAAGGGCGTCAGATTGTCCGACCGGAACTCGCGGGTGCCGAAGACCGACGGCTGCCCGGCCGCGCGCGCCGCCCGGGCGCCGGCCAGCGCGCCGACGGCGCCCGCCATCAGGAACGCGCCGCCCAGCCGGCAGAAAGTGCGGCGGTCCCGGCTATGCCGGCCCCGGGTCTGCGACCGCGTTTTCGCCCGCCGGTCGTCGCCGGCCCTTCCATTGCCGCGGGTCTTTGGCTCGCACACAAACATTGCCGGCCTCCCGACCGGTCCAGCGTTCGGACATACGACTATCCGCGTCTTCTTAATATGGCTATGATTCTATGAATTTTCCCTATATCGATTCTGCAAGGTGGAACGGTGGAACGTTCACGGCCCGCGTGACACGGGCGCGACGGCGTTGGCCAGTCGGGATGCAAGGATTTGAGAGCGACGCCCTTTCCGAAAGTGCCAAAGGTCAGGGAGCAGGTGTGCCTGCGCCTGACCGACGGCACGTCGATGGACGGGTTCATGTTCATCGAGGCGACGTCCAGGGTTCAGGATGTTCTCAACGGCGCCGATCGTTTCTTTCCATTCGTCCGAGGCAACGAGTCTGGAGACGAGGAACTTTTGCTCATCAACAAGGACTCGGTCACCCGCGTTTCGCTTCTGACCCGTTGAGTGATGGCACTAAGGCGCATCGGCGCCGGACACGCCGGTCCGCCGGCGAACGACATGATTCCAGGCGTCCAACGCGCGAGACAAGGCTGCATAAATGACTGGGCCGAAGGAACGTAACCACCCGCCAGTCGGGACGGCGCGCGACGCCGCCGATGCCACCCCCCGTTCGACGGCCCCGCCCGTCCGGGAGTCGGCGCCGGCGGCCTATATCGACGCGATTTCAACCATCCCCGAGGGACAGCTCACGCCCAAGGTCCGCGACGCGATACAGGCGCTGCTCGAGGAAGTCAGGCGCCTGCAACGGGACCTCGCCGACAACATGGCGCGCCTCGCCCAATTGGAAAAGATCGCCGACGAGGACTTTCTGGTACCTGCCCGGAACCGGCGCGCCTTCACCCGAATCCTGGCCCAAGCCCTATCCTATTCGGCGCGGTACGGAACACCGGGCAGCCTGCTCTATTTCGACATCAACGGGATGAAACGGATCAACGATGAATTCGGACACGGGGCCGGCGACGCGGCGCTGATCCAGGTCGCCCGGATTCTAAGCGTCAATGTTCGGGCATCGGACACGGTCGGACGGCTGGGTGGCGACGAATTCGGCGTCCTGCTGGCCCAAGCGGACGAGCCCACGGCAACCGAGAAGGGAGCGTCCCTGGCTGCGAAGATCGCCAAGGAAGGCCTTGAATGGTGCGGCCATCATATCCCCCTGACCGTGGCCTATGGCGTGCATACGTTTCGGGAAAGCGACGATCTGAACGTCGCGCTCGACGCCGCCGACAAGGAAATGTACAGACGGAAGCCCCGTTAGTTTCCGCCCCGTGCCAGACCCGTTTCCGCGCGCCAGAGAGATTCGTCGGAACCGGTCGCGCCCGGCTGCCACCAGTCCCGGATGCGGCGCCCAACCTGTTCCGAATCGGTCAGAATATTCTTGTTCGCCGCCAGAACCGACCGGCACGCGGACACGACGTCCGGGTCATACAGCCGTCCTTTCGCCGAATCGATTTCATCGAGCCCCGCGTCGATTCCTATGGCCGGCCGGTACGGTCGGTGGGCCGACATGGCCTCGACGACATCCGAAACCGAGAGAATCCGGCTTTCCAGGAGGATCTCCTCCCCCGACAGGCCGTTCGGATACCCCGATCCGTCCAGCCGTTCGTGATGCTGGAGCACCATGTCGGGGATGGGCGCCGGCAAATTGACATCCTTGATGATTCGGTGACCGATCGTCACATGGGTTCGGATGAGGGCGGTCTCTTCCGGGGACAGGCGCCCGGGACGGGACAATATCTCGCTCGGGATCGCGACCTTGCCGATGTCGTGGACGAGCGCGCCGATCTCCAAATTGCGGGTCTCCGGCCGCGTCATTCCCATGACGGCACCAATATCGCGCGCAAGACGGGCCGTTCGCGATTGATGCCCGTAGGTGTATGGGTCCCGCAATTCTATCGTTAGGCTCATTGCGTTCGCGACCGAGATCAATCCCCGCCGAAGCGCCTTTTCGTAATCCCGTTCCAGGGCGGCGGCGCGCAAACGGTCGCTGATGTCGCGCGCGACGCCCTGGTATCCGCAGACGACCCCCTTGTCGTCCAGGATCGGCTTGCCGTTGATCTCCAGGAAGACATCCCGCCCGTCGGCATGTTTCACCGCACAGGAGAAATTCGAAACCGCCGTTTTCCTCGCCACGAACTGGGAAACGGCCTCGCGAACCCGACGCCCTTCCGGTTCGGACATCAAATCGTAAATCGTCGTTCCGATGATTTCGCTCGGACGCCGGCCAATGGCGTTATTCGCGGCCGCGTTCGAATATCGAAGCTTGCCATCCGCATCGATTTCCCAAACCCAGTCGTTAATGCCCGCGAGCAATTGTTCGTATTGGGATTCCTTTTTCTTAAGGGAGGCATCTGAACGCTTCTTCTCCGTCAGGTCCTCGAGCAGCCAAACAGAATCTAAATCGGCATCCCGTACGCCGCGGCCTACGACGCGGCACCAGATATGGGCTCCGTCCCTCCGGACGAATTCGCCTTCCTCGTCCAACGCCGTTCCCCGGTGGATATTATCGAGATAGGCACGAACCCCAAATCTGCGAAAAACCTCTTGATCCGGAAAAAAATCGATGGTTGATTTATTTATTGCTTCATCCCGACTGCAACCAAATATTTCCAAAAATTTATCGTTTGCCCAAATGATCTTCCGATCTTTCAAACCGCAGATCCCCATGATCGTATTCGCTAGGATGATGGACGTAACGGATTCTTCTCCGATCATCTCCCCCTCCGGAAAAGACTGCAAAAAACCATGCGGCTTCTTTAAAAAGATATTACCCCCACAACCGGAAGTCCATACTTCCTGCGCTTTAGACACGTTTTCTGACGCTCTAGCGCGAACGATGCGCCGGCGGCGACGGCGCGGGGCCGTGTCGAAGCGGCAATCGACTCCATTCGGGACCTGCGGCGCCGTTCGGCGACGGGAGAACGACAGGAACAAAGCATTTCATTTACCTTTGGCCGTATAATCGGGGCCGGGTGGCGCCTACCGTCACCCGCGGCGGCCCCCGATCGATGTGGCCAAAACCGGCCCCTCGGGGACCGCAGGAGCGACGGCGACAAGCATGTCCGAGACCCCCACCGGCGCCTCCGCCGGCACGACCACTGCCGAACCGACCGGACGCGGCCGGATGGCGCGCGCCGTCACCGGCGGCGGCGTCGTCGTGGTCGCGCTGGCCGCCGTCTTCCTGATCCTCCGTTTCGTCGACGCCCAGCGCGCCCACGACCTGCGCGCCTGGCAGACCCGCCACGGCATCGTCGCCGACAGCCGCTTCGCCGCCATCGACGAGTGGCGGGCCGGCAAGGCGGCGGTGCTGACCGAGCTGGCCGAGAACGCGTCCCTGCAGATCTATCTGACCGAGCTCCGCCTCGCGGCCGGCGATCCGTCGCGGGCCACCGCCGCCGCCGCGCAACGGGACTATCTGGCGAACCTGCTGGCGGCGACCGCGGCGCGCGCCGGGTTCGACGGACGGCTAACCGGCCCCGAGGTCCGCGCCAATGTCCGCCGGGTCGGGACTGGCGGCCTCGCGATCCTGGACGCCGCCGGCGCGGTTGTCGCCGCGACCCCGGCCATGCCCCCGATCGAGGGTCATTTGGCCGCGGAAGCCGCCCGGGCGGCTACGACGCCGCGCCTGATCGATATCCATGCCGGGGCCGACGGCCGGCCCGCCATCGGCTTCGCCGCGCCGATCTTCGCCATCCAGGCGGCCCCAACCGCGGCCCATCGGGTCGGCATGGCGGTCGGACTCCTGCCACTGTCCGATGATTTCTTCGCGCGCCTGCGCCAGCCGGGCATGACGGCCGAGACGGCCGAGACCTATCTGGTGCGCCGCGCCGGGGCAGTGATCGAATATCTGACGCCCTTGCTGGACGGCAGCGCGCCGCTAGCGCGCCGATTGGCCGCCGACACCGAGGACCTGGCCGCCGCGTTCGCGCTGGAAAGCCCCGGCGGCTTCGCCCTGCGCCGCGACTATCGCGACCGCGAGGTCCTGGTCACCGGCCGCGCCTTCGCCGACGCCCCCTGGACCCTGGTGCACAAGATCGATCGGGCCGAGGCGTTGGCCGAGTCGGATGCCCGCGGCCGCCGCCTGCTCGTTTATCTATTTCTGGCCTTGGGGGTCGCCGGCGGCGGGGCGCTGGCGCTGTGGCGCCATGGCGCGTCGCGCCGGGCCTCGGCCGCCGCGACGCGCCATGCGACGCTGGCCGATCGTTTCGAGCGCCAACGGCGGCTCTTGCGCCTGGTCACCGACAGCCAGCCCGACCCGATCTTCATCCTCGACGCCGACGGACGCTACCGCTTCGCCAACGCCGCCGCCGCCCGCGAGGCCGGCGTCGCCGCCGAGGACATGATCGGCAAGACGCCGGCCAGCATCCTGGGGCCGGCGGCGGCGCGCCGCCATGACGCCCCCCGGGACCGGGCCCAGGCCGGCGAACCGGTACGCACCGGCCCGACCGAGATCGCCGGCGCGGCGGACGGCGCCCGGTGGATCGTCGCCACCCACTACATTCCGCTCGCCGAATTGGCGGGTCCGGCGCCCGGCGTCCTGGTCGTCGAGCGCGACATCAGCGCCGAGATCATTGAGCGCGAACGGCGCGAGCGGAGCCTGGCCCATACGGTGCGCGCGCTGGTGACCCTGGTGGACCGGCGCGACCCGTTCGCCGCCGACCATTCGGCGCGGGTCGCCCGAATCGCCCGCGCCATCGCCCTGGAGATGGACCTCGACCCGGTCCTCGCCGACACGGCCGAGCGCGCCGGCAGCCTGATGAATATCGGCAAGATCATGGTCCCGACCGAACTGCTGACCAAGGACGGCCGCCTGACCGACGACGAAATCCGCCGGGTGCGCGACGGGCTCCAGGCGAGCGCCGACCTGCTGGAGGGGATCGAATTCGACGGGCCCGTCGTCCAGACCCTGCGCCAGCTTCAGGAGCATGTGGACGGCGGCGGCCATCCCGACGGGCTGGCGGGGTCCGACATCCTGGTGACGGCCCGGATCGTCGCCGTCGCCAACGCCTTCGTCGCTCTGGTCAGCCCGCGCGCCTGGCGGCCCGGCGTCACCGTCGACGCGGCGCTGGACGACCTGCTGTCCCAGGCCGGCCGGGCCTACGACCGGTCGGTGGTCGCCGCGCTGATCAGTTATCTGGACAACCATGGCGGCCGCGCCGCGCTGAATCTCCGCCAGCCCGCTTGATCCCTTTCCGGCGATCCGGAAAACTGCCGGCGACGGCCAGAATCACTTTGACAGCGGCGCATACCCTTTCCACATGGATGGCACGTCGCGCGATCGGGCTCGCCCGATCCAACGAGGGGGTATCCTCGACCGATGAAGCGGATTGTCGCGAGTCTGTTGGCCGTTGCCGTTTTGGCGTCGATTGCGGCATCCGACACGGTCGCCGCGCCCCCCGACGCGGTCGCCAAGACGGGGACGATCTCGTCCGGGACCGTGATATCCGGATCGGGCGGCGACTTGGGCGGCGACCTGGGCGGCCAGCAGGACGGGCACGGCAAACATTGTTCGGCTGTTTCCTGCGCGACGAGCCTGGCCGCGCAACGGACCGGTGGCGTCCTGGACCGGTTTCCGTCGGTCCGCCGCATCGATCCCGAGTATGAATTCGCCCCCGCCGGCGAAGCGGATCTGAGCGGCGACCCGCCGGTCCCGCGCCCTCGCCCATCTCCGGCCCCAAATTCCCGGTAGGTCGCCCCGACCCGGCGGTGGGCAAAGGCCGGGCGCCTTTCGCCCTTCTACCGGCATTCGACAGTACAAGTTCTTATTGAAGGGAAGACCCATGCACGGATTGCGTAGTGCAAAAACCATCTCCACCGTAGCGGCCGCGGGCCTGATCGCGATGTCGATCTCGCTGACCGCGAACGCGGCCGGCGAGCATGCCGGCGGCCATGGCGGCGCGGCCGTCATCGGGAAGCCCGGCGACCCCGCCCAGGCATCCCGCACGATCGACATCGTGATGACCGACAACGCGTTCGCGCCCGACCGTATCTCGGTCGGGAAGGGCGAAACCGTTCGCTTCGCCGTCCGGAATGCCGGCGAAATCGTCCACGAGTTCACTATCGGCACCACGGCCATGCATGCCGCGCATCAGAAGGAAATGATGTCGATGTTCGAGCGCGGCGTGCTGGAGGTCGACAGGATCCATCGGGACCGCATGAAGGCGGGCATGGGCCATGGCGGAGCCATGTCCCATGACGACCCGAACAGCGTGCTTCTGGAACCGGGCGAATCGACGACCCTCACCTGGAGGTTCGATACCGACGCCGAGCTCGAGTTCGCATGCAACGTCCCCGGCCATTACGAAGCCGGCATGGTGGGGCGCTTTTCGGTGGAACGCTAGGAAGCCTCGGCGCCCGGCAACGGGCGCCGACTTCCCGCAACCCCGGCCACCGCCCCTGGGCTCCCGCCCCTGGCCAGCGCCGCCGCCTTGGCCCATATTCCTGAAAGTCGGGCAATCAGGGACATTCGCGATGGCGGCGGGGTTTTCGAATCCGTTTCGGCGCGCCAAGGCGGCGCGCAAGGACGTGGCGCCGGCCGCCACCCCGCCCGGCAGCCGCGTCTACGCCGTCGGCGACATCCATGGGCGCGCCGATCTGCTGGACGACTTGCATCGGCTGATCGCCGAGGACGCGGCGGGCGCGGCGGCGGCGCGGCGGGTGATCGTCTATCTGGGCGACTATATCGATCGCGGGTTCGAATCCCGCCGCGTGATCGAGACCCTGATCGGCAGGCCCCCGGACGGGTTCGAGGCCGTGCACCTGCTGGGCAACCATGAGCAGGCCCTGCTCGACTTCCTGGACGATGTCCGCGCCGGCCCGGCCTGGATGTCGTTCGGCGGCGACGCGACCCTGGTCAGCTATGCGGTGGGGCTGCCCGCGTCGCTGGACCGCGACGCCCGGCTGGAGGTCGCCCGGACCGACCTGAAACGCAAGCTGCCCGACGCCCACCTCGCCTTCCTGCGCGGCCTGCCGACCCACCATGTCGAAGGCGACTATCTGTTCGTCCATGCCGGCGTCCGGCCCGGCGTCCCGCTGGCCGACCAGACGCGCGAGGATCTGATCTGGATTCGCGAGCCCTTCCTCGGCTCGACCGCCGATCACGGGCATGTCGTCGTCCATGGCCACACCATCCATCCCGACATCGGGTCGCCGGATCTGCGGCCCAACCGGATCGGGGTCGACACCGGCGCCTATCTCAGCGGGCATCTGACCTGTGTGGTGCTGGACGGTACCGAGCGCCGCTTCCTGCAAACGTGACCGGTCCGCCGCCCTTCTGGCATCTGATCACCCGCCCGGCGGCGACGCCCCGCGACCCGCCCCCCGACCGGGTCGCGTCCTGGCGGGCCGCCGCCGGGCGCCTCGCCGATCTCGTCTCGCCGGCGCTGGCCGCCCATCTGCTGGCCGAGGCCGAGGCCCGGACGGGCGCGGTCCTGATTGACCCCGAAACCGCCCATCGCAGCCGGCTGGCCAACCGCCTGACCCGCCACGGCCAGATCGCGGTCGCGCGGCGCATCGCCGAGGCGGGGATAGAGGCGGTCTACATCAAGGGCTTCGCCAGCGCCCATACCCTGTATCCCGACCCGGACCTCCGCTGCTTCGGCGATCTGGACGTTCTGGTCCGCGCCCCCGACGCCCCGCGCCTTTTGACCCTGCTGGCCGACGACGGCTTCGTCTTCGCCGGCGAGGCCCTGCCCGCCTGGGGATTCCAGTCCGACGCAAGCTATCCGCCGATCACCGGCCCCGACGGGCAGGTCAATCTGGACATCCATGTCCGCCCCGACGCCTTCCCCGCCTGGCGGGCGCTGACGGTCGCGCGGCTGTTCGCGGCGGCCGAAACGGTGCGCGTCGACGGGCTGACGCTCGGCGTGCCGTCGCCGGACCACGCCTTCCTTCTGTGCGTCACCAACGCCGCCAAGGACAAGTTCGGCCCCTTCGCCGTCCGCAAGATCGTCGACGCGATCCAGATCCTGCGGCGACGGCCAAGCGTCGACTGGGAGCGGGTCGCGGCCCTCGCCGCCGAGGGCGGGCTGGAGAAGGCCGCGCGCGGCTTCGTCGCCCTGTTGCGCCGGCTGGGGCTGGAGATCGAGCGCCTGCCCTGCGGGGCGCCCCCCGCCGGCCTCGACCGGCCGCCCGCCGGCCTCGCGCGCGGCGCCTTCGAGGCCATGGCCGGCGCCCATTTGGCGCTGGAGCCGGAC
>Ga0070728_10002381_pt1 | contig 23642 bp, 21 predicted proteins | sample tdDd471_FD_66723 | JGI IMG/M metagenome (GOLD analysis project Ga0070728, IMG submission 66723) | Marine sediment microbial communities from the Atlantic coast under amendment with organic carbon and nitrate - tdDd47.1 | ecosystem: Environmental > Aquatic > Marine > Coastal > Sediment | place...
CACTCCGGCCGTCATGGGCTTGGCCTTCGCTCAGCTTCAGGGCGATAGGTAGGCCGTTGGCATCGACGAGGGCGTGGATCTTGGTGGTCAGCCCGATCCCGGTGACAGTGCATTGAAATGAAAGTGTGCTGTCCCCGTCTCATCGCCCCCTGAGCCGCGGGAATTCCGGTGGGGAATTCCGGTGACAGTGCACTGATCGACAATGCCTGCAGCCTCCCTCACCGCCCCCGCAGCCGCGGATCCAGCACGTCGCGCAGCCCGTCGCCGAGCAGGTTGAGGCCGAGCACCGACAGCACGATCGCCACGCCGGGATAGATCGCCAGCTGCGGCGCGAAGTACAGCAGGGTCTGGGCCTCGTTCAGCATGCGGCCCCAGCTCGCCGCCGGCGGCTGGGCGCCGAGGCCGAGGTAGCTGAGGCCCGCCTCGGCCAGGATGGCGAGCGCGAACTGGATGGTCGCCTGCACGATGATGATGCCGGCGACGTTCGGGAACACGTGGCGGGCCATGATCCGCACCGGCCCGAAGCCGGCGGCCCGCGCGGCCTGGATGTAGTCCAGCGTCCACACCGTCAGGGCGGTGCCGCGGGTCAGCCGGGCGAACACCGGCACGTTGAAGATCGCGATCGCCAGGATGGCGTTGACCGCGCCCGGCCCCCACAGCGAGGTGATCATGACCGCGGTCACGATCGCCGGGAACGCCAGGGTCAGGTCGCCGAGCCGCAGCACCGCCTCGGAGACGAGGCCGGGGCGGGCGGCGGCGAGGCTGCCGAGCGGCACGCCGATGCCGGCGCCGATGCCGACCGCGACGGCGCCGACGGTCAGCGAGGTCACCGCCCCCGACATCAGCATCGAGACCACGTCGCGGCCGAGCTGGTCGGTGCCGAGCCAGTGCGCGGCCGACGGGCCGGCGAACCGGCCGCGCACGTCGACCACGTCGATCGGGTAGGGGGTCCAGAACAGCGACACCACGGCCGCCGCGACCACGCAGGCCACGATCGCGGCACCGACCACGAAGCCGGAGTGCCGCGCGAGCCGCCGCCAGGCCGAGCGGCGGCGCATGCCCGGCCCGGTCGCCTGGACGTCAGCGTGGGACATCGCGCACCCGCAGCCTCGGGTCGATGGCGGCATAGGCGAGGTCGACCAGGAAGTTCACGATCACCACCGCGGCCACCAGGATCACCACCACGTCCTTGACCACGATCAGGTCGCGCTGGGCGACCGCCTGGAACACCAGCCGGCCGAGGCCGGGCAGGAAGAACACGTTCTCGATGATGATGGTGCCGGACAGCAGGAACGCGAACTGCAGCCCCATGATGGTGACCGGGCCGATCAGCGCGTTGCGGAACACGTGGCGGCCGAGCACGGCCCGGCGCGACAGGCCCTTGGCCCAGGCGGTCCGCACGTAGTCCTCGCCGAGCACGTCGAGGGTCGACGACCGGGTGATCCGGGCGAGGATGGCAGCCTGCGGCAGGGCCAGCGCGATCGCCGGCAGCAATAGCGCGCCGACGGCCGGCAGCAGGCCCGCCGACCAGCCCGGAAAGCCGCCGGCCGAAGCCCAGCGGAGCTGCACCGCGAACAGCAGCACCAGCAGCATCGCGAACCAGAAATTCGGCACCGCCACGCCGAGCTGGCCGAGCCCCATCACCACGGTGTCGACCGGGGTACCGCGCCGCACCGCCGCGAACACCCCGACCGGCAGGGCGATCGCGGTCGACAGCAGAATGGCGAATACCGCCAGCGGCAGGGTGACCACCAGCCGCTCGGCGATCAGCCCGGCGACCGGCTCGTCGTAGGTGTAGCTGACCCCGAGATTGCCGGTGGCGAGGCCGGCGACCCAGGTGACGTAGCGTTCCGGCGCCGGCCGGTCGAGCCCGAGCCGGGTGCGCAGCGCCGCCAGCGTGTCCTCGCGGGCCTCGGTGCCGAGCATGACCTGCGCCGGGTCGCCCGGCAGCACGTCCATGACCGTGAACACCACCAGCGAGGCCACCACCAGGGTCGCCAGCAGGCCCGCCAGCCGCCGGACGGCGACGCTCAGCATGCCGGATGGCGCGTCATCGCCGGCTCGTCATGGGCGGTGTTCCGTGCCCGGTCAGTCGACCCAGTAGGCGCCGGTGACGTCGTTCGCCTGGACCGGCCGGTTCTCCCACACCCCGCGCAGCTTGGCCGGCCACACGCCCTGCTGGGCGAGCTCGAACAGGAAGGCGTTGACGGCGTCGTCGGCGAGGATCCGCTGCGCCTTCTGCATCAGCTCGGTTCGCCTGACCGGGTCGGACTCGGCGGTCAGGGCGCTGATCACGTCCCGGTACGGCTGGCTCTTGTAGTTGAAGTAGTAGCTGTCGCGGGCGTAGATCTCGATGTCCAGCGGCTCGGTGTGCGACACGATCGTCAGGTCGTAGTCGTACTCCTTGAACACCTGCTTCAGCCACTGCGCCCACTCCACCGGGATGATGTCGGTGTCGATGCCGACCGCCCGGAGCTGGGCCGCGACGATCTCGCCGCCGCGCCGGGCATAGGCCGGCGGCGGCAGCGTCAGCCGCAGCTTCAGGTTCTTGACCCCGGCTTCGGCCAGCAGCGCCTTGGACTTCGCCGGGTCGTAGGCGCAGACCCCGGTCAGGTCGACATAGGCCGGGTGGTGCGGTGCGAAGTGGCTGCCGATCGGGGTGCCGAAGCCGTACATGGCGCCGTCGATGATCGCCTGCCGGTCGATGGCGTGGCAGATCGCGCGCCGGACCCGGATGTCGTCGAGCGGCTTCTGGGCGTTGTTGATCGCCAGGATGGTCTCGCCCTCGGTCGTGCCGATGTGGACGGCGAAGCGCGGATCGGCGGCGAACTGCGGGATCAGCTCGGGGGCCGGGAAGTTGGGGAACATGTCGATGTCGCCGACCAGCAGCGCCGCGGCCGCGGCCGCCGGGTCGGAGATGAACTTGAAGGTGACGCGCTTCAGCTTGGCCGGCGTGCCCCAGTAGGCGTCGTTGCGGCGGATGACGGCCTTGTCGCCCTTGGCCCAGGAGTCGAACACGAACGGCCCGGTGCCGACCGGGTTCGACTTGTTGGTCGCGGCGCTCTCGGGGGCGACGATCACCGCGTCGCCGCGGCCCATGTCGAACAGGAAGCCGCCGGTCGGCCGCTTCAGCGTCACCACGACGGTGCCGGCGTCCTTGGCCTCGACCTTGGCGATCGGCTCGAAGATGCCCTTCTTGGCGTTGACGCTGTCGGGCGCGGTGGCGCGCTCGTAGGAGAACACTACGTCGGTCGCCTCGAAATCGGTGCCGTCGTGGAACTTCGCACCCTTGCGGAGCGCGAAGGTGTAGGTCAGCCCGTCCGGCGAGATCGTCCAGCTCGCGGCCAGGCCCGGCAGAACGGTGCCGTCCGGCCCGATCCGGGTCAGGCCTTCGAAGACGTTGGCGTAGACCACCTCGTCGATCGCGGCGGCGGCGCCGGCCGTCGGGTCGAGATGCGGCGGCTCGAGGCCCATGCCCATCGACAGCGTGTCCTTCGCCGCCTCGGCGCCCGCCGGGGCGAACCAGAGAAGGGCGGCGGTGAGAGCGGCAGCTAGGGTCCTGGACATGACGCTGTTCCCCCTGATGTGCGGAGCCTCCGCCGGCTCCGTCCGGTTGCCGGCATCGTCGGCAAAGCGACCGCCGCTGTCCAGCGTCCGATCGGCAAGGTTGCGGGGCGCGGCGGTCGGCCGGCTCAGGCGGCCGCCTCGGCGGCAACCCGGTCGGATCCCTCGTCGATCGGGGCGTACACCACCAGGCGCAGGTCGGGCTCGTCGTCGACCGTGTAGGTGGTGTGCTCGAACGTCATCGGCGGCGCGCCGTCGAGCAGGATGGTCTTCACCCCCTCCGAGCAACCGTTCACGTCGTGCCGCCGCCACCAGTCCTTGAACTCCGGCGACACCCGCTGCAACGAGGCGACCAGCTCGACCATCACCGGGTCCTCGGGGGCCTTGGCGTAGTCGCGCCGGAACTTCGCCAGCATCAGCGGCGCCCGCTCCTCCCACTGCACGAACTTGCGCCGGGTCTCGGGGTCGGCGAACGCCATCCACAGGAGGTTGCGGCGGTCCTCCGGCAGCCTGGCGATGTCGAACAGCCGCTCGGCCTCGGCGTTCCAGGCCACCAGGTCCCAGTGCAGGTTGCGGACATAGGCCGGCATGCCGGCCATGCCGTCGAGCATGCGCTGCAGGGACGGCGGGACGGTCCGCTTCGGACCCGGCTGGCGTGCCGCCTTGTCCAGCCGGGCCAGCACGAACAGGTGCCGGCGCTCGACCTCGTCGAGCCGCAGCGCCCGGGCGACGTTCTCGACGAAGGCGGCCGACACCCCGATGTCGCGGCCCTGCTCGAACCACGTGTACCAGGACAGCCCGACCCCGGCGAGCGCGGCCACCTCCTCGCGCCGCAGCCCGGGGGTGCGGCGGCGGCCGGTGTCGGGCAGCCCGACCTCGACCGGCGACAGCCGCTTGCGCCGGGTCCGCAGGAAGTCGGCGAGCTCGTGACGCTCCCGGTTGAGCTTGCGCTGGGGCATGGGGTTGCTCCGACTAACAGTATAATTTGCCAAATTGTACCAGCTTCAGGGCGATGCAAAATAGTCTCATGTGAGATCGGCCGACCCCGCGATTACCCGGCGCATCATTGCCCCGCCCAGGGCTTCCACCGGGTCGGCTGCGATTCTCCGAGCCGATATTCTCTGGAGGAGTTCCGATGCCCGACGGACAGACCGCGGCTGCCGCCGCGCGTGCCGACCTGCCTGCCGCCGACGCGCCGACGCGCCGCTGGCTCGGCCTCGTGCTGCTGCTCTCCGGCAGTTTTCTGACGATCCTCGACGTGTTCATCGTCAACGTGGCGATCCCGCGTATCCGCAGCGACCTCGGCGCCAGCTTCGCCGAGGTCGAGCTGGTGATCGCTGTCTACACGCTGGCCTATGCGGTCTCGCTGGTGACCGGCGGCCGGCTCGGCGACACCTACGGGCGGCGCCGGGTGTTCATGATCGGCATGGCGGCCTTCGCGGTCGCCTCGGCGCTGTGCGGGCTGGCGCCGTCGCCGACCGCCCTGGTCGCCGCCCGGCTGGTGCAGGGCCTGTCGGCGGCGCTGGTGTTCCCGCAGGTCCTGGCGATCATCCGGGTGTCGTTCGAGGGCGAGGACCGGCGCAAGGCGTTCGCCGCCATGGGCGCGGTCGCCGGCGGCTCGGCGATCGCCGGCCAGCTGTTCGGCGGCTTCCTGGTCGAGTTCGCGCCCTGGGACCTCGGCTGGCGCAGCGTGTTCCTGGTCAACCTGCCGGTGGTGGCGGCGGTGCTGCCGTTCGCCGGCCGCCTGGTCCCGGAGTCGCGGGCCGCCGGGGCAACCCGGCTGGACGTGGCCGGCGCCCTGCTCGGTGCGTTCGCCCTGGCGCTGTTGGTGTATCCGCTGGTCGAGGGCCGGCAGGCCGGCTGGCCGGCCTGGGCGTTCGCCAGCCTGGCGGCGGCGCTGCCGGCGGCCGGGCTGTTCGCCTGGTACGAGCGTCGGCTGTCGCGGCGGGGCGGGGCGCCGGTGCTCGACATCGCGCTGTTCCGCGACCGCGGCTTCGTGGCCGGCGTGACGCTGTTCCTGGTGCTGTACTCGACCCTGAACTCGTTCTTCCTGGCGTCGGCCCTGCTGCTGCAGCTGGGCATCGGCCTGTCGCCGTTCGCGGCCGGCATGATCGTGACGCCGTCTGCCGTGGTGTTCGCGGTCGTGTCGTTCCAGTCGGCCCGCGTCGTCGGACGGTTCGGGACCGTCGTGCTGGAGGGCGCGGCCGTGGTCAGCGCGGCGACCTTCGGGGCGATCGCCGGCTACGCCGCCTGGGCGGGTGGCGGCACCGATCCGCTGGTGCTGGCGGCCCTGCTGTCGGTGTTCGGGGTCAGCAACGCCCTGCTGGTGTCGCCGATGCTGAACGTGGTGCTGTCGGCGGTCGCCGACCACCACGCCGGCATGGCGGCCGGCGCGATCGCCACCATGCAGCAGGTCGGCGGTGCGCTGGGGGTGGCCGTGGTCGGGGCGATCTTCCTGTCGACCCTGGAGCGGGCCGGCGGCAGCGGGCCGGCGGCCTATGCCGGGGCGTTCTGGACCGCGGCGCTGTACAACGCCGCCGCGATGCTGGCGGTCTGGCTGCTGGTCCGCCGGGTCAGGCGGGCGGCCCATCGTACAGGAGGCTGACGAAAGAAATCCGATCGTTGATCGCGATCAACGCGGGGATCGGGCTTCGACGGCTCAATCGGCTCACCGTTCCGCAGGGTCGAGTCATGAAGCCGGCGAAGTTCAGGATACCGGATTGCGGCGGGGCGGGAGCTTCGGCACTGCCCACGCCGCAGGGCCTCTACACGTTCATCTGGCGGGTCAGCCGTCGCCAGCAGGTGCTGCTCTGCGGTTTGACCGGGCTGGTGATCCCGCTGGCCATGGTGCCGCTCGAGCTGCAGCGGCGGATCATCGACGAGGCGCTCGAGCAGCGCGACCTGTCGCTCCTGCTGAGCCTGGCGGGAGTCTATCTCCTGGTGCTGCTGCTGCAGCAGAGCCTGAAATACGCGCTGAACCTCTCGCGGGGGTGGATCGTCGAATGCGTGACCCGCCAGCTCCGCATGGCGATCCATCGCAGTGTCCGCCGTTCCGAAGAGGTGCCTGCGAACGCCAACGGACCTCTCGACCGGGGCGCGGCCGTGCCGATGATCGCGGCCGAGAGCGAGGATGTCGGGGGTTTCGTGGGCGACAGCCTGTCGCTGCCCCTGCAGCAGGGCGGGACGATCGTCGCCGTGCTCGGCTATCTCGCCTGGGTGGACTGGCGGATCGCCGGGCTCGCCGTCCTGATCTACCTGCCCCAGTTCCTGACGGTGCGCCGCGTGCAGGCGCGGATCAACCGGCTGGCCCGCGGCTACGCCAAGCTGGTGCGGCGGCTCGGGCACATCGTCGTGGTCGAGGACGGCCCGCAACTCGACCGGCTGTTCGGAACACTGACCGACCGGGCGTACGCGCTGCGCATGCAGATCTACCGGCGAAAGTTCGCCCTCACCTTCCTCGGCAATTTCCTCGACGCCACAGGGCCGTTGCTGGTGCTTGCCGTCGGCGGCTGGTTCGTGATGCGCGGCGAGACGGCCGTCAGCACGCTGATCGTGTTCATCACCGGCCTGCAGAAGATCGCCGACCCCTGGAACCAGCTGATCAACTTCTACCGGACCCTGCAGATCGCCCTGACGAAATACCGCCTGATCGTCCAGACCCTGGGGTGAGGCGCCCCGCGGTCACTCCAGCCCGTCGGTCCCGGCCCCGCACACCAGCGCGCACACGGTCGAGCCGGCCGGCACCGTGACGGCGCCGGTCATCAGCGCGGCGACGCCGGCGGCACCGCTGAGCTCGGCCGCCAGGCCGCACTCGAACCACAGCCAGCGGGCCGCCTCGCGCATGGCGTCGTCGGACACCAGCACCAGCTCGTCGACGTTGGCCGACACCAGCTCGAAGTTCAGCGCCTCGGTGCGGCGCGGCGCCAGGGTGCCGGCAACCGTGGTGATGGCGTCGAGGGTGACCATCTTCCCGGCGGCCCGGCTGGCATGGTGGGTCGGCGCGCCCTCCGGCTCGATCCCGACGACGCGGACGCTCGGGCGCAGCGCCTTGATGGCGGTCGCGACGCCGGCGATCAGCCCGCCGCCGCCGATCGCGACGAGGACGGTGTCGACATCCGGGATCTGCTCGAGGATCTCCAGCCCGACCGTGCCCTGGCCGGCGACCACCGCCGGCGGCGCGAACGGGTGCAGGAAGGTCATGCCCTCGGCCTCGGCGCGCGCCATGGCGGCCACCGCGGCCTCGTCGAAGACGCTGCCTTCGATCACCACTTCGGCGCCCCAGGCCTTCAGCTTCTCGGCCTTGGAGGCCGGGGCGCTGGTCGGCAGGTAGACCACCGCACGGGTGCCGCCCATGCGTGCGGCGTAGGCGACCGCCAGGCCGTGATTGCCGCCGGACGCGGTGATCAGCCCGCGCTTCACCTGCTCGGCCGGCAGCGACAGCAGCGCGTTGGTGGCGCCGCGCACCTTGAAGCTGCCGGTCGGCTGCAGGCAGTCGAGCTTGAGGACGAGGCGGGAGTCCGGGATCACCGGGGTGCGCATCGGCCCGACTTCCAGCACCGGCGACAGCCGGACCTTGCCGGCGATCCGCGCGCGTGCGGCCTCGACGTCGGCGAGAGTGACGGAACTCGACATCAGCCCGCGATCCCCCCGTCGACGATGAAGTGCTGGCCGGTGGTGTAGGCGCTCTCGTCGCCGGCCAGGTAGACGGCCATGGCGGCGATCTCCTCGGCGGTACCGAGCCGGCCGAGCGGCTGGCGGGCGATGAAGTCCTTGCGGGCCTGCACCGGGTCGTCGAAGGCGGCGATGCGGTCGTCCAGCGACGGCGACTGCACGGTGCCCGGGCAGATGCAGTTGCAGCGGATGCCCTGGCGCAGGAAGTCGGCCGAGACCGATTTGGTCAGGCCGATCACCGCCGCCTTGCTGGTGCCGTAGACGAAGCGGAACGGGATGCCCTTCACGCTGCCCGACACCGACGACATGTTGATGATCGAGCCGCCGCCGGCCCTGATCATCGCCGGCAGGAACGCCCGGATCATCCGGTACATCGCCTTGACGTTCAGGTTCATCGAGAAGTCGAAGGCGTCCTCGTCGCACTCCAGGATGGTGCCGTGGTGCACGAAGCCGGCGCAGTTGAACAGTACGTCGAGCGCGCCGATCTGGTCGGCGGCCGCCTTGATGGCGTCGGCGTCGAGCACGTCGAGGACGTGGGTGGTGATGCCGGGCACGCCCTCCAGCTCGGCCAGCTTGGCCGGGTTGAGGTCGGTGGCGATGACCTGCGCGCCCTCGCGCGCGAACGCCTCGACGGTGGCGCGTCCGATGCCCTGTGCCGCGGCGGTGACGAGCGCCTTCTTTCCCTGCAGCCGACCGGCCATGGGTGTCCTCCCGAATTGTCGTCTGGTCCGGCCCCTGGCCGGTCACGGGGCGGGAGACTAGCCGATCCGTCGGCGCTGTCCACGGCCGTCTGTCGTATGACGAGCGTCGGCGTGGGTCCCGGATCTCCGCGGCTGTGCCGCTCCGTCCGGGATGAGGACCTGGTTGGACTTCCCGTCGTCCTCATCCCGGACCGGCCCGCGGGTGCGGGACGGATCCGGGACCCATCCGCTGATGTTCCTGGCGTGGCGGTCAGCCCTGGGGCGCCGCGAACACCCGCAGGCGGTGGCCGTCCGGGTCGGCCGCGGTGAAGGTGCGGCCGAACTCCATGGTGGTGGGCGACTGCAGGATCGGCAGGCCGCGGCCCTGCCAGTCGGCGTGCCGGGCGTCGACCGTGGCGTCGTTCTCGACCGGGAAGGCGATCTCGGAGCCGCCCGGGGCGGCGGCGGTCTCCGGCTTGACGCCCTGCCGGCCCCACAGACCGAGCATGGTGCCGGAATCCAGGGCGTACATGGCGAAGTTGGCCGAGGCGTCCACCGGCTGGCGGCCCAAGAGGTCGGTGTAGAAGGCGGTGCTGGCGGCCGGGTCGGCGACGTAAAGGATCACGAAGGTCGGGGCGGTCATGGCGATGTCTCCAGGGTTGCGATGACCCCGGAGATATGCCGTCATACTGTCAGTTTATGGCAGTGGTGATGCCTTTGACCTCGCGCCATTCCTTCAGCAGCGCGTGCCGACGCCGCGGGTAGCGCTCCTCGGTCTCGGTCCAGTCGACGATCCGGTCGGAGCGGAAGCTGCGGTAGTCCTGCCGCAGCTCGCACCAGGCGGCGACCACGCGGACCCGCTCGAAATAGCCGAGCGCGAACGGCCAGATGGTGCGGGCGGTCTCGGCGCCGCGCTCGTCGCGGTAGGTGATGCCGAGCTTGTGTTCCGTGCGGATTGCCGTGCGGACGATCGACAGGTCGATGCTGTCGGGCTCGACGGCGCCGGGCACCACGGTCAGACCGGACGCTTCGAGCTGCCCGACCAGGTCCGACGGCAGCACCGCGGCGATCTTCGCCAGGGTGTTGCGAGCGGCGGCGGCCAGCCGCGGGTCGGCCCGGCCCGACACCCATTGCGAGCCGAGCACCAGCGCCTCGATCTCGTCTTCGGAGAACATCAGCGGCGGCAGCATGAAGCCCGGCCGCAGCACATAGCCGAGTCCCGGCTCGCCGTCGATGTGGGCACCCTGGGCCTGCAGGGTCGCGATGTCGCGGTACAGGGTGCGGATGCTGACGCCGAGTTCCTCGGCCAGCACGTGCCCGGCGACCGGCCGGCGATGCCGGCGCAGCACCTGGATCAGGTCCAGCAGGCGGGCGGAACGGGACATCGCGCGATGCCTCGGCTGTCGGCGCTACGGTGTCGGGACCCGACCGTAGCGCCGACCGGGGACAGCGGCGACCGAATCCGGTACCGCGGCGTCAGAGCGTCTTCAGATACTCGACCAGCGCCATCCGGTCGGCCGGCTCCAGCTTCGGGCCGATGACCCCCTTGCCGCGCGGCCCGTCCTCGAAGGAATGGCCGGTGTTCAGGTTGCCGGGAACGCCGGTATCGATCTCGTTGGTGCCGCCGCGGCAGTCGGTGACGTAGCCGACCTTCACCGGGTCGAACTCCAGGTTGCCGAGGCAGAACTTCCCGGGGCGCTCGGACGCCGGCGAAAGCAGGTCGTACAGGGTGGGGACGGATCCGTTGTGCAGGAACGGCGCGGTCGCCCAGACCCCGTTCAGCGGCCGGGCCTTGTAGCCGAACGGCGCCCGGATGCAGTTTTCCCGGTTGCCGTTCATCTGGTTCTGCCGGTCCGGCGGGATGTTGTGGTCGACGTACCAGCGGTCGATGACCTTGCCGGTGACGGCGGCGAGCGCCCAGCCGAACGAGGTATCGGTGGCGATCGTCCCGGGATTGCCCTTGCACAGCACGCTGCCCGACGGGTCGGGTTCCTCGATGCCGAGATAGGCCGGCACCTTGACGGTGCGCGACGTCAGGACCGTCGCCTGAGCCGGGTCGGTGCCGATCTTTTCGACCGGGATGACCGGTACCTTGTAGAACCGCAGGCCGTCCTGGTTCGGCGTGGTCCAGAAGGCAGCGTCCCAGAACCGGCCGTCAGGGTCGTTGGGGGCCGGGCGGTGACAGCCGGCGCAGTGCGCGGTGTACAGCGCGTGCCCGCGCTCGACCAGCTTGGCGTCCGGTACCTCGTCCTTGCCGTCCGGCTTCTTGAAGATGTGGCTCGGCCAGGCCGGCGCCGCCAGGCCCTTGAAGCGCTTCGGCGCGGCCTGCGGGTCGGGCCCGGCGAGCAGTTCCTCCATGTGGAACAGCTCTTCGATCCGCACCGAGGAGAGGAAGAGCGGCCGGTCCGGAGCGTCCGGGGCCGTCAGGTTGACCCTCGCCGACACGCCGAGCGCCTCGCCGGCATTGCGGACCATCGGCTGCATGATCGAGCCGTCGTACTGCACCCAGTCGAACCAGGAGGTGCTCCAGGTCGCCGGGTAGTTAACCGGCGCGTTGGTCGGCCGGATGTTGACGGCCGGGTCGAACCCGGGCTCGGGCGTGCCGACCAGGTCGGAGAAGAACAGCTGGTTGCCGATTCGGTTCAAGGCATCCAAGCGGTTGAAGCCCTCCTCGACGCTGCCCTCCAGCCCAGGCGCCATCTGCGCCAGGATTCGCGGGCCTTCCTCCAGCAGGGCGATGAGCTGTGCCTCGAGCTCGGCCTCGGCCTGCTCGCTGTGATCCGGTCCCAGCACGCGGTCGGCGAAGCGGCCGAACCGTCCCGGGACGTATCGGGTGTAGGCCAGCGACAGGCCCAGGATGGTGCGGAACTTGCCGAGGTCGGTGGTGGCCGGCGCGCCGTCGATCCGAACGTTGGTGCCGCGGTAGGTCAACTGGCCGGTGTGGCAGGCGGCACAGGTCAGCCCGACCTGGTCCGGCAGCTTCGCGCCGGTCGACGGGTCGACGTAGCCCGGAGTTCGCGCGAATCCGACCGGCAGGCCGTCGGGATTGCCGGCGAAACGGGCGGCGTCGTATGCCACCGTGAAGCTGCCGGAATTTGTCCCGTAGCCCTCGGACCGGGCGTGCGCGTAGCCGGTGCTGCGCGGACTGGAGATGAAGCCCAGGCGGGCCATGTAGGCCGGGTCGGACAGCAGTGGCGGATCGCTGAACAGATGGATGCTGGGCTGTTCCAGCGCGACGAACCACGCATACGGCACCGGGATGGTCGAGGTGCCCTGGCTGGCATGATGGAACCAGAAGCGGGCATCGTTGCTCCAGTTCTGGTTCAGCCAGACCGTGCGCTCGACCGGCGGTCGCTCCGGGAGGCTCGGCGGAAACAGCGCGCAGCCCGCGAGGGTCGACGCGGCGAGCGCGGCCGCGGCGATGGTCGTTGTGCGCGGCCAGGACGATGGACGGAACGTTCGGTTCACGGTGACGTTCCCCTCTTTGTCGATCTTGGAAAGCAACCGATGCTCTTGCGGGTTTTATGAATATTTACTCATGGGTAGTGTTTGACTGCAAGTTGGGCAGGAGTTCCGGCGACGTTCGCGATGGTGAAAGGGGGCCCCAGACGGCGTCGATCAACGCAGGGCCAATCCCAGTCCCGTCACCACCAGCACCAGCCCGCCGACGGTGCCGGCGGTCAGCGGCTCGCCCAGCAGGGCGGAGCCCAGGAGGGCGGCGGTCACCGGGCTGAGGCCGAGGAACATGGTCACCCGGGTCGGCGGCGCGTGGCGGAGCGCGAACAGCCACAGCAGGTAGCCGACCGCGCTCGACAGGCCGATGAACAGGATCGCCGCCCAGCCGGCCGGGTCGACCTCGGGCCAGCCGGCGAACAAGCCTTCGCCGGCGGCGACCAGCGCCAGGAACCCGACCGAGGCGGCCATCGCGGTGAAGCCGACCGACAGGGTCGGGTAGCGCTGCAGGTACGGCCGGTACAGCACCGAGCACAGCGCGCCGGTGAACGCCGAGCCGAGGGCGGCGGCGGCGCCGAGCCATTCGTCCGGCCCGCCGGCCCCGGCGACCACGCCCTCGCCCAGGGTCAGGCCGACGCCGAGGATCGAGACCGTGACGCCGAACGCGACCCGGGCCGACGGCGGCTCGCGCCGGGTGGCGGCGCCCAGCAGCAGGGTCATCAGCGGGAAGGTGGCGAACAGCAGGCTGGCGCGGGCCGCCGGGATGTACTGCAGCGACAGGTTCAGCAGCGCCACCAGCACCCCGAACTGCAGGATCCCGAGGATCGCGATCGGGGCGACGTCGCGGGCCCGGAACCGCGGCAGCCCGGACGACAGCACCACCGGCGCCAGGAACAGACAACCGACGGCGTAGCGCAGCAGGGCGAGCGAGCCGGGGCCGACCTGGCCGACCGCGAACCGGGTCGCGACGATGGCGGCGCCGACCTGGACCCCGGTGCCGACGGCCGCCAGGATCGCCAGCCGGTACGGGCTCACAGGTCGAGGGCCCAGGTCTCGTCGACCATGTCCCGCCCGAAGGCGTGGTTCGGCGTGCGCTCGACCAGGGTGAAGCCGCCGATCTCGTAGATCTTGCGGGCGGCCGTGAGGAAGTCGATCGTCCACAGCATCATGCGCCGGTAGCCGGCGGCGCGGGCGAAGGCGACCGCCTCGTCGACCAGCCGCCGGCCGATCCCGAGCCCGCGAGCCGACGGCTCGACGTACAGCAGGCGCAGCTTGGCGGTGGTCTCGTCCAGGCGGACCACCGACACCGAGCCGACCGGCTCGCCGTCGCGCTCGGCCATCCAGCAACGCTCGCAGGTTGGGTCGAAGTTGCGGATGAAGTTGGAGGCGATCTCGGCCACCAGGGCCTCGAAACCGTCGTCGAAGCCGTACTCCCGGGCGTACAGCGCGGCGTGGCGGTGGACGATCCAGCCCATGTCGCCCGGCCGGTGCGGTCGCAGCACGATCGTCGGCGCGGCCGGCCGACGCTCGCCGATCAGCGTCTCGATGGTGTGCATCGCCTCGATCAGACGGGCCTGGTCGGCCTCGGCCAGCGGGGCGAGCACCGCCGCGACCTCGGCCCGTGACCGTTCGTTCAGCGGCGCGAAGGCCCGGTCGCCGGTCTCGGTCAGCCGCAGCTCCTGGCGGCGGGCATCGTTCTCGGCGGCCGAGGCGGTGACCAGCCCGCGCTCGCGGAAGCTGCGCAGCAGCCGGCTGAGATAGCCGGGGTCGAGGGCGAGGTCGCGTCCCAGTTCGCTGGCGGTCACGCCCGGCCGGTGCGCCAGCTCGTACAGGATCCGGCATTCCGTCAGCGAGAACGAGCTGGCCAGCAGCCCTTCGTTCAGCGCGCCGATATGGCGGGTGATGAAGCGGTTGAAGGCGCGCACCGCTTCGATGCGGGAGTCGAGGTCGCTCATCGTGAACACCGCGTTCGTTTGTTGGCATAGTCAAATATATAGTTGCTAATGTCAATCAAATATCAGATGCCAGCACGCCGGTTCGGGCGTCGTCGGCGTTGCGGCGGCAGGGCCGTTCGCTATGATCCGGCCGCAATGGTTCCGAAAACGCTTTCACCCCAGGAGTGACCGCCATGGCCGACGCCGATCCCGTGCGGCTGACCATCCGCCTCAACGCCGCCGATAACGTGGTCACCGCCCGCGCCGAGCTGCTGCCGGGCACCGAGATCGCCAGCGAGGGCGTGACCGTCACCCAGCCGATCCCGTCCGGCCACAAGGTCGCGACCCGGGCGATCGCCAAGGGCGAGCCGATCCGCAAGTACGACCAGATCATCGGCTTCGCGGTCGAGGACATCGCGGTCGGCGAGCACGTGCACGTCCACAACGTCGAGATGCACGACTTCGAGCGCGACTACGCCTTCGGCGTCGACGCCAAGCCGACCGCGTACTTCAACGACAGCGAGCGGGTCACCTTCCAGGGCTACCGCCGCGCCAGCGGCCGGATCGGCACCCGCAACTACATCGGCGTGCTGACCAGCGTGAACTGCTCGGCGACCGCGGCGAAGTACATCGCCGAGGCGATCACCCCGGACGTCCTGGCCAGGTATCCCAACGTCGACGGCGTGGTGGCGCTGACCCACTCGACCGGCTGCGGCATGGCCGGCGACGGCGAGGGCTACGCCAACCTGCAGCGGGTGCTGTGGGGCATGGCGCGGCATCCGAACTTCGCCGGCGTGCTGATGGTCGGCCTCGGCTGCGAGGTCAACCAGATCGACTTCCTGCTCGAGGCCTACGGCATCAAGCGGGGCGAGGGCTTCCAGACCATGAACATCCAGGACGCCGGCGGCCTGCGGAAGACCGTCGAGTGGGGGTCCGGGATCATCAAGGACATGCTGCCGGAGGCCAACAAGGCCGAGCGCTCGGCCTGCCCGGCGAGCGAGCTGACCCTGGCCCTGCAGTGCGGCGGCTCCGACGCCTATTCCGGCATCACCGCCAACCCGGCGCTGGGCGAGGCCGCCAACCTGCTGGTCCGCCACGGCGGCACCGCGGTGCTGGCCGAGACCCCGGAGATCTACGGGGCCGAGCACCTGCTGACCCGCCGCGCGGTCAGCCAGGAGGTCGGCGAGAAGCTGATCGAGCGCATCAAGTGGTGGGAGGACTACACCGCGCGCAACGGCGGCGAAATGAACAACAACCCGTCGCCGGGCAACAAGCGCGGCGGCCTGACCACGATCCTGGAGAAGTCGCTGGGGGCGGCCGCCAAGGGCGGCACCACCAACCTGACCGGCGTTTACAAGTACGGCGAGCCGATCGACACCAAGGGCTTCGTGTTCATGGACAGCCCGGGCTACGACCCGGCCTCGATCACCGGCGAGGTGGCGAGCGGCTCCAACATCGTGTGCTTCACCACCGGCCGCGGCTCGGTCTACGGCTGCAAGCCGGCGCCCTCGCTGAAGCTGGCGACCAACTCGGCCATGTACAACCGGATGTCCGACGACATGGACATCAACTGCGGCGCCATCGTCGACGAGGGCGTGTCGGTCGAGGAGATGGGCCAGCGCATCTTCGACCGGCTGCTGGAGGTCGCTTCCGGCTCGCAGACCAAGTCGGAGGCCCAGGGCCTGGGCGACAACGAGTTCATCCCGTGGCAGATCGGCGCGGTGATGTGACGGTGCCGCCGGCCGCCCCGTGGGTGGCTCTCGCGTGAGCGGCTCCTTCGCGGACAGCTATCTCGGCAAGCTCCGGGCGGTGATCGGCAGCCGCCCGGTGCTGATGCCGGGTGCCCGGGTGATCGTCGAGGATGCGCAGGGCCGCATCCTGCTGATCAGGCGCGGCGACATGAAGCTGTGGGGCTGGCCGTCCGGCTCCGGCGAGATCGGCCAGTCGATCGAGGAGACCGCCCGCCGGGAGTTGCTGGAGGAGGCCGGGCTGACCGCGCACCGGCTGGTGCCGGTCGGGTTCTCCAGCCACCCGGTCGACGACCGCATCCTGTACCCGAACGGCGACGTGCTGCACGCCTTCGCGATGATCTTCCACTGCACCGAGTGGGAGGGCGAGCCGAAGGCGGACGGCCACGAGAGCCTGGACGTACGCTGGTTCGCCCAGGACGCCCTGCCCGAGGACCGCACCCTGGCGGTCTCGCGCACCCTCGGCGCCCTGCAGCGCTACAAGGCGACCGGTGGGGCGTTCCAGCTGATCTGAGCGGGGGCCCTCTGCCGCCCGTCGCTCCGTGGGTCCCGGAGCCGCCCGCTGGCGCGGGCCCTCCGGGATGACGGAAGAGAGGTGATCGCCAACCGACCCTGCCCATTACCCAATATCGTCATTCCGGAGGGGGCGCGTGAGCGCCCGGCTCCGGAACCCACCGGCCGCCGTGGGGCAACCGCAATGGCCCTACTGGAAGAGCCCCAGCAGGACCTGCGGCGCTTGGTTGGCGACGCCGAGGGTCTGGGTGGCGAGCTGCTGGCGGACCTGGATCGAGCTCTGCTCGGCGGAGGCTCTCGCCATGTCGGCGTCGACGATGTTGCCGAGGCCTTCCTCGGTGGCGTCCAGGACGCCTTGCAGCTGCTCGGTCTGCAGCTCCAGCTGGCGCAGGTCGCTGCCGAGCTGGCCGAGCGCGTCGTGCACCAGCTGCTGGTCCTGGTCGAACTGGGTGAGCGCGTTCAGGGCGTTGGCCGGGCTCGAGATGTCCTCGTTGGCCAGCCGGGCGTAGGCGAGGTCGAGACGCTGGCCGCGCAGCCGGATGGTGTCGCCCTCAAGGTTGGCGAGCACGTCGACGTTCCGGACCGTGCCGACCGCCAGGTTGAACGGGATCGCCACCTCGATGAGGATGTTGATGCCGTTGTACTCGGAGTTTTCCAGGATCTGCCGCATCTGGGCGAGCAGCTCCTGGTAGTCGTCCTGCAGGATCTGCTGCTGCTGGGCGGTGTTGCCCTCGTTCGCCCCTTCGGTGATCTTCTTGCGGATGTCGGCCATCAGATCGGACACCGCGGTGGCGCCGGCCAGGGCGACCTTGGCGATGCCTTTGGCGTTGTTGAGACCCTGGATTACTGCGCTGCCGGCCTTTATATCGCCGCGCAGACCCTGGGCGATCGCGAAGTTCGAGGCGTCGTCGACGGCGCCGCGGACCTTCCGGCCGGTCGACACCTGCTCGCCGACCGTTGCGGCACGGCGGTTGGCGGCCTCGAGGTTGCGAAGCGCGGTCAGGGCCTCCGGGTTGGTGTTGACCGACATCACCATGTGCGCGGCAATGCAAGATGGGTGCCGCTGAGAGGTTGACGTGGCCAAGTTCCCGCTGATCCTGCCGAGCGACCCGGCGTTCTACGAGCTGCCGCCGCCTCCCGGTTCCGAGCCGCGCCGGAGCCTGGAGGACATGCTGGCCGAGACGGCGGCGCCCGGGGCCGAGGACGAGGAAGTCGAGCCGCGCGAGGACGACGAGGACGCTGCGAACGGCCCGCCGGTCCTGGCGGGCTCGTGCGACGCCCACATCCACGTGTTCGGCGATCCCGAGCGCTTTCCCTACCGCGACGGCGGCGATTATCGGCCGAAACCGGCACTGGCCGACGACTACGCCCGGCTGCGCCGGCGGCTCGGTCTCGACCGTGTGGTGGTGGTGCAGTCGAGCGCCTACGGCTTCGACCATGCCTGCCTGCTCGACGCGCTGACCCGGCTGGATGCCGGCCCGGACGGTGGGACAGGGCGCGCGCGCGGCGTGGCGGCGGTCGGCCCTTCGGTCTCCGACGGCGAGCTGCGCGACCTGGACGCCACCGGCTGCGTGGCGACCCGGTTCCAGATGCGCGATCCCTGGCGGCTGATCGACTGGACCGAGACCGACCGGCTTGCCGGCCGGGTCCACGACACCGTCGGCTGGAACGTCGAGCTGCAGATGGACGGCCGGTTCCTGCACGAGGTCGAGGAGCGTCTGCGGTCCTGGCCGGGCCGGGTGATCCTCGACCATGTCGGCTGCTTCCTCGGCCCGGTCGGCGACCGCGAGCCGGGGCTGCGCGCGCTGCTGCGCCTGATCGACGCCGACAAGGTCTGGGTCAAGCTGTCCGGTCCGGAGGAGAGCTCGAACGAGCGTCCCCGGCACGGCCAGCAGACCTGCTACCGCGACATCGAGCGGATCGCCCGGCTGTTGATCCGGTTCGCACCCGAGCGGCTGGTCTGGGGCTCGAACTGGCCGCATCCGTCGGCCCGCGGCGAGGTGCCCGACGACCGCTGGCTGCTGGACCTGCTCGGCGAGTGGACCGAGGACGAGGGGCTGCGGCGGCGGATCCTGGTCGATAACGCGACTGCGCTGTTCGGCTTTCCGGAACCCGCGGTCGAGCCGGCGCAAGGGTCGGTGGGCCCGGAGCCGGTTTCGCCGTGACCTGGCAGGCGGCCTTTCAGGCGGCCGGCGGGCTGGCGCTGTTCCTGCTGGCGATGAGCATGATGACCGAGGGACTGCGCCTGTTCGGCGGGACCGGCCTGAAGCGGCTGCTCGAGCGCTCGACCTCGACGCGGATCAAGGGTGCCGCGGTCGGGGCGCTGGTCACCGCGCTGGTCCAGTCGTCGTCGGCGGTGACGGTGGCGACCATCGGTTTCGTCAACGCCGGCATCCTGAAGCTGCCGCATGCCATCGGGGTGGTGTTCGGCGCCAACATGGGCACGACGATGACCGGCTGGCTGGTCAGCCTGACCGGCATCGGCTTCAAGGTCGACGCCCTGGCCCTGCCGATCCTGGCGGTCGGCATGGCGCTGCGGCTGGTGGCACCGGGGCGGCGCCTGCAGGGCCTCGGCGAGGCGCTCGCCGGGTTCGGCCTGTTCTTCCTCGGCATCGACATCCTGCAGGGCGCGTTCGGCGCGCTGTCGGCCGGCATGGCCGACCGCCTGCCGGCGGCCGCCGGCCTGACCGGCGTGCTGGTCTATCTCGGTATCGGCTTCGGTGCGACCGTGCTCACCCAGTCGTCCAGCGCCTCGATCGCCCTGATCCTGACGGCGGCCGGCCAGCAGCTGATCGGCTTCGATGCGGCGGCGGCGGCGATCATCGGCACCAATGTCGGGACCACGACGACCGCCGCGTTCGCGGTGATCGACGCCACTCCGAACGCCAAGCGGGTGGCGGCCGGGCACATCCTGTTCAACCTGCTGACCGGGGTGGTCGCCCTGGCGCTGCTGCCGGCGCTGCTGCAGGTCGTGCAGATGGCGAACGGCTGGCTGGCGGTCGGCGGCCGGCCCGAGCCGGCCCTGGCGCTGTTCCACACGCTGTTCAACCTGCTCGGCGTGCTCCTGCTGCTGCCGGTCGCGGATCACATCGCCGGCCTGCTCGGCCGGCTGTTCCGGACGGTCGAGGAGGACCTCGGGCGCCCGCGCCACCTGGACGACACGCTGGCCGGGACGCCGGGCCTGGCGCTGGCGGCGCTGCACGAGGAACTGCGTCGGATGCGCCGGCTGGTGCTCAGCAACATCGCCACCGTGCTCGCCGGTGCCGAGCGCCGGCCGCAGCGGCTCGCGCGGCGGGCGGAAGCCGTGGTCGGGCTGGGCGTGGCGATCACCGAGTTCGCGACGACGACGCGGATGGCGAACCTGCCGCGCGACGACGCGGCGGCGCTTCCCGGGCTGATCCGGGTCGCCCGCTACCTGGAGGAGGCCTCGCGGCTGACCCCGGCGGTGGAGCGGCTGCGGGCGGCGGCCCTGGAACCGCAGAACGTGGCGGCCGGGCCGGTCATCGAGGCGTTCCTGGCGCGGCTCCGGCAGTCGTTCTCGGCACTGTCGGACACCGAGGCCGATCCTGCCGCCGGCGGCCTGGCGGTGGCCGAGCTGGAGGCCGGCTACCAGACCGCCAAGTCCGGCCTGCTGCGGCTCGGGGCCGACCGGCGGCTGTCGGTCGAGCGTCTCGACACCCTGCTCGACGGCTTCAGCAGCTGCCACCGGCTGATCGACCAGTTCGCCAAGGCCGACCGGCGCCTGCGGCAACCGGTCGGTCCGGAGACCGACGCGCCCGATGGTGAGCCGGCCCCGGAGGCGATGCCGGACGGGCAGCGGGTGCCCGCCCGGCAGACCGATCCCGACTAGCCCGATCCCGACTAGGTCATAAACTCATAAAGGGGATTCCGGCACGGTGCGGTTTGTGATTCAAGGTCCTGGGAGGATCTTGGATGGCTGCACGACGTTACGAGTTGAGCGACTTCGAGTGGTCGATCATCGAGCCGCTGTTGCCGAACAAGCCGCGCGGGGTGCCTCGGGTTGACGACCGCAGGGTCCTGAACGGGATCTATTGGCGGCTGCGGACAGGGTCGCCGTGGGCCGACATCCCGGAGCGCTACGGCCCTTCGACGACCTGCTACAACCGGTTCGTTCGGTGGCGGAAACTTGGTGTGTGGGACCGGATCTTTGCCGCGGTCTCGGCCGCCTATGACGGCGACCTGCAGATGGTGGACAGTTCCTCGATCCGGGTTCATCAGCATGCCGCCAACGTCAAAAAGGGGGCCCGCAAGACACCGACGCCGCCTCTGGGAACGGAACTCACGCCCGCTGCATGGGGCGCTCGCGAGGCGGGCTGACCACCAAGATCCACGCCCTCGTCGATGCCAACGGCCTACCTATCGCCCTGAAGCTGAGCGAAGGCCAAGCCCATGACGGCCGGAGTGCGGCCGACATGCTCGGCGACATCGGTGACGGCCAGATCCTGCTCGCCGATCGCGCCTACGACAGCGATGCTCTGCGGATGGCACTCGAAGAACGGGGCGCCTGGGCCAACATCAGGCCGACGTCACGGCGCAGAAACGTTCCCGCCTTCAGCGCCTTCCTCTATCGATACCGAAACCTGGTCGAGCGCTTCTTCAGCAAGCTCAAACACTTCAGGGCCGTCGCAACCCGATACGAGAAGTACGACGCCAACTACCTCGCACTCGTCAAACTCGCGGCACTACGAATCTGGATCCGTGCTTATGAGTCGGTGACCTAGCCCGATCCCGACTAGAACGTCGCGCTGACCCGCAGGTAGACCGAGCGTCCCGGCTCGTTCACCTGCACCTCGGTCGGGTCGAACGAGTTCGACCGGTTGAGGTGGTAGGCGTAGGTCCGGTCGAACAGGTTGGTCACCCCGACCCGCAGCTTGAACGGCGCCACCATGTCGACGCTGGCGTAGATGTCCTGGGTCAGCCAGCCTGGCGTCTCGCCGGCGTCGCGGCCGGACCCGGTCGCCGGGTCGGAGTCGACCCGGGTCTGCTTCATTGCCCCCCGTAGCGTGGTGCCGATGCTCCAGCCGTCCGCCTCGTAGGCCAGGCCGACCTTGCCCTCGAGCGGCGGGATCTGCGCCAGCGGCTGGCTGTCGTCCAGGTTGCTGCCGTAGGTGTAGGTGGCGTCGCCCGACACCACCCAGTTGCCGCCGAACCGGTACCGGCCGTTCACGGTGAACCCGGACAGCAGCGCGTCGACGTTGCGGTACACCGTCGCCCCGTTGCTGAGCAGGATGCCGTCCTGGCCGCGGGCGGTGTCGCGCAGGATGAAGTCGCTGACCCGGTCGACATAGGCGATGGCGCCGACCGACCACTCCTTGGCGCCGGTCTGCACCCCGATCTCGGCCTGATGGTGGGCCTCCGGCTGGATGTCCGGGTTGCCGACCCAGCTGCTCGCCATCATGTCGGACGCCATCGACCGCTCGGTGGCGTCGGCGGTCCGCACGCTGCGGCTGAGCCCGACATGCACGGTGGTCGCCGGGTTCAGGTCGTACTCCAGCCGGGCCAGGCCGCCGAGGTTGTTCTCGGCCCGGTCGTCGCCGGTGGTGCCGTAGTACATGCGGTACAGGTCGTTGGCGCTGCGGCCGGTCGAGGCGACGACCTCGCCGGCGCGACCGAGCTCGGTGTCGACCCGGTCGTAGCGGGCTCCCAGCACCAGTCGGGTCGTGTCGGTCAGCTCGGTCGTGCCTTCCGCGAACACGCCGAACTGCCGGATGTCGGTGTCCGGCCACATCAGCGAGTTCAGCTGGGTCACGTTGCTGTCGGACATGCCGCGATAGCGCAGCGCCTCGCGCTGGTTGCGCTGCGTGTCCAGGCCGACGGTCACCAGGCTCGAGCCGAGCGGCAGGTCGGCGGCCAGGCTGCCGCCGTAGGTGTCGGACTCGGAATCGACCCGCATCGCCATCGCCGCCGTCCGGTCGCGGAGCGAGTAGTTGTCCATCACGTGGTCGACGGCCGTGACGTAGGCGTCGGCCCGGACCTCGCTGACCGGGCCGTTCTGGAACGGGACCGCCAGCCGGCCGCGCAGGGTGCGCGACTCGTCCAGCGGGGCGTCCATGGCCGCACCCTCGTACAGCGCGTCGTCGACCCGGGCGAACCCGGCCCCGACCGAGAACGAGGTGCCGCCGGCGGTCCTGTAGCCGGTGGTCAGGTCGACCGAGCGCTGCGAGAACCCGCTGCGGATCTCGTTGCCGCTGCCGTCGTCGTAGTTGTCGGCCTCTTTGGCGGCCCCGACCGCCCGGACATAGGCGCCGTGCGATCCGGCGGCCACGTCGGCGTAGCCCTCGCGGGTGTTGCCGTTGGCATTCCAGCCGCCGCCGACGTCCGCCTTGTACGGCTTGTCCACGGACAGGACCGGTGCCGTCCGCTCGAACGCCACGTGGCCGCCCGGCCCGCCGGGACCGCGCGTGACGGTCTGGTAGCCCTGCGACACGGTGACCCGGTCGAAGGTCTCGACCGGCGCGAACGAGCTCGGCGGATCCATCCGGTTCGGGCAGCCGCCGAACAGGTAGGCGCCGTCGCTGGTGATGTTCAACTGGTTGCCCTGCAGGCCGCGGATCACCGGGTCGATGCCGTGCCCGCCCATGCGGGTGCCGGACACGCCGGGCACGCTGCGCAGGTAGTCGCCGCCATCGGCCGCCGGCGTCGCGTCGGCGGCGCGGGGATCGGTCGTCCCGGTCGCCGGGACGGTCAGCCGCGGCGCCTCGACCACCACCGCCGGCATGGAGGATTGGGCGACTTTCGTCTGGGCGGCAGCGGGAGTGGCGGTCACTGCGGCCACGGCGACGCCGGCCAGCAGGATGGAATGCAGGCCTTCACGGCCTCTGGTCTGGGTCATGTCGGTTCTTCCGTTTGACGTGGATCGGGTTTCGCGGCCGTGGCCGCGCCGGTGGTCAACGGAAGCGGGGCGGGTCCCGGGGACGGCCCGGGCGACGGATCGGCCGTCCGGGCACGGGTCGGCGGTGCGGTGCCTTCCGGCGTCGCAGGGTGGCGACCGTCGGGTGCGCGATTGTCGGCACGTCGGGCGTCGGCAAGGCCGGGGCGTGCGTCCCGATCAGGCACAG
>Ga0070728_10002383_pt1 | contig 23641 bp, 19 predicted proteins | sample tdDd471_FD_66723 | JGI IMG/M metagenome (GOLD analysis project Ga0070728, IMG submission 66723) | Marine sediment microbial communities from the Atlantic coast under amendment with organic carbon and nitrate - tdDd47.1 | ecosystem: Environmental > Aquatic > Marine > Coastal > Sediment | place...
TTATTTATTTCAATATTACAAGCTAAATTTGCAGGGTAAACAATCAAAAACCTACTGAAATGAAAAAACTTGCTCTTACCTCCGCAATGCTATTTATAATTTATTTACTACCTGCTCAGATCATCCACATCCCAAACGATTTTTCTACAATTCAACATGGAATAGATGAGGCCAACCCGGGCGATACGGTTCTGGTTGAACCCGGAGCCTATGTTGAAAACATTAATTTTCTGGGGAAAGATATTACTGTTGCTTCGAAATATATTTCTACTCAGGACACCTCATATATTTCCACAACAATTATCGATGGGAATCAAGTAGCAAGGGTAGTGACTTTTGAAAACAATGAAAGTCTGGCAGCATTATTATGTGGATTTACAATAACGAATGGGTTTGACTCTATTAGTGGGGGTGGAGGAATTAAATGTGATAACTCTAGCCCTACTTTACAGCATTTAAAGGTTTCGAATAATTCGATGGAAAATGAGAATTGGTTGGATTGGTCATTAGGAGGTGGAATTAAGTTAGGGAACGCCAATCCATGTATAGAAAATGTAGTTATTTCAAATAATATAGCTCGCGGATATATTGCTGTGGGTGGAGGTATTTGTTCCTGGAATTCGGACCCAACACTTAAAAACGTGACTATTTCTGACAATAAATGTATCTCGTCAGCTTTGGGGTCTAGCTTACATGGTGCTGGTTTCTATTGTAATGGTGGAAACCCCGTTCTTATTGATGCTGTGATTTCGAATAACAAAATAGAGGGTAGTTATAACTCTTCCTCATCAGGTGGATGTGGCCTTACCTGTGTATCCGATCTACTGTTAATCAATTCAACAATAACGGGTAATTCCTACTCTGATAACACTCACGGCGGGGTGATTTATTATGGAGCTAACAGTCATGCATCAATTATAAATACTATTGTCTGGAATAATGATCCCGATACCATAAGACTTGTGGGTGATGAATGGCCAACACTGGATCTCGATGTATCATATTCAAACATCCATGGGGGTGAGAATAGTATTCTGTCATATGGCCCAAACATTACAATAAACTGGCTTGAAGGAAATATTGACTATGATCCGATTTTTACTGGTACCGGCGGTCACCCATATCAGTTGTCGCATCTTTCTCCCTGTGTAAACACAGGCACACCGGATACAACCGGGCTGAATATACCTGAACTCGACCTGGCAGGAAATCCAAGATTTTATGGTGGCCGGATTGAAATGGGTGCTTATGAAAACCAGGATGTATCGGTATCTGTACTAGAGCAGGCAAATAATTCTGGCAGATTTAAACTTAGTATCACTCCAAATCCGGTTAATAATATTGCAAATATTGGATTTACCTTATCTGAAAAGACTACGGTTTTAGTTTCACTTTTTAACCAAACCGGCCGACATATAAAAAATATTTATACGGGAGAAACAGAAAAAGGAAGGCATGAAATAAATTGGAATTCAAACGATCTTCCTGGAGGTATCTATTTCATCAAACTACAAACCACTGGTGAGTTTGCTACAGAGAAAATAGTTATTCAATAACATCTACCCGGGCGTCCTTTAATTTTACAATTTCACAGAAAAACCATCAAACACAGCAAGTATTATCCTAAGTTTGCAGTGTAAAAACTTAACTCATAATACTAATGAATGACTTTGAGAAACTTACTTCCCTCCCAAATATCGGCAAAACCCTTGCTGAAAAATTAATCGCTGTAAACATCAACAGTGAAGATGAATTAAAAACAGCAGGAAGCGAAAAAACCATTATTAAAATTGCAACGCTACAAAATAGTGGAGCCTGCATAAATATGTTGTTTGCATTAGAAGGTGCAATCCAGGGTATCCGGTGGCATGGCTTGGCTAACGACAGAAAAGAGGAATTAAAGGAGTTTTACAGGCTGATGGAATAAGCTGAAAATTAAAATGATCCCTGGGTTTGGGCTAAAGCCCGGGAATATTTTTGTTTTATTTTTCTCCGGGCTAAAGCCCGGAGTAAGTCAAAATCTCTGGACTAGCCAAAAAAAGAGCAAATCATGAATGGCACCGGGCTTCAGCCCGGTAAATCAACAAAGTCCACTGCCCTTTCCCGGGCTTTAGCCCAAATAATCATAGTGTCAGTCCTTGAATCTTCCAAACCCATAAATCCTTACAAACTCATCAACTTCATAGTCAAAGGTTTTATGCTGATGATGTGTCTCCTGGTTTTTGATATATTCCCTTACCCTATTCAATCCGGAACGGCTTACCGATCCAGCATAATATTCATCCTGCCATCCAAATTTTGTCTTGGTGAGATAGTTTTTATTGATCCAGTGTGATGATTCGCCTTTAATGAGGCGTGTGATCTGAGCCATGGATTGATCCGCATTAAGTGAAACAAGGCAATGGACATGCTCTAAATATCCATTAATAAAATCGATATAAATATTTTTTGTTTTCGCATTTTCACGAATATGTTTAAATATTTCCTGACGGATGTCACTTGTCATTAATGGCTTTCTGCCCTTTGTGGCCCATACAATATGAATCCAGATGTCGAGATATGGCATGGCTTTTTTTTTATAAAAATATGATTAATTTGAATTTGGGCTAAAGCCCAGGCTATTTTTATGTTGATCTCAAATTTCCGGGCTGAAGCCTGGAGCAAGTCAGTCAGAAGCCCGGAACTACTCATGAATTGCCTCGGGCTTCAGCCCGAGGGATATGAGTCAATCAACACCCTTCCCGGGCTTTAGCCCAAATTTTACAAGACACGAAAAGAAAATTTAATCAATCCGAATATTCCAATAACAAATTGTGTGTAATATTGCCTGATCATTCTATGCTCGAAATATCCATGTCAAATACCAAACAATCTTTAAATCTCAATTCTAAAAAATCCCGGCTAAGAAGAGTTATTAATTCTGGCAGCAGGTACATCGACTACCGAATGGGATTTTTTGGGGCTATCATCATGGGAGGCATTGTGTTTTTGATAAATTATTCTGCCACTGGTGGTTGGCTCCCCTCGGCAACTGCTGCGCTCAAACAGGGAGGATATACCTTTTTCTTTGGTGGTGTGATAATGAAATTCTGTGAATATCTGGCCATAAAAATCAAACCCAAGACTCTTGCTTTGGCAGCAGCTGTCATCATTCCCACTGTAGTTGCATTAACACTCACATTTGGACTTCACAATTTAAAAGGAACTCCCAAGCCACTTGCTTCTACAATTCCCACATTGATGATCATTCCGGCAACTGCAGTTTGGGGATATAAAAAACGGAAGCAGGTTAAACGTGAAATTGACCCGCTAGAAAAAAGCTAATCCTTTTATTGTAATACCAACAAACTCTTCCTCGCGTTATTTGAACGTTGAGTTTGAGATCAATTTACATATTGCTTTTCATTTTTCTTTCTTCCAGTCTGACTTTGAATTCACAAAATAAAGAATTCGTTGTAGGTACGATGCTTGGTTTTTATGGAATTCATATTGTTGGAGAAATTGAAGAAATGTATTCGCCCACCAATGGAAGCATCAGCGGAACAGGTGGTTTATCTTTTGGGTTTAATGTAAAACACTATTTTTCTAAAAACTTCTATGGTGCATTCGAATTAAGATATACACGAAAAGGAAGCATTTACTCCTTTACAAGCTCTTATGGCAGCAAAGCATTCGAATCAATACAACTTAATTATATCGAAATCCCATTTTTGGCAGGATTTAAAATCAACTTAAAAAAAAAATACCTGCTTACCGAAACAGGGTTCGCCTATGCAAGAATGTTTTCTTCATCAATGTCGGTAAGTGATTTGAACAAATGGGACTATTCTGAAAAGCTCGATAATTTCAAGCAAGATGAAATTTCTTGGGTCGGCAATGTAAAATATCCAATAATAAAAAACGAGAAGCTTCTGGCAGGATTCCGATTTTCAATTACGTTGAATTCAGTTCATTCATATTACAAATTACGCAATATGGTTTACGGTGTTGAATTGTATTATTTGTTTAACCGAAAGATAAAATAGGCCATGAAAATTTTACAACCTCCCACCATCAAATTCATTAACCCTTCATTGTTGATTAAAACTTATCAAATTAGTTGCAAAATTGAATTAAAAAATCCTACTTTGCCGATTCAAATGCAAAACCAAAACCACTGAATGGAATTATTTTCTATAATTGGTAAAGTACTTACCCTGGTTGGTTCACTGGGTTTGTTCCTTTTTGGAATGAAACTTATGAGCGAATCACTGCAAAAAGTAGCTGGAAATCGAATGCGGCAAATTCTTGCGGCAATGACCAACAACCGGTTTAAAGGCGTTCTCACTGGATTGCTGGTTACCACAACTATCCAATCCTCATCAGCAACCACCGTAATGATGGTGAGTTTTGTTAATGCAGGTTTACTTTCTTTAATTGGAGCCGTTGGCATTATTATGGGTGCCAACATTGGTACAACGGTTACGGCATGGGTAATCTCCCTTCTTGGATTTAAAATCAGTCTGAGCTTGTTTTCCTTACCCCTTATCGGGATAAGTTTCCCATTCTTCTTTTCGAAAAACAGCATGCGAAAATCATGGGGTGAGTTTCTTATCGGTTTTGCAATATTATTTATTGGACTTCAGTATTTAAAGGAATCTGTTCCTGATATTAAAAGTAATCCTGAAGCTTTACATTTTCTGGCTTCTTTTACAAATTCAGGCTACCTATCTGTAGTTATTTTTGTGATCATCGGAACCATTCTTACCATTGTTATTCAATCATCGAGTGCTACAATGGCCCTTACTCTTGTTTTGTGTTACAATGGAATATTGCCTTTCGAACTTGCAGCTGCCATGGTGCTGGGTGAAAACATCGGCACCACAATCACTGCCAATCTTGCAGCAATGGTGGCAAATGTTTCGGCTAAACGAGCGGCCAGGGCACATCTAATTTTTAATTTATTTGGGGTTTTGTGGATGCTCCTGGTATTTCATCCTTACCTGCGTGGAGTCAATTATTTTATGCAGCAAAATCATAACGTGTCAATCCTGGCAACAGATCTTTCACCCGGCCAGTTCGAAGACATTAAACAGGTTTACCCGATTGCATTATCTGTTTTCCATACCTCCTTTAATATCCTTAACACTTTGGTTTTAATTGGCTTTGCCTCATTCATTGCCAAGATAGCAACCCGGCTGGTTCGGGGGGATGAAGAGGACGATGAGGAATTCCGTTTAAAATATATCGGCACAGGGTTGGTTTCAACAAGTGAAATTTCTACCATGCAGGCCAAACAGGAGATTGCAACTTTTGGTTTAAGGGTCCAGAAAATGTTCACATTTATTCCTCCACTCATACAAATTGTATCAGATAAGAAGTATGAGAAACTAATGCAAAGGATTTCTAAATACGAAGATATTACCGATAATATTGAAGTTGAAATTGCCACTTTCCTTACCAAAGTTTCGGAAGGGGAAATGTCGCACGAAAGTTCCAAGGAAATACGGGCCATGTTAAAAATAATTGATGACATGGAGAGTGTTGCAGATGTTATTTATCAGATATCGAGAATAGTTGACAACAATGTTCAACGAAAAATAATTTTCGGGGATGAGCAAAGGAACGCAATAAATGAATTGATGGATCTTGTAAAGGAAGCCTTTGTTGAAATGAACCTGAACCTAAACAAACCCTACGGTATTGTTGATGCTGAAAAAGCTTCAAGAATTGAACAAAAAATTAACGACAAACGTGATCAGCTTCGCCATAAACATATCGACGACCTTAAAGAAAAGAAATACAAGCATAAAGTTGGAGCTTATTACAGTGATATTTTTTCGTTAACAGAGAAGGTTGGTGATTATGTTGCCAATGTTACTGAAGCCATAAAAGAATATCAGGAAACTGCATAAATATCTTGTAAATAGCCCACCCCTATTGGCCTAGCACGCTTCCACCAACAAATCGTAAGTGACTCTAATAACCAGTATTAAAGTTAAAATTATGTTAAATTGCTGAACTAATTTGCAAATATGACGACCGGTCATTATTTTTGCAGCGTGAAAAGGAAAATACATAAAGAGGACATCATCCAATCTGGTTACGATTTATTTTACGAGAAGGGTTATGGGATTACCGGAATAAGCGAAATTACCGAAAAGATCGGTATACCCAAAGGATCTTTTTACAACCATTTTAAAAGTAAGGAAGAATTTGGGGTGGCTGTTCTTGACTCTTATCTCACCAACAGTCACCAATACCTGAGCAGAGCCCTGTTGAATGATGATCGTTCTCCACTAAATAACCTTAAAAAATTCTTTAGTGACTATATTGAAATGCAGGAGAATGAGTTGCATTGCACCAAAGGATGCCTTATGGGTAATATGACAATGGAACTTGCTGATGTTAATGCTAATTTCCAGGAAATAGCGAAAGATGGATTCGCTAGCACAACAGCTATTTTTGAATCCTGCCTTACAAATGCAAAATCACAAGGCGAAATCAGGGAAGATACTGATGTAAAATTACTTGCCCAGTTTATCATCAATAGCTGGCAGGGAGCAACTGTTAGAATGAAAGCCGACAAAAACTCTGATGCGCTTCGAAATTTTTACGAAATAATTTTTACACAATTAATTAACTAATTTTTTTCACCTGTATATGACGACTGGTCGTTATATTATAAACACCTTAACTGTTATGACACAAATTTTTAAAAAACTATCTATCAAAGCTTCTCAGCAAAAAGTATGGGATGTGATCTCAGATTTGGGCGGTGTTCAAAACTACAGTCCGGGAGTCAAAAAATCGTTCTACAATACCAAAATAAAAGCTGACGAGGGAGCAGGGCGGATATGTGAACTACATCCGATGGGAAAAGTAGAAGAAACAGCTGTTAAATGGAATGATGGAAAAAACTACACCCTTCATATTAAACCTATCGAAAAACTGCCCTTTTTTAAGGAAGGATTTGCTGATTTTTCTCTTTCATCTGATGGCAGCGGAGGTACAACAGTTGAAGTTGATTTTAACTACACAGTAAAGGGAGGACCACTTTCCAAAATCATGAATACCATTGCTCTGAAGAAAAATTTCGACAAAGCTTTTGTTGGGGTTCTAAAAGGTTTAAAAAAACACATTGAAGAAGGCGAAATCATCGAAACCGGTGCATCCCTAAAAGGATACAATGTAAGCTTCGCTTAAAAATTACCAATAAACTCTTATAAATTAATACATAAATAAAACAACATGAAACGATTAGAAAAAAAAGTAGCTGTAATTACTGGTGGTAATAGCGGCATGGGACTGGCAACAGCACAATTATTTGTAAAAGAAGGCGCAAAAGTCGTGGTTACGGCAAGGAATGAGCAACGACTCCTGGAATCTTCTTATCTTGAGGAAGAAGGCATACGCGTACTTCAGGCAGACGTAAGTAAAAAAGAAGACCTGCAAAGGCTTTTTAAAACTGTTTCTGATGAGTTCGGACACGTAGATATTGTTTTTGCCAATGCGGGTGGAGGCAAGATGAGACCTTTGGAAATGGTAGATGATGAACACATCGACAATACTTTTGATACAAACGTAAAAGGAGTGATCAACACCGTTCAAAGCGCACTGCCCTATTTTAATGGCGATGGTGGGAAAATTATCCTGAACACTTCAATTTCGAATGTAAAAGGAATGCCCGGTCTGAGTGTGTATGCTGCAACTAAAGCTGCTGTCCGATCTTTGGTTCGCTCATTTACTGCCGAACTTTTGCCGAGAGGCATTCGTGTAAATGCAATTAGTCCCGGACCCATTGAAACTCCAATTTTCTCGAAAATGGACATTTCAACAGATCAACAGCAAGATTTTGCAAAGAATATTGTAGCATCTGTTCCCATGGGTCGCTTAGGGAAATCCGAAGAAATTGCAAGTACAGTTCTATTCCTTGCTACCGATGATAGTTCATTTGTTACTGGTGTTGAATTGGCTGTTGATGGTGGAATGGTCCAGGTTTAAATCAACATCTAATTAAGTAAAGGAATTACTTTGCAGTAAATCTCATTTTTTTTTGTAAAAAATAAACTCTTGTATAGCACCCTTCGGGGTGCTATTTTTTTCACCATTCGCTATCCTCAATAAAAACAATAGTATTACTTTTATATCCTTATCACTATTCATCAAAGCCAAATGTGAAATGAGACCAGTCCTCCTCATCCTAACAATATTTTTGTTAATCACTTCCTGCGACAACACCACCAAAATAAAAACAATGGACATGGATATAGCTTTAATTCCAACTCCAAAAGAAATATCCATTCCTGAAAAGGTATTAATTCTTTCTGATGCAAGCAGGGTGTACAGTGAACAGGATTCGTTAAAGCCGGTAATGGATTTATTCAGAATGGAGCTAAAAAGACTTACAGGTTTTTATCCTGATCTGGCTAAGATACCCTGCTCAAATGCTGATATTATATTCAGCACCAATGACCAATTGGAACAGGATGAATATATAATAGATATTAATAAAAAAGTAGAGGTTATTGGAGGCAGTTACCAGGCATTGACAATGGCACGAACGACACTTTTGCAACTGGCCTTTTTACATGAAGAAAAGGTTTGTTTTCCGGTGGTGAAAATTCAGGATAAGCCTACAGCAAAATACCGCGGATTGATGATTGACCTTGCACGCAACTGGCACAGTGTTAAAACCATTAAAAAACTCATCGACCTGTCTTCTTTTTACAAAACCAATTACCTTCACCTGCATTTTACCGATTATCAATCCTACACCCTTCCATCCGATAAATTCCCAAAATTACCTACACCTGACCTGAATTACAGCTTTAAGGATTTGCAAAAGATGGAAGATTATTCGCAGCAGAGGGGTGTAACAATTGTTCCTGAAATCGATCTTCCCGGCCATTCAAGCGCCATTGTAAATGCCTATCCTGAAATATTTGCCATAAAAGCCATTGATGAGAATCCCTGGATTATGAATATGGGTAAAGAAGAAGTTTATTCAGCCATTGATGACATAATAGGTGAGATTGCATCTGTTTTCAAAGCCACTCCTTACATTCACATCGGCGGCGATGAAGCTATTTTTTATAAATCCTTGGAAGACCCACATGTTCAGTCATACATGAAAGCGCATAATCTTGGTGATGACATCCATGAACTATACCGGCATTTTTTAGTAAGGGTAAACGATATTGTGAAGAAGTATAACAAGCAGATGTGTGTTTGGGAAGGTTTTAGCAGAGAGGGAAAAGTTCAAATCCCAAAGGACATAATCGTTTTTGAATTTGAAACCAACAGATATCTTCCTGAACAGCTTGTCGCTGATGGCTACATGGTGGTCAATACTTCATGGAAACCATTGTACGTTGTGAACAAGAAAAAATGGGAGCCCCTTACCATCTACAATTGGAATATGTGGCGATGGGAAAATTGGTTCTCAGAGGCACCCTCCTTTACACCGATTCAGGTTGAAAAATCTCCCATGGTAATTGGTGCCGAAATGTGTGCCTGGGAGCAGGCCGAGGAAAAAGAGGTTCCAAGTTTACGCAAACGACTTCCGGCGCTTAACGAGAGAATCTGGAACACTGATGAGCTTATTTCTTATGATCAATTTATCAGTCAGATCGAACAACTCGATAACAAGTTATCGCTTCTGATGGGCGACGATCGACAGGATGAATTATTGTACAATTATAATTTTGTGAAAGAAGTGGATCAGAAATAGATATTAATGCATTTGTTGTGATTAAATCACTTAAAATTAAATAACAATGAAAACGACCCTGAGTCAGATACTACATTACCTAATTAGCCTATCCATTGGATTTGCATTTTCCGGATGCTCCAGCCAAAACCAGGATGATATAAAGCCAAACATTCTTTTCATTGCAGTTGATGACCTCAGGCCGGAACTGGGTTGTTATGGTGTGGATTATGCCATCAGTCCGAATATTGATAAACTGGCTGAAAATGGAATGATGTTCAGCAACGCCTATTGTCAGTCGGCGGTATGCAATCCCTCAAGGGCCAGCCTGATGACCGGCCTCAGGCCAAATTCAAATAAGGTTTGGGATTTATGGACTGATTTCCGTGAAACAGTTCCTGATGTCGTAACCCTGCCACAACATTTTAAAAAACACGGATATTTCACAACAGCAATTGGTAAAATCTACCATAACACCAAGCCTGACCCCTTGTCGTGGAGCGAGACAAAACTCCATATCGATGGTTATCCTTTTGATCCGGACGCAACCTATGTGGGAGAAACTGCCCAGGCCAATCTGGATGCAAGAAAGCAGGAGATCATCGAAGCAGGTAACAAAGCAAAGTACATCGACAGAATTCGTGAATGGTATATTAAGGCTTATGCAACTGAATGTGAAGATGTACCTGATGATGCCTATTTTGATGGTGCACAAACTACCGTGGCTATAAAAAAATTGGATTCGCTCTCGAAAATGGATCAACCCTTCTTTTTTGCCGTTGGATACTATCGTCCCCATCTGCCATTTAATGCACCAAAAAAATACTGGGATATGTACAATCCTGATGAAATTCCTATGGCTGAAAATGATTTTATTCCAATTGATGCACCACCTATGGCCATCAACAATTTCAGGGAGTTGCGTGGGTATGTTGATTATAAGGAGCAACCAAATCCGCTTTTTAAAAGTTTGACTGAAAACCAGGCCAGACATTTAAAACATGGTTATCTGGCCTCAGTGAGTTATGTGGATGCACAAATTGGCCGCCTCATGGAACAGCTAAAAAATTTAGGATTACTCGACAATACAATTGTGGTACTATGGGGCGATCATGGATGGAAATTAGGCGAACATGGAAGCTGGTGCAAAATGACAAATTATCAGATCGATACGAGGGTTCCCATGATTTTTAGTACACCTGAAACCTGCAATAAAAATTTAAAAAGCGAGCAACTTGTAGAGTTTGTGGATATTTACCCCAGCCTGTGCGAACTGGCAGGTTTACCAATCCCTGAAAACCTGGATGGCATTAGTGCCGTACCATTGATAACAGAACCGGACAAGCCATGGAAGAAGGCTGTCTTTAGCCAGTTCCTGAGAAGTAAAATATGGCTTGCACCCGATGGCATTCCTTATCATGGGTATTCAATCCGTACACATGATTTTCTTTATGTGGAATGGATAAATGAAAATACCGGTAAACTTGCAGCAAGTGAACTATACGACCTAGAGAAAGACCCTCAGGAAAATAAAAATATAGTTACTGACCCGGAATATGTAAAAGTTGCACAAGAAATGGCTGAAAGGCTCAATATTGGATGGAAGGGTGAATTACCATCAAATGATGATTAGGAATTTCTTTTTCTTCTTAACAACAAATAAGCTGCATCAATAATCAAAAAAAATCAAAAATAATTTGGTGGTTTGAAAAACAGCATTACTTTTGTGAGCGATTACTCACTTTTAATCATGACAGAAAAACAGGAAAAAATATTACAAGCGGCTTTGGAACTTTTTGCAAAGGAAGGTTTCCATGCCACATCAACCAGCAAAGTAGCCAAACATGCAGGTGTGAGCGAGGGTCTGATTTTCCGTCATTTTACCAATAAGGAAGGCCTGTTGCAAGCTATTCTGGATGAAGGTGAAAGAAGAATAAAATCATTGTTTGTGGATATTGTCATGGAAAATGATCCCAATGAAGTAATCCGCAAAACCATTGAAATGACTGGCAAAATAGACAAATCAGATTATGATTTCTGGAAACTTCAGTTTAAACTGAAGTGGGAACTGGAGGTAAGTGGGGATAAAAAAATGGAACCTTTGAAAATGGCTCTTACAAATGCGTTTACTAAACTGGCATATGACTCACCTGCAATTGAGGCAGATCTCTTATTATTATTTATTGATGGATTAGGTTCGGCTGTTCTAAAAGGCTCATCCATCAATGCAGATGAAATTATTCAACTTTTACTTCAAAAATACAATCTCTAAAAAATTTATCCAAAAACAATAAGTAAGTACTCACATAATTATTTTTAAATAACTACACTATAAACAAACAAATATGACACAAATAAATAAAACACAACCGATATTAGTAACCGGAGCCACAGGGTATGTTGCCGGCTGGCTGGTTAAAAAACTACTGGAACAAGGCTTAACAGTTCATGCTGCTGTTAGAGATCCCAATAACAAAACAAAGCTGCAACATCTCGACAAAGTTGCAGAAAATGCACCCGGTACCATCAAATATTTCAAATCGGATCTCTTACAAAAAGGTTCATATGCAGAGGCAATGAAAGGCTGCGAATTGGTTTTTCATACCGCTTCGCCATTTACATCAGCTATAAAAGACCCACAAAAAGATTTGATTGATCCTGCAGTTCTTGGAACTGAAAACGTATTGGAAACTGCCAATCAAACACCATCTGTAAAACGTGTGGTTATTACAAGTAGCTGTGCAGCCATTTACACTGATGCAATTGATTGTAAAGCAGCACCTGGTGGAGCCTTAACCGAAGAAAACTGGAATACCACATCTTCAATTAAATACCAACCTTACTCTTATTCTAAAACGCTCGCTGAAAAGAAAGGCTGGGAAATTACTGAAAAGCAAAATCAGTATGACCTGGTAACGATTAACCCAAGTTTTGTTATGGGTCCGCCCTTAAATTTAAACGGTAACACCTCGGAGAGTTTCAACATACTGAAACAAATGGGAGATGGTACATTTAAAACGGGAGCACCAAAAATGGGGGTTGGCCTGGTGGATGTCCGCGATGTGGCAGAAGCTCATTATAAAGCTGGGTTTACACCTGAAGCAAAAGGGCGTTATATCACTTCTGCTCATAATACCAATTTCTATGAAATGGGAGTATCATTGCATGATAAATTCGGAAATGAATTTCCAATACCTAAAAAGGCTTTGCCAAAATGGCTTTTGATGTTAATTGGCCCCCTTGCGAATAAACAATTCTCGAGGAAGTTTATTAAAAATAACATCGACATAGAATGGAAAGCTGACAATTCAAAAATCAGAAAAGAGTTGGGAATTGAATTCCGGCCTATGAAAACAACTATGGAAGATGCTTTTCAGGCATTGGTTGATCATGAAATAGTTAAACCTAAAAGATAAACTATTATGGATTTCATCGAACATACCATCGACTGGTGTAAAGGTGAAATTTTTGAAGCCAGGATAATTTTATTATGCGGGATTGCTGTAATTGCATTGGCTTTTCTGTTTTACAAAATGGGAACAACCCCCAACGCAAAAGCTATGCTGTATCCACTGCTTGTTGTTGGAATATTGTTTGTTGGTATCGGAATAGCGATGTCAGTATCTAATGCCAACCGTATTACAGAATTCCAAACAGTTTAAGCTGAAAATCCGGAAGCATTTATTCAATCAGAAAAAGAACAGGTTGAGGGATTTCAATATATGTACACCATGACCCTTATCATTGCATTAGTGTGTTTTGTATCTGCAGTGCTTGTATTTTGGTTTTCGAACAGCCCTACCCTGAAAGCTGTAGCAATTGCCGTGGCAATATTTGGAATATCCGGTCTCGTTATCGACCATTTTTCCGAAGAAAGAGCCAGCAATTATTCCCAAAAAATTGAACAGGCCATAAAATGAATAAAAAAGGAATCATTTCATACTACACAATAACGCTGGAAAAAGGTATATTACCAAATGCTTCGACCATAAACCGATAGTTATGGTTTTGGTAATATCCAAATAAATCGATAGCCAACCCAAAAGAGTCCTCAAATTTCAATAGTAGGATTCCTCCCATAAGAGACATCAAGGATAACCATTATCAATTCTTATGGTCTTAATTAATTAATTCCAATCGAATTAAAGTTCAAATAACGAGGCCGGTAATTTTTTTTAAGATGTAATTCATTCTCGTTCTAAATCAATGTTTTTCTATTTTTGGATTCTGATTACTGATTTCTTAACTTAACAATGTGATTCCTTATTAGTTTACCAATAACACTTCGCCTTAACTCAACTACTAATCTTGCTCAATGAAAAGAAAAATCAAACTTGCGGTTCTGTCCATCCAAAATCTTCCATTAAATTACAAACAGATAAGTCTACAAAAACCAAAAAGGTTGTGCTGACATAGTTGAGTTAGAAAAGAATTCTATTAAAATTTAGAACAAAAAGATTATTCAAAATAAATTAAACATCATGCTTAACAAAAAATTACTCATTTTACTTATCATCGCATTAGTTCCTCTTATGATGAGGGCTGAATGGATACCACTGAACAACAAAAGCACAAAGCAAGTTCCTCCCAATGTTACATTGATCAGCAGTGATAACAGCAGCAGCGTTTTTAAAATTGACATTTCCGGTTTCGACCTGAAAAACATCAATGCTAATGGACAGGAATACCAGGTTGTAGATTTACTGGCCGAATCCTTTGTTACAAAAACCGGTATGCCAGCTCTACCCTACATAGCAAAAACATTCGCTATACCCGACATAGCTGGTGTTTCATTTGAAATCCTGGAATCGGATGAAATTCAAACTTTCGATAATATTAATCTTGCGCCGGCAAGGGAAAGTTGGCAGGAAGGTGATGCTGAAACTCCTTACATTGAAAATGCGCTTGCTTACTCCTCAAACGATATTTTCCCCAATAATTTTGTCGAGGTAGATCCGCCGGCAATCTTCAGGGACCTGCGTATTGCTAGGGTATCTGTTTTCCCGGTCCGGTATAATCCGGCAAAAAAGGAATTACAGTTTACAACTTCGATCACTGTAAGAATTAATTACGGAGCAGGGGAAGTAATAAATCCAAAAACGACACCCAAGAGAGATATAGCACCCTCTTACGGGCAGCTTTACAGGAGTTTTATTTTTAATTATCAAAATGTGCTCGACGAAATTTATGGTGGCAGGGAAAATGGACATGAACTGATGCTTTGTATTATGCCGGATGATTTTTATGATAGTTTTCAAAATTATGCTCAATGGAAACGTGAAAGCGGGATAGATATTCGCATCACAAAATTTAGCGATATCAACGCCAATTCTTCCGACCCGGATATAATCAGAGATCATATTGCTGATGCATATCTTAACTGGGAGGTTCCTCCCACCTATGCACTGCTTATTGGTGATGAAGAAATTATCCCAACTTATTACAGTAGTGGTTATTTAGCTGAAAACATCTATGTTGAAATTGAAGGTGATGATTTTTTTCCTGATGTAATGCTTGGCCGCTTTACCAATCAAAGTGATTATGTTATGCAGGTGATGACCAATAAATTCATCAAATATGAAAAAACACCCTACACAGCAAACACCGATTGGTTTAAAAGAGGAATATGCTGCTCGAATAATGCCTATGCTTCACAGGTAGCAACTAAACGATATGCCGCCGAACGAATGAGAGAGGATGGAGGCTTTGCAGTAGATACTATGATGAGTGATCCCGGATGTACATATAGCGTTAGTGATGTAGTAAATGCAATTAACGAAGGCAGGAGCTACTTAAACTATAGAGGTGAAGGCTGGACAACCGGCTGGTGGGCATCCTGTACTCCGATGAGTAACTCACATGCCCAAAATTTGGCTAATGGTCAAAAGTTAACCTTTGTTACGAGTATCGGATGTGGGGTATCTATGTTTGCCTCCGGTGAAAGTTTTGGAGAAGTATGGATTGAACAGGGTTCTATATCCCAGTCAAGAGGAGCTGTAGCTTTTATTGGGCCTGGGGGAAATACCCATACAACCTACAATAATAAAATCGACAAGGGAATTTATAAAGGGATGTTTACAGAAGGGCTTAATACAGCCGGACAGGGGCTGGAACGTGGAAGACTTTATTTGTATAATGTTTATGGCACTGATCCCAATGTAGAGTACCATTATAAGATTTATTGTGTAATTGGCGATCCCAGCATCCATATCTGGAAGGAAGTTCCCCAGGAGGTTTCAGTGGATTTTCCTGAATCTATAACCTTTGGGACAAACCTGGTTGATTTTACGGTAAAGAATACAGCAAGCGGCCTTCCGGTTGATAAGGCAGTAGTTTGTGTAAGCGGAGATGATACTTTTATAACCGGAACCACTGATGCTACAGGTACAGTACAGTTAGAAATCTCTACTGAAGAACTGGAAACATTTACGGTTACAGTAACCGGGCCAACTGTGTATCCCTTTCAGGGCACATTGGAAGCCCTTCCCCCTACCGGGCCCTGGGTTGTTTATGATTACTTTTTACTTGATGATGATGCCGGTGGAAACGGAAACGGCGAAATGGATTATGGCGAATCTATCATTTTGTCGTTGGCAGTTAAAAATATAGGCCCAGCCGATGCATCAAACATAAATGTTGTGCTCACAACTTCTGATCCTTACATCACCATCACTGATAATACACACAATTATTCCATCGTACCTTCCGGTGAAAGTGTAATGGGAAGCGATGCGTTTTCCTTCACAGTTGCTGACGACTTGCCCGATGGACACGAAGTTACTGTATTTGTTACTGCAAATTGGTTATTCTTTTCATGGAACTCTTACTTTAAAATTGTTGGGAATGCCCCTGTACTCTCTACTGGTTATATTACAGTATTAGATCCGGATGGAAACAATAACGGACTCCTTGATCCAGGCGAAACAGCAACCATTACTCTTTCAGTAGCAAATAATGGGAACAGCAATTCGCCCGATGCCATTGCCTACCTTAGTTCAGAATATGAACACATCACATTCAACAACTCTTCCGACAATTTGGGACCTTTAAATATAGGAGAATCTACTGATGCTTCATTTAGTGTTACAGTAAGTCCGCTTGCAATACTGGGTGACATGGTTGATCTTGAAGCTGAAGTGATTGCTGGTGGATATGAAACTTCGAACTCGTATTCTGCAAGTATCGGTTATATGATTGAAGATTGGGAAACAGGCAATTTCAATAAATTTCCATGGGAAATGGGAGGTGATGCCGACTGGATTATAGTAACAGATAACCCATATGAAGGGACTTACAGCGCAAGGTCAGGAAGTATTGGCCCCGACCAAACCAGTGAACTCGAAATAACCATTGGCGTTAATGGGGATGGACTCATAAGTTTCTTCAAAAAGGTTTCATCTGAAAATAATTACGATAAACTGAAGTTTTTCATAGATGGCTCCATGGTAGATCAGTGGTCAGGAGAAATTGACTGGAGTGAGGAAAATTATCCTGTTTCTGCCGGCATTCATACTTTTGTTTGGCAATATGACAAAGATGGTTCATGGAATGTCGGGGAGGATTGTGCCTGGATAGACTATATTGTATTTCCTTCTCCTCAACCTCCTCTAATACCCCCTTATCAAACAGCATTTGAAGAATCAGGGAGTATGCCTGAAGGTTGGTACAATGACGTAGGAGATGATTTTGACTGGACCATGCTTTCGGGACCAACTCCTACAAGGTCACAATATGGAACAACAGGACCGCTGGGAGATCATACAACAGGAAGCGGATACTACATGTATACTGAATCCTCCAATCCTAACAACCCGGATAAACGTGCCGACCTGATATCACCTACATTCAACCTGTCTGATCTTGGCGATGTGGAAGTGAAATTCTGGTATCACATGTTCAATAATTCATCTGGCTCGCCTATAATGGGTGACCTCCACCTGGATATTTTACACAACAATGCTTGGATTGAGGATGTGATGACTCCCATTACAGGAAACCAGGGAGATCAATGGCATGAACAAACAGTTGATCTATCTGCTTATGATGGGGAAATTATTGAACTTAGATTTAGGGGTATCACGGCAGGATATGCCAGCGATATTTGTATCGATGATTTTTCGGTTAATGGTAACCAACAACCTACTGGCGTAACACTTGATTTAACAGCATTTCTTGAAGGCCCGTGCACCGGAACTGAAATGTCAACATTCCTTTGTGCTTGCAATTCCATTCCATTGGCCCAACCCTTTTACAGTCCACCATGGAATTATGAAGGAACAGAGTGGGTCACGGTAATGCCTGGTAATGCAGTAGATTGGGTTCTGGTAGAAATAAGGGATGCCAATTCAGCCGTGGAAGCTGTATCGGGTACAATGATTGCCAGGCAAGCTGCAATATTGCTAAAAGATGGAAGCATTGTTGCAACAGATGGATCTTCGCCTTTGTTTTTTGAAAATTCTATTGCAAACAATCTGTACGCAGTGGTTCATCATCGCAACCACCTTGCTATCATGTCAGCAAATGCGCTTACCCTTGACGAAGACGTCTACACTTATGATTTTACAATTTCATCGGAGCAGGCATACGGAACAAGCGCTCAGAAACTATTGTCAGAAAATCTGTGGGGAATGATGAGTGGTGATTGTAATGCAAACGGAACTGTTGGAAATGAAGATATTATTCCAGGTTGGGACGATGATGCCGGAAAAGCAGGTTACTTTCCTGCTGATATGAACCTCGACCAACAGGTGAACAACAAGGATAAGAATATCTATTGGTTGCCAAACAAAGGAAATGTTTCGAATGTACCACAGTAGTTTTTATTAACTACCACCTAACCACAGTTGATCAGATCAATTAAACAAATAGTACGATGAAAATCCATATAAAATTCAGTGCGAAAATAAAATCAACACTTTTAACGCTTTTTTTGACGTCGCTTGTTTTATCCCTGGTAGCAAACGATAAACATAAGTACTCAAGCAGTTTTGGTGATAATGATTTTACCGTTGAGTCTCAAAGCAACTCGAAAATAGTTGTAAACTACACCCTCGGAAATTTCACCCTGAGTAACCAGGAAATTGCTGGTGAGTTTTACCAAAACATCAAACTACCCGGCTATTTTCTGCCCGGTGATGCAGGAGCGCCAAACCTTCCTGGGTCCGGAAGATATATTGCCATTCCACAGGGTGCATCCGCCAGCATAAATATCTTATCCTGTCGGATAGATACGTTGAACAATGTCAACATAGCCCCCTCTTTTCGTATTCCAAAGGACACAGAAAAAGGCCCGCTTGAATTCATGGAAAATGAATCTATTTATTCGGTGAACAAGTTTTTCCCGGAAGAACCAATTATTATGTCTGAAAATGATTTAATAAGAGGAATTGATGTAGTAATGTTAGGGATAACCCCGTTTCTATACAATCCGGTTACGAAACAATTAATTGTTTATCAGGATATAAAAATTGAAATTAGCTTTAGAGGTGGGGCTGGAAATTTTGGTGACGAAAAACTGAGAAGTCGTTGGTGGGATCCCATCTTATCAGATATGTTGCTTAATTATGAATCCCTGCCAAAAGTAGATTATAACAAATCTTTCCAGGTTAAAGATGAAACAGGGTGCGAATATCTTATCATTACACCCAATGATATCGAATTCCAGGTTTGGGCCGATTCCATCAAAGACTTCAGGAACAAACAAGGTATATTAACTAAAGTTGTTACCCTGGATGAAATTGGAGGCAGCACAGCTTCGGCTATCGAGGCATACATCGACAATGCATACACTACCTGGGACATCGCGCCGGCTGCTTGTCTTTTATTAGGCGATTATGGCACTGATGCTTCCAATAGGATTATTTCGCCATTGTGGGAAAATTATTGTGTTTCGGATAATATCTATGGCGATGTGGATGGGAATGATTTACCGGATATAATTATGGCAAGAATCACTGCCCGTGATGAAGCCAAATTAGAGATAATGGTCACAAAATTTTTGCATTACGAAAGCAATCCACCTGTAAATGAAGAGTACTATCAACACCCGGTAACCTCGCTCGGTTGGCAAACAGAAAGCTGGTTCCAATTGTGTTCGGAAGTTGTTGGGGGCTTTTGGCGCGAAGTTCAGGGCAAGAACCCGGTTCGGATAAATGAAATATTTAGCGGCACTCCCGGCTCAGTGTGGTCAACTGCCGAGAATACTGATGCATTGGTTCAATACTTTGGCCCAAATGGTTTGGGTTATATTCCTGAAGATCCATCTGAATTGGGTGGTTGGACTGGCGGAAACGCGGATATGATAAACACCGCAATCGATAGTGGAGCCTTTATGGTTCAGCACCGCGACCATGGAAGTGAAGATGGGTGGGCACAACCGCTTTACACAAATACTGATATCAATGACCTGATAAGTACCAACCTCACTTTTGTTTGGTCAGTGAACAGCCTCACGGGGAAGTTCAATAGTGGCAATCAATCATTTGCCGAAAAGTTACACCGCTACACCCATAAAGAAGAAAACGGCGGATGTTTTGGCATCAATGCCGCTTCCGAAATTACCTATGCTTTTGTAAGTGATGTTTACGTTTGGGGGGCTTATGACAATATGTGGCCTGAATTCATGCCTGACTTTGGCTCTACTCCCGAACCCAGAGGTGTGCTTCCAGCGTTTGCCGGGACAGCAGGTAAATATTTTCTGGAACAATCTGCCTGGCCAAATAACTCTGAAAGCAAAGCAGCCACTTACCATCTTTTCCATCATCACGGGGATGCTTTTACTACAGTTTATTCAGAAGTGCCCCAGAACCTGACAGTATCACATGATGATATCTTGTACATGGATGAAACTACATTTGAAGTTACAGCTGATGCGGATGCACTCATTGCACTAAGTGTAAATGGTGAGTTGCTCGGGACAGGAACAGGTACTACTGCACCTGTGTCAATTACTATTCCGGCACAAGCCCCACCCGACCAGGTGTTGGTTACCGTTACAAAACAAAATTATTTCAGGTACGAGGCTTATGTCGAAGTGCTTCCTGCCACCGGTCCTTATGTTGTTTATAATGATATCGAAATCAATGATGCATCGGGAAATGGCAATGGCATTATGGAAACTTCAGAATCAATTCTGGCTTCCATTACAATTAAAAATGTTGGTGTTGAAAATGCCGAAAATATAGAAGTAACTCTAAGCACAACGGATGAATATGTTACAATTACAGATGGAACTGAAAACTACGGAAACATATCAGCCGGAGCTACAGCAGTTGTTACAGATGCCTTTTCGTGGGAAGTAGCTGATAATATCCCGGATTTGCATATTGTTGCTTTCGAGCTTACAGTTACAGATGGAACATTAAACTGGACTTCGGGTTTCACCATAACAGGTCATGCACCAATGCTTGAATCCGGGACGATACTAATTGATGATTACATTGGCAACTGGAACGGACATCTTGACCCTGGAGAGACAGCATTCCTGATTATCTCCACCTTTAACAACGGTTCATATCTTGCTTCAAACACAATTGGGACTTTGAGTTGTTCCAATGAATATCTAACGCTGAACAATACGACCTTTAACTTCTATGACATTGGTGCTGGATCAACAGAAGAAGGCATGTTTGAAGTAACTGTGTCTGATGAAGCCCCGGCTGGTGAATATGTTGAACTTGTTTATGAGGTAAGTTCGGGAGGGTATAGTATGCAGCAATATTACACCATCATTATCAGCCCCCTTGTGGAAGATTGGGAAACGGGAGATATGAGCCAGTTTGAGTGGGAAACAGGAGGTGATTCCAACTGGGAAGTAACAAGCAGTAATGCCTTTGAAGGAAGCTATTGTATCAAATCAGGGACGATAGATCATGAACAAAACACGTTTTTAAACTTGCCTTTTAATGCCTATGGCGAAGATAGCCTCTCGTTCTATTGCAGGGTATCATCAGAACTTGGATATGATTCCCTAACATTTTTTATTGATGATATGGAAATGTCATCATGGTCGGGTGAGGTATCCTGGGAACGTTCATCTTACCTGTTAACAGAAGGCTCACATACTTTAAAGTGGATCTATTCCAAAGACGAATCTTATACTAGCGGTGAGGACCATGCCTGGCTTGATTTTATTGTATTTCCAATTTATGATTTAGCAGCTTCTTTCATTGCTGATGAAACTGGAATATGCGAAGGTGAATCCATCAACTTTAACGACCAATCAAACGGACCCACAAGTTGGGAGTGGATCTTCGAAGGAGGTTCACCGGAAACATCTACTTTGCAAAATCCTGTAATTGAATATTTCAATTCAGGGATCTACGATGTCACCCTGACAGTAACTGATGGTACAAACAGCGCTACTTTAACTAAGGAAGACTATATTACCGTTTCAGCAATACCTGAAATCCCTCAAACCCCAGGCGGGCCAACTGAAGTTTGTGCCACCGAAGAGTATTCTATCTACAATACAACAGGAATTGGCGGAATTTCAGTTTATAATTGGATCCTCGACCCTCTTGAGGCTGGAGTTACGACTGGTACGGGTTTAGAGATTACTGTAAATTGGGAGCTTGACTTTATGGGAGAAGCCACCCTGAAGGTTGCAGGAGTAAACGACTGTGGAACTGGTGATTATTCCGACCTTGTGAACATTACACGCTATTTACCTGATGTAACCCTTGAGCCATTTGAGATGGTTTGCCTTAATTGGCCGGAATTTGAACTAGGTGGCGGGATGCCTGAAGGTGGAGAATATTCCGGCCCTGGTGTTGATAACGGATGGTTCGATCCCGGTATGGCGGGAATAGGTACGCATACCATTACCTACACTTATACCGATCCCAATAGTTGTGAAAACTTTGATGAAGAAACCATTGTTGTTGATCCTTGTACGGGTATAGGTGATAATATTTCAGACTCAGAAATCACGGTTTACCCTATACCTGGAAAAGGAACATTTACGCTCAGGTTTAAACAAGTATCAGACAATATCAACCTGGAAATATTTAATTCCTTAAACAAGTCCGTTTATCAGGCAAGCAATCTTAATATTACCAATGATTTAACGTATAGTCTCAACCTCAACCACCTTCCGGTGGGTATATACTATTTGCGCGTTTCAGGTAAAAAAATTAACCAGGTCAGGAAGATTATTGTACAAGATTAACACATGAAAAAAGTAATCATTACTGGTTCCACCGGAATGGTGGGCAAAGGTGTTTTATTGGAATGTCTCGATCATCAAACGATAGATGAAGTTTTGGTCATTGGACGAAATTCTGTAGAAATCAAACATCCAAAGTTGAAGGAATTGATTCATAAAGAATTCTCAAATTTCTCAGACGTTCAGGATCAACTTTTTGGATACGATGCTTGTTATTATTGCCTGGGCATTAGTGCTGCAGGATTGAATGAAGAGCAATACACCAAAATCAGCTACGATTTTACAATGGCATTAGCCAAGACGCTTTACAAAAGGAATCCTGACATGACATTTGTTTATGTTTCGGGACAGGGAACTGACTCCACTGAAAGAGGCAGAATGATGTGGGCACGTGTGAAAGGTAAAACAGAAAATGATATACTGAAACTGGGCTTTAAACAAGCTTTTGCCTTCAGGCCGGGTGCCATTATTCCTTTGCGCGGCATTAAATCCAGGACCAAAGCCTACCAGTTTATGTACGATTATTTTATGTGGCTGGTGAAAGGCATCAAAGCCATCTCCCCAAATTCAGTTGTGGATACTACCCACATTGGATTGGCGATGATTAATGCGATGCTGAAGGGTTATGATAAAAAGGTACTCACGCCGAAAGATATTATTATTCTGTCAAAATTATAGCTCAACGACCCTTGGTATAAATTCATAAATATCAAATCATAATTCTTCATTTTATGAGTCATCTTAAGCAACAATATGAGCAGATGATTGGCGTAATATTTGGAATT
>Ga0070728_10002386_pt1 | contig 23627 bp, 20 predicted proteins | sample tdDd471_FD_66723 | JGI IMG/M metagenome (GOLD analysis project Ga0070728, IMG submission 66723) | Marine sediment microbial communities from the Atlantic coast under amendment with organic carbon and nitrate - tdDd47.1 | ecosystem: Environmental > Aquatic > Marine > Coastal > Sediment | place...
CAGACCTCATTGATGATGACATGCCTGTGGATGGGGATGACACTCCCGAGGGGGATCTTGAGGAGGAGGATGACGATGCTTCCATGGATGAAGAAACAGACGATATCGATACCACAGAGGATGATGACAACCTGATCGAAACGCCTGATGACGTTGATGACACCGATGACATTGACGACTATGAGGATGAGGACACAACCGACCCGGACAATGACGGTCCCACCATTACCTTTACCCGCGTTGGCAACCTTCATGCCATTGCGGATTATGAAAGCTACCGCTACTTTGCCGCCGAGGCTTCCGACGATTCAGTGGTGTCATTTTCAATTACCCGAGCCCTGCCCGAAGGCGTTACCCTTACCAATCTGGATGACGGCACCGCAGAACTGATGGTGGTCACCCCGCAAAGTGTCATTAATGATGCTCCGTTTCATCAGTACTACCTGCTTGAAGCCACAACCGACACCGGGGGATACGCTTCCGAGTTGTTCGGCCTGTGGATACACCCAATCAATCCGCCGGAAAACGATGCTTGCGACAGCCCGATTACTGTGAAGGTTGGCGATGTGGTGTGGGGTTTTACCGGCTATGCAAATGATTCATTCAATGACCCGCCTTTGAGCTGTAATCCCCCCAATCTGATAAACTTTGACAACGATGGCCTTGATTTGGTCTATCGCCTTGCGGTGAGTGACTCCTCCATTCAAAGGCTGCAATTTTCAATGGTTAACTTCCCGTTTGAAGATTGGATGCGCCCAGCCAATTATATCTATTTCAGCCAGACGTGTGATGATTTTGGCAATACCTGCGAAAAGCTGGATGAGTTTGATTACCGGAGTTCTGTGGAAGATCCGGAGTTAATGATATATGATGTTGTATCTTCGGCAGCATATTTTGTGGTGGACACTTCAGATTCTAAACCCTTTACTACATTTTCCATGGAAATTACCCCTTATTACGATGAGCCGGGTATGATTTGTGAAGATCCTGTGATGCTGCCGGAAGGGGAAACCCTCACCGGACAAACCCTTGAAGGGCATGAAAATGTTGTAACACTTTATGGAGCCTATTCAGAATGCAGTGAAGGCGGTGACGCCCCCGGACGCATGACCGGTCCTCAGGCTGTATATACCATTGAAGCCCGTGCGGGCATTCAGTATAGAGTTACCGTTGAACCGGAAGATTCTTTTGGTGGCTTGGATCTGTATATCTTTGCCCAGGAAAATACTCTTTTCTATCCTTTGCTGGCCTGGGTATGTAAAGATTCTTTACATTGCAGGTTTCTACGCAATAAAAAAGATGAAGGAAAAGCCGAGTTTGTCTATTTCAATATTTTCGAAACTTACATACCTGATCCAAATTATACATTCTACCACCAACTCGTGATTGGTGATTCTTCCCAAACAGCTCCACAGGGAACCTTCAGTGTTTCTGTCATGCCGGAGCAATGTGCGGTATTTCATTCCTTCAATACATTGCCACGCGACATTGGTAATAATGTCAGCATCGAATCAAAATATATTAGCCAATTGCTTATCAATGATTTTCATATCACTTTAGAGCTGGATCATCCGGCCCAGGAGGAGTTACGCATAGAATTGATTCGCCCGGATTCTGCATGGAATGAATGGTGGGACGATCCCATTGTGCTCTTTGACGGCGAAGGCTCCGGTCAGTTTGGCAGGAAAACCTTTAATGTCTTGGAATACCAAGGGCATGTTGTGACAGATCGGAGGTACATGATTAATATCATTGACAACCTCCCCTCAAACGAGAACCAGGGACAGGTGCTGGACTTCACTGTTGACATCAACCGGGATGCCTGCCTGAACCGCCCATGCAATAGTTATGACGATTGCCCCGCCTCCAATATGAGGTGTCAGGTATATCCCAAACAATGTGTCCTGAGGTGATTACTCCAGGCTAAGGGTGTAATCACCCATGTCGTCGGGATGAACGCCATCGACAAAGATGTAGTAGGTTCCGGCAGCCAGATCGGTCAGGGTTATGGCTTCCTCTCCTGTGGATACAGAATCGGAACAGCCCTGCTCATCAGCCTCATTGTCGCATTCACCACGCACATATACCACTGCGTCAAAATCCGATTGCAGCCGTACCACTATGTTGCGGGTGATAAAGGTCTGAAAAGACCAAACAGCATCCGGCCCCAGGGAGGCACTGCATGACGAATGATACACATCGTGTTTCTGGAGCGTATTGTTTGATACTGTTTGTCCCCTGATTATCCCGGCAGGTTCCTGGCAGGTGTCATTACCGGAGAACAATGCCCAGGGAGACACCTCCAATTGCAGGCTGTATGTGTTGGCATTCTGATAAGACTGTAAGCGAATATAGTATCGCCCCTCCGGGACATTCTCCACAATGACATCTTCATTATTGTTCATGGTAAGAGAAGCTTGAAGCCAGTCGCTTAAACCGTTGTGATCCGGGGCATACAGCTTCATATCAATGTCCCCGTCTTCATGGCTGAAACGAACGGAGACTTTCAGGCCCTCGCCCTGCTGCAGATCCACTGCGAACCAGTCTTCATCATAAGGGCAAAGCCAAAGATCCTCAAGACTAACCGGGGCAGTAAGAAGCACTGCCCCGGTTTCATCACTGTTTTGTCCCTCAAACTGGTCACTACAGAATACGCTTTCCTCTTCCTCGTCAAAGACATCATCGAAGAGGTCTTCTTCTGCACTGAAGTCCAGCTCCGAGTCTTCAGTCAGGTCTTCAGAAAGATCGGAAGAGTCCCATCCTTCACTATCTTCAATGTCCGGCTCGAAATCGTCGGCATCCATATCATCCAGATCGCCATCAGAGAGCTCCTCTTCGCTGTCGTCTGTGCAACGTCCATCCTGGCATTCTCCGGGATAGCAACTGGCAACAAAGAGCCACTCCAGTCCATCCTCATCGCAGATGATAACATCATCAAGGCTGCAACTCTTCTCACCGGGATCACAGTATATGCTTTCGGATTCTCCTTCCGTGCTTAATTCATGATCCGGTTCAATTTCCGGGGTACCATTGACCCCGGAATCAGAGCATCCATGAAGTAACGAAACAAGGCACACTAACAACAGCAATCGGATATATGGCTGCATAACAACTGTCTTATTCCACCTTTCGTACATTGATCCAGTTACCGTTCAGCCGTACCGCCCGGTGTTCCTGGTCATCCACAACCACTCCACGGGTCCAGTCCGGCACCGTATGCTCTGTCAGATACATCGGACGCAGAGGATTACCCACATGCCAGGCATGGGTAGTCGCGGTCTCGTCCACAGCGTATATACGACCCAAATGGGTACGCAACCATGCAACGACCTTAGGCGTGGGAATGGTGCTCAGCAAAGAGAGAGTAGGCTGCACCATTGACAGATCCGTATGATAGGCATAGATGCCGTTCTGGCCGGAGGCATACAACACAATAGAATGACCAGCACCCGAATCCATCACATCAATATCCGTCAATTCCGGGTCATCCAGAATGGTGGAGGCAATCAACCGGGGACGGGGAGGATCGTCAATATCATACACCCGAATGCTGTGATTGGATGCCGCAATGAGATAGTGCTGGTATACCTTAAGGGAGCGGACCGGTTCGCCAAGGTCTATGGTTTTCTCAAGGTCCGGCCACAGGGAAACATCTACATCAAACACCCGGATACCGTTCTGATCACCAACGTAGACATACTGGTCATCTCCGGTTTTCCGGTATTCAACCACATCATTGGCCGCTCCGCTGGTGGGAGCCCAACCGGCAAACAGGGGAAGATAGTTCACTGACAGGGAGACGATCTGCAGTCCTGCATTACTGGCCACATAGGCGTAATCGCCGTTCATGACAAAGCGGTTGAGTTTGAAGAGGCTGAAGTAGAACCCGTACCATGATCCGTCCTTGTCCTCACCATTGCATTGCAGTTCTTCCTGCTCGGTGCAGACTTCCTGTCCTGTGGGCAGCCACCATTTTTTATCATCCGCCGAGCAGAGCATACCTTCTCTGACCCCGCCGCATCCGGTATGGGTTTCATCCCGCTGCTTCATCCGCCACACCCTGTCATCCAGGGACAGATACCATGTCTCAAGCTCAGAGCCCACTCTGGAGCGTCTGCCGCCTACCACGATAAGCTCATTGAGGAATTCGTTGTATATGAGTTGTGCTCCGGCGGTTCCCGGCGGGCAGGAGTAATCCTCATCCTGAACCGGCTGGCCGGGAAGCCCGGAACAATTGGTGCTTACGGGATACCATTCACGACGTTGCACATTGTATCCCCAGAGATCGTTGAAGTATGCTCCGTCCGGCGACTGCCGCCAGTTTGCAGAATTGGCTCCACCAAAGAGATACACCGTGTCATTGTCTTCCTTGTACGCCAGGCCATGGGAAATACGGGAGAACTGCTGGAAGGGGGTAACATTCTCACCCACAGCAGGAGTTACATCAACCTGCATTTCATCAACAGAGATCTTTGCATGGTATACGTTGTTATCAATCGCATCGCTATTAATGGCTCCAATAACGAGAAACTCTGACGGACCTACTCTGACAATGTTGGGTTTTGAAAGATCGCTTATAAATTCCATATCAGGAGAGGACCAGTAGGAACCATTATGCTTTTGATGTACTCCTTTGTTTCCGCCAAATACCCACACAGACTGAGTTGCGTCATCAATGAAAACGCCCGGATTGGATGAAGGTGTATTGATGTTAACGGTGTCCCATGTATATACCGGAATATAATTATTATTGAATAGCACCAGGCCGGTTCTTTGGTGTGTATACATGACCGTGTTTGGGGTAAGACCATCAAGGGTAGTCCCACCGAACATGACTTCAACGGTTGATCCGTCTGATTTGGTGCCCCAAGCATATCCGTAATCCTTGAGGCTGATTTCCGTGTCATCGACCATCATGGGTTTGGTGCCCATGAAGAATTCCTTGGTAAAGGGATCAAACACACCTACCTGGACCCCACCGGGCATGGTATAGGGCGGATCAACCTCGCCGCCGATATACTTCCACATGGAGCTGTCCTGTAAGCGGGACATGGCGAAATCGTAGGCAATATTTGGCATTTGATTGTTACCCGGGTCGTTGTAAAACGACACCAGATGAGAGCCAGGCCAGTTTACATTTTTCTTCCTGCTATTGAGAAGCATCCGTTGACGTGCCGAGGGGGGCAACACATCCCACGCATTTTCCATTCCCTGGCTAACAACGAAAAATCTCATCTTTATCAAAGAGCTGCATTCTTCGCTTGGACCACCCGGGCATAATAATTCATCGCTCACTTCCCAAAGGGGACTATAAGAAATTGGCCAATGGTCATTGATCGCATCGGGAGTATCGTGGGTATTCTCTTTAACAAAATTCACGTTACACAGATGAGGGAACTCCACCAGCTTTTCGGGATTGGTACTACCATCACAGACCGTCACACCTCGTTCCGCCGAAGACACATCCACACGCATCTCGTTCAGTGGTTTCCAAAGGGGATCATTATCAGTGACTTCCAGGCCGTGCTCTTCATCACAATTACGACATGCGTTGCTATCATACCCATCATAGGCTTCACATTTGCAATACTCGACAACTACATCGGCAATACCCTTATCAGCAGTGGTTTGGCCGCCGGAATATGCTCTGAATGGCGCAGCGACTCTACCCGAGGGCAGACTGTAGCCTTCTGCGGCTGCATAGGAGAGGCCTTTAAAATATCCCGGTGGAGGAAGTACCTGAATAAAATCTTCTCCGGCATCACCGTTGCGTTTCACGTTATACTCATATTCAACGTGCATGTCGTTTGGATCAATGCGCTCAGAGTAATCAAGCTCGCCGCCCAGGTTTCTTTGGGAAACATTCTGAACACAGGGATCATTGTCACATGACGAATGCAGGTTGTTGAAATATTCTTCGGGATCTTGCATATAGGCTTCACAGCTACCATACCAGCCGTCACGGTCGCTGTCTTCCGTACCGCATTGGCATATATCAGCGCTATCCTGCGGGCATTCATCCTCATAATCTGGAATGCAGTCCTCATCGTAATCGCAGAAGCAACCATCGCAGCATGCGTAAACTGTTCCAGTTCCGCCGACTAGGGTTTGAAACTCCTGCTTAAAGCATCCCGGGTCATCTTCCGTTGGAGGTGGTGCAGTGTGTTCCATAAAGGCTGTGCTACCCGTACCCAACTTGTTTGGCCAACATTGACTGGTTTCTCTAGGGCATGTATTGGCTGCGGGGCACCGATCAATAAGGACATCCATGTGGATATAATCATCATTACAATCGTTCCTTACAGCTTGAGGGTCTGAACTGTTAACCCAATCGCAGAGATCCCTGGAAAGCATAAGACCATCATTATCCATATCCGGATCGCAGGCCAGACCACGCTTATCACCACAAGCTGCATCCGTTGCAGGGGCTTGGTCTTCATTCCCTAATTTAGGGCAGTTGTCACAGGCATCACCCGCACCATCTTCATCTTCGTCTGGCTGGTATAATTCCACAGCCTCTGGACAGAAAAGAGTTTTTCGCAATTTTTGTGCATTTTTAAGTCCGTATGGTTTCTCGATACCTTCTAATGGATACTCTGTAAATGTGTGCCAATCCTCTAAACTTACATCTCCGCAATGCAAACGATGTTGATCATAATCCAGTTGAATTCTACAACTGGTCATGCTGCATATTTGATTGCTGTCATCACAGACATAAGATTCGAGGCAGGCCAAGTAAGGATCCATATACAAAGGTACTGTGTCGCGCCAAATGACAGGATCGCGACCAATATCACAAAGGTAACCAAATCTGAGTGCATCACATTTTTCTTCATCGGTTAAGTCGGGAAACTCTGAACCGCAATAGAAAGAAGTTGAAAAGCCAAGCTCGTCAAACTCATCACACATTTCTTCTTCGGTTGCATATGTAAACTCGTTGAGTCCACATAACCTGCGGGCATAATCTGCCAATAAGCTTTTCAGATGTTCCTCTTCATTGGTAGCACCTGCGCCAGGATAGCAATACTTTGGGTTGGGATAATCGAAATCCTGCTTGACCCGGGCAAGATATTCTCTGATTCTTTCGCAGTGATCGAGAAATTCAGGGAACGGTTGCTCCCCCATACGATAATTCACATTAAATATATTTGGACAATTATCCGCATTACCAGCCCGTCCATCTTTATCAGGATCACCGAAATCCTGTTGATAACCGGACCAGCAGGCCTGATTAAAATTATCCCCTGTGATTTCTTCTGGGTTTTCACAGCTCACATTCAACAAACTTGTGGAGGTTAAGTCAAAAACAAGGGCATGATTACTGCTATAGAAGTCTTCATTACTCAAGGGGAGCCTTGGAAAAGGGCGAACGTCTATTTTATCAATATATAACGACCCAAGAATGCCATTAACATCGGTCATGTACCGGTATTTTTTTAAATACTGGCAGGTATCGAGAGTCTTAACGGTTACATTGCCAGGGGCTGATCCTCCTGCATTATATTTCATGGCCATGGTATCGCAAACAAGAGTATCGGAAAGAGGAGAGAAGGTAAGTATTGCCCCAAGAGTCAAGGCAATATCATCCCAACCAGCATCATCTTCCCATATCGCAATATATATCGGCTTCTCTTCAACCAGCCAGCCGTTTAGATCATTATTTTCAATATTGGAAATCAACTCTTCAGAGTAATTATAACTATACGATAAATTCAAAGAATTTAACCCTGTATTGCCAATAGCTACAGTAGTGTTATCCATTAGGACACTAAAACTCCGGTGCAGCTCTTGGCTGTACATTGTATTGATTAATGTTGTGTAAATATAATTTCTAAACAGATCAAAGGATATATATATCCAGACTGAATCGGTGCCACTAAATTCTCCTGCGGTAATTGAATATTCAAATTCTCCTACATCTTCACCTTCAGAAGTATTTGGAAGAGGGGTAATGGGCCTTCTCGGTTCGAATATATTTACTTCTCCCTCAGGAGGAATGTTGTCCTCTCCGAAGTACATTTTAAATCCAAAATCACCATGTAATTTTTCTACAATGTGATTGTACTTATAGTAAGATTCACCAGATACAAAAGTCTCAATGCTATTGTCATTATTGTAGATTGCATATTGCGGGTTGGTCTGAATGCCTACTCGCATGAAGTGTCGACCTGCCGCTGGTAAAGCATCAATACTCCTCCCTATAATTAGTGTATCATCTTTGCCATCACTATCGTGATCATTAATAATTGTAAGGGAATATTCGGGTCTGGCTCTGGAAAATAAAACCGGAGGGGAGAAGTCCAACTTGATCGGGCAGCAGGCTGCCCCAAAGGTTGTAAGTTTAATTTTTTTCTCTTTGTAATTAATATTGCAAGCCGTTATGGCATCCTCTCCCCAAGTTGGATTCGTTTTTACTATCTCTTCATCCCAATCAAACGAATGGGTTACTTTTATATCTGTATAATAAGTATTAGTTCTTGCAACAGCATTGTCTGGCCCAGCGTCACCTCCATATGGGAAGCAATAAGGTAGCTCCGAAGAGTCTTCTGTTGGATAATAATCCCATCTGCTATCAGCACAATACAGCACATGCGATTGGTTATCAGGGAACAACATCCCGAGGATTTCGTCATCAAGGAGATCAAAGACGTTATCAACCCTGAAGTCTTTCCTTAGATCTTCATTTGTGGCATATCGTTTGATCAAAGTTTTGTTGGTCTCATGTGTTAAACTTTTATATGAAGTTACGATCGTATCTGCCATACTGTAGGGCCTCAAATTAATGTATGCATTGGCGGCAATTGGATCGCCTACCGGATCGCTAGGATTATTGGTTGGATTCAGATTATAAGGTTCCAGTTTCAAAGCAGTGCCTTCTATTGAAATTACAAATAGTATATCAATAATGTATTCATCGTTAATTTCTAAACGAACAACTAGCATATTTCTTGGTGGAGTTACTCGTGACACCCAATGAAACCCTTCTCCTTCTGTAGTCGAAGCATGGGGGGAATATGGCCCATCATTTCGTCCACAATAATACAACCCGCTACTGGAGTAACATTGTAGAAAAAATGCATCTATTGCCTGTACTGTATCCGCATTTAGTGCGCTGAAATGTTCTGCCAAATCGGTGCTGTTAAATTTTTGAATGATGGCCTTCCTTATTACCATCTCATCAATATCAACAACGATGTCTTTCCCCCCAGCATTAGCTGTTGAAGTTAAAAACAACGACGTGATGATAAGTATCAATGTCAATGACGCATCGAAAGATGAAAAAGTTCTTGGCCACATAGTTTTTATCTCCTTAATGCAAATCAATGCAGCAACGGAATACGGCCCTGTCTTTCAGCGAGGATTCAAATATAGCATTTGCGTTACAGGACGTATCAAGATCCGGTGAGTCTGAACTGAAATTACAGAAATGCCCGCCAACGGTAAATACTTCTGTTATCATATGGTTCTCATTGGATATATAAGAATGCTCTCCCCAGTTACCAAGAAGATCACATACAAGGCAATTACTGACGCACTGCGAAGATTGTCCTGTTTCATGGGGGCTACAAAAATCTTTTGCACTTATAGGATTATACTCCTTCAGATTACAGGCTTCGGGGATGCGCTCGTTACCGTAAGGATATTCGGTGTGGCCTTCATTTGTACAGCTATGGTGCCACTGATCATAGCTGCATAGTGTTTTTCCGGAATTCTTACATCCATAATATGCCCTTAGAAAGGTTGTACTGCTGGAAGGGGCCACCTGTGGAATTGAGCAGGCGTATAGGTCTGCGTTGATATTGCCATCCATCTCTTCTGGATCACAGAAAGTGCAATCAATCGTGTCCGCAAATATCCCTTCTTCACATCCAATGCAGCGGGGAAAATCGCTTGGCCATTCGTTAAAATCCTGCCCATATACCCTCCCGGTACAATCCGGGTTTTCAAATACTGTTGCCTCATACTTATCAATGCACCATTCTTCGCCTGTGTCTGGGTCTACCACCCGGGCCATTTCCGGGTGTCCGGGGCAAATGCATTCCGGTGAAAGTTCCTCTTCCTGCTCCCCGGTCTCATCATCTATCTCAAACTCGTCTTCCAAATCTTCCGACTCTTCTGTTTCCTCTACAACATCATCATCCCCATCGGTTTCACGGGGGACACACACAGCATCGTCGCAGTATTCATCAAGGGCACAGCGTTTGTACAACACCCAGCGGTCTCCAGAAGAATTACATTTCTCCAGGTATTCGTCACTCCCCTCCTGGCAACGCAGAGTCTCGGGTATACAGAGGAGGTATTCCTTTTCTTTCTCTGGATCAGTGTCAACTAAATCCGGGTCGGGATCGGTATCAACTCCATCAACGGCATCACCGTCCGGGGTTGACTGCTCGCCATTGTTACAGCCAGGCAACAGCAACAGTACCAGGGTCATGGCGGATACAACTATGAAGATTTTCAGTACTTTTTTGTTCATGGCTCACCCTGCTTTATGTGTTTGTTATTGCAGATTCTGTGCGATGGTGGTTCCTAAAAGCAGTAATTCTTCCTCGCTGGCAATTCCCTGGGCCGTCACCCGTAGCAGAAACCGGCCATCACGCACCTGCATGAAGGCTCCAGCCTGCATACCGGACTGGTGCATTACCTTGGCGGGCTTTCCGGCAACGGTAACCTCACGCATTGCGCCTGAGCCCATTCCAGTATCGCTTACAAAGGGAGTAAGAAGTGTGGGAGACTCAGAGGCATCCATAAGTTCCACCGCTGCTTTGGCTCCGGCTTTGGTGTATAACCGGCCAGCACGTGCAACGGACTTGCCGTCCTTTTTGAATTCCTTTGCATCCACAACACCACCCTGCCATTCTCCGATAGCATCCGGCAACATGTTGCGAAGCCCGGTAGCATTGTACTGCAATGTTGAGGGAGTTACGGTTGAAAGCTGCTCTGATTTAATCAGCTCCGGTTCCGCTGGTTCTCCCCCTGCACAAGCACCCAAAAAGAGAGAAAATGCTGTAATCATAATGACATACGAAAATCTTTGTATAGACATAATACCTCCAGGATGGAATAAACTTACCCAATGTCTGATATAATTCCTACAGTATACCCTTGATGATGTGAATAGCGCACGTGGTCTGGCAATGATGTTTGATGTAACTGTAGCAGACAACAACAAGTATTGCAAGTAAATAAATCAAAATCAATGATGGTTATTATAGTGATTGATAATGACTCGGGAATTTGCTGTGAGGAAATAAAGGTACGTGCTTCTTCTTACTTGAAACTTTGTATTTCAGGAATGATGGCATATAGTTGAGGATGTAGAATCTTTTTGTTGCTTGCAGAGGAGAGGCCATGACACCAGCCACCATAAACCGCTACGCCCTGGTTCTGGAGCCGAGCGAAGCGTATCTGGAATGGGCAAAGGAATTTCCTGACCCTGATCCAGACTTGACGCTTGCAAATCTCAAAACAGAGGGCGGGACAATTTACCTGATTCCCAACACCAACGATAACCCGGAAGCCTGGCTGAAAAGGAATTTCAAGAAACTGTTTGAGGAAGAACTTTATGCTTGGTGTACTGCTGAAGACCTCTGGCCTGCTGAGCGCACGTATAAGGTGTTTCGGCAATTTTTCAATTTCAGCTTTCATTCGATGATTTTCGATATGGTTGGTAGAGCTCTTGAAAGGGAGGAAGTGTGAAATGTGAAAACATCCGTATGAACGAGTGTTGCGCATTGATGAAGCAGAGCAGGCGCTGAAGAAGCTGTTTGAAGAGAGTATTGGTAGTACTTAAGAAAATGATGTGTGTTTTTTTACCCCTGAGTTTGCGGCTCTGATTTTTGGTATTCTTAGTTAAGAGAATTCGGTAATAGCCTCATAGTCAAACTCCTGAAAGTGCAATGCACTCTCAATTACAAAATCATAACAATACTTGGCGTCAATAATTGTTGGCGTATACTTCCTCAAAGGCAAATTTATATCTATTTTTCGTGATTCTTGTTCGGGGTAAATGATAACTTGGGGGGTAAGCATCTGGAACTTTGATAATTTTCTATAATTCAGTCCCAAGCTTAGAAATTTGACAGAGTTTTGAAGGGCTTCAATTGAGGATTTTGTTGCATCAATGAAATTCGCTATCTTGCTATTTCCAAAATCAATGTCCATAAAAACACTGGAATAGAAAGCCATAGATTCGCCAAAGAAAAATGGAGACTGGCCGTAATAAGCACGCTTATTTTCTTCATACTCATCAATTAGAAGAGCGAATGCTTTTGCTGCTTCATTAATTGCATCTTGTGCGAGTTCGTTGCTTAGGTGATCTTGAGCGTTTTGCAAGTGCTTTTTAGCTTCCTTGTATTTAATCAGGTTCACCATGGAAATCTCTGAGAATTCAATCTCAAAAATTACTGAGCAGTTTTCGTAGAAAAAATTTGTTGTTGCAGCTCTGAACCCTTCAATTTCTGACACAGATGGCGTGATCCCTTGATGTTTCAAACTTCCCCTAGCTGTATTCAGCCGTCTCATTGATTCTTTCTGTGATGGAAAGCCGTTTGGCAGCTCTGGTGCAAGGTTTTCCCAATATTGCATGAAAGAAACCGAGTTTTTTGCCCCAATACTCATATGCTCCAAAGCGAGGCGCATAAACATCTCTACAGAATCGTGAAAATCATGAAGAGAAAAAGCTGCCAAAGTTTCCGGCAACCTGGATTGCTCTATTCCACGCATATAGAGGTATTTAATCAGAGATAACCTTTGCATGAGTATTGTTGAATCGACAGGCATTGTCATACCTCTGTGTTTTGTAGATTTGAACAAGCTTCAAATGAGGAATGAAAAGAATCAATGTTAGCGAATATGCATAAATCAGAAATACGAAGCGCAAGAGAGAGAGGATATTGCAATATATTCCTAATGGCCGAGGACATTATTTGGCTTCTTGAAAAATGCATGCGGCTAGGTCAAATACTAATTCGTGACATTTTCCTCCAGAGATTATTTCAAGAGCTTTTGCTCTTCCGTCTTGGTAAGAAATCTATCATCAAAAGGGCAAATCCAGTAATGACCGATAATATGAAAAAAACATTTTTAACTTTGCCTAATCTTTTATTAACCTCGTCTGGAATAATTCCAGGAAATAATAGGATGATTACAGCAAGAAGGATTGTAAATAGGCCAACGACGAATTTTTTATGATGACACATCCAATTTTTGCCTACACGAAAAATCATTTTCCAATTGCGGCGAAGCGGCTGCTTTAAAATAAGCTTAACCCCGTTTTCCATTGTAAGAAAATGAATATTTTTCTGAAGAAGAAACATTGGTCGGTATTTTGCTAGAGACTCAACGGCATAAATTTTTTCTTGTATAGACACTTTTGGTAAATTTAATATATCAACAAGCAATTTATAATTATGATCCCCAATTCTATCCAATAATATCTTTTTTTCTTGATCTCCGAGGGTTCCCCGCAGAGATTCATATAATAATGGAATCAAAGGATGAAGCCCTTCAGTTTTAAATATTTCTTCGACGAAACTTTGAAATCCAGATACCGCCGACTCTAAAAGAAGCAGGCCTTTAACAGTTTCTCTTTTATCGTCAGGTATTTCCGGTTTGCTATCAATTATTTTGAGCAAAATATCAAGATGCAGCATCGGTGACACCATATTCTCTATTGACCGGAAGCCTCGCAAAGGAGTGGAACTTAGAAGCTGGATAAATCGCAGTATCATCACCCCGATCTAGCACAACATATACATCGCAAATTGTAGTCACCAATGCTAATTTAAGAAACGCTTCATTGATAGTGTTCCCCGAATTTAAGCAATCGTCAACAAGTATTACATTCTTATTATGGAATGGCAGCTCTTCATTGTCCGTATCCACTTGATGTTCCCAATAATTATAAACTGTAGTTGATTTCTCATGTGTTATTTTTCGGGCTAACAAAGCTGCATTTTCTGACATACAAATGATTATCGGTCCAGAGGTAACGGCCTTTTCAAAGTTGCCACATATTTCGCTTAATAGTGAATCATTGTTTTCCCTAAAAAGCGCCGGTAAGTCAAAATATACTCCATACACAGCATTCTTACCCTTATGGTTGAATTTGACAAAATTGTGGCGTGCCATTTCCTTAATAAACTTCATGGTGTTGCCATCTAGTTCATTGTTTTCTTTTTGAATGCTGTAAGAATAACCATGAGATCGTTCTGTATATTGACACTTAATACTATCTGGCTGGTAAAAATTGCTTTTTTGTTCAATAACCCAATATTTGGGCATGGAAATATTCTGCGTTCCCGTAACTTTTATGATTGAAGCAAGAACACAATCATTCCGGGAATGAACTCTACTATGGGCTAAAAACAGATTTCTCATTTTTACTAAATGGCGGCCAGTGCAACAAGCTTCACTCAATATTAATACTTTCCCCCTGGGAACAGAGTTTTTTGTAAAATCTGCAAATCTTGTTCCAAAATTGGAAATAACAAGTATCTCTATCTCTAGTCCATTGTTTTTATCTTCATAAAAATTCAATATATGGCTGGCAAATTTTTCAGCTGCGGGCGAAGAGACAACTATTGCGGAGATGCTTTTAAAGTCCAAGAAAAGCAAACCCGCAAGGGATTTAGCCATTGTTGCGCATATTTTGGGATGTTGTCGTGTAATGTTTTGAATACTAAAATAGGGGCTGACAGCTATATCTCTGTATAATCTAACAACATTGGAATAATATGCGTTATCTAATGATTTCAGCTTGCTGATATGCTTTTCACTTCTATATTTAATAATAGTGTCTCTTAATTGGCTGATTACCTCGCCATGAGTTAAATTCCCTTCTTTTAATAATGACGCATCAAGAGTTAGTTCTTCTTTATTCAGAGTAGATGGAATGCGATAAAGTTCTTGTGAATCGTTTCTGACAATGATTTCTAAATCGTAATTGTTGCTTACGTGCCAGGCTAATGCCTTGAAATCTCCTGCTTTTTCCTTGAATAATGCAATCTTTTCTTCGCAATCGGTAAATATTAAAATTGGGTTTATCTTAAGCTCTAATACTAATTCAACCACCTTTGGCAGTACAGTGTCTCTGCCTGACAAGGTAGCAAGTAAAAATTTCTTTCCATTCTCATTTGCTTTCTCAACGAACGATGCAGTTTCAGCTTCTTGGTTGCTTGATTGATAACTTGTATGCTTAAAAACTGCCCAATGCTCTTCACCCTTGTGTGTCATTGCAGAATGAATATATGTCATAAGCTAATCCTAGTGATGCTTAAGAGTCATAGCGCCCATTCAGGTAATTGGAGGGAGCAAGTATACGGACCATTGTACCTGGGTACAAGCTCATATTCTCAATAGTATGGCATTGTATATTTGACTCACTACTTTCATTGCTCGGCTCGCATGGGCGATAAACAATACAACTATTCCCTGTGCGCACTTCGAGGTATCCGCCGACTGAAAGAACTTTCTTTCTGATTGAGTGCAATCCATATACTACGTCATTATTTTTACTAAATGCGGCTTGAAGAGATTTGGCTTCACTATCGAACTGAATCTTACTTTCTAAATTATTGTTGGCCTCCAAGGACGCTCTAATTCCGCATCCAACGTCAGCAACGCATAGTTCAATAAATGCCCCATTGTGGTTGCTAAAAAATGAGTTTCGTTTTGCCTGGGGGTCATTTCTTTTGAAATTCTTCCTGACATCTCTACTCTGTCTCATCACTCTCCATGTGTAATATGCGTTCAAATTGGAGGGTTCTCCTTGAAACCAATTGCATTTTTTCAATGCAGGACGATACCATGCATGAATTGCAACGTTTTCAAGTAATTCACTAAGTGAAAAAGCCAATACATAGAACACTGCTTTTTTATCGTTATCGACGTTTGCTTCAATTATGGATTTTGCTGAATAGTAAATGAAATCCTTAAATTCTTCATAACCTCGAATTCTTAAATCTCTATTTTTGCATTCCTCTTTTTCCGGGTCATCTTGTTCAACCTGCGAAATTTTAAATTTTGTACGGTCAAGTAGCGTTGGGTTGTCATAGGATAGTTCTCTTTTTAGGAATGAATTAATATTTACTTTATTTTGCAAGCAATCCCCAAAGCCTAATCGTTGCAGTGGAAACTTGTAGTACTTGTTATGCTCTGGAGAGTGATTGTCATCAATGATGTTCAACGCTACTCTTTTCGATCTTACTGCGCCAATATAGTTAAATGCACTCAGCAGGGGTAATAATCCCGAGATTTCGACACCTGCCCCCTTTAGTTCGCCTAAATCTACAGAAATGTCTCTCAATCTGTCTAAGTCATCTAGTTTGGACAGAACTTCTTTTTCTGCCCAATACCAATCTATTCTGTGGGGTGTCAGCATTTCATAGCACCATCGTCTTTATGGTATATAAGTTTTTCGAAACAAAGTTGGCTGAAAATTTATTATAGACAAAGTGGCGAAAGATCAAGTTCTACCCAAAACTAATATTCCCAAAAAATCGCAAGAAACGCATCGTATACCCCGCCTAAAGGTTTATTGTCGGGTTGCTCTTCGCAGTCCCAAACATAAATCGTTCCCTGTGCCTAAATCTATCCACCCCTTGAATTTAGCGGCTCAGGTCGGCGGGGTTTCAGACTTTGCTGTAGATAGCTGTAGATATATGATGCCTATGAATCGTTATATCTCGCTTGGTTTACGTTCGCATTAATACCTCTCTATTTCTTTGAGAAGTGAAAAAATATCGAGGTGAGCGAACATGAACCCAATCAAATCAGACATACAAAGCATTCGAGAGAAAGAGAAATTCACACTGGAGGATATTTACCTGGAAGATATCCTTGTTTCTCAGGATGCCGTGTGGCTTGCTCAACGACGCAGGTCATGGAAATGGAACCATCGGGGGCAATAAGCCTCCTTTTTCATTTAGCCCAAATAGAAATCTTGTACACGTTAAGCAATTGCCAAATTGAGCTCAGTCGGGTTTATGAACTTCGGTTTGATGTCCCGCAGAGCGAATGCTGCCGTTTTATCGGTGTTTCTAATATTCGCGTTCAGCTTGATATGAATCTTGATAAGATTCTCAGAGACCGACAATTGAACTTTGCCGGAAACAATGTTGTTTAAGACAGACTTGCTGATTCCGAACAATCGTGACGCTCCCATCAGTTCCACCCCGACAATTTTCCTGTTTTTATCAAGGTCAAAAATAATGTCTCCCATTTGAATTGAAGATTCATATTCCCGTTTCATAGGTCTAAATACCAAAATGTCATCTGGAAATGAATACCTGATTTTAGCTTTTACAGTCATTTTAATCTTCGCTCCGAATAGCATGGAAAAACGGTAATTATGCGCAACCGCCCATCGATTGAGATTGAAACAATTACGTGCAGGTCTTTCTCATCTTTATAAGAAAGCCAGAGTTTATATTTGTTTTGGTTTTGCTCCACAATGCCCAGAATCTTGTTGCTTAGGATTATCTTCTCGACTTCCTCTTGTTCCAAATTCCTTTCTGTGCATTGTGCTTCGAAATGTTTGGTTGGAATTAGCTTCAATTTTCTCGCACGTTTAATTTGCAACAAAACCTTTTCAAGTCCCATTGATGCAAGAATCAGAAAGAATCTATATAAACGTTTCTGAAATCAGTCTCCGTAGAATTGCTTACACATAGAAAGGCAACGACCTTTTAATGAGCAATCCTACTGAGCCGTCTGAATCAAAAAGGTTATAAAGGATTTTGGGCATAGAGAACCTATGGAATCAGAAACAATCTCATGCCAAACCATTTCTCAGGAATTAAAAGAAATCAGGAAAGAACTGAAGTTCATCAAAGAGCACATGATTGACGTTGATATGATTGTGACTCCTGAAGAAGAAACCGAAATCCGTGAAGCCATGGATGAATACCAGGCTGGAAAATCGATTGCTTTTGATGAGCTGGAAAAAGAACTGGGCTATTAAAATGTTTCATATCCGTTTCTATGCATTTACAACCTTGCAATATCTCTTCATGCCCTTTAATCAACCTGTTGAATTTGGCTATTTCGTCCGCTACGATTTCCCGTACAATTTTATCTTTTGAACTCTTTGATTGTGCCATTTTTTATCCATTCCCTTCCTTTATCGGGTATGTGATTCTGCTTCCCATCTATCATCAGAAACGAAGCAGCGTATATAAATCTATCTCCAATCTATTTCTTCAAGCAGCAAGCAAACTGATTCTTTTTGTCATTCACCATTTGCCAGTCACTCAAAACATTTTTATAGTTCCGCATCTGTCATCATGCTGTTCTATTGGAACACTGGGAAAGTGTGTCTGGGCTAACGCCCAGCGATTGACCTTCTCGCCCCTCAACATCCTCTCGGCTGTTTCGGGGCGTGAAGCACCTTTAAATTCTAATACTGATATTTTCTGTAACAGAGCAGAATCAGGAATCAAAAAAAACTGTCTTCATAACCCAAATAGTCTTGCAATTATGGATGGTTTGCTGCCTTGTGTCTTGATTCTTGCAGTGAGGTTTCTGATTTGTGCACGTATTGATTCCAGCAGACTTTGGTAGGCTTGTATGCTTTTATAGAGCCGGTCAAATTCCTGTTTGGCGTCCTTTAATGATTCCCAGCAAGAGTCCTGTTCCTGCTGAGCAGTTCTCTGAGTGTCTTGTTTTTTCCTTTGAGACTGAGAATGTGACCCGCTGGCAGTGTTGCTTTCACCGGGCTCATTCAGTGTGTTGCTGGGTGGCTTCTCCAGTTCTTCACGCAGAGCTTTTCGATATGTGCCCAGTAATTGCAGACAGGATCTACCCACTGTATCCATGGCTCTGCTTCGTGCCAGCAGTTCATCTGCAATCTGCTGGTGTTTCTGTTCAAGTTTGAGAAGTTTATGAAACATTGACTGCTCCAGTATTCATGATTCCGCCTGCAAAGATCGGAATACCTGTTCAGCGAGCCAGGCTACCACCGGCAGATCATGGACACTCAAACGATGCGTGCTTGCCCATTTGCCCTCACTGTCCTTGTATCGTCGTTCAAAGACGATGGAAGGAATTTCCTCATTCTTCCAGACCGTGGCGGTGATCGGCCCGGCACTTAGTTTCTTGTATGGTTTGTTGGTTTTCTTTTTTGTCATTTTGTTGATGTCCTCCATTGATGATGAGCAGATAATGGGTGTCCTTGCTGATGACCTCTATGCTGGGATTGATGCAGAGCAGCACCTCATTCTTTCGCCTTGTTCTGGGATTTCTGGCAGGAACAAAGTCGATGAATGTGGTGTGGTCATAGACACTGGCAATCATGCGATTCCAAAATTCGATTTCCCGTTTCACAACCTTTCGCCAGCTTTTGGAATAAACGATGCGCTTCAGCTCAGACTGAAACAGCCGTCGCTCCGGGGCACAGAGCAACGCGTCCACGCATCGAGTGAATGTGCTGTGGCGTTTGGGGACTACGAATACCTGCTTCATGATAGTTCTGAGGAAGGAAGTGAACGTTTATTAAGAAGCAGTCACGAAAAGTACCCGGGAAGGAATTTTTAGAGGCTGTTAAAGAGGGTAAGAAATAGAAACAAAAAAATGAAAGGAAGAAACTCAGAGAACCGGGACACTCTGCTTTTTGTGCAGCAGCCGCTTAACCGTTGCAATAAACTCAGGATCGTCGGCAATCTGGTTCAGGATATCGTTGGCTTCCTGTTTCTTGTGGTTGTACTGGAGCATGGTTTTGTGGTCCAGCGGTCTACCGCAGCGATGACAAAACTTTGCTTCCGGCCCGTTCTCTTTATGACAAGTTGTGCATATTTGCTTTTCCAGCGTGGGTTTGAGAGCCTCTTTGGGCTTGATGCCGTGCATTTTGAGCAGGTGGTTGTTGGCCTGCCGGGAGGTAATATGGCTGTAAATATCGAGCATTGAGCTGTCTTTATCCCAACCCAGATACTCTTTGATAAGCGGCTCCGGCCAGCCTTCGGCAACCATTTGAGTAGCCTTACTGTGGCGAAACATATGGGGGTTTACCCGTTTGTTCCCCAGGCCCGCACGCTTGGCAATGCGTTTCAAAGTGATGTTGATTCCCCGATAACTTAACGGTTCATGGCTGTCCCTTTTCAGAAAAAGAGGCGATTGCGGATCATCACGATAGGGATGATTGTTCAACAATTCGGCAATGATCGGCCCCGAATACACCACTCGATTTTCACGCTCCCCGGTCTTGCCTTTCAGATGAATAAGAAAACTGAACTCGTCCTGATAAACATCACCGATAGTCAAGTTGCCCACTTCACCGATTCTGGCTCCGGTTTCCGTAAGCAAGGAAACAAGCACACGATCCCTCGAATTCGTAGCGTTGGCAATGAGCTTTTTTATCTCATCTTCCGACCACAATTCATTACGTTGCACGCGGGGTTGCTCCCGTTTTCTCATACCTCGCTTGATCCATTTCACTTCTTCGGGGAACTCGGCTGTTGCAAGGTAATCGTCTCCCTGTTTCAGCCATTTGCAAAACCATTTGAACGTCATGCGGGCTTTGGCCGCCGTCCATTTGCTGTACCTTCCATTGATGTCCAATATCGCCTGTCTGATATCATTTTTATCAACATTTTCAAAGCCTTTGCCAAATGTTCTGGCAAAGAGAAGCAACCGTTCCATATCGGCAATCCGGGTGCATTCTTTGATGCCTGCCAATGCCCTCATGGTATCGTACTGCAATATCAAATCCGCATCTCGCTTGGGGATGGGTTTTTGCGGACTTCTTTTACTGCTGGCTCCGGCTGATACGAATTTCCGCATCGTAGCCAGAACTTTTTCACTGTTATGGATATCTATTTCCCGTTTCATTTGAACACCTCTGAAATCGGATAATGGCAACCCGTATAAGAATAAATGGGGACTATGAACAGTCAGGTAAGTGCCCCCGCCGGAGTTGTTGTCACTTGTTGGTAGTCCCCAGTTTCTTCGTAGGATTTCACCGATTTTTTGATGTAAGAAAAGCGTACTCCTATTTATGTTTTTCGCTTTGAGAATAGGGAAGATCGTGTTTGTTTTCCTCCGGAACTCTTTGATTTCGGCCAATATATTCTCTTAACAGGCCTACAAGGCCTGATTTTTCTCTTCCAAGGTATTTGTAACCCTCATCGCGCCACCTTATCACAGCATCAGCACCCCAAGCTAAAGATATGCATGTAGTTGTTAAATATGCTGCCAATGTTTCAGGTCTAAAATCTCTTGGAGAAGCATAACCTAAAACAGATAGATCGAAGATGGGAGCCCAAAATCCAAAAAGATTCATGTAATAATACACCTCAGAGGCAAAGCTGTTGTTTTCGCAATCGTTTTTAGATTCTTCACTGGTATTGATTACGTATTTTCCGCAGTAATACAGGCAGTCTGCAATAGATTTTATTAGAGTCACGTTGTATTTGTATAATAACATGTTTATATTTTTATTGGTTTGAGGCGTCATTTCGGCACTTCTTTTTCAGTGTAAGCACCACCTGGCACCACTTCGGAAGCCTTGCTTCAATTTCCTTATGTTCGGATGTTGTTTTTTGCCTCTTCTTCATATGTGCAGAAAATACGGCTCAGCTTAAAAGCAAATGGGCACAGGAAGACTCCAAATTATATTTGACTTTTACTTTTTTTCCATTAATTATTCATGTGAAATAGTAAGCATACAAGGGAGAGGGTTGTGCCATGTTAAAGAAGCGCATTCTTGGATTCTTCATAAATTTATTGCTGTCCATACCAAAATATCACTTTTTGACTCGGCTAAATGCCCTATATGTATTTGCTGGAGCTTTTTTCTTTTTCTTTCTAGTACATGCAATATGGAGTTTGCTAAATGGTAGGTTTTTCCCTGCGAGCGGACCTTACTACAATTTTTTAGACGATTTTCCTGATTTTATAGCCCATACAGTCATTGTTCCTGCTTACTTTGCCGCAGGAGTTTTATATTTAAAAACCAGTTATCGTGTTATTGTCGATTCCAAACGTGACGGTGTGATCAAATACAATCCGACCATATTAGCAACCTCTATACCCAAATGGGTAGGCATTACATTCTGGCATATTATAATATGTGGTTGTTATGGTGCTATAATTGCAATTTTATACCATCGCGAGTTTATGAAAAATTCTCTTATATGGTGGTGTATGGAAAGAGTATGCAATATTAACATATTAACTCTACACGGGTATTATTACATATCCTGTATTTTTTTTATTCAATTCTGGCTTATTTTTATAGTGATAGAAATGTTACGAGTTATAATGGAAACTTTGTTAGTGTTTACCAAAGGGGATATGCACCCTCAATGGCACAGTGTAGACAAAGGATTTCGCCATTTTAAAAAACTTTTTTATCATAGCTTAAGCCTTGTGTGCTTGGTGTTAATAAATATTATTACATGGGCATATAATAAAGGTGAATATGATCTTTCGTTTAATATCTCTAAAATTGTATTCATCTTGGTGGTATTGGGATATGTATTAACTCCCATTGTGATAGTTACTTACAGGTTATATAAATTGTCTTCACTTATCATTGGATTATGCATCGAAGCAGAGGATGATCCATACAAAAAGGCAATGGTAGCGCAAGAGGCTAGAAATAATTATAAGTTTATACCTTTCAGTCATATTGAAATTTGGTTTATCACTATCATTTTGGCCCCACTAATTAGAAGTGACTTGGTACTAAAATTACTCAGGCATGCCTTCTTTAAATAAATACACTTCACAATCAATTGTGCGGTGGTTGTTAGAACAGGATACGCTAACACCATTTGCAGCATAATTTTTGGCCAAATGTAAGCCTCTTTCAAGCGCCTCAACTTTACCCTCCAAAGCAGCAACTTGATTGATTTCTTCCTTTCGTTGTTGAGAAGCATCGTAAGGATAGCGAAGAGTTCCTAGATTTTTTAATGACAATATCTTGTATGTTTTTTTGCTTGTTTTCGAGTCAAATATTTTTATGCCCTCTATTGAATCAGGAAAGCAGAGCGCATTATGTTCAGAATAAATTTTTGCATTTTCACTTTTATCATCAATTTCAACAAAATATTCAGCAGGTGCCTTTTGTTCAAAAACAAATCGTTGGTAATCTTGATGAATGCCATGAATATTCCATGCTGCTAGATAAATAAATGGCGCAACAAAAAGACTCATTTTAATTGGCTCTGCGAAAAACATCTTTGCTATATTTTTAATTATCATTGTATAGGAATAACATTTCAATATATTTAAATCTTTCGATGATTTTTAGAAATTTGGGTGTAATGGGGCACAGGAAGACTCCCGCTCTTCCCGTGCCCGGGTGGTTTGTTTAGTGCTGGTTCAGGTGTGAGGCCGTCTCAATGATCAGTCCTATGGCTTTGGCAGTTTCGGATAACACACTAAGGCAGGCATCCAGTAACTTCATTTCTGCGGCATCTGCGTAGTGCTGCACGTATTCCAGGGAGACACCGCTGGTGTCTTGCTCCGTCTTCTCACCATAAAGTTGGCGCAGCACCTCAGCTCCAAGTTCTGCTACAATCTCGCGTTGAGGTATCTGTCCGGTCTGTTTCTTCTCCCGCTTATACCCCGCACGGCAATGAGCGGCATGAGAAAGTTCATGGAAGAAGGTGCGCTGTTCTGGGGTA
>Ga0070728_10002396_pt1 | contig 23549 bp, 11 predicted proteins | sample tdDd471_FD_66723 | JGI IMG/M metagenome (GOLD analysis project Ga0070728, IMG submission 66723) | Marine sediment microbial communities from the Atlantic coast under amendment with organic carbon and nitrate - tdDd47.1 | ecosystem: Environmental > Aquatic > Marine > Coastal > Sediment | place...
CTGCTGACGGACAGATCGTTGCCGCCGTCCCGAAGGGTCAGGCGATCCGCGCCCCGGCCTTCCAGCACCAGCAGTTCATTGCCCCGGGCCCACAGGGCCGCCACGGGATTAAGGGCATCATCGGCCACAAAGGCGGGCTGCGGCGGGGTGGTGGGCAGGGCGGTGAGTTGTCCGCTGTCGTCCTGGGCCGTGGCGAAGACCAAAGCAGGCAGATGCAGTCCGTCAAAGCTCACGGGGCCGCTTTCTTCCTGTTCGGCGATGTCGTCGTCAAGGTCGCCGTCGGGCAGGGGGGCGCAGCGGGGCGTGATGCTGGCGGCTTGCAGGCTGCCGGTATCCGCCGGGGCAAGGTCCGCCACACGGATTCTCCAGATGCCGGAAAGATCCGCTGTGGGGTCGATGGCAAAGCGGCGGCTGATTTGCAGCCCGGGGCCGTCTCCGGCGCGGTTAAAGACCACAATTTCTTCACCGTCAGGGCGCTGCGCCGTAATGCGAATATCGCCGATTTCCGGGTGTACCAGCGTCACGCTGATGTCCACGGCATTGGCGGGGCAGGCTTCACTGACCTCGATTTCGTAGATAATACCCGCGCTGTTGTTGTCCGGGATATTCGCCGGAAGGCTGTCCACGATATTATCGGTGTCCGGCTCCGGTTCGGGTTCCGGCTCAATGTCTTGGTCGTCGATTTCCTCGGTGTCCGGCAGTTCCGGTTCGTCATCGATCTCCGTGTCGATATCGCCGTCGGTGACGATGCCGCCGTCGGTGACCGTGGCCAGCTTCCGGGGAATCCATCCGGTGAAGACCGGTTCGGTGATGGTTTTACCGTTGCTGCGGCTGAGGGTAAAGACGCCGCCGGGGTTGCCGTCACTGTCGTGGCTGGCGGCACAGTACACAAGGCCGGTGACCGGGGAGCGGTGCAGGTCCGCCACCACGCCTTCATCAAAGACCGCTTCTTCTTCCCAGCTGAAGCCGCTGTCGTCGCGGTATGCGTACAGCAGGGCATCGATATCACGGCTGATAAGCAGCCAGCCGCTGGTGGGGCTGTCCGGCAGAAAATCCACCACCGAGGAGCCGTTGAGGTCGCTGAAATTCGCAACCAGCACAGGCTGTTGCATACTGTTCGGGGCGGGCAGGAACACAATGGCCCGGTCCAGGGCGATCATGAGGCCCTGGTCACCCACCGGCTCGATGGCCGCTACGGTAACCGCGCCCTGGGTGGCGTCACCCAAAGGAATGGGAACCGCCATGTCACCTTCAACCGGCTGGGCCGGGTGTACGCTGTCGGTGGCGGTGTCGATCCAGATAGCTCCGGCGGCGCTGTCGGTGGTGCGGACAATGACCACGGCGGCTCCGGCGGCGGGCAGCAGCCCGATACCCCGGATATCCGCGATGCTGCTGACATCTTCGTCAAGCTGCCGCACGGTGTAGGCGCTGCCGCTTTGGGGATTGAAGATCAGCAGGCTTTGGAATTCCTCAAAGGCGGCGTAGCCTTTAAATGGATTTACCAGCAGCAAGCCTTCAAGAGGTTTGTTCCAGCCAAGGCCGAACTGCGCACTGCGGCTCATGCCATCGTCGGCTTCCCACACCTCAAAATAGGTGTTTTCGTCGCTGTAGCGCCAGGTAAAGACCTGCTGTCCCAAAACCGCCATGTCGGAATCCGCAGGCAACTCTCTGATATTGTTCTGTACCGGGTCCAGTCCCGGCAGTCCCATGACCGACAGGGTGGCCAGGGTGGACATATCATCGTTAAGACAAATCAGGGCATCGGCGGGCATGTCGATGGCGCGGTTGTTGTCAATGGGACCGGGATCGGGATAGACATAGGGGCCGCTTTCATCGGGGTCGATGTCCGGGTCTTCGGTAGTGTCTTCAGTGTCCGGGATTTCATCTTCGTCAACAGGGTCGGCGTCCTCAATATCCTCGTCGTCGCCCTCAAGCTCGTCGGGGTCCGCCGGATCGGCATCGTCGGTATCCGGGTCCGGGTCAATGATATCGCCGTCCACCGCCGTGTCCTCGTCGCCGTCGGTGGTTGTGCCGCCGTCGTCGCAGGCAACAAGGCATAGCGCCGCTGTTACGCACAGGACCATCAAAAGCCGCCACAGTCCGGAAACTCTGTCCACTTGCTTATGCATTACACCGCTCCTTAGCGCGTTATTTCCTTCAAGCTGTCTGTTATATCCGGGGCCGGAGGGAGTGTTTGAGCTCCGAAACCGGACATACGTATTCATTTATACCCTACTTGGATACTAATGTCGAATGTAAAACATTTTCATCATACACCATTTTACGTTTTGGCCCTCTGTGGTGTTGTGTCTGCGCTGTTGCGGGCATAAAAAAACGGACGCTTTGGTCCGCACCATGAACTGTAGCAAATCGCGGGTCTTATGCAAGCGGAACGTATGATATGACCGGCGGTATGCAGCATTTGTCCTGGGCTGTCCGTTTTTGTCCTGCAATGGTATGTTTTGACCGCCCATGGTAGCTTTTGACCTGCGATGGTCGTGTTTGTCCGGGAATAAGTGGGAGATACACGAATTATACAGCAAAACAACCTGTGCGCCCTTCGAGACAGCCGCCGCATTCCTGAGGAACAAAACATCCAACCAGATGTTTTGTGTCTCGAAGGATGGCGGCCTCCTCAGGGACGCGGCCTCGGGGGATGATGCCGGGAAACGATGCGGAGTGGGACTTGCATACCCCATCTCCGTTCGTCCCGAGTAAGGCCACCGGCCTGTATCGAGGGATGTGGATCGCCCCCGTCCAGCCTTCGATACAACCCTTCGGGTCACTCAGGCCGAACGGGAATAGATGGCAGAAAATATGCAATTTTCAATGGTTTTACGAAGGGTGCCATGTTTCATGTCAAAGGGCGAATACAAGATTCGCCCTACTGCCAAACGAGCATATACGGAAAATTGCAGGGCCATTAATCCCTGACCAATGGCCTCTACAGGGGCAAGCCCGGCTATGGCACCCCGGATTGGTTACTCGTCGCGCCCCGGGCAGGATATTCCCCGCCTGCATCCCGTGTTCGCCCGTCGGGGTTCCGTGGTTGTCGCGCCTGTGCCCGTGATCCTCAGGGCAGGGAAGGGGAGGTGTCGGGCTGTTGCAGTGGAGTTTTCCGGCTTCGGGCCAGAATGAGCTTGGTTAGAAGGTTGAATAGTGCACTCAGCGTAAACATACTTAACACTCCCAGCCAGCAGATTTGGATATAGCCTATGGTATCTCCGTTGGCAAAGCGTGCGAATGCTCCAGAGCGAATGAACATACGCTTGCGGGTTCCATCACTGTAGATCACTTCCCGTTCCTGATTGGTTAATTGCACCCTGCCGCCGTTAAAGGCAAGACCTGTCTGTGGTTTTGGCGTGGAGGCGCATATCCCGGCAGCATCCCACCGAACCGCGCCTTTGGGTAGCAGGCGATACAGGCCATCGTTGTGTTTGATGGCCGGATGCCCATCTGTGGTCAGGCAGACGGTGAAATCTTCGGGTTTCTGTACCCTCATATTTTGAATGGTCCAATATTCAAGGGGCGTTCCCTGGCTGTTGTAGCGGTGGAGGGTATGGTATTTGGGATTTATCACATACAGGTCATTGTCCAGCGTCAACATGCCGGAGCAGCGATGCAGTGGTGGTTCGATATACGCTCCAATACGTTGCGGGGCAAAATACAGAACAGCAGCATAAAAGAAAAACAGAACAACGACGGTTTGGATAATGACAAATGCAGAAAATCCGCTGTTGACTATGGTGCTAAATATTTGCCCCCCGGTTTTTGATACCATGTGAATGGGAATATTGAAGGCATCGAGGCGTTTCCGCATTTTGGCGAAAGTTTCGGGTGAAACAACGATACTGATGGGAAATCCCGGTGTCTTGCTTTTGGAATGGCGTATTTGCAGTCCGATGCCGTGAGCCATGGGCAGGGCCACGACAGACTTGATGCTGTCGGTTTGAATCCGTGTTTCTTTCTGCGTCCACTGATTTTTGGGTAGTACAACGGTTGATTCTCCAACAATCAGCGAAACACGCGAGGAATATCGTATTGTCCAGACATAGAGCCCGCCAAAGAGAAATACGGTCAATGCCGGAATCAGCGTCCATTCACGCCAGATGGCAATGCCAACTGCCAGCGGTGCAGCTGTAAGCATGAAAATTTTTAGTGCGGGAGGTAGCAGACCCGTCATGCCGGTTCCATGGAAAATCGCAGGAGGAAGAACTGGCAGGGGAGGAACTGCTGCATGTTCCGAAGTTCCGGGATGTGTGGTTTCCGGGTCATGGATCGGAGGGACCATGTGCCCCATATCCTCCAGAATACCGTTGAGGCGCAGACCCGCTTTGCCGGGGAGTCTCAGCGGAGCATTTTCGCTGCCATTGATGCAGAAAAAATATTCTTGTTGCTCAGGGTTTTGTCCCTCCCACTGGCCGATTATGTCATTGAATGAAATGTGACGGGTGTGTCCTGTTTTAAGGGTAATGACCACTACCTCATCCCGGGTTACGCCGATAATGATTTGTGGCACAAATCGTAAAACCTGGTTATCTGACCAGCTTGTGTTCCACAGCATGCGCACCGGATTTCCGTTCTGGTGTACAGTGTCTGGAAACAGATATGCTGCGACAGGGCGCATATGTATGAGCATGGACCCTGAAGCCATGAAAAACAGCATCAGAAACATCGGTTGTATGTGGGCGAATGGATTGCCGGGCCATGCCATTAAGGTAATCATTGCCTCGTTGCGCAGCCAGAGGATCAGCGCCGCACACAGTGCAAGGGCAACCAGGAAAATGGCTCCAAGCTTCAGGATTCTGCTCCAAAAACCGAAATGTTTGCTTAACAATGAATGTTCCATATGCTTCATGCTCTGATATTGGAAGGTTTTCGATAGTGGATATGTGGTTCCGCGGTTGTCGGGCCTGTGCCCGTGATCCTCAGGGCAGGGAAGGGGAGGCGTCGGGCCTTCTCCTTACCACCAGTCATAGTTGAAGTTAATATAGGTATAGGTGTACAGGCCGTTGGGGTTGGGAGGAAACTCCGCATCCGCAAACACCCATGTCATGCACTGCCGCACAAAGGCGCTATCAATGGTGTTGTTGACGGTTTCCGAGTGCAGTACCGCTCCCCAGGGGGAAATCAGCAGCCGTATCTTAAATTTGCCCCGAAGGTGCCACTTCATGCGGTATTCCCGGTTAAAGCACAGGTTATAGGCGTCGGCATTTACCCATTTATAGTATTTAATGGTCCGGTAGGTAAGATACCCTTCACCTGTATATCTGGCCTGATAGCGGTTGGGCAGTTTGTCCGGGTGCATCCGGGCTGCTTCCCGGGTGTTCATAACATAGCCCCGCAGGGTGGGCAGGGTGTTTTTCACCGCCGGGGCAGGCTTGAGGCCGGGCATCTGGTAGGCCAGAAAATAGATGCGCACCGCTGTGTCGGGGTCTTCCGGCGCGGGATACACCGTGGAGGACAGCGCATCCCGAAAACAGTTCATCATATCCGCATCAATATCCAGTACCTGCAATTTTTTGTATATGCTGGCCTTGATAAAATGAATCCGGTCGATGTGCCCGCTTTTATCGATATACAAATCCCCGATAAACATCCCGGAGGTGTCCCGGGCGGCAAGGGTTTTCGTATAACAGGCGGAAAGCTCCCGGCGCAGCACTTTAACCCGCTGGTTGACGGCTTTGGTCACCGGGTGTTTTTCCGGCAGTCGCAAGGGTATCATGGCGGTCTGGTCGGGTTCGGCGTCCGGGGTCACTGTCGCAGCGGGACACATATGTTGCACCGTGTCGGCCCGGGCAGCGTCACCATGGGCGCATCCGGCGGCCATAGTTGTTATAAGCAGGCATATCAACAGATATCTGTGCATGGGGGTTTCCTTTGGCATGGAACCATACCGTTGCATAAGGCTTTGCATGGCTTAAAACGCGCCGCAGTAATCAAGGGTGTAATCCTTATCCCCGCCTTCGATAAATGCGTTTGGGGGAAATTCGATATAGGGAAGTTTGCCTGCGATGCAGGTTTCAATGTCTTTGTTTTCTTCCAGGCCGCTGCCCGGGGCCGCAGCGCTGACAGTGCCGTTATGCCGCAGGGAGAAATTCACCACGATGGGGCATTTGAATTTTGATTCCTTGCGGGTTTCCTGGCGGATGCAATCATTGAACTGATGGAAATTACGGTGATAGATGGCGCTGAGGGTAGCCTGATGCAAATAGCCATCCCGGGTATATTGCGGATAGCGATCATAGGGCCGCAGCGAAGTATCATAAGGCAAAAAACGGGCGCAGAGCTGTGATGCGCTCCAGGTGTTCATCACATAGCCCCGGGGTTTGGGGGCAATTTTGAAATCTTCATGATTCACATAAATCCCCGGCATCTGATACGCCACAAAATACACCCGTACACCGGTGTTTGCCTTTGGCGGTGCGGGCAGTTTGTGTGTGGTAAGAGCCATTTTCAGACAGGTTTGCATATCTTTGGATATGCTCAGGGCTTCCATATCCGGCATAACGGTTTGCGTGTGGAACTGAATCTTCGATATCGTACCGTTGGCGCCCACCGTAAGATCGGTAAAGAACATACCCGGTTCCTGTTCATTCTTCATGACCGCTTCGTGACAGGCAGAAAGATCGTCCCGCCACTGTCTGATGGCATGGAACACCTGAAAATTGTAGGGATCGGTGGCTTTAATGATGTGATCCGGCCGGGCGACCTCAAAGCTTTTGCCCTGCAGAATTCCTGCGGGGCAGTATTCCTTTACCGCCTTGCCGTGGGAAGAGTAATAATATTCATCGGTGTGGGTACAACCGGCGATGAACCCAACGATCAACAGAACTGTCAGTGTATGTTTGTGCATGGTAATCCTTAATCTGTTTAATTAACCGGCTTGAACACAAAGGGGTATGACACCACCACAATGCCGCCGCCTTTGGGTTTGGGAAACACAAAGGTTTCAAACGCATCAAGCATGCATTGTTCCACCGCAGGGTTGTTCATGGTGGTGGATCGCACTGCGGACCTTGTCACATATCCATCTTTTCCAATGGTGAACTTGATAACGATTTTTCCCTTAAGTTCGGGATTTTTATCGAGTTCTTCGCTGTAACAGTAGTTGATTTTTTCCAGTTCCCTGCGAATGACTTTGGCGATGTCAGACCAGTTGACATGTCCGTTTCCCCTAACCTGTGCGGGGTCCTCAAAGGGATCGCTGCTTTGCAGGCCTTTGGTGCTCCAGTGGTTATAAATGGCAAAGGTTTTTTCCTGTTTGGATTCGCTGTCTTTTTCGGTTTCCGGGTGGCGCACAAAATAGGCCCGCACCATATGCCGTTTGTGGCGATGGGTCGGAAATTCAACGTCCTTCAGCACCTTGTTAAAGCAGCCGATCATTTCCGGGCTGGGATTGAGGGGCTTGATATCGGGGTTGATGCTGGCGTTGACCCAAAAACTTTGAATGATTTTACCGTTGCCAAAAATGGCAAGGTCGGCAAAGAACATGCCGGGGCCGTCCTCATTGGCGGCATGGGCGGTATAGCAGGCGGAAAGCTCGTCCCGCCGGGCTTTGATGTTCTGGTATACGCCCATGTTGTAGTTGGAATCTTCCTTTTGGGACATGGTAAAGGGGACGCCGCCGGAGCATACCGGGGTTTCCAGTTGCTTGTGACCCTCAAAAACCGCTACGGGGCAATATTGTGCCCGGGGCTGCGGCTGTGCCTGGCCCTCTGCCTGATAGTAAAAGGGTTTGGCGTGGGTGCAACCGGCTATAAACACGGCGATGAGCAGTAATATGAGTGTGCGTTTTGGCATGGTAATCCTTTGTCTGTCTAATCAACCGGCTTGAACACAAAGGGGTAGGATACAACTAAAATGCCGCCACCCTTGGGTTTGGGGAATATAATATTTTTAATAACACCGGCGATGCAGTCTTCAACTGCGGCATTATGCATGGTGGTGTTTTGCATAGAAGCGCGTCTAACACGACCAGTGCTGCCAAAGGAGAATTTGATAACGATTTTACCATAGAGATTGTGGTTTTTATTGAGTTCTTTTTGGTAGCAAAGACGGATCTTTCCCAATTTTCGTCTAATGGCCATTGAAATAATGGATCGATCAATACCCGTTTTATTAAAATATGTCTCGGGCTTGCCATATGGATTTGATGTTTGCAGGGATTTCAGATCCCACTGATTTTTGATTGCGGTTATTTCGGGCTTTTTCGGGTTATCAGCATCGCCTGCCCTGTGGTATGCCAGAAAATACCCCCGTATTACCCGTTGTTGATCCCCTTGTTTTGGAAATGTAATATCCGAGAGAACGCCGTTAAAACAGGAGAGCATTTCCGGTGGCGCATCCAGGGCCGGAATGTCCGGGTTAACACTTGCGTTTATCCAGGTAATTTTTTCTGCCTTCCCAAAACTGTTAATGACAATATCCGCAAAGAACATACCGTTTTTCTGCTGGTTTTCCGGCAAGGCGGCGTAGCAGGCGAACAGGGCTTCCCGCTGAAGCCTGATTTTTTCATATACCCTCATATCGAGGTTGTAGGGCGACGTATCCACATTGGGAATATCATCGGAGACCGGCTCGTCACATGCCGGAGTTTCAACTTGGGTATTTCCCTTAAAAACCGCCACGGGGCAGTATTGTGTCATGGATTCCTGTTGCGCTTCTTCCTGCTGCTGATCTTCCGCCTCATTGTGAAAAGGTTTGGCGTGGGTGCAACCGATCATAAACACGGCGATGAGCAGCAGGGATAGTATGTTTCGGTGCATACAGGCACTCCTTTACTCAGCAATTGATGCGCAGCATGGCGACGGCACTCACCCTTCCTTATCCATATGACAAGGCAACCTCTTCAACGACTGTGACAGGTCGTTATTTGTCCGTATTCAAAATTATATAATATCCCCGGTATGTGGTCAAATAAAAGCGTATAAGTTGAGGGTGTATATGTTTGTGTGCTGTTTAATAAGGGGTTTGTGATAAAAGATATTGTCCCGACCATACAAAAACGGCGACGATCAAAAGATCGCCGCCGTGCAATAACACCGTGTATTCAGATGCTTATTCGAAGATCACCTTGTCCACGCAGATCCGTGATGCCGTGGCGTTTTCGTTGGGGGCCTGCATCATGAACAGCACCATGACGTCTCCGGCAGTGGAGATGTCCCGGGTGCCGATGGTGACCTCATCGCTTAAGGCAGATGTCTCTGCGTAGAAGTCCAGGGGGCTTCCAACGGCCCGACCCGATACCATGGTCTGGTAGTTGCCCATGTCCGGTCCGTAGAGGAACACGCCCTTGACAACATAGGTGCCGGTGTTTTCCAGGTTGGCCATCAGAGCAAAGCGGTGAACACCCTGCATGGAGCCGTTGAAGCATACCATCCTGCCACCGCTGGCGTTGGCGTCGTCCACCACTTCCACCATGTTGGCGGGAACCGTATTGGTGGAATCAAAGATATCCTCGGCTTCAAATACCACCGGGGGCAGGCCGGTTTCCAGGTCCAGCTCATCGCTGGCGTCACCCCGCACACCGGTGCAGTCTTCCGCAACAATTTTGTAATAGTAGTGATGCTGGGGCGTCAGGCCAAGACCGCCGTTATCATCGGTAAAGGTGGTTTCATTCACCCGTTCGATGTAGCTCAGGTCGCCCACGGGCATATCCGGGGTTTCGGAGCGGTAGACGTGATAATAGACCGGCGCGGTGCCGCTGTTGGGAGGATCCCAGGCAATGGTCACCGACAGACCGATCTGATCCACCTGACGCAGGTTCAAAGGCTTGCCCGGGCCCGGGGAGGTGCCGTCCAGGGGCAGATAGGACCAGGTCCGGAACTCGTAGGCGTTCCATTCCTCGCCACCGGCATAATTGATGGTAACAGTAATGGTGTCGTTGCCCGCGGTGATGGATGCGGGAATGTCGATGCCCTGCTCCAGCCAGAAGCGGTAGGTGTTGCGTCCCGGGGTGTACCAGGAGCCCACATAGGTGCCGTCCACAAAAACCTCGGCCTCCTGATTGCCTGTCCGGTAATCCAGCACGCGGGTCAGCCGCGCTCCGGCGTTGTTGGGATCGATACCCATGGTAAAGCTCATGGAGCCGGTGTTGGTGGCGTCGTCTTTTATGCCGCGACCACTGAAGGTGACATAGTCGCCTTCGCAGGTGCCGTCCACGTTGTTGCGGTAGCAGTACTGCACGCCTTCAAAGCAGCCGCAGATGTTCTGGTGGCCGTCAAAGTCCTGATCGCCCACAATGCTGAAGCTGTGTTCCTGCTCGTCGGCAATGCTGCCCACGTTAAAGATATCGCTGCCCACAAGGCCGTTGAGGCAACTGCGGTAATAGAAGGCCACCGAGGAATAATTGGTGGGGATGTCGTTGTGTCCGCCGTGTTCCAGGGTCATGCGGAAGTGGCTGCCAAAGGGTACAAAATCGCCGATATGCCAGCGGTAACCGGGCCGCAGATAGGTGCCCTGGGATTCTTGGGGTACATAGGGATGTCCGAACAGGGGATGATCGTAGGGGCCGCTCATGAGGTTGAAATGGCCGTTGAAGTAGTTATCGGTGCCGGTGCCCTGCCACACGGGGCTGCGCAGATCATCGATATAAATGCGCTCGTCGCCCTGCAAAAAGGCGGGGTCGTACACGCCTGCGGTTTCAAGGGCCATAAAGGTGCCCACATAGTGGCCGCGACCCGTGACGTCCAGCAGTACATAGTCTTCGTCCTCAACCGTGGGTTTCTGCTCGTTATAGGTGGCAAAGAAATGCCCGGAGTTAACGTCAATGGGCTCCTGGGTGTATTTAACCTGATAGCTGATGGTTACATTCGCCGCGCCCCGGTTTTCGATCTCTATGGTTGCCCGGGACCAGAAGGGCATGGGCAGATAAAAGTAATAGAGGTCTGCGGGGCTCATGCCCACCGGCAGGCTTTGGATCAACTCTTCCTCGTAGCCGGAGATAAACAGGTGGGAAATGGGGGCATTGACCGCCGGTTCGCTCTGGCCTTCCCAGTAGGCTTTGAGCCACAGGTTTTGCAGCACTTCGCGGTTAGAGGGGGCAAGGTCGAGCTTGATGCCGGTAATAACGCCGCCACCGGCGCGTTCGATAAGATTGGTGGTGGCGTTCGGGGCCACGGAGGTGGTGTCGCTGAGTACCGATTCGCCGGTCCAGTTTATGGGGGCGCTGCCCAGATTATCGTCCATCATGGCCTTGACGCCGCTGTAGTCTTCGGCACCGCTGTGGGTGACCACGCCATTGGGGCTGTCAAAGGTCTGGTAGGTGATCTGATAGTAGCTGGCCCGGGATGTGGTGGTGACCCGTGCTCCTTCGCGGAAGCACAAGGGCACATAGCTGACATAGCTGGTGCCTGCCTGAGCCACCAGAGGCTCCTCAAAGGGGGCGTGATAGCCGCTGAAATAGCTTTCAATGGGCATGTTGTACAGGGGATCAGCCTGCCCGTCGAAGTAGATTTTCAGATCGCCCACATCCACGATACGGGCAAACCACATGCGCATGATACAGCCGGGCTGTTTGACATCCATCAGCACATAGTCGTTGTCGTTATCACGGTACAGATGGGTATGGTTGTCATCGTCGTTGCCGCCGGTCAGGTCGTGGCTGGAGACGGTAAAGGTCTGGGTGCCGGGCTTGAACAGGGGCATGTCTTCCATGTGGCTGTAGTAATACAGGCCCACGGTGGCGTCGTCGGGGTTCAGTTCCTCGACCTCTTCCTGTTCCGTCTGGTCCACGGTTTCATCACCTTCGGTGTCAGTGTCAACGTCGCCGTCAACAACCTGATCCTCGGTGTCGCCGTCTTCCACATCGTCGGTGATGTCCCCGTCTTCGCCTTCTTCCACATCGCCGTCAACCTCTTGCTCTTCGGTGAGGTCGTCGTCGGTGGTGTCTTCTTCAACCGGGTCGGTGTCGCCATCGGGCATGGTGCTTTCGCACTGATGGGTATCGGTGTTGCATTTCTGCCCGATCAGGCAGTCACCGGATGACTCGCAGGCTCCGTCTTTCAGGACACAGGTGTCCCCGGCCTTTTCTTCCCATGGCTGGCATGTGGTTTCCGATTCGGAACCGCAGCCAGTGCTTATGGACATAAGCAATAGCAGGGCAAGGGCCGAACAAAGTGAAAATATCTGTGTGGAACGGGAATGCTTCATACCGCAACCTCCGGGTATCCGTTGTCGCCAGATTTCCTATATCTTTATTAGTATACAATGTCCGGAGCAATAGCACAACTATTGAAATGAATGCAATAAAAGCAAAGCCCGGAAGACGTAAAAAATCTTCCGGGCTTTGTTGGTTTTGTGTGGCACCGGTATACCCGGCGCAGGCTGTTATTCTGTGGCGGTCGGGGGATTGAGATCGTAGGTGCAGTGTTTGCCGCCGGGGGCGTCCCACTCTTCGTTGCCGTCAACATTGACGAAAATCGGGTTGGTGACCACCCGGGGGATGCCCTGGGGGTTGTAGTCGCCAAAGGCCCGGGGAATGCTTTGTTCGCCAAAGCCCATGACCACGATATGGGCATCGGCGGTCAGGTCCAGTTGCACGGTGCCATCGAATTTCACCACGTCGTTGGGGCTGTCGGTGGCCTGTGCGTGCACCTGATCGCAGTTGGCGTAGATTTTGAAATAGCTTACATCCACTTCGGGGATAGCTTCGATATGAATGGCGATGTCAATGGTTCCGTCGCTGTCGGTTATGGTGTCGCCCACCGTGGCGCTGCTGTTAATGGTTACCCGGGCAAAAGCGCCGGCGCTGACAATGACACGGCCTTCCTTCATGGCGGTGACCAGTTCGTCTTCTGTGAAGTCGGCGGGGTTATCGGTGCCGGAAACAAAATAGCTGCGGGGGCGACCGGGAATACAGTAGTCATGTCCATCGGATACGCCGATTGCCGTGACTTTGTGCCCAAGGTTCTGGAAGCTCATCCATTCATCGAACAGGGCGATTTCATCCTGGGAATCACCGTGGCGGAAGATAAATTCCGGGTCGTTCATCAGCTCCACAGTGTTAAAGTTCCAGCTCCAGACCTCTGCATCGGCGTCATATCCCAGCACTGTGATGTCTTCGAGTCCGGCGGTGCCGGTAAGGCGGTCGTATTTGATCATTTCATAGAATTTGCGGGGGTGATTCAGCGCGGTAATCTGTGCGCCACGGTCCCGTTCTGCGGCGTAGATTTCCGCCAGATCAAGGCCGTACCAGGGTATGAATCCGCCCCGGGCGTTTACCGTAAAGTCGGGTTCCACCGGATACATGTTTGTGTGTTCCGGCATGGATGCGGTGACTTCCTGTCCGATAACGGTGTTGACCCAGGCTTCCAGGCCGGTCTCGATTACTTCGGGCTGCCAGCTGGAGATATACTCGTGATCCGTGGAGACCACGATTTCAAGGCCTTCGGCGGCAACGGTGCGGATGCGCTCCGGAATGGAAATATAGTTATCCGGGCTGGGTCCTGCGTGGATATGGGCATCCACAGACAAAAAGCCGGTGGTGTCAATAAGATGGTCCAGCGTTACGGCGAGATTCGCGGTTTGGGAGGCCACAATGTCAATGCTGCCTTCGTATACCGAATATTCATAGCCACGGGTGACAGAGACTTCATAGCTGCCCGGAGCCACCAGAGCCTCGCCGGTTCCCGTAACCACGGAAATACGCCGGGAGATGCGGTCATCTTTCCACAGCAGAATTTTTGCCGGAAGACCCTTGCCATCGGGATTTTGAATATCGTAGCTCAGGGTTCCGCCGGGCTGCATGGTAAGTTCGATGGCATCGGTTTTGTCTGTTTGCCAGGACAGGGTTTCGCTGTCGGGGCGGCCCTCAAAAAACGCCACAAAGCGCAGTTCAAAGGTGTCGCCAAAATCAGCGGCCTGGCCGCCAAAGGTTCCCTGTTCATCGGTGAAAAATGCTTCCAGGGGCATCCAGTTGTCGCCGCCGTTAAGGGCTTGCAATTCCACCCGGGCCCCGGCGATGGCTTCGCCGGTGGCGGCGTCGGTCACCGTGCCGCTGATATCTTTGAGGGTATAGGTCTTTTTGTGAATGGGTTCCGGGTTGAAGCGCTGCAGGTGTTTGACCGCAGTGTTGGCGTCACCGCCGCCCACGGACATGTAAAATATGACCTCTCCGCTGTCGCCTTCCTGTCCCGCAGGAGCAAGCTCGACAGGCGAAATAATGGCCTGATTCACATCGATTGTGGCGGTGACTCCGGCAATATTGGTGGTGCCCATGTCTGCATCGGCCATGGCAAAGGCCCAGGCTCCGTCACCGGCGCTGGCCATTGTCCAGGGAACATTGCGGTCCAGGGAAAAGTCGCCCAGGGAAATTTCATTGTCAGAAAAATAGCTCACCGGGGTGGAGTCGCCATAGATCAGGGAGGTGCCTGCCAGCATGGAGAACTCTGTGTTTTCCCGGTTGGTGACATGCAGGCGGATGGTTAAAACCGGGCTGTCGGGCTCCAGAATATAGTCAACGGCAATGTCGAGGCCAAAGGGTTCACTCATGCCTTTGTCTTTGCCCTTGCGCAAAGCGGAGCGCAGCAGCTCGTATTCCGTGAGGTAAAAGAAATCATCTTCGCCATGAACCCGCACAATAGCGGCTGTGCCATCGGAGCCATCGTTGATGATTTCCACGCTGTCACCCCGGAATGCCCGCAGGATGGATTCTTCAAAATCGCTTGCCTTCAGGGTTCCCATGAGAAATCCCAGTTCCTCAAAGCGCTCCGGGCTTGCCTGTTTGCAATCCGACAGGGCCACGGCGTCCACCAGAATGCCGCCATACAGGTAATAGGCGTTGATGTTTGCCGGATCTTCGATGATATACGCTGCCTGATCGTTCATAAGCAGGTAATCGTTTTGCCGCCCAATGGCGTCGGGCCCGGTCATGTAGGGGCCTTCGTGGGTCAGCTGTTGAGCGCTGGCCATATCGGGAGCCGGACATTCCAGTCCGAAAATGCCCTGCTGGGGATCGGGGCTGCTGTCTGTGTCGTCATTGCAGGCGATAATACCCGTAATCATAAGCACAAAAATGAGCGTAAGGGGGAAGGCGCGACAGGTATACATGCGTCTCTCCATAGGTTGTGTGATGCCACCGGTGGTGGCGGGTGAAATATCCGGGACTTGTGTGCATATGTTAGCTGCGCGTTAGCGTCTTGTAAAGTCAAAACGCCGTTTACATGCTTAACTATTAAGGAAATCGGTCGTTTCACTGCGACTAAAGTGAATCATTATATTGCATTGGTCCCATGGGTGTGGTACTGTAACGCACCAAAAAGCGTAGGAGGAGAATATGCACATGAAACGGAAGTACCTGAATTTATTTAACAGTATTCTTTTTGTTAGCCTTCTGGCAATAGCCTTTGCGGCCTGTGCCACCAGCGAAGAAAACGTAACCCCCACTGATGGCGACGAACCCGAGTGTACCCAGGACTATGATTGTCCTGTGGGGTTCTGTTGTACTCCAGATGGCACCTGCGGTTCCTGTTCCGCCGTTGATGGCGATGAAACCGATGGTGATGACACTGAGCAGGAACGGGATATCTTTGAAGGTACCTGCACCAGCGACCTGGACTGCGACGACGGTCTGTTCTGCAATGGCCGGGAAGTCTGCGTGCAGGGCGCCTGCCAGGACGGCACTGCCCCGGATTGCGCCGATTCCATCGAATGCACCACTGATTACTGTGATGAAGTGAGCAAAAGCTGCAAGCACGATACTGATGACAGCGTGTGCAGCGATGGCAACGCCTGCAACGGCGAAGAAATCTGCGACCCCACCTCTGGCTGCACCGATGGCACACCGGTGGATTGCAACGATGGTTACGACTGTACCGATGATTCCTGCGATCCCGTTGAGGGCTGCGTCTATGTGACCCACGATGAAGATTGCATCGATGATGTTGATTGCACCTCCGATACCTGCGTGGCGGGACAGGGCTGTGTCAACGAACCGTTGAACACCATGTGTGACGACAGCATCGAATGCACCGAGGATATCTGCGATGCCGTCGCCGGTTGCGAGCATACCCCCATGCACGCCATGTGCGAAGACGATTATCGTTGCACCGAGGATTCCTGTAATCCGGAAAGCGGTTGTGTCAGCACCCCCAACAACAACCAGTGCCCCGATGAAAAATGGTGCATTCCCGAGGATGCCACTGCCGATGAAAACGGTTGTGCAGAGCCTCCCGATTGCGTGGAAGATGCCGATTGCCAGGATGATCTGTTCTGCAACGGTATGGAACTGTGCGTGGACAACGCCTGCGTCCCCGGCGAACCCGTGGACTGCAAAGATGAATTCGCCTGTACCCTCGACAGCTGCGACGAAGAAAACGATGTCTGTGTCAACAGCGCCACCGACGACTTCTGCGTAGACGAAAACGTCTGCAACGGTCAGGAACGCTGTGTGCCGGAAAACGCCGAAGCCGATGACCGCGGTTGTGTTGCCGGTACGGTTCTGGAATGTGGCGATGGCATCGACTGCACCGGTGACAGCTGCGATCCGGTTGACGGTTGCATCAACACCCCCAACCACGGCGAATGCGATGACGGCGTGACCTGTACCGCCGACACCTGTGACATTGAAACCCGTGGCTGCAAACATGAAGCCCAGGCAACCGCCTGCGATGACGGCGTGGAATGCACCATCGATTTCTGTCACCCGGTAGACGGCTGCCAGAACAATGTGGATGACTCTGTGTGTAACGACGGCTTTGCCTGTACCGACGAAGTTTGCGATCCTTTGCAGGGCTGTGTGTACACCGTAAACAATGACCGCTGCAACGATGGCGTTACCTGCACCGGCGATGCCTGTATTCGCGGACAGGGCTGCGTGTATACCCCGGATGATTCCGTATGCCCGGCCAGCGAATTCTGCGACCGCATTGACGGCTGCACCGACAAAGTTCGCTGCAACGATGATAATGAGTGCAACGACAACAACGCCTGCAACGGTGTGGAAACCTGTAGCTACGGCTATTGTGAAGCCGGTGTCACCCTTATCTGCGATGACAGCATCGACTGTACCGTGGATTCCTGCGATCCCGCCACCGGTTGCGTGTACGAGCCGGACAACAATGCCTGCGGCGACGGCGATCCCTGTACCTCCGATGTATGCGAGGCCGCCAGCGGCTGTGTCAACAACATCGACAAGGATACCGATGAGGATTCCTATGTGGACGCCGAATGTACCGGCGGTGACGATTGCAACGACAACAATCCCGATGTAAACCCCGGCGTGGCTGAAATCTGCGGCAACGGCGTGGATGACAACTGCGACAACCTGACAGATATCGAAGACGAATTCACCTGCGGCAACTGCGGTGGCAACTGTCCCTCTGGTCAGAACTGCTGCCACAACGTGTGCGTGGACTTTGACACCGACAACAGCAACTGCGGCGGCTGCGACATCGTGTGCGGTGCTGGTACCCGCTGCTGGAACCGGGTGTGCGAATCCTCCAGCCATCCCTGCTTCGGCGCCATCGACAATTTGATTGTCACGGATTATGAGACCGACTTCTCGTTCGCCGGTCAGACCAACGATTTCAACCCCAACAACTCCAGTTCCTGCGACAAGAATCTTGATGGTCCCGATCTGGTGTGGGCGTTCCGCAAAAACGCCAACGAACCGGTTGGCATTTATCTGTATCCTCCCAGCGGCGACGAAATCACCGACGAGTATCTGTATATCGTCACCGACTGCTTTGACATGAATAGCTGTCAGGATTACGAAAAAGCCATGAACTACAATGCTATCGGCCTGCCCGAAGGCGCACCGGCGATTACCTATTTCGCCATTGCCGACTGGGATGGCAGCTCGGTACCCTCGGCCAACCGCGAATTCCAGGTCAAATATGACGATGAAGGTTGCGACAATACCAAGGGCTTTACCGGCGTGGCCTCCGGTGTCCTGCTGCTGCTGCTGGGACTGCGTTCCCTGCGCCGCCGCCGGAGCCATGGCTGATCCGGTCCAGACAACTCTAACGACCAGTGTCCCGCCGGCGGAGCAATCCGCCGGCGGTACCGTATACAGCGCGAGGCACACATCATGAAGTCACGGCAGATTACCGCTGCCATAGGTTTCCAGGACAAGGAAGACGACGCCAAACTCGTTGGTCTCATCTCCTTCCGTTTTGTTATGGTAACGGTGCTGCTTATGGTAAGCCTCGCATTCAGCGCCGGAACCGACCTGCTGTTCTCAAGCCCCGAATTACGGGTGATGTTCGCCATCACCATTATCACCTATATGCTGAGCCTGATCTATCTTCTGGCTATACGGTACGGAGCGAACTTTTTCTGGCACTCCTTTGTGCAGCTTACCACTGATGTACTCATGTGGAGCGCCCTGGTGTATCTGTCCGGTGGTATCAAGTCTCCCTTTACCTTCCTGTATGCCCTGTCCATCATTTTTGGTGGATTGCTGCAGGGGCGAAGTGGAATTTTATATGCATTAAGTCTGAGCGCCATATCTTTGTTCATCATTATCCTGATGCAAAGCTCCGGCTTTTTGTTTCATATGTTCGGGCAGGTGCCCACCGCCCGGGTGCCCTTTACCATTTCCACCATCTATGTCTTTATTCTCAACCTTTCCATGTTCGGGCTTATCGGGTACTGGATTTACCGCTTTGTGGAGCGTATTGCCTCCACTGAAACCCAATTGGATGCCCAAACCCGTTCCTATATCGAACTGGAACGCCTGTACGCCAATATTCTTCGGAACATCAATAACGGACTGATCATTACCGACGCCCATAAGATTATCCGCTCCTGGAACGAGGCCATGGTCAAGATGACCGGGGTTGATTCCGATGCCGCTGTGGGACTGCGCTTTGATGAAGTTATGGCTTCTTTTAAGGCACGGGCCCAGAATGTCCGGCCGGATCATCCCGTGGAATTTATTATTTATCCTCCCGTTGGCGGCAAGCGGGTACTGATGGTGTGGCAGTCGGATTACCGCGATAACCGGGGTATTGATCTGGGTACCGTGTACCTTGTAGACAATGTCACCCATCAGCGGAAACTGGAGCTGGAAGTGCAGCGCCGCGAGCGGCTGTCCGCCCTGGGCAAAATGAGCGCGGGCATTGCCCATGAAGTTAAAAATCCCCTGGCCGCCATCAGCGGTGCATTGCAGCTGTTGGCCCAGGATATTGGCGAGGACGCCCAAAGCCTTCGCCTGCTTGATATTATGAATCGGGAAACCGACCGTCTCAATAAACTTATCAACGATTTTCTTGCCTATGCCCGCCCCCCCACAGTCCAGCTTAAACAAACACGACTGTCGGAATTTGTCAGGGATATGATGCCGCTGTTTGCCGGAGCGTTTCAGGGTTCAGAAGCAACCCTGGCATGGCGGCCCTCCGATGCTGCGGAAATTCCCGTGGGAATCGATGCCAATCTGTTTCGGCAGATTGTATGGAACCTGCTGGTGAACGCTAAAAATGCGGCGGAAGAGGGTGGCAAAAAGGTAGTCATTACTGTGGAGATGGATGATGAGCTGGGTGACGGCGAGGGAGTACGGCTGGTGGTGCGGGATAACGGGCCGGGCATCAGCGATCAGATAAAACTGCAAATGTTTGATCCCTTCTTTACCACCAAGGCCACGGGCACGGGCCTGGGCATGACCATTGCCTACCAGCTTGTGGTGGCCTATGGCGGGACCATAACCGTAGAAAGCGAGCCCGGGGTTCAGACCGATGTGAGGATACATCTTCCCGCTGCCCTCCGCGGAACCTTGCCCGCCGGCGGCAGAGGAGCTATGTAGGTGGAGGAGTCATGACCAGACTGTTAATTGTAGATGACGAACCCAGCGTGCGGGAAACCCTGGAACTTTTTTTGGTGCGGGAAGGCTATGATGTCAGCTGCGCTGCAAACGGGCGGGAAGCGCTGGAATCCATCCACAATCATGCACCGGAAGTGGTGCTGAGTGATATTCGTATGCCCCAGATGGACGGATTTGCCCTGCTAAGGGAAATCAAAAAGATAAACCCCGCTATTCAGGTGCTGATGATCACCGCGTTTTCCTCTTCCAGCGATGCTGTGGCCGCCATGCGGGAAGGTGCCTACGATTACATTACCAAGCCCTTTGATCTGAAGGAAATCCGGCAGCTGGTGCTCAACGCGGTGGACAAACACCGCCTGCTGCGGGAAAACCGCGCTCTTAAAAAAGAACTCAGCCGCCATCAGGAAATCGGTATGATTGGCCGCAGCGAGCCCATGCGGCAGGTGTTTTCCATGATCCAGCAGGTTGCCGCCAGCCGCACCACGGTGCTGATTTCCGGCGACAGCGGCACCGGTAAAGAGCTGGTGGCCCGGGGTATACACAAGCTGAGCGACCGCAGCAAAATGCCTTTTATTGCCGTTAACTGCGGAGCTATTTCCGCGGAGCTGATGGAAAGCGAGCTTTTTGGACACGTCAAAGGAGCCTTCACCGGGGCGGTATCGGAAAAGAATGGTATGTTCCAGGAGGCCAACGGCGGCACCATATTTCTTGATGAAGTATCGGAATTGCCCCTTGATCTGCAGGTAAAACTGCTGCGGGTGCTGGAAAGCCGCAACGTCCGCAAGGTGGGCAGCCCCCGGGAACTTGAAGTTGACGTGCGGGTTATTGCCGCCACTAACCGTGATCTTCTTGCCTACACCAATGAAGGCAACTTTCGGGAGGACTTGTTCTTCCGCCTCAATGTTATTAATATCCATGTGCCGCCCCTGCGTCAGCGGCGGGACGATATCCCCCGGCTGGTGCATTTTTTCCTGCAGCGTTCCTGCAAGGATCTGGGACGTCCCATGATGACCATGAGCCCGGAGGCCATGGACGCCCTGCTGCATTATCCGTTTCCGGGTAATGTCCGCGAATTGCTGAACATTATCGAGCGGGCGGTGACCCTCAGCCGGTCCCCGGTTATTGATATTCGCCTGCTGCCCGAACAGGTCGCCCGGGCCGTTCCGACCCGCAGATCCCATCCGCCGGTTGATGATACAGCCACCGCACCGGTGGGGCCGCTATTGCATGTGTCCAATGCGGAAGAGCAAACGGTTATTACCGCTGTTCCCCAACCGGACCAGGGCCTTCCTGCGAAAACCGCGCCGGTGCCCCGGGATACCCCAACCCAACGCAGCGGGGAGATGACGCTTCCCGTCAACATCGGTTCAGGGCTGGAACTGGAAGCCCTGCTGGAAAAAGTTGAAATTCATTATCTGGAAAAAGCGCTGAAGCTTACCAATGGTGTTAAAAAAGACGCAGCCCATTTACTGGGGCTGAGTTTCCGGTCCTTCAGATATCGTTTGCAAAAACTTGGCCTGGACAAAGACTGACATCGCGAGCATACCATGACCCCTGCAACCGCATCTGTGTTACAAGCTCTTCATCCCCTGTTTGTTGCGTTTTCATTTTTTATGGGCGCAAGCATTGGCAGTTTTTTAAACGTGGTGATTTACCGGGTGCCCCACGGCATGTCGGTGCGCAAACCCGCCCGGTCCTTTTGTCCTTCCTGTAAAAACCAGATCGCCTGGTACGACAATATCCCCCTGGTCAGCTGGATCGTGCTGCGGGGTAAGTGCCGTCACTGCGGCAGCGGTATCGCCTTTCGCTATTTCATGGTGGAGTTTGTTACGGCGGTTATGTTTCTCGCTATTTATGCCGTTTACGGTGTTTCTGCGGAAACCCTGTCCTTCTGGGTGTTTGCATCGTTCTTAATTGCTCTGACCTTTATCGATATCAAGCATTTCATTCTGCCCTTTGGCATGACCTATCCCCTGATTGCTTTGGGTATTCTGGCATCTCCCTTTGTGAAAAGCCCCACGGTGGTGGAGTCCCTTATCGGTGCGGCCGCAGGCTGGCTGATTATTGTTGGCATCGCGTATATCTGGGTGCTTTTGACCAAACGCGAGGGCATGGGCATGGGCGATGCGCCCCTGTTTGGGGCTATTGGCGCGTTTCTGGGCTATCAGTCACTGTATTTTGTGATTATGGCCGCCTCCATTCAGGGGCTTGTGGTAGGGGTTTTACTGCTGGCCTTTGGTAAATTGCACGATGTCCGGGATATCGACGATTTTGACCCCATGCTGAATCAGAATACAGAAGATCCCAACGCCGAAGAAAATGAAACACCGGCAGAGGCGAACAACGCCTCCGAAGATGCCGCAGCAGCAGAAGAAGAAGAGCGGGAACGCTTTATTCCGGCGGTGCCCTTTGGACCGTTCCTTGCCCTTGGAGCGCTGGAGTATATGCTGGTGGGAACCTGGGTATTACCCTGGCTGCATGACAAGATACTAAGCATTGGCGCCATGGTCTTCGGCGGATAGCAAAGGAGCCCTTGATGGCACAGGGTCGTACATTCCGACCGGGGATACGCTTCTATGTAGTGGCGGCCATGCTCATGGTGATGGTGTTTGGTATCCTTATCATTTCCATTATTACCCAGCAACTGGGGCAGCGTTTCTTTATGACGGAAAAGGAAAACAGCACCGGTATCCTCATGACGGTGTTGGCCCGGGATGTGGACAACCTTGATATCAAAGGCGATGATCTGCGCACCAATCGCGGGCAGCAGATGGTGGCAAAGGCCCTTGTCAGACGTCATTTCAACCCCTTGTTCATGACCCGCTTCGCCATTATCTCTCCGGCGAAAATTCCCCTTGCAGGCAACGTTCCGGTGACAGAGTTGCAGAATATCGCCAATGACGCCAAGGGCAAAATCAACAACGATGCTCCGGTGGCCTTTTACCGTGATGAAGATCAGGGTATGAGTATCCGGGTGATTGCGCCTTTGCAGGTGTCTCATATACCCCTGGGGTATGTGATTGTCGACTACACCGTGGGGGAACTCAATTCCCTGCTGCTGTTCAGCTCATCGGCTATTTTGCTGTATGCGCTGATATACGGTCTTGTGGCGGTGCTGGTGGGTGTTGTGGCCATCGACAGCCTGCTTTTGAAACCCCTGCGGAAACTGCTTGCGGTTACCGCAACCGTGGCCCGGGGCGAGTATCCGCCAGCGGAAGAACTGAATATTCCGGCTACCGGCGAAATGCAGCGGCTGGTGGCCAATTTTGGTGCAATGGTGGAAAGCCTGCGGGAAAAGCAGGGGGAAGTGCAGCGGCGCATTGCAGAACTGGAAACGGTGAACCGGGAGCTGGAACAGGCTCAGGTACACCTTATGCGAAGCGAAAAAATGGCCTCCCTGGGGCAGCTGGCCGCCGGTCTTGCCCACGAACTGGGCAATCCTCTTTCCGCCATCCAGAGCCTTGCGGAGATTCTGGCGGACGACAGCTATGCTGATGCCGAAAAGCAGGATCTTCTGCCGGATCTTAAGCGGGAAGTGGAACGCATGACCGGCATTATCCGTGGTCTGCTGACCTATGCCCGGCCCGGTGGCGGTGAGGTGGCCGTGTTTGATCTCCGTGCCCAGCTTATCGATACCATCCGGCTGGTAATGCCTCAGCCGATTTTCCGGTATGTCCACATTGCCCTTGATGCTCCGGAATCCACCCGCTGGACCGTGTCGGCGGTGCGGGAGGGGCTGGAACAGGCCGTGGTGAATCTGCTGATAAACGCTGCTCAGGCCATGGAC